>Ga0255753_1001670_pt1 | contig 25834 bp, 27 predicted proteins | sample 041ome_10_FD_179953 | JGI IMG/M metagenome (GOLD analysis project Ga0255753, IMG submission 179953) | Coastal salt marsh microbial communities from the Groves Creek Marsh, Skidaway Island, Georgia - 041412US metaG (version 2) | ecosystem: Environmental > Aquatic > Marine > Intertidal zone > Salt... | reverse complement strand
ACATATCCATAACATTAATATATGTAAAATTTAATGACTTATATATTAATATCAAATACTACAAATCAAAAAATAAATTTAGATAATTTAAATTTTGTTTCTAACGAAATTCAAAAACTCTTTAATGTCAAAATTCAATATAATGAATTGAGCTTAAATAAAGCATATGAATGGGATTTACCAACAAATGATATTCCTAATAAAATATTAAGTTTTATTACAAATTTGAAAGCTCAAAATAAATTTGATGCGAATATCATAAAATCCAAAAATAAAAGAAAAAAAAAATTACTCTTAGCCGATATGGATAGCACAATTATCCAAGAAGAAAGCTTAGATGAGCTCGCGAAGATGATTGGTAAAAATAAGGAAATAACAAAAATTACTAAAGAAGCTATGGAAGGTAAAATTGACTTTAAAAAAGCACTAATTGAAAGAGTGTCAATGCTTCAAGGTGTATCGTTTGAAATTTTAGAAAGATTACAAGAAAACATTAAAATTAATGATGGTGCCAAAGAATTAATAAAAACAATGAAGCATAATGGAGCTATCACTGTATTAGTATCCGGTGGATTCACTTTTTTGACTGATTATTTAAAAAAAATATTAGATTTTGACTTCACTCACGCCAACTCCCTTCAATATTTCGTAAACAATCAAAATAAAAAAATTTTAAATGGAAGGGTTAATGAACCAATCCTAGATAATCAAGCAAAGCTTAATTATCTAAACGATTATTTAAATAAGAATAATCTTAGTCCTGAAGATTCAATTTGTGTAGGCGATGGAGCTAATGATATCGACATGATAATCAAATCTGGAATGGGGGTAGCATTTAATGGCAAAAAAGCTCTCAATCAAATTGCTGATTTACATTTCAAGCACACCAATCTCTTGGGTTTACTTTATGCACAAGGTTATTCAGACAACGAAATTAACTCAACAAAATAGAGTACTATTTCAATTCTATAGCAACAAACCTAGTACCATTTTCAACTTTGACTAAAAAGAGTAAGGCTTTTCTTTTTTGTTTGATAGCACTTTGTAAAGCTTGATCAATTACACTTAACGAATTAACCTCAACTTGCCCAACTCTAACTATTACCATACCAGCTACAATACCAGCAGCTTGCGCAGGACTTTCTTCTTTTACAGAAGTTATTACTATACCTTTATCAACATCTTTAATGTTAAACTTAGACTTATTTGAAGAATTTAATTCTTCAGCTACAAAACCTAATTTTTCATACTCTTTTGAGTCACTACCAGAATTGTTAGCTTGACCAATTAGGTTTTCTTTTTCAGCTAATTCTAATTCACCCAATACAACATTAAGCGTTAACTCTTTACCATTTCTTAGAATAACTAAGGGTACAGATTTACCAACAGGAGTACCTGCCACCACTTTAGGAAGTTCTTTCATGCTTTCAATTTCTATATCATTAAACTTCAAAATAACATCACCAGTTTTCACACCTGCTTTTTCTGCTGGACCACCTTCAGTCGCAGAAGAAACCAAAGCTCCTTTAGCAGATTTCATACCTAAACTATCAGCTATTTCCTGAGTTATTTCTTGAATTAGAACACCAAGCCACCCTCTTTTAGTTCTTCCGTATTGCTTAAGTTGGTCTGTAACTTGCTTCGCAAGATTGGAAGATACTGCAAATCCTATTCCAACAGATCCACCAGATTGAGAAAATATTGCCGTATTTATACCAACAACATTACCTTTCATATCAAACAAAGGGCCTCCTGAATTTCCTCTGTTAATAGACGCATCTGTTTGAATGTAATCATCATATGATCCAGATAAATTTCTGCCTCTAGCTGAAACAATACCTGCCGTGACGGTACCTCCAAATCCAAAAGGATTTCCAATTGCCATAACCCAATCACCCACCCTAAGATTGTTAGAGTCACCAAATTTTACAGCTGTTAATTTGGTTTTTTTTGGGTCTATTTTAAGTAAAGCTACATCAGTTTTTGGATCTTTTCCAACAACTGTGGCTTCAAAAGAGGTGTCGTCATATAATATTACCATGATTTTCTCAGCATTATCTATCACATGATTATTAGTTATAACGTATCCTGTTTCATCAATTATAAAACCAGAACCTAAAGATTGAGCCTTTCTTTTTTTACCACCAGGTTGATCAAATTGTTTAAAAAACTCTTCAAATGGTGATCCAGGAGGAAAGGAAGGCATTTGCCTTGATTTGTCCTCAATTACTGTAGTGGTTGATATATTTACAACAGAAGGGCTAAGTTTTTCAGCAAGATCAGCAAAGCTATCGGGTGCACTTTTAGCATGAGATACGTTTATAGTAAAAATTATTAAAAATAATTTTATAACACAAGCATAACTAAGTTTTTTTATAAATGACATGATAACACCATTAAATTAATTCATTCTATTCATATTTAAAAAAAAGGCTCTTTTATGGCTTATTAAAATATTATTCAAATAATTGAATTTATTTTCCACCCTGGTTACCAAAAAAACTAAAAAAATCACTATCTGGACTAAGCAACATAGTCGTGCCATCATCAGAAAATGTGTTCTCATAAGCAAGCATAGATCGATAAAATTTAAAAAAGTTTTCATCTTGGCCAAAAGCATCAGAATAAATCTTAATAGCTTCACCATCTCCATTACCTCTTAATGCCTCAGCTTTTCTTTTACTTTCAGCTACAAGTACAACTTTCTGTTTTTCAGCATCAGCCCTAATTTTTTGAGCTTCTTCGGCACCCTCAGCCCTAAATTCTTTTGCTTCTTGTTGTCTTTCTGTTTTCATTCTATTGAAAATATTCTGACTTGTTGCTTCAGGATAATCAGCTCTTCTAATTCTAACGTCGATTATTTCCATTCCAAGTCTCTTAATTATGGTATTAACTTCTTCTGAAATATCATTAACAATTTCAGTCCTGGCATCGGATAAAATAGCAGTAAGCTCATAACTTCCAAAAACTCTTCTCACTGAGGAATCAATAATTGAATCTAACCTTTGCCTTGCACCAAACTCACTTCTAACTGTTTGGAAAAATAATAATGGGTCGACGATCTTAAATCTAGAATAAGTATCCACCTCTAATCTCTTTTGATCAGCCAATATTACCTCTTCAGAATCTTGAGATACAAGCGATAGAACTCTTTTCTCAAAAAAAGTAACTTCTTGTATGAATGGAATTTTAAAATTAAGACCAGGTTTATTAACTAACCTTTTAGGCTCTCCAAATTGAAGTACTAAAGCCTGTTGTGTTTGATCAACTATGAAGAAAGAACTTAACAAGCCAAAGAGAACTACAAGAACACTAGCACCTGATAGAATTTTATAAGAAGACATTATTAGTTACCCTTTTGTTTTAATTGATCTAGAGGTAGATAAGGAACAACACCAGAGGTGCTTGCAGATTTATCCATTATAATTTTTTTAACGTTAGAAAAAACTTTTTCCATGGTTTCCAAATAAATTCGAGACTTAGTCACTTCAGGATTAAGCTTATAACTTGTGTAAATAGAGTTAAATCTATCAGCGTCACCCTTAGCTCTGTTAACAACTTCACTTGCATAAGCTTCAGCTTCTGAAATTAATTGAGCAGCTTCACCCCTTGCTCTTGGAACAATGTCGTTTCTAAAAGCTTCAGCTTCGTTAATTAAGGTGTCTCTATCTTGCCTTGCTCTTTGAACATCATTAAAAGCGTCAATAACTTCAGCTGGAGGGTTAACGGATAATAATTGAACATTTCGAATTTCGACACCTGCTTGGTATTCATTTAAAAGTTCTTGGAGCATGTTCTTGGCTTTAACTTGTATTTCTTGTCTTCCTCCAGTAAGAGCTGTTTGAATTTTTGTTTGACCAATAATGTCTCTCATAACTGATTGAGCAGCTACCTTAACGGTTTCAGGAGGATCTTGAATATTAAACAGATAAGCCCCAGCGTCCGCAATTTTCCAAAATACTACAAAATCTATGTCAATGTTATTTTCATCACCTGTAATCATCTTTGATTCATCAGGTACATCTCTTCTGTTTGATGTACCTGCACCAAAAGATCTGTATCCAATTTCAATTCTATTATCTCTTGTAACATCAGGCGTAATTACCTTTTCTATGGGTGTTGGCAGATGATAGTGCAAACCAGGCGGAGTAGTTCTTACCCATTCACCAAACCTCATAACAACTCCTTGTTCTTGTGGGTTCACTCTATAAATACCAGTCATCAACCATAAACCTAATAGTATAAATAGAAGTATTATTAAGCCTTTACCACCACCGAATCCAGTAGGCATCATTTTTTTAAATTTTTCCTTGCCTTCTCTAAGCATTTTATCAACATCAGGCGGGGTTCCATTAGAGCTTGGTCTTTTCCCCCATGGATTATTTCCACCCCCACTTCCCCAGGGTCCAGATCCGTTATCATTAATGTTATTTATAATCATGCAAGGAGCTCCAATGGTTTGATTTTTCTTATTAAGATTGAATTACTTTAGTTAATGGATATGATATTTGCATTACAGTATTATATTTCAACCTCTATTCAAAATTATTTCTAGGTATACTTAATGAATGACAAAAAATTAGAAGAAATAAATAAAATTTTAAGCTCTATTACTCTAAAAGATCAAACAACCAATATTCTTGGTGCAAAGATGATTAGCGGATTGGAGTTAAAAGAAAATACTCTAACTTTTACTCTTGAGCTTTTACCTGAACAACTTAAAGAATCAAATGAAATTAAACAAATGATCGAAAATAAATTATTGTTAATTCCAGAAATTAATAAAGTTTCAATTATTTTAACTTCTCACAACCTTAATAAGGGGAAAAATCAACAAAATAACTCCACTCTCAAACCCGCAACACACATCATTGCAATTGCTAGTGGCAAGGGAGGTGTAGGAAAATCAACCACTGCAATTAATTTAGCGTTATCATTATTAAAATTAAATTATAAAGTTGGGATTTTAGATGCTGATATTTATGGACCAAGTCTTCCAAAGCTAACTGGGATTAGTATTAAACCGAAAAGTAATGGCAAAAAAATTATCCCCCACAATGCTTTTGGGTTACAAGCTATGTCAATTGGATATTTAGTGCCAGAGGATACTGCTACTATATGGAGAGGCCCGATGGTGATGAGCGCAATTGAACAGTTGCTTAGAGATGTTGATTGGCAAAATCTAGATATTTTAATTATTGATATGCCTCCAGGAACCGGGGATGCTCAATTAACATTGTCCCAAAGAGTTCAACTTGCAGGTGCAGTTATCGTTTCTACCCCTCAAGATTTATCATTAATAGATGCTAGAAAAGGGCTTAATATGTTTAAAAAAGTAAACGTTCCCATTTTAGGAATTATAGAGAATATGAGTTATTTTCTTTGTGACATATGCGACACTAAACATAATATTTTTGGAAATGGTGGTGCCAAAGCTGAAGCGGAAAAATTAGGAGTTCCCTTCTTAAGTGAGATACCTTTAGATATATCATTAAGAACGAGCTCTGATGAAGGAAAACCGATTGTGTATCAAGAGCCAGATAATTTGATTTCAAAAATATATCTTCAGATTGCTAATCAAATTTCTAAAAGCATTGAAAAACAAAGGAAACCAATGCCCACTATTTTACAATAAATTTAAAAAACTCGTTGGTAACGCCAGTAACTAAACTCTGGGAAGTCTAAAGTTTTATTAAATTGCTGTAATTTAGTTTTTTTCCAATCCTTATCATTAAGTTCAGGAAACTTTGTACCTTTATTTATATTAATGTGAACCTTAGTCATTTGTATTACGTCACAATAGTCTATCCCCAATTTATATATTTCTGCTCCACCAAATAGATAAATTTTTTTTTGAGTTATTTCTTTAGAATTACAATTTTCATTTTCAATCCATTCATCTGCTTTTCTTATGGCATTATCAAAAGAATTAACCACTATAGAACCACTCATATTATAAGATTTTGAACGAGTTAATACTATATTTGCTCTTCCAGGAAGAGGCCTGCCAATAGATTCCCAGGTTTTTCTACCCATGATTAAGGGCGCTCCCATTGTCATTGATTTTAATCTTTTTAAATCACCAGGTAGATGCCATAATAATTTATTCCCATCACCAATTATCCTATGTTGGTTCAAAGCTACCACACATTCCATAGGAAACTTCAAATCTATCTTTGCAATCATTTTAGACAGCTACTGGAGCAGAAATATTTGGATGTGGATCATACCCCATTAATTCAAAGTCTTCATACTTAAAATCATTTATGCTATTAAACTTTTTCTTGAACTTTAAGTGGGGTAACTTTTTCGGAGACCTTGATAACTGTAATTTTGCTTGATTAAAATGGTTTGTATAAATATGAGCATCTCCCAAAGTGTGGACAAAATCACCCACTGAAAGACCTGTAACATTTGCAATCATATGAGTTAATATTGAATATGAAGCTATATTAAATGGAACACCTAAAAAAATATCTGCACTTCTTTGATATAATTGACATGATAATTTATTTTCAGAAACATAAAACTGAAATAGGCAATGACAGGGAGGCAAAGCCATAGATACTACATCAGATGGATTCCATGCAGAAACAATAAGCCTGCGGGAATTAGGGTTTTTTTTAATTTGATTAATCACGTCATTTAGTTGGTCAATTTTTCTTCCATCTGGCGTGTCCCAACTTCTCCATTGTTTACCGTAAACTGGGCCAAGATCACCGTTAGAGTCAGCCCATTCATCCCAAATGGATACTTTGTTTTCTTTTAAATACGATATATTGGTATCACCTTTAATAAACCACAATAGTTCATGTATAATGGATCTTAAATGAAGCTTTTTTGTAGTAAGCAAAGGTAACCCATCTTTTAAATCAAACCTCATCTGCCAACCAAAAACAGAATGAGTGCCGGTTCCCGTTCTATCTTCTTTGAGGTTACCGCTATTTAGTACATGATCTAATAAATCTAAATATTGTTTCATTATTAACTCCAATAGAAAATGGTCTATTAAATTCTATCATTATGTGTTCTTTAATAAAAATAATAAATGATGTATAGTAAAAAGGTCATTTGTATGACTATGGTGATAAACGTTTTTTAGAATAAGCTTAGCGGACCCGGGGGCGGTACCCGGCGCCTCCACCATTTTATGGGGGCGAAATAGGATCGACGCGTGTAGTAAAAATTAAATTTTCACTCGGTATTGTACCACCGTTATCGGGCTGTTTTAATAGTTGCAAACGACAACTATGCTCCGGTAGCTGCAGCAGCGTAAGCAGCCAAAGCAACCGAAACTTAGTCCAATTTTATAGCTAAAATTGGCGGGGTTGAGTTTACCTGGCAACAGAAATACTTAGATGGCGAGAATTTATTTCTCGCCATTTTCATTTTGTAGTTTTATCTTGTAAAATTAATATTAAAAAATATACAATATAAAATATTTAACAAATTTAGAGAGTTACCCTTGGTTGATAACAACGATAATGGTGGATTAGATAATAAAGGTTTTGATTACGATACCTTAGTTGAAGAAAGCCTAAAAAATGTTGTTAAAAAAGTCTTAAAAATGACCTCGGAAGATGGTCTTTTGGGTGAAAGTCATTTTTTTATTTCCTTTAATTCAAAGGACCCAGAAGTTGTTGTACCTTCTGAATTAAGAGGAAATGATAACTCTGAAATAAAAATAATCATTCAACATCAATTTTGGGATTTAAAGACAACCGAAGATCATTTTGAAGTAACGTTATCCTTCAATGGACAAAAAAAGAATATTTTTGTTCCTTTTCGTTCAATCACATCATTCACAGATCCCTCCGTTGGATTTAGCCTCCAATTTAAAATCGATCAACCCATAAAACTTCTTTCAGATGGAAACAACATTCAGAAAAATGAATCATCAAAAATTTCTGAAGTTAATTTGGAAAAAGAAACTAAATCTGGTGAAGTAGTTTCTTTAGATGAATTTAGAGATAAAAAATAAAAAAATGCTTTATTTAAGGAGATTTTCTTGAGCGGATTTAATTATTCACCCATGTTCCCAATTTCAGAGGACAAAACAGAGTATATAAAAATATCTGATTCTTATGTCACTAAATCAGTGATTGATGGTATTGAAATCTTAAAGATTGATCCTCAGGCTCTAACCTTACTTACTCAAAGAGCTTTCAAGGATGTGTCTCATTTATTAAGAACGTCCCACCTTAAACAACTTAAAGATATATTAGATGACGAAGAGGCTTCTCAAAACGATCACTTTGTTGCTCTAACCATGCTTAAAAATGCTAATATTTCTTCTGCTGGCATTCTTCCAATGTGCCAAGACACTGGCACTGCTATTGTTATGGGTTATAAAGGAGAAAAAGTTTTTACTAACTCTGATGACAGTAAACACATCTCTTTAGGTGTTTTCAACACCTATCAGGAAAACAACTTGAGGTTTTCACAATTAGCTCCTGTTTCAATGTTTGATGAAAAAAATACTTCTAACAACCTTCCCGCAGAAATTACTTTGTTTGCATCAGAAGGAACTGAGTATAAGTTTGCCTTTGTTCAAAAGGGTGGTGGTTCAGCTAATAAAAGTTTTTTATTTCAAGCAACCCCAGCAAACTTAAATTATAAGGGTTTAAAGGATTTTTTATATGAAAAAATTATTTCTTTGGGAACCGCAGCATGTCCACCCTACCATCTTTCTATAGTTATTGGTGGCACTTCAGCAGAATTAAATTTAAAAACTGTTAAGCTTGGTTCGATGCGTTATTTAGATAATTTACCTACGCAAGGAGATCACAAAAGTGGACATGCATATAGAGATCTCGAGTGGGAAAAAATTGTTTTAGAAATGACTAGAGAAATGGGAATAGGAGCTCAATTTGGAGGAAAGTATTTTTGTCATGATGTTAGGGTTATTAGGTTACCTAGACATGGTGCCTCCCTGCCAATAGGAATAGGAGTATCCTGTTCAGCAGATCGTCAAGTACTAGGTAAAATTAATGAAAATGGAATTTTTATTGAAAAACTAGAAACTGACCCAGCCCAATTCTTACCTGAAATTGATCCAAAAGAGATGCCAGAAGATACCGTTATTAATATAGATTTAAACAAACCGATGGCACATATTTTAGCACAACTAAATAAATGTGAAATTAAAACAAGAGTTAGTCTGTCTGGTCCATTAATTGTTGCTAGAGATATAGCACATGCAAAACTTTTAGACAGATTAGATAAAGATGGATCACTGCCAGACTACATAAAAAATCATCCAGTTTATTACGCAGGGCCAGCTAAAACTCCAGATGGGATGGCATCCGGCTCATTTGGTCCTACAACCGCAGGTAGAATGGATGCTTACGTCGAGAGATTTCAAAAAAATGGTGGCTCAATGGTTATGCTTGCAAAGGGTAATAGATCTTCTCAAGTGAGAGACGCCTGTAGTAAATATGGTGGGTTTTATCTTGGAACCATTGGTGGCACAGCTGCAAAAGTTGCATTAGATTGTATTAAAAAAATTGAAGTATTAGAATTTCCTGAGTTAGGCATGGAAGCTGTCTGGAAGATAGAAGTAGAAAATTTTCCAGCATTTGTTGTTATTGATAATAAAGGTAATGATTTTTTTAAAAACTAATCTGTCATCATTTTCATTATGGAAAAAAGATCAGATTTTCCTTCAAAACCAATGCCGTTAATTTCAGGTAATTTAATATAACTATTTTCTACTTTTACACCATCCGGGAAACCTCCGTATGGTTGAAAAAGGTCAGGATAACTCTCATTACCTCCTAAACCTAACCCTGCTGCTATTGCTAATGACATTTGATGGCCACCGTGAGGAATACATCTTGAAGTATCCCAATCATACTTTTTAAGCATTTCGATTATCTTTAAGTATTCAACCAGGCCATAACTTAGTGCGCAATCAAACTGAAGCCAATCTTTTTCCTTACGCATACCAGCATATCTAATAAGGTTTCTAGCATCTTGAACGGAAAATAAATTTTCACCAGTTGCTATTGACCCTAAATAATGTTGGCTTAGTTCTTTATGAAGTTCAAAATCAAGTGGATCACCAGGCTCTTCATACCAAAACAAATTATAATCTGACAGGGCTTTTCCGTAGCTTATAGCTGTCTCTAAATCAAACCTACCATTTGCATCAACTGCAAGTTGATCATTAGGACCAAGAATTTTTAATATTGCCTCAATTCTTTTCAAATCTTCAGATAAAGATGCTCCACCTATTTTTTTTTTCACTACTGAATAACCAAGATCTAAATATTTTTTTATTTCATCAGTTAAACCTTGTAATCCTTGATCAGGCCAATAATATCCTCCAGCAGCATAGACAAAAACATTTCTATTAGGAATGCTATTACCATATCTTTCTGCAAGAACTTGATATAATGGTTTTTCTTCTATTTTGGAGATAAGATCCCATATAGCCATATCAATTGTTCCAACAGCTACAGATCTCTCTCCATGCCCACCAGGCTTTTCATTTTTCATCATAATATTCCACATTTTATGTGGATCGAAGTTAGTTCCGTCTTCATTTATGATATCTTTTGGCAAAGCTTCTAATAACCTTGGTCTAAACCTCTCCCTTATTAGGTGACCTTGTCCATATCTACCATTTGAGTTAAAACCATATCCTATAACAGGTTTTCCATTCTTTATGACATCAGAACAAACAGCAACTAAACTAATAGTCATTTTACTAAAGTCAATATAAGCATTCTTTATATTCGAACTAATAGACTTAGTTTCTTCTATTATATTAGTGATTTTCATTTTTTGCAGGTAGAATTAATTAAGGCTTAATTTAAAATCGTTTTTGAACATAAACAATTATTCAATCACCCCTGACGAGCTTTAAATCTCGGGTTTCTCTTATTAATAACATATAATCGGCCTCTTCTTTTAACTATTTGACAGTGCCTGTCTCTGACCTTTAATGTTTTTAAAGAACTTACTACTTTCATTTTAATACCATAATAAAATTTTATAGATGTATTATCTTAACAAATTATTTTGGTCAAGATTTATTGTTGTATTAATATCTATTAATTGAATTTTATACCACTTCCACCTAAACCACAGTATCCATTAGGATTTTTAAAAAGATATTGTTGATGATAAGTTTCAGCAAAATAAAAGTTTGTATTTTTTTTAATTTCAGTTGTGATTTTGCCTAAGCCATTTAGATAAAGTAAATTTTGGAATTCTGTCATTATTTCTTTAATTTCACTCAAATCTTCATTGCTTTTAAAGTATATAGAAGACCTATATTGAGTTCCAATATCATTTCCTTGTCTCATTCCTTGAGTTGGATCATGCCCTTCCCAAAAAGAAATGAGAATCTTTCTTAAGGTTATTTTCTTTGGATTATAAACTATCCTAACAACCTCGGTGTGACCTGTTAAGCCACTACACACTTCTTCATAAGTAGGATTACTTGTATGACCACCAGCATATCCTACTGAAGTATGATAAACTCCATCTAATTGCCAAAAAATTTTTTCTGCTCCCCAAAAACAACCCATTCCAACAATAATAGTTTTAAAACCTAGAGGAATCTCTCTTAAATCAACGCCGCTAATCTCATTTTTTAAAATTGGTTCCAATTCTTTTTCTCTACCAACTAAAGCTTCACTCTTCTCAACTATTTTTTCTTTTTGCTTAAAAAAGAACATATTATCCTCTTGTCTATCTCTTCATATAATGAAAGGAACTTAAAAAATAAAATAAACCAAAACTTGATTATTATACAACTTCAATATAATGAAATTATTTTATAGATTAAAGGAATAATTCTAATGAATGAGGATATTTATGGTATAAAAAAATGGGGAAATGACATACTTGAAGTCCTTGAAAATGGAAATATTGGACTAAAAAATCCCTTTTTCCCTCAAAACCCTCCTACAGATCTCATAAAAATTATTCAGAGCTTGAATGAAAGAGGTATAAGTTGTCCCGTTTTGCTTCGAATTACAGATTATTTAGCTTTTAGAATTAAACAAATAAATCAATCATTCTCAAATGCTATTAATGAGATTGGATATAAAGGTGACTATAGAGGAGTTTTTCCTGTTAAAGTTAACCAACAAGCCCAAGTAATTGATAGAATAGTTGAGTATGGAAAAGAATTCGATTTCGGACTTGAAGTTGGTTCTAAACCAGAATTATTAATAGCTTTAGCTCACGATCTATCTAGCAATTCTACTATTATTTGTAATGGAATTAAAGACAAAGAATTTATTAACCTAGCTCTATTATCACAAAAAATTGGTTTCAAAACCATTCTTGTCCTAGAAAGCCCCAGAGAACTTGACCTAATTATAGAAGTTTCAAAGGAGTTGAACATTGCTCCCCTTCTAGGAATAAGAATTAAATTAACAAATAAAGTCAGTGGTAATTGGTCACAATCTAGTGGTGATAGGAGTGCATTTGGGCTATCTGTAGAACAAGTAATGAAGGTCATAGAAAAGCTCAGAGCCAATAACTATCTTGATTGCCTTATACTTCAACATTCTCATCTTGGAAGTCAGATACCAGACATAATTGAAATTAGAAAAGCTACTCAAGAAGCATGCAGATTTTTTTCAGAAATAACAAAACAAGGTGCTCCTTTACAGTTTTTAGATCTCGGGGGAGGACTAGGTGTTGATTATACAGGAGAACAAAAATCTGCCTTTAATTCAATAAATTACTCCTTGGATGAATATTGCACAAACATTGTTGAAACAGTAAAATACGAATTAGATAGATCAAATTTAAAACATCCTACCATCGTAACTGAATCTGGTAGAGCTTGTATAGCTTCTAGCTCAATGTTAATTTTTAATATATTAGAAACAACTAATTTTGACAGCAATCAAACAGAGACGATCAAAGACGATGATCATCCTTTATTAAAAAACATGATGCAAATACCAGAATATCTAAATTTAGATAGGGCTCAAGAATGTTTAAATGATTTAAATTATTATAGAGACGAAATTCGAACCCTTTTTAGGAGCGGTCAGATTGATTTACCTAATATGGCTAAAACAGAAGAAACTTATTTATATGTAATCAATAAAATAAAAAAAGTTCTTTCTTCATCTTTAGATATCACAGACGAACTTCAGGTTTCTATTGATAACATGGCAGATATTTATCATGGAAATTTTTCATTATTCCAAAGCTTGCCTGATGTTTGGGCTATAGATCAGCTTCATCCTATTGCTCCTATACAAAAACTAAATGAATATCCAGATAGAAGAGCAGTACTAAATGATATTACTTGTGATAGCGATGGTATGATTAATAAATTTGTTCTCAAAGACGGCATCTCTAATACTATTCCTCTTCATAGTATTGAAGAAAACAAAGATTATTTTTTAGGAGTATTTTATATTGGAGCTTACCAAGAAACTCTTGGTGATCTTCACAACTTGTTTGGTGATACAAATGTTGTAACAATAAAACTAAAAGATGATGGAGGCTATCAACTTTTACATGAACAGGAAGGTGATACTATTTCAGAAGTTCTTTCTTATGTTGAATATGAGCCGAAAGATATTATCAATAGATTCAAGCGCATTGTAGAGGATGCAGTTAGAAGTAGAGACTTATCATTGTCAGAAAGAAAAGAATTAACTCTTTCATTTAAAGAGTCTATTTCTGGCTATACTTATTTTGAAAAGTAATAAAAATAAATTTTAAGGAGATTGTAATGAATACAGTTTTAGTCATTGGCGCTGGCGGGGTAAGTAATGTAACTGTTCATAAAATGGCATCAGTTTCAAGCATTTTTAATAAAATTGTGTTAGCAAGCCGAACCATCAGTAAATGTAAAGGCATTCAAGAAAGTGTTAAAAAAAAATATGGCGTTGACATAGATATTGTTTCTTTAGATGCCGATAATATTGACGAAACAATTTCATTGATTAATAAGCATAACCCATTTGTGGTAGTTAATTTAGCTCTTCCATATCAAGATCTTAACATAATGGAGGCCTGCCTATCTACAAGCACTCATTATTTAGATACTGCCAACTATGAGCCCAAAGAAAATGCAAAATTTGAATATAAGTGGCAATGGGATTATCAACAAAAATTTAAAGAAAAAGGACTAATGGCTTTATTAGGTTCAGGGTTTGATCCTGGGGTAACAAACGTTTTTACTGCTCATACAAAAAAACACCATTTGGATAATATTGAATATTTGGATATTCTAGATTGTAATGATGGTGATCACGGGCACCCATTTGCAACTAATTTTAATCCCGAGATCAATATAAGGGAAGTTACATCAGACAGTAAGCACTGGGAGAATAACGAGTGGAAAGTGGGACCTGCATTGAAAAATAAAGTTTCTTTTGATTTTCCTGAAATTGGACCCAAAAATATGTACTTAATGTATCATGAAGAACTAGAAAGTCTTATTAAACATTTCCCAGAAATTAAAAAAGCCAGATTCTGGATGACGTTTGGTGATAGCTATTTAAAGCATTTAGAAGTTCTTCAAAATATTGGCATGACATCCATTAAACCAATTAAGTATAACGACATAGATATCGTCCCTCTACAATTTTTAAAAAGCATTCTTCCTGATCCAGGAAGCCTTGGAAGTCGTACTAAAGGTAAAACTTGCATTGGAACCATTATAACTGGAAAGAAAAACAATTTAGAAAAAACATTTTATACTTATAACATATGTGATCATGAAAAATGTTTTGAAGAGGTTGGTAGTCAGGCAATTTCTTATACAACTGGAGTACCTGCGATGATAGGTGCCATGCTGATGCTTGAAAAAAAATGGTTCAAACCTGGTGTATGGAATATGGAACAATTTGACCCTGATCCATTTATGGAACTTCTTAACAAACATGGTTTACCAACAAAAACTATGGAATTAAACAGTCCTGTCAATTTCTAGAGAAAAAAATGTTCCAAACAATGGGGGGAAACCCTAGAAACTTTAACAAACTTGATTTTTATTCATTACCTAGTCCATGTTTTGTTATAGATAAGAAAGCATTGCAAGATAACTTAGAAATTTTACATGGATTAAAAGAAGATACTGAAGTAAAAATTCTTCTAGCTTTAAAAGCATTCTCAACTTTTTCTCTAGCTCCTTTAATTTCAAGCTATCTAGATGGCTGTTGCAGCTCTGGATTATATGAGACAAAATTAGCAAAAAAATATTTTAAAGGAGAGATCAGTACATTTTCTCCAGCTTTTAAAAAAGATGAATTTAATGAAATTGCACAAATAACAGATCATGTTATTTTTAATTCATTAACCCAGATAAAGGATTTTATAGATATTGCAAACAAATTTAACAATCAAATTGGTGTTCGAATTAACCCTGTTTATTCAGAGGTTAAAAATGAGAAATATAGTGCTGCAAGTTTAAACTCAAGATTAGGAATTCATGTAGGAGACTTAAAAAATGTTGATTTTCAACAACTTTCAGGAATTCATATTCATGCATTATGTGAACAAAATTTTAAACCGTTAGAAAATACCTGGAACCATATTAGTGAAGCTATTTTACCACTATCAAAGCACCTTAAATGGATAAATCTAGGAGGTGGTCATCATATCACAAGACAAGATTATCAAATCAAACAATTAAAAAAGTTCTTAAAAAAAACTTCATCCCAAACTAATACTCAATTATACATTGAGCCAGGCGAAGCGGTCGTTTTAGATTCCGGCGTATTAGTTGGTGAAATCATTGATAGCTTTAAACCCAACAACCCCCTTTCTTCATATATGGCCATAACTGATATAAGCGCAACATCCCATATTCCAGATGTAATTGAAGCGCCATATAGACCAGCATTGCTGAATGAACCTAAGACAGGCTATAAAATCCAATTGGGAGGTCCTAGTTGTTTGGCTGGAGACAATATTGGTATTTATAATTTTAAAGAAATTCCTAAAGTTGGCGATAGAATAGCCCTTCTTGATCAAGCACATTATACAATGGTTAAAACAAGTTTTTTTAATGGTATAAAAATGCCTTCTATAGCCATTTGGGATAGCACCACAAATGATATAGAAATAATAAAAAAGTTTTCCTATGAGGATTTCGAAAAAAAATTATCTTAATAATTTTAAAGTAGGTGAAAAATGAATAAAAGTTTTCTCAATTCTGAACTTACGGAAAATGAAAAAAATATAAATTTTGCTAAATTTCATATTATACCAGTTCCTATAGAAAAAACTGTTTCATATGGAAAAGGCACTCGTATGGGACCTCAAGCAATAATAGATGCAAGTAATGAACTTGAACGATTTGCTGGTAATAGCGAACCGTGCTTAGAAGGTATTTATACGCATCCTTTTGTAGATTGCAGTAAACCAATTACGAATATAATGAGTGAAGTTGAAGGAATTACTCAATCTATTAGTGCCAGAAATAAAATACCTGTTACCTTGGGTGGAGAACATAGTATCACCTATTCAGCAGTAAATGGAATATTCAAAGGTTTAAAATTATTAAATAAAAATGAGATAGGTATAATTCAAATCGATGCTCATGCAGATTTAAGAGAAAAATACGAGAATGAAATTCATTCTCACGCTAGCGTTATGTATTTACTTGCTAACGAAGCCTATAAAATTGCTCAATTTGGTGTTAGAGCTCTTAGTAATGAAGAAGTTAATAACAGAAATAAATTTAATATTATTTCTTTTACCGTAGAACAGATTCACAAAAATAATGAGATAGAACTACCTGATAGTTTTCCAAAAAAAATATATATTACCTTTGATTTAGATGGACTTGATCCATCAATTATGCCTGCCACAGGCACCCCTGTTCCAGGCGGGTTAGGCTATTATGAAAGTTTAAAATTAATTGAATATCTTATTAAAGGAAGAGAAGTAGTTGGCTTGGATATAGTCGAACTATCACCAATTAAAGGTTTTCTGGCTTATGATTTTACAGCAGCAACTTTGATTTATAAAATAATGGAGTTAATTAACTTAAATAAATAATTATAGAATTAATAATTTTGAAGCCATTTTTCTGCATCTAAAGCTGCCATACACCCCATACCTGCTGCAGTAACAGCTTGCCTATAAATTTTATCAACACAATCCCCTGCTGCAAAAACACCATCTACATTAGTAAATGTTGTTCCAGGATTTTGTGCAATAATATACCCCTCATTATCCATATCAAGAACGCCTTCAAATGCTTGTGTAGAAGGACTATGACCAATAGCAACAAAAACTCCCTCAACATTTACAATCTCAGTCCTGTCTGAGTCCACAGAAGTCAGCTGGATAGAATTCACACCACTTTCGTTTCCCTTAATTTCACTTACGATATTATTCCAGATTATGCTTATATTATTTCGCTCGAATAATCTTTTTTGTAAAATTTTTTCTGCTCTCAATTCATTCCTTCTATGAATCAAGGTTACTTTCGAACAAATATTAGAAAGATACAATGCTTCCTCAACAGCAGTATTTCCTCCACCTATCACAGCAACTTCTTTATTTTTGTAAAAAAAACCATCACAAGTTGCACATGCAGAAACGCCCTTGCCGTTGAAATCACTTTCACTCTTAAGTCCAAGCCATTTTGCTTGAGCACCTGTTGCCACGATTACTGTTTGGGATTCAAAGACTTTATTTGAATCTAAATTAATTATTTTTTTATTTTTATTAAATTCAACGCTAGTAACAATATCACTAATTATTCTAGCTCCAACTTTTTTTGCTTGCAATCTCATTTGTTCCATCATCCATGGGCCTTGTACTACATCAGCATACCCAGGATAATTTTCAACATCAGTAGTAATCGTCAATTGACCACCTGGTTGAATACCTTCAATAACTAGAGGTTCCAAATTTGCCCTAGCTGCATAAATAGCAGCTGATAGCCCGGCAGCCCCGGAGCCAATAATTATAACTTTTTCTTTTTGGTTAATCATCCTACTTTTCTATGCCCTTTAAAAACAATTGTTCTTTTGCCATTCAAAAATACTCTCCTTTCCGAGTGAGCCTTTAAAGCTCTATATAAAACCCTAGACTCTATGTCTCTTCCTATAGAGACCAAATCATTTGGCATCATCTCATGATCTACTTCTTGTGTATCCTGCTCAATAATAGGGCCCTCATCAAGATCTTTAGTTACATAATGAGCTGTAGCTCCAATCACTTTCACTCCCCTCTCAAAAGCTTGATGATAAGGCTTCGCACCTTTAAAACTAGGTAAGAAACTATGGTGTATATTTATAATCTTACCTTCAAACTCATTTGTAAAATTTTCTGATAATACCTGCATATATCTTGCTAACACAATAAGCTGGACTTCATTTTCATAAATTATCTTTTTTATTTCCTTTTCTTGTTCTGTTTTATTTTCTTTTTCGACTGGTAAATAATAAAAAGGTATATTAGAAAATTTTGCAATTTCTTCAGCAACATTATGATTTGAAATTATAGCTTTAATATTTAAGCTTAATGACTTATTTCTAACTCTAAACAAAAGATCATTTAAGCAATGATCAAACTTTGAAACAAGCAAAATAGTACTCATTTTATTTTCAATTTCAGATAACAAAAATTCTGCATTGAGTTCAGATGATAAAGCAACTAAGTTACTAGTTAAATCACCTAATTTTTTTTGATCGAAGAGTGTAAAACTTTGTCTTATAAAAAAGTTTCCATTCAAAGTGTCCGTAAATTGTTTAGATTCAACAATGTTGCATTTAAATTTCGCTAACATGGATGAAATCTTAGCAACAATACCAATTTGATCTTTGCATGATAAAGTAAGGATATGAGTTTCTATTTTATTAATCATGCATATTTAATACATTTTTTATAGTAATCAAACAACATGATAAGTTTAATTTCTTAAAAATTTTCTAGATATTTCATAAAATTCGTCAGGTTTCTCAACATGTAAAAAATGTCCCGCATTATTAATTTTTTGAAAAGAAGTGTTATTAAAATACTCTTTAAATACGTCAAAATATTGATTTTTTACATAGTCACTATTTTCACCATAAATACATAATAACTTATTATCTACTGCAGATTTATTATTAAAATTTGGAAAAGATCTAAGTTCCCTCATAGAATTTTTAATTACCTTTAAGTTTATTGACCAGTCATAAATACCATCTACCAACTCTAAATTCTGCAAGAGAAAAGCTCTTAAAAATTTTTCATTTATATATTTAGACAAAATTTCATCTGCATGATTTCTATTCTTAATCAAGTTTGTTTCTAAACTTAATAAAATATCTATTATTATTTGATTATCTTCTGGATAATTTATAGGAGCTATATCTGCAACTACTAGCTTATTTATTAAATGTTGGTATGATAATGCCAACACCATCGCTACTTTTCCACCCATAGAATGTCCCAACAAGTCAATCTTCTGAATCTTTAGATATTCTGCAAGCTCTACAATATCATATGCCATTGAAAGATATGAGTGTTCATTTTTAAAATCATTCCCTCCATGATTTCTTAGATCAACAGTTATAACAATTTGATCTTTATCAGAACTGAATTTTTTAGCGAATGATTGCCAGTTTTTGCCTCTTCCAAACAAGCCATGTAAAATAAATAAAATCTGATTTTTGTTTATATCAACTGAAAATTCTTCTGAATCTTGAACTAAAAGTTTTCCATTTTTATAAACTTGAAAATTTATCATTAGTCACAACTTTTCTAATCAATGTATTTTTTAAAATTATAATAATATTGTCGTAAAGTATATTAGTGTTTAAATGAAACTTAGGTATTTAAAATGGGTCAAGTTATTAATGTAAATTTTAATGAATCATTAAATAAAGATTTTTCTGATTACAAAGAAAAATTAATAAGGATAAGAGATGATATTGAAGCTCACCTTCATCACGAAACTTTAAAAGAAGGTGATGAACTAGCTGTGGCTCTTGCGGCAGGAAGATACGCAACTATGAAATTAGTTCAATTAACAGGAGAGGGTGAAACTTTAAATTTTGTAAATGACTGTATAAAAACTTCTTTAAAAGTATGATTAGTTTATCAAGAAATTCTAGTTATACTTCCTGAAACCTCTGCACCCAAATCTATTGAGAGAGCATTCGTTTTAAGATTACCTTCAACTTTTGCGCTACTGGCAACATTTAAAGTATTAGCTGAAACTTCACCCTTTACAAACCCACCAAGCGTAACTTTATCCGCAACTAAATTTCCATCAAATATACTATTAGCTTCTAAAAGAACATCCTTGGCTCTAAGCTCTCCTTTGAATCTACCAGCCAAAACAACTGAAGAGCCAGCAGAATCAAGGTTCCCCTCCATAACCAATTCTTCTGAGATATATGTAATTTCACTCATAATTTAATCCTTTTTAAAAATTTTATTTTTCATTAGTTTGTTCTTCTAAAACTTCGTCATCATTTTGATCATTTTCATCAACTTTTTGACTATTAGTCTCATTCCAATTATGAACCACTCTACAATTTAAGGCAGCGCCTCTATCCATTTGTAATGATTTGTAATGAACTTCACCACTAATGCGAGATGTTTCCGTAAGCCAAACACTTTCTGCTTGCATTTTACCTTCATATTCACCTGCAATTACAACTAAATCAGAATCAACTGCTCCAATAAACTTTCCTGTAGAACCTATTGTAACTTTTTCAGTTGTTAAATCAGCTTCAACATAACCATTAATTTCGATAGATTTCGCATTAGAAATTTTTCCAGTAAATCTCGCACCAGAACCTAAAACTGCCTGTTTATTAGCCATCCATAATCTCCTTTATTTTTTATTTTGTTTTTTCCCAATTTGTGCTTCTACTATTGCACCTTCTTCAATCGAAATATTTTCATAAAAGACTTCCCCTGAAATTTTTCCTGTAGATTTGACAGAAACTACATCTCCTAAAATCTGTCCATCACATTTTCCAGATACAGTTATTACATCAGCTTCAACATTCCCTTTTAATGAACCAGTACCCTCAACATTCAAGCTATGGCACTTGATATCTCCTACAACCGAACCTAATAAAATCAAGTTACCTTCAGCAGAAATTTTTCCTTTAATTTTCATGTCACTAGAGATAATTGATTTTGCAGTTTCAGTTTCGTTTGTTCTTCCTAACATTATGGAAATTCCTTTTCCTACTTTTAAATTAAAATTATCATTACCTACAATTTAGTACTTGTCATTATTATTAAACTAATTAAAAAAATTATTCAAAATAGATTTATTTGGTATGAATGATGCAATTAACTTGCCATAATATTCAATGAAAAAAAAAACTAGAGTTTTGGAAAATGGCCGAAGAAATAATTGATTTAAGAGATCGTATTGAAAAAATGCGAATTCAGATAGAAAATGAAGCTACAAAACAAATTAATACAAAAGTTTCAAATGAAGTTTTTCATAAAACAAAGAACTCAAACATAACTCTCTCAATGGAAACACAAAATATTAATGCGAATCATTTTGATGATGACACAATTATTAATGAAGAATTAAATATCAATGAAAATAAAATTGAAAAAACTAATTTAAAAAATGAGACTTTTCCAGCATTAAGTTTATCTGTCAAAAATCCTATTTCTAATAAAATTCTAATTGCAATGTTTATCGTACAAATTTTGTCTAATTTGGGTATTTTGTTTTTTTTATACATTGGGATGGAGTGATGAGTGGTTAATTCCACCTTTAATAAATTTGGAAAAAATCTTCCTCCTGTAAAAACTGGACAAAGATTTGGAGAACAAGTTCAGAAAAATAAAAAATTAGGCCTTTTTTCTGAAAGGCGTTTTTTGGTTTTTACTAAAAAAGGACCAATCGAAATTGCTTTTAAACCTATACATTATACTGGAGCATTAATTACAACACTTGTCGGATTGACAAGCATCATTTATTGGTCAGCTCAAGGCATATATTCTGCAATAGATGTTGCAAAACATAATGATATAATTACAGAAGCTTCAGCAAATATCCCAAGTCCAATTGAAAATGATTCCGATACTGTTGTTAATATAGATACACCAGATCAATCTAATATAACTTTTCCAGTCTCAAGAAAAATAAACCTTGAAGATAATGAAACTGAAGAATTTTACGAATTAAATACAAAAGATCTTAAAAATAAAGATTATGATTATCGTACTCAGTATTATATTCAAACCACAGAAAAAAACCTAAAAAGCTATGACCTGTTCAATAATACGAGAAGAAATCAGGACATACCAATCTCTATTTCATCAAAAGTTTTTGATGAAAGTAATATTTTATTATCAGAAAATCCTAATTTTGAAATAAATGAAGAAATTGAAGTACCTCAACCTCCTAAATTAAACACTAAAGCTAAAAGTTTACGTTTTTTAGCTTCTGTTGATAATGAACTAATACAAATGGAGAATGTGTTTAAAAAGATAAACGTTAAAGTTAATAATAGCGACTTAGTTAGCGTTCAATCAATAATAAACAGTGATCAACAAATTGACCCAGATAGTGATAATTTTTTTAGAAACCTAAGTAATCGTCTTAATTTATTAGCCACCTATAAAGAAGCACTTCAAAATATACCTTTAAAACCTCCAATGGAACATTATTATGTTTCCAGCCCTTATGGCCCCAGAAAACATCCTGTTACCGGTAAATATCGAATGCATCATGGAATAGATTTAGCAGGTACTTGGCAAGAAAATGTAACTGTGTCAGCTGATGGTACTGTTGTTTTTGCTGGTTATCATGGTTCATTTGGGAAAGTTATAAGAATTAAACATAATTATGGAATCATGACTACATACGGTCATCTAGCAAAAATAAATGTTAAAAGAGGTGATATTGTTAGTGAAGGGCAAGTTATTGGTAAAATGGGTAGAACAGGAAGAGTTAAGGGTGCCCACCTTCATTATGAAATATCTATAAATGGCAAATCTACCAACCCGGCAGTATACATCAAAATAGGTAGAAGTCTTCTTAGTAGATCAAGCCTAAAAGGATATGTAGATAATACAAATTAAAATTTAACATTGGCATGACTAATGCATTTAAACTTTATGTATTGGAGATTATAGAATATGTTAAATGAATTAAAACCTAATAAGAATGATAAACAAATTTTACTTAACAACTTGAATGATTACATCATAAAAATTGATTATTACGATGATAACGGTTTCAAAAAGAAAAAGTTTGATATCCCTTTAAAATATATACTAGCTAATAAAAACAATATGCCTTCATATTTTGTTTCCTCTTTATCTAAGTAAAATTTTTAATTAGATACTAGTTTTTGTAATCTAGATGATCTTTTTCTTTGAGAGCTAGATGGGATATTTAGCATATCTCTATATTTAGCAACCGTTCTTCTTGCTACATTCATTCCATCCTTATTCAAAATTTTTGCTAATTTATCATCACTTAAAGGTTTGTTAGAAATTTCAGCAGAAATTAAACTTTTTATTGTTTCTCTAACTGCAGAGGCAGCATGCATTTCTGAGTTTTCACAACCAGAAATTGATGCTGAAAAGAACTGTTTTAAAGGTATAACCCCCCATTCTGTTAACATCAACTTGCTATTGGTAACTCTTGATACTGTACTCTCATGCATACCTATGGCATCTGAAATATCTTTTAGTATCATTGGTTTCATATGACTAAATCCATGTCTAAAGAAACCAACTTGCTTTTTAACTATTTCAGAAGTCACCCTTAAAATAGTTTTATTTCTCTGCTCAACAGCTTTTTTAAGCCAACGAGCTTCCCCGATTTTTTCAAAAGTAAAATTATTAGCTTTCTCATCTAATTTATAATTATCAATTTCATCAATATACTCTTCGTCTATACACACAGTTGGTAAAGTAGAACTATTTAAATCTATCCTCCAACCTTTTTCTGATCTTTTAACAATAATATCAGGTTGATCTATCAAAATTTTTTCTTGTAAAAATTGTTCTGCCGGTTTTGGGTTTAGGGTTTTTATAACCTTTATCATCTCAAACAAATTAGTTTCTGCTACTCCACATAGCTTACTGATTTGTTTAAACTTTCCAGTTGGTAAATGTTGAAGATTATCAAGTAAAATTTTGTAGTGTTCATTAAAAAGATTTTTATCTATTAATTGTTGTTTTAAACATTCAGATAAATTTTCAGAAAAAATCCCAACTGGTTCTAATTTTTTCAATTTTTCTAATAATATATTTATTTTTGATTCATTAACTTTTAAATCATTTGCGACTTCATTTATGGGATGAGTAAACCAACCACTTGGATGTAGATAATCTACCATAGCAATTGCAATTAATTTTTGATCTTTTTCTCTAAAAGTTAAATTGATCTGATTAACCAAATTTTCTTTAAGAGATATTTTATTTTCAAGAGTTTTTTCAATTACTTCTCCTGCTGAAATATCGTTACTTCCTCTTACAATTTCTTTGTCATATAATTTTTTATTTTCTAAATTATTATTTGTGGATAAATGTGTATCAAAAGTGTTTTCCAAATCTATCTGGCTTTGTTTTTTTAGTGGGTCAGTGGTATTTGCCATATTTTCAAAAGCATCAGGTTCTGGAGTTGCTTTTTGAATATTATTAATCTCTATATGATCTCTGTTATCTTGTAAAAATGGATTTTCTAATTTAGCTTTCTCAACAAATTCAGTTAATTCTAAATTAGTTAGCTGTAATAATTTAATTGCTTGTTGCAATTGTGGCGTCATAATTAAAGACTGGTTTTGTTTTATTTTAAGCTGTTGACCTAATTTCATAATTATCTCCAAAACTAAATTTTGATATTTAATAAGGAGAGAAAAACAATTAAATGATAAAAAATCAAAATCTTAATTTGACAATAAAAACAGACAAAGAAATGACAAATTTAAATCTAACGTAAAATAATAAGATCAATAAAAACAATGCTTTATATCAATAATAACAAAAAAAGTTTAAAAAAATTTTTTAAAAAATGTTATAATAAATATATATAGTCAATTATTTGGCATACGTTGTGCAAACATATTATAAGTAATAGTAAGTTAAAAATTAAAAATGATTAATGAAACTAAAATAAAGCCAAAATGTAAAAACTGTCAAATCATTCGAATATTTTTATTAAGTGTTGCTTTCATTATCCTTTTAAGTCTCATTAAAAGTGATAAACTCCATTATCTAAAAATTGTTACTCCTACAAATGCAGCTTACTTTATAATTACTTTGGGTCTAATAATGTTTTGCCTGAAAGTAATAAAACATTTGATCGAGAAGAAAAAACTTTAATCTTACCTATCACGAACTAATCTTACATAATTAGGAATGAATTCAGGGAACCTACCAAAAGTATGTCCTGTAAAAAAGTTAACCGTCCACATAAATTTTGGTTGCCAAGGATTTTTTTCATTAGTCCAGAATGACTCAGCAGGGGTATTGGGAAATAAATCACTATTTATTTTTACATTTTTACATGATTTACACACCAAAAGCTCTAACTCTTTTCTATTAGGCAATCTCCATTTTCCTCCAAGTTGTTCATTAGCTTGTTTAATGGCTGTTTCAATTTCGTCGAATTTCATTTTTAAAGCTGTGCCAACACAGTTTTTATTTTCCCAAATCATTCCAACAGGGCAAGTGAGCCACTCAATTTTTTGACTAAGATCAATAACATAATGCCCTCTAGTAATAAAATTATTAGCCCAAACTTTATTGAAATTAAGACAAATTAATAATAATATAATATAAGAGCTAACTTTAAGTAATGGTATTTTGAGAAATAACATGAAATCCTCGCTGTTTTTTTTTACAACTTCTCATTTTGGTCTTATTCTTGCAGAAATTGTGCCTAATATCATTATTTTATATTTTA
>Ga0255753_1001657_pt1 | contig 25958 bp, 15 predicted proteins | sample 041ome_10_FD_179953 | JGI IMG/M metagenome (GOLD analysis project Ga0255753, IMG submission 179953) | Coastal salt marsh microbial communities from the Groves Creek Marsh, Skidaway Island, Georgia - 041412US metaG (version 2) | ecosystem: Environmental > Aquatic > Marine > Intertidal zone > Salt... | reverse complement strand
TCTTCAGAGAGTCAAGTCAATCAAAACGAGAGAGAGGGAACACATGCGACGACGACGACGTCTCCCAGACCAACGCCAACAACACCTCCCGGAGTGGTGCTCGCGATGCTTCGCTTCGTCTTCTTTTTCCTCGTCGTCGTCGTCTTCCTCATCGAAGGACGACGAGGAAAAGATCGAGCGCTATTTGCGGCAAATGCGCCTGCCTTTGTTCAATCATCATCTTCATCGTTTTCACGTTGGAAGGAATAACAACAACGAGAACAAGAACAACAACGCCGGCAGCAGCAGCGGCAGCAGCAGCAGCAGCGGACAAGAACTGCTGAACCGAGCCGTGGTGTTCATCGCCGGTGCGGGCGGATTGGGGTGCCCCGCGATTCTTTATTTAGCCGGAGCCGGGGTTGGTGCTCTCGTCGTGTGCGACGGCGACGTCGTGGAAAAGAGCAACTTGCACCGACAGATTTGCCACCGAGACGAAGACGCGATACTAATGGGAAGCGGCGAAGAAGAAGAAGAAGAAGAAGAAGCGAAAAAGAAGAACAAGGCGGAATCGGCGATTCGAGCGGCGAAAAGTTTGAATCCGACGGTGAAGTTTCGAGCGATTGGAGAACGCGTGAACGAAAAGAATGCGATGGAGTTGTTGAGAGACGCGGACGTCGTGTTGGATTGCACGGATAATCAGAGAGCGCGGTACGTGTTGTCGGACGCGTGCGCAAAGTTGAGGACGCCGCTGGTGAGTGGAGCGAGCGTTGGGGTGGAAGGGCAGCTGGTGGTGTATAACGAGAGTAGGAGAGTAGCTGGTGATGGTGACGAAGATATTGATGCGGAGAGAGGACCGTGCTTGAGGTGCGCGTACCCTTCGCCGCCGCCGGCGGACGAATGCGGGTCGTGCGCCGAACAAGGCGTGTTGAACGTGGCGCCGGGAATTGTTGGGACATTTCAAGCGTTAGAGTGCATTCGAATATTGTTGTCGGGTCAATGCCGACATCGCGGGAAAGAGGAAGAGAAAACGTCATCGGCATCATCATCGGCGTTCCCGTATCGACCGCTTGGGTTGATGACACTTTTTGACTTTGTCCAAAATCCTTCGCGGCCGACGACGTGCGTGAAAGTCAAGAGGAGAAAAGACTGCTTAGTGTGCGCCACGAGTGAAACGAGAGATGCGTTCGCGATTGAATCGTACGATTACGACGCATTCGTGAATGGTGGTAGCGCTCAACGATGTACAAATAATGGAACAGAGGACAACAAAGGAGAACAAAGCAACGACGACGAGAGGACGCCGAGTAGAATAACGTGCAAAGAACTCGCGCAGTTGCTCGTCGAAAACAGCATTAAGAGCAAGAATACCATCAACAGCAATGCATCGTCACAAGAACAAAATAAGCATCAAAAGACGAAAAATATTCTCCTGTTTGACGTGCGGAACGAGATTGAGTTCTCGATAGCGGCTTTGAAAGATGCCATCAACTACCCATTCGTAGAGGAAGAAGACAAAAAGAACGCGATGGAGACGATAACGAATGTTGTCGTCGCTGCTATCGACGAGATTGATGGAAAGAGAGACGAGAAAGAAGTAGCAGAAGTAGACGTGATTGCGTTCATCTGTCGTAGAGGCAACGACAGTCAATTAGCGAGGGAAAGATTCAAACAAGAAATCTTGAATGACGGCAACGTCGCGAAGAACAAAAGACGAACGCTGACGATAGAGGAGAATTGTCGCGATACAACGCAAACGAAAAAGAAGTCTTTTTACTTTGACGTTGGAAGATGTCAAATTGTAGACGTGATTGGTGGATTGCGACAATGGAAACACTCGATAGACTCGACGTTCCCAAACTTAGATTAGAAAGAATCAACCGGGAAGAAAAATGTCACGTGTTATAATGTTGTTGTTGAGTGGTAATTTTGTTGATTGTGATATTACATAGTACACCAGGACAGCACGCGTGTGAGGTTAAGAAGAGTTAATCTTCACCCAAACCGCTATCCTTGTTGCTGTTACTTATTATTTTCTTTTCTCTCTCTCTCTCTTTCCCTCTTTCTCCTCTACTAAAATTGATTTGGCGCGCGCGCGCGCGAGCGCCAAGCGCAAAAAGCGTGCAGAAAACGAGCCGCTCAAAAAAGATTTATCTTCTTAAGTCACTCTTTCGTTTCTTTCGTAGTTTACTTTTTCCCTTCGGCTTCCTTCTTTTTTCTCTTCTCCTCTTCTTCGATTTCGTCTTCCTTTCTCAAATCGAACATGAGCTCCAAAGCGTGCATGTTGACCAAAGTCTGCGCTACCGCCGCTCTGTCGCTCCCGTCCGATCGCAAAGCTTGCATCGGCCCGTGCAAAAGTTTGTTCACGATACCTCGCGATAACTCTTCGAATACCTTTTTATCTTTATTGGACAATTCACCTTTAATCTTACCCAGAGCCTTTTCCAACTCTTGAGAGCGAATGCGTTCCGCCTTTGATCTCAATCGTTTGATTGTCGGCACAGTTTCTAAGGAATCTCTCCAAGCTTCGAACGCGTTCAATTCTTCTTCCAACAACTGTCTCGCGTCTTCCGCGGCTTGGTTTCTCTTCGCTTTATTGGCCTCTGCGAGCTCCTTGAGATCGTCCACGTTGTAGCAAATCGTCTCCGCGTGATCCGAGCAACTCGCGCAGACGTTTCTCGGCACGGCGATGTCCACCAACCGTCTCTTCCCGTCAACCTTTTCAGTCGCCGTCGGCATGGCATCCAAGTGTTCCTTAGTGATGATCGGTTCCAAGGAACTACTCGCAGTGAAAATGATATCGTGCTCAGCCGCCAACGGGATGAACTCATCCATCAGGTGAATTTTCATGTTGACGTTGGGAAACTCCTCCGCCAACGCCTCCGCTCTCGGTTTCGTTCGGTTCAAAATCGTCATTTCCGTGCATCTCTTCGACTCTAAGTGTTTCACCAACAACTTACTCATCGTCCCGGCACCAACAATCATAACTCTGGTGCCTTCGTAGGATTCGCCTGGTAACTTCATTTGCAACAACTCCGCCGCGGCTGAGGAGACGGAAACCGCCCCAGAGGCGATCGAAGTCTCGTTTCTGACGCGTTTACCAGCCACAATCGCAGCCTTGAACAACCCAGTTAAATGTCTTCCGAACCCTTTGACGTTCTCACCCATTTGAAATACCGATTTCACTTGCGCTAAAATTTGACCCTCGCCCAAAACGACCGAATCCAAACCGCCCGAAACCGCCAACAAGTGCGTGCACGCGTCTCGATCCTTCAACAAGAAAAAGTGCTCTCTCAATTCTGTCAATTCAACACCAGACCATTTACTCATCCAGTTTTCCAACTCCGCCACCGCGCGATCGTACGATAACCCGACAATAGTCACCTCCATGCGATTACACGTGGACAAAATAGCCGCCTCTTCGATGTGCGGGTTCTCGTTCACCAAAGACGTCACCGCCTCCTCGAATCGATCCGCCGGCACCGCCATCTTCTCTCGAATCTCAACCGGACACGTGTGAATGGAGAGACCCAAGGTTATGATGGACGATTTGCGTTCGGATTGATAGACTGTTTTTTTGTTTTTTCAAGATGTGTTTGCGTCGTTGAAAAGAGAAGAGAGAAAAGAAAAGTCAGTCAGTTGTTCTAAAAGTATCTCACCGCGAAAAGGAAAAAAGGAAACATAATCCAGCACAGGGGGGGGCGTTTTGTTCTTTTACGAAGATCTTCGAAAAAAAAGCAAAAGAGGAATATTTCTCTCTCTCTCTCTCTTTTTTGTCCAAATTCTCTCCTTCGCAATCAAACAAACGCGCAAACTCTCTGAATCGATCGATCGCGCGAAGAGGGAAGTTTTCCTCTCGCGCCCATTTGCGCGAATCACAAAGAGAAGGAGAGAGAGAGAGAGAGAGTCATCCGGTGCTGGGGGCGATTAACTCTCTCTCTCTCTTCCTCTCTCTCTCTCTTTTTCTTTCCTTTTTTTTTCTCTTCCCCAAACGAAAAAAAACAAGATAAAAAGATCGCACGGGGGAGGAAAAGATTTTTTGCCCTCTTCTTTTGCCCCCTTTTGTGCTTCCTCTCTCTCTTTCTCTCTCTCTCTTCCCCTTTTGTGCTAAAAAAGTAGGGGCTCACGCACGAGAAGAAGAAGAAGAAGAAGAAGAAGAAGAAGAGAGCGCGTTTATACGCGCGCTCGATCGATATGTAGACACGATCGACGATGAGAACAACAAAAAACGAAAAGCAGAAACGTACCATTAGCACCTCCCGCGGCTTTCAAATTCGCCAGCGCGGCGTTACTATTCACCGCGGCTTCAGAAACCGGTCGGTTCAGCGTCGACGGTCGAGGCGCTCGCTTCACGTCGTCCGTCTTATTTTCCTCCTTTTCTTTGTCGGAGACAGATTCGCCTTCGGAAATCTTCTCCGTGACATCGGACGGTTCCTTGATCGCTCGATTTCTGTGCACAGATCTGCTGGAAATTCTATGGCGAGTGAACGCGGCTTTCTCGAGCGCGGATTTTTTCGTCGCGTGGTGGACGTTGCGCGCGTTGTTCGAGGCTAATGCTACCGATGATGACGCACGAGTCGCAGCTATCATCTCTCTCTAATTTTTTCTTTTGTTTTTGTGTGAAAATGTACAAATAAAAAAGTGTTTCCGGCTCTTTCTCTCTCTCCTAAATCGCACGGAACGAGCGAGAATTCAACAGTTCTCGAACGAAGATACGGTTCACGATCAATTCCCGTAAACTCTCGCGTGATTTGGCGTTCGCGAGTAGAGGTACGTCGCGACTCTCCGGACAAATATGTGTGGCAATTTTTTCACACCATCAAAAACACCCTGCGCTTGTTTTTTTTTCTCCCTCTCTTTTTCCCTCGGTTTTCGCCGCGAACAAGATTTTTTTTTCATCTTTTCGAGATCTTCTTCTTCGTTTGTGGGGGGGGTCGAGATTTAGACTTTCTCGAGCACGTCCGAGGGGTGTTTCACAACGACCGAAAAGGAAAAAAACCAAAAAATACACAACGCGCGCGCGCGAAAAGAAGAAAACGAAGAAGTGATCAAACCCGCGGCAATGTTTTCTATTCTTTTTCTCTCTCTCTCTCTCTCTCTCTCTCTCTCTACGTGTGTGTATATTTTATTATAACAAAGCGCGAGCTAAAAATGGTTTCAAATTATATATTTTACGCGTATGTGGCAACGACGCCAGCCAGCTTTTCAACTGCAGGGATCAGAAATCCATCGGTCCGAGATCGCTCGGCGTTAAGCTCGCTCCGGGGAGCAAAATCAAGAAAGCGACGGCGATGCACGCAAAAGCTAACGTCGCTCTCGACTCGTCGACTTCTGTGACGTCGTCTTTGGGAGCGTAATCCGGGGTGCGTTGGCAAATGAGGATGAAAATAAGCCACGGGAGACTCAAGGTGGAACCCAATATGCCGAAAGTGAGACCGAGATAGGTACCGAGCGAGGTGGCGGAGAGAACCCGGCGTCCAAAAGCGGCTTGGGCGACGCGACCGCCGTCGAGTTGACCGACTGGGAGGAGGTTGAGCGCAGTCGTGGTTAACGCGCACCTGTGCGGAGTGAATAAAAAGTAGAAACAGAGAGAGAGAGAGAAGAGAGGTGAGCGTTGTTAAAAAAATCTCGCGGGGCGAACAAAAAAATATCCCGCAGAAGAGAGAAAGCGGGGAAGAAAACGCGGGCAGAAAAATTCTCAGAGTCATGGAAGTTTTTGCTTCTGCAGCCGACAAAGCGCGTAAAACGCAAAGCCGCTTAGTGGGAAGTCGGTAAAAACGTTTGTCTTCACGGAATTTTTCTTTTCGCCGTTCGTCTTTGTCTTCGTGACGATAAAATCGATAGCGGGCCGCGCAAGGTGAAAACACGACCGACAACAAAAGTGAAAGAATGGAAAAGACGCAAAAACAAAAGCAAACACTTACCATCCAGCTATGAAGTACGGGTGCACGACAATAGCGTTCGTTGCAGCAGCGGCTCCAGTAGCTGTCGCGTCATCGTTACCCATCGTCAATAAGAGTTCGCTCACGCCACCTAACAATAAGGAACTCCCGAACAAGTTCCCGGGTATAGGCACGCACGCCGGGTCGTGGCCGATGGATAAAACTAATCCGTACGAAAATAACGCAAAAGCGGTGAGACCACCACAAAGAGGCCCCGCGATGGCCACGTCAAAGAAATCTGATCGGTTTTCTGGTATGGATTTGATCTGAGTGATTGTACCAAACGTCCCTAATTGGCCGTTAGGAATCAAATACGGGATGGACAATTTCACGTTTCGCACGGCGCCGACGACGCGGTGTCCAACTTCGTGCGCGAGGGAGGATAAAAGGACACCCGCGGTGACTGGTAAAGCAGCCTCGACGTAAGCGACGGTATCAAAGTTTTCTAATCCTGGCGGAGGCGCGTTTGGATCGATGCTCGGATCAATACCAGCCGCGCCGCCGCCTTCCGCTAACCATCGCATCGTCTCCTCGGGCAATCTCGAGACTTCAGCGACTAAACCCAACTGGACGGCAGATCCGACGGTAAAACCGATTAAAGCTAACGCGATGAGGTACTGCCAAAGTCCAGTCTCTTCGGACGGACCAGCTCTGTCCGCAGGAACGACTAAGAAAGAAACTCTCGGACCTCTGGTGTTTGAGATTGATTCACCCGGCCCGGGCGAATTCGGCGACAACGCGTCCGGTTCTTCGAGCATGAAAATTTCGTACTTGTTGTCAAACATGTCGTAAATCTTCGCGCGAACTTCGTCCCAAACTTCTTGTCGATCTTTCCGCAAATTGCCTCTAAACAACGCACCGGTACCACCTTGACCCATGGAGGACCTTCGTCTCCGACCGCCGGAAGAGGTCGCCGCCGCTGCGTTGTCTCCGGGACCGGCTTCCATGTCGTCCAAGTCGCCGCCGATAGTCTCCACCGACGTCACGAAAAACGTTTGCATGCCAAAAATTTCCTTCTTAATCTTATCCACGTCTTCTTTTGATACCGGTGGAATCCCAGGTTCTTCTAAAATATCCAACAACGCATCGAATTGCTTCTGAAGTTCTCGTTCCTCCCTTTGCAACTCAGCCTCTTCGTCCTCATCCGACGACGCCATCTTCCCTTCCTCTTTCATTTTCTTTCTCTGCGCAATCTTACCGAGATCGGCCAAAACTCTCTCCAACTTTTCGTCTCTGCTGCTGATATTATCGCTGTTATTATTACTGCTACTATCGATGCTCTCACTATCGCCCTCCGCTTTTCTTCCTCCTCCTTCGCTCTCGTCGTCGTCGTCCTCGTCTTCGGACGGTTTCAACAAATCCACCAACCCTTCGCCACTAGACCCCTCCTTGCTCAAATCTACTCGAAATTTCTTCCTGTTTTCCTCTCTGATTTTTCGCGTCCGTTCGTCTAAGCTCTCGTCCAACTCGTCGATCGATTTCTGTTTCATCTCTCTCGTTTCTTTCAACCTTAAATATTTCGCCTCCTCTTCCTTCTCTTTGCGTTCTTCTTCCAATTTTTTTTCATCCGGTCCTAACAAGAGCTCCAAATCGGCTAACGTCGTCGAAACGTCCAGATTCGGCAGCGCTTTTGATTTCGTTTCGTTCCTCGAAGCGTCGATCGTTTCGGTTTCGCTCGATGATTCCGCCTTTGTATCGTTTTCGTCTTTCGTGGCTTCTTTTTCTCCTTCTTTTTCTCCTTCTTTTTCTTCCTCTGCGCCACCGCCGAAAAGGTTTCCGAGCCAACCGCGCGCGACGACGACGCGCGACGACGACGACGACGAAGATGCCGCAAGCTTTTGCGTCCACGATAAACTCGATCCAATCGGTATCACCGATCGTCCCTTTCCTCTCGTCAACGAACAACACGGAGAAGAAGAAGAAGAAGAAGAAGAAGAAGAAGAAGAACAACAACAACGAGTCGAACGAAACGCGCACGTCCGCCCCCCGGATGACGAAGTCGCGAACACGTTTCTTCTCCTCGTCCTCTCCTCTTCTCCCGTTACTCTTCCAACGCCGCCGAAAAAGCTTCTCCTCCGCCTCCTCCGGAGCGCGCCGCTCTCCCGGTTCGTCGACGACGACGACGACGACGACGTCGATGCTCTCAGAGAAAGCGTTTGAATCATGCTGCGCGTGTTCTTGTCTTTTTCTTTTTTCGCGCAGGAAAGTGTGAGTTGTGGAGCTTTCGCTTTGAGCGTGAAAAACCTCTTTTTTAATTCTTCTTCTTCTCTCGTTTTTTGTCTTTTTTTTGCCCCTCGTTCGGTCGTTCGTCGTCTTCGTTTTTTTGTGTTGTTGTTGGCCTCGGGACCGAGATTGTCACTACTCGTACTACTGAAACGAAGAAAACTCGAAAGCGCCACAGCGCGCGACCAACTACAAACTTAAAAAAGAAAAGAAAGATGCTCTCTTCGACGACGCTCTCGTCGTCTCATTCCGCGCGTTTGGGTGCTACTCGTACTGCTCGCTTCTCCGGGGCGAGCGTCTCTCGCGCCTCTTTTCCGTCTTCTTCTTTTCCTTCTTCTTCTTCCTCGCGAGGAGGAGGCAAAAAAAGATGCCTTCGAGGAAGTCAGAAAGCGCGAGCGCGACTGTCCGCGGACGACGACGAGCTCTACCCAGATCACCGGTTTAAATCGCAAGACGAGAGACAAGCGGCCATCGATAGGCTATCGCCTCCGAAGGAAAACGCGAAGAAGGACGACGGAGAGAACGGAAGTGGCAAAGAGCTCAAGTTCGTGAAGAAGGTGGAAAGTTTGCGAGGGACCACGTCTTCCTCTCTGAACAAGAATACTAACAACAACAACAACAACAGTAGCAGCGGCGGCGGTAGTGGTAAAAATGAATTCGGAAAGCTATCCTCGTCGTTACCTCCAGAACGACCGAGAGGCGTAGGATTGAGCGAGCGAGAGAAGAACCGCGCGGTGCGAAGAGAGGATCCGGATTTGGGTCCGAGCGCGCGCGAGCGTTCGCAAATGAAAAAAATGGAACGACGACGGAAAGAAGCGGATGAAAGGATGGAACGAATTTTGTCCATCATTGACGATTCGAAGTTTGGAATGGCGTTTAGCATGGTGAATGAGAGCGAGACGGAGCGAGGCGGCGCGGAGCCGGCGTTTTTCTCGCTCTCGCAAAAGAAACAGTTAGAATATTTGGTCGAGTTGCAAAAAGAGTTGGACGACGCGAATATCGGGCTGATTGAGCAACTATTTGGCTTGTGGAAGTGGACGAACGATACGTCGGACGAGATTATTGAAAACTCGTACGAATTAGAAGAAGACGAGAACGTTTGGGGAAAAAAGAATTACCAAGGGGGTAAACCAGATGGGTTCCTCGGCGAACTGTCGGAAGAATTGAGAAATTTCTTGTCAATCGACATCACGGAAGTTTCGCCGAACCAGTCGAAAGTGGAAGTGTACGCGTCTCCTGAAGCGATTATCGCAATAATTGTCATGTTAGTGGTTAGTTGGAACTTTGGAGGATGGTTCATGTCGCTGTTCGTAAACTCAGACGGCATCCCTCCGATTTAAAAAATAGTAACGCGTGCGCTCGCGAATGTAACACAAAAAGATACACACCCAACACGTAAAAATGTTCCTGCATCACTTCTTTTATACTGTGGAATGTATCACAACAAATTGAAGATTTTGTCTTTTTGAGTAGAATCAAATCTCTCGTGCTTTTATGTCTCTCTTTTTCTCGTCTTTCCTTTGCTCGGAACGGGATGATGATTCAAATTTTCATTAACCGAGTCCAACGCCTCCGCCTCCGAGACCACTGCCGCCTCCAAGCCCGCCGCCGTTTCCAAGCCCGCCGCCGTTTCCAAGCCCGCCGCCGTTTCCGAGACCGCCTTCGAGATTACCGCCAAAGTTAGAAGGCTGAAAGCTTTCTTGCGAAGGTTCTTGTTCTCCTCCTCCGCCGCCTCCTCCTTCTTCTTGGGAGGAGTAATCTTGCGAAGAATAATCCTGCTCTCCTCCTCCACTTTCTTCTTCTTGCGAGGAGTAATCTTGCGAGGAATAATCTTGCGAGGAGTAATCTTGCGAGGAATAATCCTGCTCTCCTCCTTCTTCTCCTCCTCCTTCTCCTCCTCCTTCTCCTGGTTGATAGTCTGTTTGTTCGTCGACGCCTTCGTCGATACCATTCAAAGCGTTTTCTTCTCCCTTGACGTCCGGTAAAGTTCCTTCTTCTTCCATCGCTGCTTCGGTCGGCTCGCGGACCTGTTGGTCATCTTCCCCCGATCGATCTTCTTGTTCTTGTTCTTCTTCTTCTCCTCCTCCTCCTCCTCCTCCTCCTTCTTCTTCTTCTTCTTCTTCTTCTTCTTCTTCTTCGTAAACAACGTCGACACCGTCTATACCTGCGATGGGATCGGGCACATCTGGTTCTTGCTCTCCTGCGGTCACCGGATCATCCACCGGATCTAAAGCCGCATCGGTCAATTGATCTTCGGATAAATCTCCCGGTTGAGGATCGCCCGCGGCTGCCTCGTCCGGCGTTAAAGGTTCATCCGCAGGCACCTCATCATCAGTCGGCGCGTCAAAACCGCAACCTCCAATATTTCGGCATTCGTCAGCGCCGAGACTCTCCTTGGGTTGCGGCGGTTGCACGATTGTTTTTTGAAAGATATTAATGTTGATGTTCACGTTGTTATTAACGACGTTCACGAACGTTGGCGAAGAGATATATCGCCTCGGGGACCACTCGCAAAATTCGCATCGACCGTAAATCGGTTTAATGATTGGAACGAATCTCACCTCCACCGCGTACGCCAGGCAATCGTAGCAGCCAAGAACTCCGCCGTAATACTGACTCGGAACTTGCTCACACCACCCGCAACACCCTGGCCTATACGCAATCAGGCAATCTCGACACAAGGGCGGCGGCGCATCAATCAACATATCCCAAGGGAGATTTTTGCACCACGAAGCGCAGCAATACTCCTGCGAACACGAAAACGGCTTCACTCTCACCGCGCACTGAGGCACCGCGCACTGACGTATCTTCACCCTCTGCCTTCTCGAAATCAGAAAGCACCACGGATTAAAACACGCTCCGCTTTCCCACCGCCGCTGCTGCTTTTGCTGTTGCTGCTGCAACAAAGCGCGACGATAATACCACAAAGAAGAAGACGAGCTCTCGTTTTGACCCGAAATACCAAAACACGACGAGAAGCTGGAGGAGACGAGCGCGAAGCAGAACAGCGTCGCGAGGAGTGATTTCCGCGCGCTCTCGAGCGCGCGCATACCGAGAGAGAGAGAGAGAGAGAGAAAAAAGAAGAAAGCGATCGCGCGGTCGGAGTGTGTCTGTGTATGTTATATCTCCGTATCTCTTCTTCTTCTTCTTCTTCTTCTTCGAGTATTTTTTTTTGATGTTTGTGAAAAATGCAAAAATCGAAAAGGCGTTTTTCTTCTTTTTCTGTTCTGATTTTCTTCCCTCAAACATTGGGGCAAAGTGGGGCCGATACCGCGGCGCACAGAGAGAGAGAGAGAGACCCGCGCTCTCTCTCGAAAACTCTCTCCACTCCGCGGGAACGCGAGAGGAGAGCAGCGCGTTTTCCTTCTTTTTTTTCGTGAAACATGATTGAGTAAAGAGAGAGAGAGAGAGAGAAGCGCGCGAGAGTTTTGGTTTTTCCCCGCGCGGTTTTTAACGAGAAAAAGTTTGCAAAATCGCGGAAAAGAGAAGTTGTTTTTGATACGCGCGCGAGAGACAGAGACAGAGAGAGAGAGAGAAAGAAAGAGACTTTATAATCTCCGACAGAGATGACGTCGGTTTCGAACGAGAACACCCGAATGGGATGGCGCCGACGAACGACGACGACGACGACGACGATAATGAATGGTGAAGGCGTCGAGGAGGAGCAACAACAACAACAACAACAACAACGAGGAGCGGTCGAAGAGGAGGATCTGGAATACATCATCGACGACGAGTACGAGGACGAGGACGACGGAGCGAGCACCTGGAAAGATTTCTCTCCGCCTTCGCCTTCGTCGCAAAGAGCGGCGTTTTCGTTCGGCGCGAACGACGCGAGATTTTCTCGCAACGACTGGCGAAGGCACGGGATGGTGCATCTCCTCGCGTGCGCTTTTATGAACATTTTCTGTTTGGGCGTGTACGGGGTGTTGCAAGAACGAGTGATGACGATTCCGTACGAAAGTAGCAAGAACGACGACGAATCAGGAACGTATTATCCGGACGCTATATTTACGAGTTCGATTTTTTTGGTGCTGAGTAATCGGGTGTGCGCGCTGCTCGTCGGCGGGTTGGCGCTTTTTTACACCTCCTGGTCGAGAACGAATCATCATGATCAGCATCCTCACGATCGTTCCAATAAGAAAAAGTATTGGTGGTGGCCAGATTCGAGTTTGGAGAACTACGCGTGCGTCGCGTTTTCAAACTTGATGAGCACGTTGTGCCAGTATGAAGTTTTGAAATATTTGAGTTACGCGATTAGTACTTTAGCGAAAGCGGCGAAGATTTTGCCGACTATGTTTTGGGGGTTTATTTTACACGGTAGACGGTTTCGAACGAGCCAATATTTATCTGCCATGGTAGTCACCGTCGGCTGTTTCGTGTTTGTGTTCAACTCGTCGTTAGCGGCAAAGTATACGAGTGAAGGCATGGCGACTGTGGACGCGGAGGAAGAGGAGGAGGAAGCGGAGATTGGCACGACAATCGACAGGGAAGGGTCCATCCTTAACCTATACGCGAATGACGACGGACTCTACGACAGAGGTGTCGTCGACGACGATAACCAAGGAGAAATGCTTTTAGAAGATCCCATGGTTTCCGCCATTTTCAAAGAAGAGAACGACATAAACGCGGCGTTTTGGAAGAAACGCGCGGCAGTCGGGCGTTCCTCTTTCCAACGCGCGATCGGTACTTTCCGTTCTTTAGCTCGAGACTCCATTTTCATCGGCGTTTGCATAACGCTCGTCTACCTCGCCGCCGATGGGTTCACGAGTTCATTCCAGCAAAGAATGTTTCGCGTGCAAAAGACATCCTTGTTTGATCAAATGTTTTGGACGTGCATTTTTGGAACGTTGTTCAGCGCCGCGTGGGTCATCCTTTCCGGGCAGTTGGAATACGCCCTTTTATTCTTACATAGGTACCCGACAATAATCCCGGATATAATCTATTTATCCATGGCATCCGCCTTAGCGCAAGTTTCAATCACGTACACCATTCGCGCGTTTGGTGCGGTGACGTTGGCGTCCGTGATGACTGTTCGACAAGTCGTTTCGATTTCTTTGAATGCGTTTCTATTTCACGAGCCGCTAGTTCTTTTACAGTGGGTAGGTTTAGGTTTCATTTTACTCCCGGTCTTTTTCGGTGGCGCTGGGTATAAGAAAGAGTTGGAAACAACAGTCGGAGGAAATATCGCGTCGGGAGGAGCTTTGGCGGGATCGAGGACGACAAAAATGACGAGTGTACTCATCGACGGCAACCAGCGGCAACACCGGCGAAGCCAGGGCGAGAGGCTTCGAGTTCTATAGCTGAGAGAGCGTTTAGTTTTTAGATGTTGTACATATGTAATTAGTACTTGTAATAACACGAGTGAATCAAAAGTAAAAAACAGAGTTGGTTTTCTTTTCTCTCTCTCTCTCTCTCACGCGCGAGCGCTTGGTCTCTCGCGAAAAAAGCGAGGCGCGCCGCGCGGCGAGGGCAAAATGCTCTCTTCATCTCGTCTTCTTACTTTGACCGCCGCCATTGCCGGTATTCTTATCTTTTGTGAACAACCCAGGTTCAAACATGTGGCACACGATACCGACGCCAATTAAACTCGTCATAAAAAACAGCTTAAACTCCAACATGTCCGTCGAGTTTAACCCAAACTTCCCTTTCACGTTTTTCAAATCAAACGTCGAATTAGGTATTTTGTTCACGTGCATGCTCTTCAGCGCCGCGCACATCGTCAAGAACGCAATCACGGCAATCTTAAATCGCTCCTTCGACGGTAACGTTCGCGAGGAGAGTAAGATAAAACCCAACCCTGTTCGCACGCAACACAACAGTTGCATCAGGTGCACTTGAATCGAATTCTCGTGGCGAATTCCGTAGAATTTATGCAACGCTTTGCGCGGAGAAATCAACGCGCCTTCGAAGTTAATCAGGATTAACACGAAGCCAATCAACGTGAGGACATTTTTGAGGACGCCGGAGTTTGCAACCGTGATCGTGGCCATTGTTATTTGTATTGGTTTGTATTAACAGAGTAAAAAGTGTGTTTTTGTTCGTTAAAAAGTGGAGGCGGCGGAGCGACAAATGAAATTTTAATTGTGTAATCTCTCTCTCTCTTGACTCTTCTTGACTCTTGCGTTTCGCAGAAGGAAGACGAGATGGTCCTTTCCTGCGAGCTTTTAGTTTTTACGCGCACACAAACACGCAGACTTTCTTTTTTCTCTATTAATTACTTCTACGTGTACGTATTACATATATGTATCTCTCTAACTAAACGCATTCGTGTTTCGTACTCTTATCGGGCTTTTTACACATCGCATCGCGGAGAGAGAAAGAGAGCCGAGAGTTTACTCTTTCTCTTTCTCTCGTCTTTTCGAATGTCGCGCGTTTCTGCGATAGCCGTTCACGGTGAGCATGTGCTCTGTACGCGCACGAATGCGCGCGTGTTTTGTCCTACGTGGTTGTTGTTATTATAGCTGTTCCTATACGTTGTCGTTATAACGCGCCGCGCGCTCTTTTACCCGAACCCGCCGACGTGCGCGTCGTCTCGCAGCCGCCGCTCCTTATCGTGGAACCCAAACTTTCCCAGCACGTCGCTGATTTCATCCACCGAAAACTGCTCCACGTTTTGCTTCAAATCGTTCACGACTTGGCCGGTCTCGTCCATGAATGCCAGAAACACCGGACTTCCCGCTATCCACTCCACGGTAACTTTCTCTCCAAATCTCTTCTTAACTTCCACGTCTCGCTTCAAGAGCGTTTTCAAAACTGGAAACGAGTTCAATCGTCATCCCGGGCAAGAGATGAACTTCGCCGAGTGCACTCGCGAGAGTTCGTCCTCGGACGGATGGAACGACGAGGATTTCTGACGAGAAAACGCGACCGTCGTCGTCGTTGGAAGAAGAAGAAGAAGAAGATGAAGAGAGAGGAAAAGAAAGCGGCGTTGGAAAAAACGCGACGAAGCGAAGGATTCATCGCGCTCTCCGGTTCTCGTCGACTTCATTTCTCTCTCTCTCTCTCTCGTAATCTCTCTCTCTCTCGTCCCCTGGCGCGCGCGCGCGCTCTTTCTTTTTGCCGCGCAAACAAAACACACGCAAAGTCAAAGAGAGAGTGAAAAGTCTACCAAAACCCTAAACAAAAAGGAGAGCGCAGGAGTGGAAAAAGAACGCTCTAAACTCCATAAAAGAAGCGCGCGCGACGCGAGAGAGAGAGGGAGGATGAGGACGTCGAAAAGAGAAGAAGAAGATAATCGTCGTCATCTGCTTCAGCAGCAGCAGCAGCAGCAGCAGCAGCGCTTTTTCAAAGCGTACCGCGAGATTCTCTCTCGTTCTTCTTCTTCGTCTCCGAGAAAACGCATCGACGCTTTCGTCGAAGAAGACGACGACAAATTTGAAAATCTCGGACGAGACGCCTTTGTCGACGACGACGAAGAGAAGAACGAAGAAGAAGAAAACGCCTCGTCGTCGACTTCATCGTCGTCCTTCTTCTTCGAGCGATCGTTCCGAGAGGAGTTTCGAGCGTTTTTACTCTCCATTTCTTCTTCGTCGAAATCTTCTTCTTCTTCGTTGGTGTTCAAAGACGTGTGCGTGGAACAGTTTTTGCACGAAGCGAAAGCGTGCGCGCTTCGGTCGCCGCTGAGAGAACTGACGGAAACGCTGAGGAAGATCGAAGAAAGAGAAGACGAGGCGGAGAGTTTGAGCGGGGTGATTGCGAACGCGTTGGAGAGAGAAGAAGAAGATGATGAAGAAGATGATGAAGATGACGAGTGCTTGCGCGCGTTTAGCGCGTTCGCGAGGAAAGTGGAGAGGTTGAAAGCGATCGCGTCGGAAGTTGCAGAGATGGTCCTCGTAGGCGGAGATGATGAAAACGACAACGACAACGACAACGACGCGTACGGCGGTATTGGCAAAGAGAACGCGACGATAGCAACGACTGGAATGAAGAATTCTCGTTCGTCTGCCGCTCGGTTCGGTCGTCTTCTTCCTCTCGACGCGCAAAGTCAAAAGAGAAAATTCGAGCGGAAGTTTGACGATTTAATCGCCGAGTTGATCGTCTCGTGCGGGCCGAGGAACGCGACGAGGGTGTTGAGCGTGTACTACGCGAAAGTCATCGTGAAATTTCGGAACAAGTGCGCGTTTCCTTTAGACGAGGAGGCGTTTTACGCTTCTTCGGAGGAACAAAAGAATAGCAAAAGACGAAACGGCGAAGGTGAAGGCAAAGGAGAGACTCTAACGAAAAACACGGGTGAAAACGACGGAGGAGAGTCCATGCAACTGAGTGAAGACGACGAAGACGAAGAAGAGGAGGAAGAGAACGAAGTGCAACAGTACAGAAATTTCGTGAAAAATGTGCGCAAGCACCTTCGAAACTGCGCGTCGCCGATGAAATTATTGGGAAAACTCGAGTGCGCTCAAATCGAACGCGTTCACAAAGACGCCATTCTGAAACACTTCAAGAGATACTCGTACGAAGCGTTTGAGATTGCGAGCGATTTCGCGATTAAACATTTCGCGTTGAAATTTGCCGCCTCAAACTTTAAAGCCTCCGCGCTGAAGTGCGTCGCGCTGTATTCTCGGGTCGTTCCGTTACAAATAGCCAAGACTGTTTTTGGATTCGAAGCGGTTCAGTTTGGAAACGAAGCGCCGAGTCAGTTTCATCGGAAGTTCATCTCCTCGAGCAAAGAGCATTTAGGCGCTCTGCGAATCGAAGAGTTGTTTGACATCGTCGTCGATCATCCAGACTCGCTCGGCGCGGTGAAAGATTTGCGAATGTGTTTGAGCGACGATAGGCAGTTTGGTTTGCGTGAATCGCTCGTTTCCAGCTTTAACGAACAACTTCGAAGACGCTTGTTGCACCCGGGCGCGAGAACTGCGGACGTAATTTCGCAATACATAGGGACGATCAAAACGATGCGAGATTTAGATCCATCGGGAATAGTTTTAGATTTAGTTTCCGGACCGATACGCAAGTATTTGAGGAAAAGAAAAGATACCATCCGGTGCGTCGTGACGATGCTGACAGACGACGGGAGCGGAGATCGCAACGAGAACATCGAAGATGGCGACGGCGGAGCAGGAGACGCGTCGACCGCGAACGCGTTGTTCGCAGAATTAGGTGCCATGGCGAGAGAAGAATTGAAGAATGAAAACGACGACGCCGACGACGCGAACCACCATCGGAGAAGACGCAAAGCGAGCGGAGGCGACGCGATCGACACGGACGGCGACGAGAGCGAATCCTCCGAACTCGATGAGGACGACGGCGCGAGCTTTAACGCATTCGCGACGAAGAAGAGAACCCCCGAGGACTACCAGATGGACGACGCGGATGAAGACGCGAACAACAACAAAGGCGGCGGAAGTAGCGACGAAGAAAGCGAAAGCGAAGGTGCCGACAATCCCTCCACTCCGAACAACGCCAATTTCAAAAGGTCCATGTCTCTCTTAAAGTCGCAAAATTCCGGCATGGATGCCGTGATGGATTACGAGAACAAACAACTCTCGCGAACGTTGACGAGTTTTGGCGTCGACCAGCTCCAAAATTTGGTCTTGGATCGCACGGAATCCGGCATGACGTGGGGTAAGAATTTCGGAACGCCGGCGCCGGTGGATATCCTCTCTCGCGAACAAGCGAGAAAGACGCAACAACAACAAAATCAAGAGCAAAGTTACCGCAACTTGCAAAAAGCAGGTGCAATAGAGAGTTTAATCCCGATGCAGAAAAGTGCATCCGCACCAAAGAAGGTTCTCAAGCGTTTCCCGGGAGACGCGTGGGATCCGGAACCGGTTGTTTCGGAGGCTACGAAACTCCGCTCGCGCAAAAGGCGCCAATTGAGAGACATCATCGGTCTTCTCATTGGCATTTACGGCGGGAAAGAGTTGTTTGTGAACGAATACCGATTGATGCTCGCGGATAAGTTGTTGCAAAAATCCAACTACGACGCGGAGAGAGAAACGCTCGCGTTGGAGTTGCTCAAGAATAAGTTTGGCGAGACGCATTTACACGATTGCGAGGTCATGTTGCGAGACGTGAACGATTCGCGAAGAGTGAACGCGAACGTGAAAACGCGACCAGCGGAAGGGACGCCGCTCGCGAAGGATGGCATCCGAACTACAGAAATGTTGATAGAAAGTCCAGTCCAAGCTCTGATTCTCTCGAAGTTGTTTTGGCCAAAAGATATCGCCAAAAGCGCGGCGACAATGGTCGCTCCGCCGTCGACGACGACGGGCGCAAGTTTGCCGCACCCGGTTTCCGCGCCTTCAATCGCCCCTTCACAGTCTCGACAAGAGCAGCAAGATGCGGTGCAAATGAACGCGAACGGAGGCGAAGAAGGATTAGTTTTTGTCGATTCGAACGATCCGTCTGGGGTCGGGAATACCGCTCCAACGCCGACGGGCGACGCGCCCGCGCTCGATGTCGATATCGACGCGCAACAACAACAACGACAACAGGAGCGAGACGACGACGAAGGCGACGGCGACGATGGATTTGCTCCTTTATTTCCGCGCTCTTTATCGACGTCGCCGCCGCGGGATCTCGTTGTTGGATCATCCGGTGAAGGAGAAAACGAGAGGACACAAAGAACGACACTTCCCTCTCCTTCCGCGCGCAACAACGACATCGTCCTCCCGCCGACCATCGACCAAGCCATGCGCGCGTACGAGGAACGCTACCACGAGTTGAAAGCGCCGAGAAAAATGACGTGGATGCGTTCGCTCGGTCGCGTCGTCGTCGAAGTTTCTCTGATGAACGAAAAGCCGTTTGAAATTGTCGTATCACCGTTGCACGCGGCTATATTATACCACTTCACGGAGCGGGAAAAATGGACGGCGGAGGAGTTAGCGAAGGTCTTGAACGCGACGACCAAAGCCGTGCGGCAGCGAATGGTCTTGTGGATGAATCGAGGCGTGGTCTCAGAAACGAGCGAAGCGACGTACGAATTGAACACCGCGGCGTCGTCGGCAGCGGCAAGCAACAAAATGATGGATCACCGACGAGTGACGGGGTCGATGGCGACTGGCGGAGGCGGCGGTGGTCCGGGAGTCGACGACGACGACGACGACGATTTCTTACGCCGCGCGGGATCCTCCGCCGAGGAAGCTGAAGCGGCGGAGATGAAAGTGTACGAGCAATACGTCATGGGCATGTTGACGAATTTCCCGTCCATGCCGATTGAAAGAATACACAACATGTTAAAAATGTTCGTCGTTGAACCGGCTTACGACAAGACGCAAGCGCAGTTGGAGAAGTTCTTGATGTCGTTGGTGCGCGCCGAGAAGTTGGCGCACGACGGGGAAAACTTTTCGAAAAGGAAAGATCAATAAAGTAGAAAGTAGAAAGTAGCGCACGTAGAGTACTTATAGCAGTTAGAGAGCGAGAGTTGTGCACATATCGCATGGAAAGAAGAAAAACTTTCTTTTTTGTGTTTTGAATGTGTAAAAAAGAAAATCGCCCGTCGCGTTTTACTTTGCGCGCGCGTGCGCGCATCATTTCTTTTCGTCGTCGAAATACGGCAAACCGGTCGTCTCTTCGCACCACTTGACTTGCTCGTCGCTCATTTGCTCGATGATATTCCTCCCAACCGGGGTCGATTTAAACGCCGTCAGCAGATTCCACTCGCTCAAACTCGGTTTCTCGTTGACTGATTTTGGCATCTTCGTCAACATCTCCTCGTACAACTTCTTCCCGTCCATGATGATGGGAAAAAAATGCGGCTGCCCTTCCGCGCGCGTCTGATTCTCCTTGTAATACACGAGCACGGGAAACCCAGGAAACCAAAACTCCCAGTTCTGCACGCTCTCAAACGACCACTTATTCGCCCCGCCGCCTTGCAACTTGTTATCCCCGGACGTCTCCGTCGTCGCCTTTGCCGCGTCCTCGTCGCTCTCGCCCGGTTGAATAAACACCACGTCCAAATCCGTCTCGCTGAACCGAAACCGAACCCGAGACGCTTGAAACGATAAAAACGCGCCCAGCAACGCGTGCACGAAAAACTGAGGAAACCACAGGTGGCACACCGGTCCGAGAAACAGGGACACCGTCGCGAGCGTCGCGCCGACGCGATAGTCTCCCGGCACGACGGTCATGTCATCATCTTTCGTCGAATCATCACCACTCGACATCGTCGCTCGCGCGCAAAAGGAGAGACGAGGACGTCGAAGACCATCATCGTTGTTCCAGCATTTACTGCTGATCCTGCTGCTGCTGCTCTCGAAGAACGCGCGATTCGTTTTCGTTTTCGTTTTCGTTTTCGTGTTCGTGTTCGTCGCGAAAGCGAAAGAAGCGCTCGTGGTGGTTCTTCTTCTTCCGCGGATGGATGATGCGCTTCGTTGGTGTCGCGCGATGTTTTTCTGATTATTTTTCCCCAAAACGGTGTTGGTGCTAAAATCGTTGATGGTGCACGTCGTCGTCATCGTCGCTTATCTTCTCTCTCTCTCTTTTACTCTCTCGCAGAAACGCGCGCGCGCTTTGTGATTTGAAAATATCTTTCTCCCAACGAAAGAGACACATTTCGTTAATTTAGGGTTTTGCATAATTTAGGGTTTTATATAATTTAGGGTTTTGTGTTCTTTTGCAAAACCTGTTTTCTTTGTTTTCCCGCAGACAGACGAAAAAAAATTCAAAAGAGAAAACGCGCCCAGCTTTGAGGGAAAGAGAGAGAGAGAGAAACGGCCGGGGGGGAAATACAACACCTCCCACCAGGAAGAGAAGAACCCTCGGAGACGTCGTTCTTCTTCTTCGCGATCTCCGTCGTCGTCGTCGACGTAAAAAAAGCAACAGCAATCATGGGTAAAACGACGACAGACGACGCGATGGAAATTTTCAAAAAACAAAAGTGGGAACAGTTTTTGTCTTTAACGTCCTCTCTCCGCGAAGAAGACGAGGAAACGGAGGAAACGATGAAGACGTTTTGGTCGATTGAAGTCAAGCAGAGGAAAACCGGGAACACGGAGGGGAGCTTCGACGCGTATTATTCGTTCAATTCGAACGACGCTGGGGAGAAGAAGAAGAAGAAATTTCGAAGTTTGAAAGAGGTGGAGAGGTATATGAGAGAAGAAGTGAGAGGCGCGAAGAAGACGACGACAAAGACGACGACAAAGACGACAACAACGTTACCGATAGTAACGACGACGAAGAAGAAAGAGACACAACCGACGGAACAGATTCAAGAGAGAAAAACAGCGGGAGTAACAACAACAACAACCGGCAAGAGCGGCGACGGCGGCGGCGGCGGGAGTCGCTTCGTAAAAGACGAGACCGCGTTTAAGAACGCGATGGACGACGAAGAAGAGAACGACGACGACGACGAGGACGACGAGCCAGTGCTTCCGAGCGCGTTGGGATTTGGCACGGGACGCGCAGCAAAAGTGCTCGCGAACAATGCGAGTGCGTTGCGTCAGCAGGGTCAACGACAACATCAACGTCGTCAAAGCGCGTTTCTTCCGAGTCGTTCGCATCTTCATAATAGCACTAGTAATAATAGTAACGGCGCGAAGACGCACAGCAGGTTGCACAACTCCTTCGTCGCGAATTCGCCGAGGTTAACGGCGACAACGACAGCCGTTCTCAACCACGACGACGACAACAACGACGACGACGACAATAGAAGAAGAAGAAAAAGCGCAACGACGATGACGACAACAACGACGACAAAACGAAACGAAAACGGAAAGAAAAGAGAAGAAACGAGAGGGCAGGACTGGAGGCTATCCAATCCATCCGACGAGTTATTCGACAAGAAAAGAGACGCGTTTTTGAACAAGGATCCAGAAGTTGCTCTGGAGCGTCGAATGTTGAAAGAGCGCTTTAGCGATAAGAATAATAGTGATATCAACAACGATAAATGTCAAACGAAAGAAAAGGAGAAACAAGGACGACGAGAGAAGAACGCTTTGCCTTCCAAGTACGAACATTTGGCGCTCGTGTTTAACGGTTTGAACATGTACAGAGAATTGTTGCGGATGCGGAACAGCGCAGAAACGGTGGAGAATATATGCGCGTGCGCGCAACAGTTAGTCAAAAGAGACGTGCGTTTCGAACATTTGCGAAAGATAGAGACGGTGAGACCTGGAACGTTTTCGTTTACGAAGAAGAAGAGAGACGCAATCGATCAAAATCATCGCCAGGAAGGACGAACGTTTATCGATCCGAAGAGCGTGCGATTAGAGATTTTAGAAGAGAGAACACAAAGAAAATGTCCTGAGGACGAGGAGGAGGAGGAGGAGGAGGAGGAAGAGGAAGTCAAATGTAACGCGGAAGACAACGGCGTCTTAAAAAAGAGAGAAAAGAGCTCGCATTTGATGTCGGAGAAAGAGCGCGAACGGGCGAGGAATGCAGATTTCCACTCGCGCTTGATGCGACTGTGCGACGAAGCGCACCTCGCGTTTTGTCAACGGCACGGCATCGCCATTTCCCCATCCTCCAACGTACCAGAACAACCATTGTGGCACGAAACGTTCGACGTTGAACGCGAGGCGCCAGATATCGCCGAGTGCGCGGTGCGCGTCGCGCCTCCTTTGGTGCCGTCGGCAGGAGGCGCCTCGAGGATTACTGCTACTGCTGCTGCTGCGATGATGACAACGATGACGACAACGCCTGTGCCAACCTCGATGTCGATCCAGTCGCCTAAACCACGACCTTCGACGCCGTCCTCTGCGTTTCCTCTCACGCCGTTGAATACGACGACGACGACGAAAAAGAAAGTCGTCACGGAGCGCGACATCGACGAAGAAATTCGGCGGATGCAGATGGATGATGGCGGCAATGGTGAAGACGAAGTCTCTCGCCAGGCCATTCGCCGCGTCCTCGAACGTAAATTCGAAAAAGAGATCCTCAACTCGCCGTCCGCGGTTGCGCATCGCGCGGAGAGTAAAATCAAACAAAACCTTCCGCGAATCTTCGATCTCGTCCACTCCCTGTTCGCCACGTCGCGCAAACGCGCCTTCGCCTTCGATGTTCTCCTCCACAAAACGCACGAACAGATAAACGCGAAAGATACTGGTGGCATGTTTTATAGTCGAGACGAAATCGAAGACTGCTTGAGAACGCTGGCGAAAACGTGTTCGGAGTGGTGCAAAATCGAACGCGCTCAGGACGGCGAGGAGCTCTTTCGAGTCCTCGCCGGATCGTTCTCCAGTCACTCTAGTTCCCAACCGTCGTCTTCATCATCGTCGTTCGCGCCTTTCTCCGGAGCGGGAGCGGCGCGAGGACGGGGACGACACCTGTTTGGAAAAACACAGTACCTCCCTCCTCCTCCTCCCTCCTCCTCTCTGAGAAGAAGCGCGCCGCCGCCGACATCGATAACGACGACGACAGCAACAACGACTATGAACGAGCGCGACGTCTCGTCGCCGTCCACCAAAAAACGACCCTTCTCTTCCTCCTCCCCAATCGCGAAAAAGGTCAAACAAAAGCTCCTCATGGACGCCGGTTTGCTCGGCAAAATCGACGGCTTTGGTAACAACGGACTCGCCGCCGCGTAAAATAGTATTTGTAAATCTACACGTGATAACGTTTCATATTCGCTCGTCTCCGGTTCGTTTCTTTTTGACCTTCTCTGTTGCGCTCGATTGTGTAGAGCGATATACAGAAGCAGACTTTCTTCTCTTTTATGGTGTATTTTGTTACTTTTTTCCACATTTTTCTATTTTCGCCCTTCGCAAAAAGTCTCGACATTTTACGGCGCTCGTCGCAGCGCATCACCATCAACAACAACGCGCAATAAATACCATCACCACAAACAAAGCCCACATCACACGCACACACACACGCGCGCGCGCAGTTTTGCTACCACCAGAATATATATTTTAACACATGGATCCTTTGCGTTTGCTCCGAGACGCTTTCGCTAAAAACCAAATCCAAAACGTCTCCATCGACGCCGATTCGATCGTCTTCCCGAAGGAATGTTTCAACAACGACAAGGACGGAGGAGTCGTCGTCCCTCGCGAAACGTCTCTGACGCGCTTCACCTCTCGCGTGAAAAACCAAAAGCTAAAGCTGGACCAGATTGTTTTTTTCGTGCAGAAGTGCGCGCTGACGAACGAGAGCTTGGTGACGGATCAAAAGGAGTACGGGAAGTACGTGAAGAGCGCGATCACGGCGAAGATCGAACGGGTTCCGAGACCGGATTTTAAGGATTTGTGGGAATACGCGAGCGGGAAAACGGCGTTTAGCGAACGGGTAGATTTGACGTCGGACGTTGGAGCGATCGTGCCGATCGTTGGTATCGATGGGGAGACGTTAACGACGACGACGTTAACGACGACGACGAGTAAAAGGACGGACGTGGACGAGAGCAACGAAGCGCGACTCGCCGCCGGAGGAGAGAAAGAAGAGGAGGACGAGGACGCGATTAAAGTCGTGCCGTACGCGACTAGGAACGCGAGCTTGAAAAGGAAGAAAGATTTTACGTTAGCATTAGAGAAAGTGGACCCGAGTTTGGTGTTCCGCTCGTCGGTGAATGGGAGCACTCACAACAGACAAGGAGGAGGCTTGCGCGAGAGCGAAAAGCCGAAGGAGTTGGTCGAGGCGGAGAAGATTGTCGAGCGCGGCCAGCGACGGAACAGATACCAGGAGAAAGTCGAAGAGCAGACGTTTTGGAAGGAGAGAGTTGGGAGCGACTTCAACGATTTGTTTGGTGGCGATTTCGGGGACGGCGCCGGTGGCGGCTTTGATCCGAACGCTTCGTTTTTGGCGCAGCCGGCGAAGAAGCAACGCACGGCGGCGGAAGAGGCGGCGTTTTTAGCGAGCGAACGGGAGGAGAAGTTGAGAGAGGAGAGATTAGCGCAACGACAACAGAAACAACAGCAGCAAAAACAATCCAAATCGACGATGAGAGGAACTTTGGGAGCGTCCTCCTCCTCGTTAGCTAAGAAACAACAACAAAAACCAATCAAGAGACACGGGACGCCTTTGATTCTCGTCCCGGCGGGCTTAAACGCCAAAGTCGTTTTGAACATGTTCAACGCGAAGAATTTCTTGGAAAAGGAAAAGTTCGAGCCGTGGCAAGACATTCAAAAAGAAGCCGTCAAGAACAAAACGAAGAAACCGACGCACTTGTCTTTACTCCGAACGTATAAGCGAGACCAACCGGTGAAGTACGAAATCACGGACCAAGTGCCGAAAATAAGCGAGGATTGGAAACGCGTCGTGGCGGTATTCGTCCACGGCGCCAAATGGCAATTCAAAGATTGGCCGAAACACATATTCCCTGGCGCAGCGACCGGTGATTTGGTCGAAACTTTCGCGAAAGTCAGAGGCTTTTACGCCAAGTTTGAGCAAGACCAAACGCCCGACGTCGTCAAGACGTGGAACGTGAAGTTGTTGACGTTTAGAAGGAATCAAAGACACGGAGATAAAGCCGTGTGTTCGGAGTTTTGGGACGAGTTAGATCGCGCGTTAGCGCTCAAGAGAAGTCACTTGTTGTATTAATAAAATGATTATAATAATTTGAGTATTTAGTTTTAAAGAAGTAAAATGAAGAAAAGTGTGCACCCGCGCGCCCGTTTGTGTATACAAAGTTGATTCTTCGCGAAACCGCGGCGCGCGCAAAAGTTAGATGCGTGTGTTTTTTACGTACGAATGAAAAAGAGAGGGACACATGCATACGTATTTTTATCTTTTCTTCTCTTCGCGTGGTGAAACGAAGATTGTATCGTGATGAAATGGAGGAAGTAAGAACTTCCGATTTTGATTGTTTTCGAGTTATCGACAGAAACTCGCGGGGCGCTTAAGCGCGTTCGCCTCTGATTCTTCTCGCCAATTGGACATCCTTCGGCATGATGGTGACTCTCTTGGCGTGGATGGCGCACAAGTTGGTGTCTTCGA
>Ga0255753_1001647_pt1 | contig 26110 bp, 51 predicted proteins | sample 041ome_10_FD_179953 | JGI IMG/M metagenome (GOLD analysis project Ga0255753, IMG submission 179953) | Coastal salt marsh microbial communities from the Groves Creek Marsh, Skidaway Island, Georgia - 041412US metaG (version 2) | ecosystem: Environmental > Aquatic > Marine > Intertidal zone > Salt... | reverse complement strand
CCTAGTAAACCCCAAGCTTACCCTCAGTATCACCCTAAGTTAAATATTCAGCGCCATAAAGAAGAGGTCCCTGAAAATAATACTACTATAAGTATATACTATAAGTAATAACTAGTAGTAATACTACTAGTAGTACTAGTCGTAATCACTAGTAGTAATACTAGGTGTTATTACTAGGTGTATACTGGTAGTTATACTTGGTAGTATATCTCTCTTCTTTGTTATACATAATAAGATAAAAAAATATGTAATACTAATAGCCCCTTAGAAATACCTGTAGTAGGTAGATCTAAGGGGCTTTATTAGTTAGTGTTTAGGGTATACTACTTAGTATGTGTTCTTACGAATGTTGGTGATTTACCAACTATATTAGCTACTTTAGTAGCATTTTTATGTTCTTTCATTAATAGTTTAATTTCTTCTATTAGTTTTTCTTTAGAGAGTTTAGAATAATTCTTTTCTTTCTTAACTCTTTCAAACTTAGTTTTCTGTATTGTTCGTTTAAAGGGTTTTTCTTTGGAGTATAGAGTGTTTCCCCGTTCATCAGTAATCCACCAATTATTAATGTTTTTTACATTGTTATAATAAGTACATAATTTTTCTGGATTGAAAGTAGCATTATTACCTTCTGATAACTCTAAGTCATCTTCCATAATAAATCCATGTTTCCAATGAGCTATAATTTTTACTTTCATTTAAATAATAATCCATTAATTTAAATAATATATTTATAATTTATTTAAGTAAAACGTGTTAAAAATCTTGATATATGATGTACAAAAGGTAATAAAGATAAAGCCATTATTAAATTAACGCCTGTATGAGCCATAGCAATTCTTAGAGTATCACCTTTAGGCATACCATCTGAAACTAATAAGCCTGCTAACCATATAGTACCTGTTGTGCCTAAATTAGCGCCTAATACAGCTGCTATAGCTGCAGGTAAAGGAACTGCTCCAGAAGCTACTAAAGCAATAATGGCAGTAGTAGATAATGAAGAAGATTGCCATAGTAAAGTCATTACAATACCACCAGCAAACATGTATAAAGGATTACCAATAAACCATGATAAGTGTTCTATATTTCCCATTGATTTCATACCGCCAGAAAACATTTTTAAGCCGATATAAAATATTACAAGTCCAATCATAACTTGTATTATGGGATTATTAAGTTCCATTCTCTTTACCTTTTTCCACAATTTTGTTTTCATTTAATTAGCAACTCCCATTTTTAGTTGCATAAGACGTAAAGAGAGATCTTCATCTTCTTTAAGGTGCTCATTAACATAGCTTATTAAAATTTCTTCAATGGAGTCTCGCATACATTCATCTATATGCTCTGCTAAAAAAGAACTTATATTAAAGCCTCTTAAAAATTCTTGTTGTTGTTTAGAAAAATTATTATAAACTAAATTATAAAATATCATATTAAATTTTTCTGTATCCATGAATTCTTCATAGTAATCATAAGGCCATTGAGAAAACTCTAATAATAATGTGTCGTCAAAATCTGTTATAATATGTTTAATTTGTTCTTTAGTTAAATAATTCTTTTCTATATATTCTTTAATTTCTTCTTTATCAGCATCGCCATTTATCTCTATATATAAATTCATTAGTGTACCATTTCAATATCAACCACAAGAGTGCCATTCTTTAAGGCTCTTTGTTCAAGCATATACATGGTCATATCCTCTATATGAAAAAGCTCTTCTGGTGACAGAGTGACAGACTCTGGTAAATTATCATCAAGGATAGCGGCTAAATAAAGATCTGCGAAGTGCATTAGTATAATCCTTGCTCTTTTTCTTTCTTTAAAATATAATTTTTGATTTCATTTAGTTGTTTAATGTCATGGTCTGCAAAAAGTTTATGTTCAGGATTTCCGGTTACAGTCCATTGTTCTAAATGATAAGCGATATTATTTTCGTAATGAGTAATTCTTTCTTGATAATCTTTACGAATTTTATTCCAAGTCATAAATAGTCTCCTTAAATTATTAGAGTTATTTTAATAATTTTAGCAGGAACTGCATAAGCAATACGTTTTTTTAATCTTTGTGAATGTGATAATTTAGTTTCTTCATAAAATATTAAGATTAATGCCAAAATTAATACAAAAAATAATGGCATTTTATTCATTTAAAAACCTATTTTTCGTTTAGTAGCTTCATTTACTTCTTTAATTGTTTTCTTTTTATATTCTACTTCTTCTTTTAATAATTTAATATAGTTATTATTTGTAATTTTAGTAGTAGGCTCGTATAAAGACCTTTCTTTTACAGCTTTAAAATCACCTGCTGTTAAAAAATCTACTGGAATATTATTAATTTTTCTATTAAAGAAGATTTTAAATGCTTTATTTTTTTGTTCATTAGTCATCCATTTAAATTCTAATTTTAAAAATAGACGTCTTAAACAAGCAGCATCTAATCTTTCAACAAAATTAGTAGTAGCTATGAATATACCGTGATGTTTATCTAATTCTGTTAAAAATTGGTTAGTCATAGATTGTTGCCACTCTTTAGTAGAAGCTTCTCTAGAAGCCATAAGAGCGTCACATTCATCTAAAATTAAAACTTTATCTTTTTCACGGGCTTCTGCAAACAAAGCTTGTAATCTTTTCTCACCTTCACCTACATATTTAGATTGGATATCTGCATAAGATCTAATTAATGCTTTTTTACCTAAAGATTTTACAATCTCAGTAGCCATAGTTGTTTTACCTGTGCCTGGAGCACCATGAAATAAACAGGTAATTACTTTTGGTTGTTTGTTCAATGGCTTCTTTTTAATTGCTTTTATTTTATTAATAATTTCAGATGCAGAAGGATTTACATTAATTAAAGACAAATCAACATTAGATCTAACTTCAATAACATCTTCTTCAATATCATCTAATTGTAAAATTTTAGTTTTATTAATTAAATTATTTAAATAATCTTTTTGAGTAACAGTATTATCTTCGTCTTTAGTTTGGTATTTTCCATTTAAAGATTCTGTAATTAATTCTCTTACTGCCTCTAGGATACTATCAAATTCATCTTTAGTCATTTCTTTCATATCCATATTTAATGTTAGTTATTATACCACCACCATCTAAGTAAGCAGGTTCCCCTTCCATTGTAGGTAATTTATATCTTTCATAACTTTTTGTTTTAAAGTCTAATCTTCCATAATACTGGTAAATATTATCATCAAAAATATAATTCGTATTACTAACAGATAATTGCATAAATTCTATAATGTCATCATCAGTTTGTGAATGCATTATTACTTCTTCAAAAAGACATATAGGGTAAGGTTCTTTTTTTATTTCGTAAGATTCTAATTTTTCAGGCATTCCTGTTAAACCATAATAAAGAATACCTTCTCTAGTAAATAAATAAATTAATGTAACAGGACAATCTGTTTTTAATAAGCCTGTTGGTACATCTATACTAAGACAATCAAATTTTATAGGTATCTTTTTCATAGTAACCTCTTAAATTAAACTGCCCGAACGAAAGTCCGGGCTTTTATGTTTAATGTAACCTTTTTTAAAATCTTTTTTAAGATTTTTTTGTACTTTGTTTTTGTTGAACTTCAAAGCGTGCTTTGCTACTAGGTTTCTTATTTTGCTCATTTGCAGTCCTTAGAGGACTAGTCATTCGAACTACTCGCCAAACTGGATTCATTAATGTCTCTCTTTTTAGTTTTAAGTTTAACTTTTAATTCTCTTTTTTGTTTTGCAATTAATTCTATTAAGTCCTCTTTTGTTCCTTTAAAATTATTCATTTTACTTGATCAGTCCTAACACATACTGCTTCATAATTAATTTTAGGTTTTTCATAAGTTTTTAATAATGCTTCTCTAACTTTAAAACATTTTGCCATGCTAGGATAAGGGCCATTAGCACTTACACCATAGGTTCCTTCAAAGATACTAATAATAAATAGTAACCACATTTTTAAGCAGCACCTGCAAGTTCTGTTAAATCATCTTCAGTATCTCCCCAGCCCCAATCACCTGTCATTCCGCTTAAAGAATATTCAGTAACTCGTTTTTCAAAAAAGTTATCATGAGAAGCACCATTAAGGATATATTCTAGCCAAGGCAAAGGATTTTCTTTTTGTTTCCAATTAGGTTTTAAACCAAGTTGAATAAGACGCCTATCAGCAATATAACGAATATAATCTTTAACTTCTTGTTCTTCAATACCTTGAATATCATTATTTTTAAAAGCTAAATGAATAAATTTATCTTCTAATTTTACTGTTTGTCTTGCAATGTCATAAATACTTTTCTTTAATTCATCATTAACAATTCGTGGGTGTTCTTCACAAAAAATACGAAACATCTTAGAAATACCATCAACATGCATAGTCTCATCACGGATAGACCATTCAACAATAGTATTCATCCCTTTAAGCTTACCATAACGCTGAAGATTAAGAAGCATAACGAAGCTAGCGAATAAAGAAACGCCTTCGTTAAAAACTGACTTGGCCATAGTAACAGCAAGATCATGATGAGAATTGTTACTGTTTTCATACATATGATCAACTTTATCAGCCATCTCCTTATATTCAAGGAATTCCGAGTAGATCTCATCATCAAAGCCTAGAGTATCATTAAGCAAAGCATAAGCACGTTGATGCTCAGACTCCCTATTAGCAAAAGAGCTAAGCATATTACGCGCTTCATTATTTTTAATCTTTGGGATGAGGTAGTCATGATAGTTAGCCCCCACGACGACATCACTCTGGGTAAATAATTGGAGAATCTTCTTAACAAATTCTTTTTCTTGCTTTGTAAGTTTATTTTTCCAATCTGTAATATCTTCACTGAGATCCGCCTCATCAGCAACCCAATGAATTTCTTCATGGGTTTTAGTAATTTCTACAAAATCAGGATAATTAAAAGGTTTATAGACAAGTGATTGTTTTAGTAAGCTCATTGTTTTCTCTTTTTCTCAAAATCTCGACCTCGCCAATCACCCCATACTTGGTTAGCATCAAGCTTTTCAAGGATGTGAGGGTTAGTAGCAGAGGGTACTTTAACTACAGTTCGCTTACCTTTAGAATAAGCTTTAATTTTACGAATAGCTGAATCATATTGATAGCCTAAACGTTCATCTTTATGTACACGATTAATTAAGCTAACAGTCTTACGCTCGCCTTTAGAGGGGCCTGTGCTTTGACCCATACGCTTCTTTTTTGACATTTTTACCTATTACCTTTTCTTTTTAAGAATAGCTGCTTTTTCTGCTGCTTCTTGTTCAGCTTTACGTTTAGCCATTTGTCGTGCTTCTTTTTCTTTTACAATGTTCTTAAAATATTCTTGATCAAATTTCATTTTTTATTTCCTGAATCTTCATTCTTGCGAGCTTCAATTCTAACTGCAAGTTGTTCACCTCTTGCTCTAAGTTGTTCCGCCTCAGCTTCAAGTTCCTCACCTCTTCGCTTTGCTGCTTCCACATTACTCGCACCGTCAGGTAAGATGTGATTAGCAATCCCAAGAATAAGATCAACTGGAGAAGTTGAAGTATTGTCGCTATCGTCCATTCCACTCATAGTTTCCTTCTCTCTATAATCCAAAATAATGTTGCTTTTGCTATACGCATAGCTAATTTTTCATCATAATTAGCTCTTTTTAAGAATTCTTCCCAATTACGTTGTGAAGGAGTGTATTTAAGCGAGTCTATTGCTTTAGCTATTGCATCTCTATTATCTACTTTTTTATTTTTAGCCTTCGCAGGCTTTACATTCGTCGTTTTCTGTTTGGTCATTTCCAAAGTATTCCATTAAACCTGTATAACCATTTTCTATATATTTACCTTGGAGATAAATTTGCGGTACAGTGTTAACGTCTCTACCTGTAACCTGTGAGGCTGTTTTACCGATAAGATCGAGATCAATGTATTCGAATGGAATATTACGTATCGTAAGTTCTTCTTTTGTTGCAATACAGTATGGACATGTTTCTTTGCCATAAATAATTGTTGAAGCATCATCTGCCAATGCTTTACGTTCAACTTTTTCAGCAACATTCTCTGCTCTAGACTTGGCTTCTGTGCGCAAATAGTAAAGACCTTTGAGGCCTCTTTGCCATGCTCGAAGGTGGACACGACTAACCAAGGACTTTTCGACTCCGGGATGAAAGAATAAGTTAACGCTTTGACCTTGACAGACGTATTGTTGACGATCTGCGGCGTGATCAATGATCCAGCACTGATCAAGTTCTGTTGCTGTTTTAAATATTTCTTTTTCTTCGGATGATAAGAAATCCAAGTGTTGGACAGATCCTTTCGTTGTAATAATGGAAGACCAAGTGACTTGATCATTTTTATCATAGTTATTTAATACTTCTTCTAAATATTTATTTTTAACTAAGAAGGAACCCGCACGAGTACGATGAGTATAAGCATTAGCTTTTAAAGGCTCTATAGAAGGAGAGGTAGACAGTAAAATGCCACTGCTAGCATTAGGGGCAATAGCAAGAAGATGGCTATTACGACGGCCAGTTCCAAAACCATCAAGATATTCACCACGTAAATTAGCAAGTTTACGAGATTGTTTATCAGCATCATATTTAATTACCTGAAAAACTTCATTATTAAGAGCTATTGCTTCGTTACTTTCAAAGGCAATTCTACTCTTTTGTAATAAGCTATGGAACCCCATTGCACCAAGCCCCAAAGAACGCTCTTGTTTAGCTGAATAGATTGCTCTACGCAATACCTCTGGTGCATTTTCAATAAAGTATTCAAGTACATTATCCAGCATTGTGATAAGGTCTGCGACAAGATTTGTATCTCGCCAAGCTTCATACTCTTCCAAGTTGAGAGATGATAAGCAACAAACGGCAGTACGTGTTTCATCGGTAGGTAAATGAATTTCATTACACAAATTTGAACCATTAATTTTTAGTCCTTTTCTTCGTAAAGGCTCAGGTAAAGCATCATTTGCATGATCAATAAAATTAAAATAAGGCTCTCCAGTTCTAAAACGAATTTCTAATAATTGTTGCCAAATTTTTCTAGCTTTTAAAAATTCTCCAGTTGGTCCTTTATTAGGGTCAACTAATTCATATTCTAGATTATTAATAACTGCTTCCATAAAATCATTAGTTAAATTTACACCATTATGTAGATTTAAACATTTACGATTATCATCACCAGTAGGTACTCTAATTTGCATGAATTCTAAGATATCTGGATGATGTACATCAAGATATGCGGCATAAGAACCTTTACGAGTTTTACCTTGTTTATAAGCAGTCATATCTGCGTCTACTGTAGCGAGGAAAGGGATCGGACCTGGCGATTTTTCAGACACAGAACGTACATTATTCCAATGACCCCCAACTCCACCGCCCATAACACTGAGCCACCGTAATTCGGATGAATGTTCAATGAGTCCTTCCACTGTATCGGGTACATAGGCAAGGAAGCACGAGATGGGCATCCCGGAGGATTTACCGGTTTCAGGATGCGGGGCATTCGAAAGCACAGGCGATGAGAACATAAACCACTTTTGGGAGACTGCGTTATATAATCGTTGCGCCAAGTCATAATCTGTTTTACTCTTAAAAGTAGACCAAGCAATACTTGCTCTAGCAAATAATTCTTGAGGGGATTTTTCTCCATCAATTGAATAAAAATCCATTAGCATTCCACGAGCATAATCGGTTAGTAACTCATCGCGCTCGGGTACAATAGTTATACCAAAATATTCCATAAATTTACTCTGTATAAAAAGCCCCGTTAAGAACGAGGCGTTAAATTTGTGTTATCTTTATGGCGCTGAACTAACGGTTATCTTTGTGCACTTGCCAAGCAAAGTTGCCTACTAAATACATAGCTGCACCTAAACACATATGCGCAAACATAGTTAAAATTTCAGGGTTAATACATTCCATTATATATCTCCATTTTCTAAAATTTTAGAATCCTCATAAGGAACAATTCTTCGTCTATACAATTCAAGTTTAGCTCCCTCTAAAGCGCCTAACACATCATTAAACGCTTGATAATTAGCTTCATTACCATTACCTTGATGTTTTTTAGCGTCTAAGAAACGTTTACACAATTTACTAATTAAGTAATTAAGCTCACCTGGAGTTTTAATATCTGCTTTGTGAAATTCTGCAGTTAAAGGTCTAAGATAACCTCTATCTTCTGGTTTAATATAAGGCATTGGTTTAATTATTTCCTTTTACATAAATCGAACATCATCTGCTAATCCGAAAACTTTTCTTTTAAATTCAGAAAAAGCATCTACTTGCTTAAACTCATTAAGCATAATTTCAAGTAAAGCTTTACCTTCTTCGCATTTATTGTAGTCTTCACAATAGATAACACTAGTAATACCTGCCTGAATAATAGCTTTAGCACACTCAATGCAAGGCACAGTAGTGCTATAAAGTGTAGAGTTTTTAGTACTTACACCATGCTCTGCAGCTTTAGTAATTGCATTAATTTCAGCATGTACTACATGAGAATAAGTTTTACCGTTTTCGTCTTTACAATCATTGCTAGGGTAGTTTGTAGGAGTGCCGTTAAAACCATAAGCTAAAATTTGATTACCTTTAACTAACAAAGCACCTACTTGCCTATGAGGATCTAGCGATTGTCTTGCGGCTACATAAGCCATTTCTAAATACATTTGTTGCGTTGCATACTTATTCATTAGGCTTTCCAAAGTTTTTCCAAAGCTTCTCATCATCATCTTGACTAAAATTTAGTTTAAGATTTTCTGCTTTTTCTTTTTCACGCCTTGCCATATCTAGCTCAGGTACTAAATATGCAAAAATACGATCAATTGCATTAAAACGAGCTTCACATAATTTTGCTAAACCTAAAAGAGCAAGAGAGTAACGATCTGCAAATTCTGCAGAAACATTAGAATTTTCATCTATATCCTCTGCTAATGCTTCTAAATCATTAATTATAAACGAAGCATTCATAATTTTAGTTTCTAAATCAAACCTATCCATGCATATACCTCATAATAAGCATATAACTAATTCCTGAAAAAATTAAAAGATATACAAATAGTCCAGTAAATTCTAAAAATTGATTAATATTTTTCATTTAAATTTCCACATCTAAAGGATCAAAAGAATCTAATTCTGTTGTTTCTTCTTCACCACCATAAGCTAATCTGCCTGTTTCATAATTATAAACAGCAGTTCCACAACTTCCAGTTAAACCTGTAAATCTTGATTTTAAAACACTCATTTTAATAGTATTTTTATCTTTTTCAGTTTGTCCATTTAAGTCACGAGAAAAAGCTAAAATATCAAAACTAATTTGTTTAATAGAACCTGAACCTCTAATATCATCTAAGCTAGCCATTTGACCATCTTCAAATGATTTACCTACTTTATCCATTTTACGTAAATGAGAAACTAAACCAATCCATACATCATGTCTTTTAACTAATGATAATAGATCATTCATTACTTTATCAACAGCTTCATTACCTGTTAATCCTTCAGATCCTTCCGAAACCAAGATTGTGATGTGGTCCAAGAAGAGATACTTAGCACCCATAACACACATAGACTCAAGAGTATCAATAATAGAACCGTCTTTGATGCTACCATGATGATCCAAAACAATAACCCTGCCATCACCAAAGATGGAATCAAAGCCTGGGCGAAGATCAGCAAGAGGAATTTCATCTTTAGCTGGGTTTTTGTTGAGTACCATACCCGATAACTTCCTAGCGACTTCCGAGGGTGATTCTTCCAAAGAGACAAGACCAATTTTTTCATTTGTAGTTTCCAATAAATGTAACATTATTTCACGTAGTAAAGTAGATTTACCGGAACCAGTACCGCTAGTCCATAAAGTAATTTCTCCTGTACGCATTCCTTTTAATTTTTCATTAATACCTGCAAGACAAGGTGGATAAGGTACACTTTTTTTATTAGAGTATTCTACCATTTCTTCCCAGATCTTTTCAGGATCTGCAATAATACCAGCTGGTGAATATTGTTTAGCATTCCATACACATTGCATAGTTGCTTCTTCACCTTGTTTAATTAAAGTATCATTAGCATCTTTTTCTAAAGATTTAACAACTTTTACTTTATCAAAACCAATAATCTTAGCTGCTTCTCTTAAAGCATTATCACCTTTTTCATCATTATCTAACCATAATATAACTTCTTTAAAAGATCTTAACCATTTACGATTTGTTTTTAAAGGAGCAAGCATGGAAGCAGAAGGTAAAGAAACTACTGGATATATTTTTTTGTATTTAACAAAAGCAGCATGAGCTACAGCCATAGCATCAAGTTCACCTTCAGTAACAATTACTTTATTACCGCCGGGTGCAAACGTTGATTGACCGAATAACTCACAATCGCTTTGAGAAAAACTACCTACGATATTAAATTGTTTAGGTAATAATCTCTTTTTATAAGCAACTACTTCACCTTCTACTGTGTAAGGATAATATTGAGCAGTCACTGTACCATCATTATCTGTTTCAGAGCGAACTCCAAAATGTTCCATAATAGGCTTAGATATTTTACGATCTGGCATAGATCTAATACCTAAGTGCATTACCTCATTAATAGTAATTTGAGGTACAAATTCTGTCACTGTATTTCTCTCTTCAATTTCAAAATCAATAGCATTAATATTTTTAACTGCTTTTTCACAAGAAAAACAGTAACCAGAATCGTCTTCATATATTTGAAACGCATCAGAACTTGTACAATTAGGACAAGGTTGATTACGAGTGACAATCCTTCCCATTAGTGTTTTGTTTCCTCTTTATTCATTAATTCAGTTGTAATAATGATATTTGCAATATCTATTTCAGAATAAACTTTTCTATGTTCTTTTGGAGTTAAATAATGTGTTAAAACTAAAAACCAAAAGTATAAAGCAAAACCTAAACCAATATACGAAAGGGGAGTTGCTGTTCCATTATCATGCCCTATCCATGCATTTAATGGTAAATAAATATTTAAACAGACTAACAAAAAAGTTATTAATTGAGTCATTTTATTTTCTATACCTCTTAAAAGTTATATCTAAATACTCTTTTCCTTTTTTTACAATTTCTTTTTCAGCAGTAATTTTATAGACATATCTATCATTAAAGCCATAAAGATTTTGCCAAGTATCTAAGACAGGCTTACAAACGTTATCTACATCTGCTAATCGAGAAGAAAAACCAGCATTAATATTTACTTCTAATTGTTCTGTATCATTAAAAGGCCATATCTTATGGCTATCAGGAGTATTATAAGCAATATCTTCTCGCCATTGCCTATATTCTTTTGTAATTTGTTTAGCTTTATACCAAAGTTTATTAGCAGATATAGGCTTTATATCATACCTATATTGCCATTTTTCTTTCATACAATAACCCAACCTATCCAGATACCTTCTTTAACACAATGAGCACCTAAATCAACATACTCTCCAAAGCCTACTGATAATGTTTTAGCATCAATAAGTGCTGCTTCTTTGTTAGAATACCATCTTGTAAATTCTACTCTCATTACTTAAAAACCTCATTAGCTTTAGCTTGTTGTTCAATACGTTTAGTACGAGCTTGGGATTCATGATCTTTAATAAAACGGATAGTATCTTCTTTAATTTCTTCCAGCATACCTTCAGGTAATGAAAGTTCAAAAGTTTCAATTTCACCATTATCAACTGTATAATCTACAATAATAAAACCATGCATTCCTTTAACTTCTATTTTCATAATGTAAACTCAGATTCAAATGTTTGTTTAATATAAATAAGTTGACCACAAATAAGTAATCTTTCATACCAATCATCTGGATGAAATTCTTTCCATTTGCTTATTACAAAAGCTAATCTATTTTCTGGAAGTACTTCTTTTAACCAAGCATCAGCTTTTTTAGGACCGATCCTATATAAGCCTTTAATATTATCTGAGGAGTCACCCATTAACAATTGCTTATGAAACCATAAGTCTGCTTCATCTTCACTTATTTGATAAAGATCATCTTTTTTAGGATTGTAATGAGTACCTGAAACCATATTTAAATCTTTATCTTCATGAACAAGAACAAAAGGTATTCCTGCATTTTTATCTTCTTCGCACCAAATTCTAGTCAAATCATCAGCTTCCATACCATCTGCTCTAACGGCATTAAACTCTTCCATTAAAGCAGAATGTGCAGCTTTTAATAAAGGTTTTTTATCTTCATCTGGGCCTTTACGATGTGCTTTATAATCAGCACTAATCTGAGTACGATAATTACCTTTACCTTTAACTGCAATTCTATAATCTGTAGCAAAAACACTATCTAACGTGGTATTGAAAAGTTCAATTGCAAAATCAGCAGCTTCTTGAGGAGTTTCTACTTCTTTAGATAAAGCCGCCCAATATACATAAGGATCACCGTCTACATTTGCTTTCATAATAGTTTACTAACTCTTTTTCTTTTGCATAAGCTTCAATCTCATGCGTTTGTTCATTGTAAGGGAGTTCGTAATTAAATTTGTCTCCCCTAAGATGTTGCATAACATGCACTAATTCGTGAGCTACCATTGTTTTAAAAGCTTCAATATCTTGAGTTAAAGATTTTACACATTCAATTTCAAACACTTCCATTCCAAAAAGTTCTTCGTAACCTAAATGGATAGTAGCCGCTTGCATACCACTACTTCCATCTAGATCACTATCATTTACTATTTGTAAATCAATTAATACATTTGGAATATTTTCTGTTTTTAAATCTTTACAAAGAAAAGGAAGAAGCTTTTCATTCATATCATTAAATAAATTTTGAATTGTTTTCATTTTACTTTACTTTTTCTGCTGTAAAAGAATTTCTAGCTAACCCTGTATATTTGCTTGCAGATCCATATTTCATATAATACTGTTCACAAGCGCTTTTTTCATTTAATGCTTTTACTTGTCCTAAATATTCACCATTACAAAAAATATTATAATAATAAAACATTATACTTCCTTTACATTCTCAGGATAAAAATACCAATAGTCACCAACTAAAGTAGCATCTACTCTAATCTTTTTTCCTATTAATAAATAAAGGTTAGCGCCTTGTTCAGCACTAACTTTATAACTAGCACAGTTTAAAGTCTCTCCACCAATCCATAATCTAAAAAAGTTTTTCTTTCCTACTTTATGAGTATCAATTTGATCTAATGTAGCTTCAATAGTTTTAATATTATTATTACAAACAGATTTAGCTGTTAAAACATAAGCTTCATCATTATTATGCTTATTATAATAATCATCATTATTTTTAGCGTCTACTGCTCTTAAATATCCTGTTTCAAAAGCTTTCATTTCTTCTGCAGTACCAATAGCTAAAATTTTACGTTCAAAATTATCAGGTTGTTTATCATATAAAGTTTGTAATTTGTCAGATGAAAATTTATAGCCATCTTCAGGATTACCTACATGATAACCTACATATTCTTTACCTGTGCTTTTACACGTCCATTTATAAACAAACGCATCATATTTTTTACTCATAAAATTCCTTTTAAGGTTTGTCTTTATGGTGCTGAACTTCTAATCTAATCAAATTTTCTGATAAGGTAGTAACAGCAATAACTCTGACATTTTTAATCCCATACCAAGACAAAGAATCCCCTTTATAAATTTTAGGTCCTATCCCTTCCATAAAGAAAACATTTAATTCTATAGGAGAAGACCAAATTTCAACATTTTCGTTGTTGTGCATAAAATTGATTTGCATCTTTTTTGTCCAATTCTGTTACGTATTCATAAACTTCTGCTACAGAACCTGTGAAATTGGATTCATCTTTATCTTGCGCTAAATCATAATTCCATCTTTCACCATCAAAGTAAATTTTCCAATTTAAATTCATATTAAATACCCATTAAATCAAACATATCTTTTTTGGCACGTCGGTTAAGAGTACCTATAGCACGGCCTGGTGTTGTACCTGTTGCAAAACGAGTTGTATCTGTAGTATCTTTAGCAAAATAAAGATCTTCTACAAAAATACATTTTTCAAAATTTTCTTTACTATTATTTCTCCATAATTGAATATTATTAGGGACTTTTACATAAAGAACTTTAAGTTTAAACAGATCAACAGTATCTTCTTTAGTTTTATGATTTACTTCTTCTGCTTCTAATACAGCAGCTACTTTACCATTATTTAATTCAATAGAGGTTAATTCTTTCTGTTTTACTGTTTCATACCAGTCTTTTTTAATAATAACGGAAACATCTCTAGTATTATTTCCATAAAAATTATTTACTTTAGGATCTTGAAGTTGTGCTTTTTCAATTGCTGTTAAATTAATAACAACTTCTGAAGTAGTTCCGTAAGATGCAATTAAATTACTTCGGTAATTAAAATCACCAGTAGAACTATTTGAAACATTATTTAAAATGTTTTGAAATTGTTTTAAAGAAACTTCAAAATTTAAAGCAGTACTATCTATATTTTCATATTCTAAAAGTAATTCGCATGCAATAAGCTGTTGTAAAGCTTCTATAATAGTATTTAAAATTGTTTTAGTTTTTATAATTTTAAAATTTTTATTAACAGCATTAATAATTACTTGACGATTTTCTTCGCTAATGTTAACAAAGTTATTACGACTATGGTAATAGTATCCTTCAGTAGTTGCACTTTCTTTTAGCATAACAATAATATCATAAACTGATATTTTAGAGTCTTTTATTTTTTTCTTACTATAATTTAATGTTTCTTTAATTATTGTATTTAAATTAACATTATATTGATTAGCTATTAAATTTAAATCAAGAGTTAATAAACTTTTTAATTCTTTTAAGTTATCAGCATCAAATTTAATTTTTTCAAATAAATCTTCGTTATATCTAAAACCCATTAATTCACCATTACTATTTCACCAAAAGGAACATTATAATTTGCACCTGTACTAACCCATATAACATCGTAATCAGGATGCTTATCTGGGAAATTATGTTTATTTACATACATATCTGAAAAATAAATTAATTGATCTATTTCTAAATCATTTTCTTCAATGTAATTAAAAACTGGACGGAAACAAGTACCGCCTCCACCTTTAAACCAAAAGCCATCTGCAATAGTTTCTCCTTCTTCTAATTCTATAACTTCTGCTACTTCATAATCTGCTGACATAAGAAGTACTGATTCAGGACGAAAGTGTTCAATAAGAAAATTAGACTCTGAGAAAAAAGTAATTAACTCATCACGAGATACAGAACCAGAAGTATCAAAAGCAAAAGCTAATCGTTTAATACGAGTAGACTCTACTGTTGGCATATACAAGCCTTGGTCTAAATATTTTTTATTAGGTCTACGATAACTATAATCATCAGGAAATCTAGTTTGCATAGTAGTAAATACAAATTCTTCCCATGGTATTTTAGAATCTCTAATTTCATTAATAAGATCACGAATAGAACCTGGAATAGATCCTGGCTTTCCCATATTTTCAGCGTCTTGTGCTGCTTTAACAGTAATTCTTTCAATATCTTGCTTAAGTTCTTCTAATTCTGCATCTGAAAGATCTGAAGCTTTAACATGTTCTGGATTTGCTTCTTTTAAAACTTTTCCAATTTCACGTTGATTTTCTTCTGAAATTTTAGCTTTATTTGCAGGACCATTTTTTGCATTATAGCCCTCACCTTCTCCAGATTCTTCTTCCTTTTCTTTTTTCTGAATATCTTCAAGAATACGATAAACTTGTTGCCAAGTCATATTTTTAAAACTTCTAGCTGTATCCCAAATACCATCTTCAGGAAGGCTCATATTTTGTTCATAAATAAGACTATCATTAATTATATAATCCATAGCAATATTACATAGCTTAGGATCTTTAATTTCAAATTGTTGACAATGCTGTAAAATAATATGCATTACTTCATGACAAATTAAACCAACTGTTTGAAATTCTGTAAGAGATTCTACAAATTTAGGATTATATAAAATTGTTTTACCGTCAGTAGCTGCTGTAGGGATCTGGTCAGTTGCTAAAGTACCTACAGATAAAGCACAAGAGCCAAAGAAAGGTACTTCAAATGCCAGTTTTGTTACGGCTCTGGAAACCTTTAATTTTGCATCCATTATACACCCATTTTATTTTGCATATAAATAAGATTTGAAAGCTCAATAAATTTATTTTTATCTTCAGAAGAAAGAGGTTCAAGAGAGCCATATAACCACTCATCTGATACAGATTCATTATGGTTTGTTAATAAATACATACATTTACTTAACATACTTCTTTGTTCTAAAGTTAAATAAACTAACTCACTTAACCAACTATTAAATTCTGTCATTTGAAAATCCCATTTTAAATAGCATTTGTTCTAACTGAATAAATTCTAAAAATTTACTTTTATCATTTCCACGTAACCACCTAGTAGCATAGTTTTCCATTACTACGTCATTAGCTAATTGAAATTGAGAAGCAAGGCCTAGTAATATTCCTAACTCAGCTCTTTCTTTACGGTCAAGATAATTTAAACTTTTAACCCATTCATAAAATTCATTATTTTTACTCATAGGAATTCCTACCCTTTCAAACACTTGCTCCGGTTCATCTTCACCATGAACAAAAGCAATGTCCATATTAGAAATCATTGCTTTCCAATTTTTATTAAGTTTATGAGTTACTGCATAAGAGAGAGCAGCTTCTGCATAAGCTCTATGATTAAATCCTGGCATTATTTACTCCTTACAAAAGAAGTTCTTTACCCTCAGTTAAAAACCATTGTGTTACTACTTTTTCTTTTTTTAACTCAGAGTTACGAGCTAAACAATCACGCATACAAAAAGCAGAAAATTCTTTATTTTCAAAACGTTTAATGATAGTTACAATATCTTTAATGTTAGACTTATTAGCACGATGTGCCAAAGCAGAACATAAAGCATAAGTAATTGAAGGATCTGTTGGAAGATCATGATGCTCTGGATTTTGCATAATTTCATCAGTTTTAAGATCACGATAAATCTTAAGATAACCAGTAAAATCTGCTAGAGTACCTTCACCAATTTGACCTTTAAGTAATGCGCACATAGTTGGAAAATCTAAATCTAATTTAATAATAGAGTCTGCACGTTCCCATGAACGAGGAGAAGGTGAAGCATTTTGTTTCGGATCAAACTTTTGAAGCCATTCAGGACGCTCTTTAATAAAACCAGTAATCTCAGCAGAGATACCTTTTGCAAGAGCATATTCACGGAAACCTTCATGATCTGTTTCAATATCAAGGTGTGTTAAGCGATCTTTAAGATGCGATGGCATTGCAGTAGTTCCTGCCTTTGCGGTCATAGGATTACCTGCACAAACTACTTGCCACCCTTTAGGTAGTTTGTGTTCGCCAATGCGACGTTCATTAACAAGCTGTGCAGCGATATTTTGGGCTGCAAGACATGACTGAGGGAGTTCATCAAGAAAGATAATACCAGAACCCTCAGTCGGCAGGAAGAATGGACGAGCACGTTCATAAGTAGAACGGTCCTCTGAAAGCTTAGCAAAGCCTGCAAGTTCAGCTGGATCAAATTGACCAAACAACACTGAAATTACTTCTTTATTCATTTTTTCGCCTAAGGCTACAATACTAGCAGATTTACCTTCGCCCGGTAAAGACCAAAGCATTGGTACAAGATACTGTGCATCTGCTGCTGTTTCTGGAAGTGCATTGTTTGCGTTAATAATAGCTTCAACTGCTTTAATTGCTTGAGTAAGTTTCATATATTCTTCTGCCTTATATAAATTAAAATATTTTAAATGTATACACGAACTGTACGACTAGCTTCGTAATAAGGATCTACTTTATCCTTTTTTAAAGTATTACGAAGAAGAAGCCTTGTAATTTTAGCTTCCATTTTAGTTTTAAATCTAAGATTAGTATAATTATTTGAACCTGAAGTTACAATTGTTGATTTCATAATAAATTTCCTTTAACATCCAACTAAATAAAAAGAATCTGAATCATCTAAAATTTCATCTAAATCATGAGATAATAACCAGTCTTCTAATTCTTGTTCATCTTTAATTATTAAATCTGCATCAGTAGCAGACTCTAAACATTCATTGCAAAGTCTTTTTTCATCATAACTATGTTCTCCGCTACTATTTGAAGTTTTTAGCAAAGTAAGAGTTTTTAATGAATTTTTTCCACAATCTTCACAATTATTCATACTAATAATTCTCTTTTAAATTCATAGTATTTATTATATGCTTTTACTGAATCATTATCATGATATTCAGGGGGCATGCATTGAGGTGGTTGTTTAAAACCAGTGTTTATTAAGTTAGTAGGTGGTTTTGATAAAATTTTTTTCATTTTTGTAATTGTTAAATGAGTTTTACCTGTTTTCTTTTTATAGATATCACCTAAAGCTAACATACAATTATAAACCCATAAATAATGATCTTGAGATTCTCTAACCCAAACAGCACTAGGGTGGTTTACGTGCGTTTTACGATAAAACCCTTCTAATGGTTCTTCAGACTCAGAATATACTTGATGACAAGTAGATAAAAGTTGAGCATACTCAAGAATCATTTTAACAACATGCTTATGCCAGATATGCATACTTGCTGCTACTTTTGGATCTTTGTCTAAATAAAATACATTCATTTGTTGTAATAAGAAACTGTTGTTTCTAATGCCTCATATAAATCATAACATTTTTCAGTTGCTATAGATTCTAAAAAAGGGTGTTCTAAATCTGAATTGTCTGCCCATAAAATAATGTTTTTCTTTTTAGTATAAGCATACATTAATTCCATAGCAGTACCTATACCCCGTCCTGAACCTCTCCTAATATCAGCAAGAATTACTAAACTTTCATTAATATCATTTAAATCTTGTTTAAAAATTCTATTACAAATATCTTTACTTTTAGTTTTATTTTCTAATAACTCATCATGAAAAGAGATACGTCTAGTAGGATCTAAAGTTTGAATGCCAAACATGTCTAGAAATTGAGTAGCATTAATACGCCAACCTTTCATTTCTTCATGTGCAACATCTTCCATAGGGCCTGCAAGATATACGTAATTATCCACTTGTTTTTCCTGTAAAATTAAAAGGATCAATATGTTTATAAATCATATTTTGTACGGCTTGAGTGTAAGCATCATAAAGCATTATAGTAAATTCAGAATGTTTTTCAGAAGGTACAAATAATTCTTTAGCCTCTTCTGGGGTTAAATCTAATTTGATTTCAATATTCATGTATAAATATTCTCCCAATTTAATTCATAATCAATAACTTGTTGTATTAATCCAATAGTCTCTACTTCACCTAAAGTAATTTCTATAAGAAAAGCTATTAATATATTAAAAACTTGTTTATCTTTTAATTCAATATCTTTATTAATTTTTTGTTGGTCTGGCTCTATAAGTAATACTCTGCTAGAAGCAATATTAGCAATGTTCATACAATAAGCTTGACCTATTTGCTTAATATGTTTTTCATCTAATAAAATATTTTCTTTAAAAACTACTTTAAAAGTTTGAGTAATCATTAGTTAGCCCAATCAGCAGCTTCACCTGTTGAATCTTCATAAATAGAAATTAACCAGTTATAACGAGTTTCAATAAATTCATTAGGTTGAATTAAATTAGATCTAATATAATTAAGTTCATTAATAGCACCAACTAAATATTCTAATATTAAATCATTAGTTCCTAATTGTTGATAATGTCTTTCATCTATCATAAATTAACCTTAAGTGGCATCGGTGCAGGGAGTCGAACCCCGGCTTACGGTTTTGGAAACCGTCGTGCTTCCGTAACACTTCACCGACATTACGTTAAAAAGCCCCTACCCGTAGGTAGAGGCTTATAGTTAATGAACGTCTGCGTAAGAGTTACCTATTGCACCGTCACCGTCCATAATATCAACACCAAATAGTTTAGGTGCTTCTTTAAAAGCTTCTATCATAATTTCTTTTGCACGATCTGCTTGTTCTTCTTTAACAGCAGCAGCAATTTCGTCATGATAAAAAATTGTAGGATAATAGTCAATTCCTTCTTTTGTCATTTTATCAAATGCATAAACTAAAGCTGCTTTGCAAGTGATAGCTTCACAAGCTTGTAATAAATAATTAAGCGCTTGATGACTTGAAGCTGGATATACCATACGTCCATCTAAAGCTGGAAAACAACCTCTACCTTTTTCATGTTCAAATTTATAATAAATAGCGGTTACTTTTTCAGTTAGAGCTTTTAATCCAGGTAAACCTTTCATAAGAGATAATCTAGCTTTACGACCAACTTCTTTTTTACGTTGTCCTGTTAAAATTAAACCAAGTTTTTCATCACCAGCACCAAACAAAAGAGCATAAATAAAAGGTTTAGCTAATTTACGACTACAACCAATAAGTTTAGCATTACGGCTATGGACATCTGTTCCATCAGCTGAATTACCATGAATTACTGATTCTGTAAAGTTTTTATCTTTCATATAATGAGCTAGTGCTCTAAATTGATTACCACTTGAATCAGCTCCTACGATTTTATATCCGGGTTCACAAATAAGACTGCCACGAAGTTCTTTACCTCCTGGAGAATCTATTGAAGGGATATTACAAATAACATTATGGCGGCAACGAAAAGTTGGGGTACCAATAGTCCAAGTCCTACCACGAAGACGCCCATCACCTCTTTTGTTGACTTCTTCAATCCAGCCATTAAGAATACTTGCGCGAGACCGAAGAGTAAAATACTCATTGATAAGACTGCCAAATCCTGCATATTCTGTACTAACATTTTTTGTATCTAACTCTGATAGAGAAGTTTCAGTAAGCTTAGCGGTAGTTTGAACCCACTTACCATTTTCTCTTTTTACATTAAAATCATCTGGTATCCATCCAATAGTTTCCAGAAATTCTTTTAGTAAATCCATAGAGCCAATCTCTATTTTTTCTGTTTTAATTTTACAGAAAAATCCTGCTATTGGATTATCAATCAAAGCTCTATTAGGAGAAATATCAAAATGTTTTGCAACATTTGAAGTATACTCTCCTATCTCAGATTTTTTACCTGCAGCTTTAGTTAACTTTTCTACAGTAGTACCCGGTTTAATCAAATAGCCTAAATGTGGATTAATAGTATTTTCTATTTCAGACATTCTGCTTTCCCATATTTTTAAAGCAGTATATGCACTTTTTATATTAAATACCCAACCCTTTTTACGCATTTGTAATTCATAATAAGCCCAACGCATTTCATGTTTTAAACCTAACTTAAATAAAGGTTTCTTTTCCATAATTTTACGGCATTCATTTGCAAGAAAAGTATACACTGCTTCAGTAGCTACTACATCTTGTTTACCGTAATAAAACATATCCATGTTAAATGCATCAAAATCGCCAGTGTAATCATCTTTAAGTACACCTACTCGCTTACCTAAATTTTTTAAAGAATGACCTCCGGGGTATTTATAATCTACAAGCCAACTCATAATTAAAGTATCAACTACTTTTTGTTTATCCCAGTTAGGAGTCCAGCCTGTAAGAACTTCTAAAACTTCTAAATCATAACCATAAATATTATGACCTACAAGAACATCTGCTGAATTTAAATATTCTTTAAAGTCTTCTAAGTTTCCATCTGCTTCATCTGTATAATCAGAAAAAGCATATACTTTATCAGTACCAATTTCTTTAGCAGATACCATCCATATAGTATCTACCTTTGGTATAAAGCCATTAGCTTCTAAGTCAAAGCAAATTATTTTTGCCATTTTAATCCCGCTTTTCTTCGGGTTCAATCCAATATGATTTCACCAGTTTCATAATACTTTACTAATACATTTAAATACCATTGTGCTTTTTTTAAGTCTTGTAATTTTGAATCTTTTTTACCTAAACGCATTTGATATTTGTAAATTTGTCCTAACAAATGAGCTTCTACACCATTAAAGCCTTTAAGCATATGTTGCATAAGTTCCATATATTGATAACCTGGAACTACATCTTTATAATGTTTAGGGTTAATATGATCTACGTCTTCAGATGTTTTTACAGAATCATTAACTTCTGTTAAGTTAACCATAGTTTTTATTTTCTTTAAAGTATCCATTAATAAGGAATCTCCATAGATTGTCTAATACTTTTAGCAAACTGTGCTTGACAAAACATATGGTTTACAGGAATTATAGCAAAACCTCTAAACTTCTGAATTATTTTAGCTAAATAACTGCTTTTGCATTTATGACTATAAACACCTGTTCTTAATTCAATACTACGATCAAACATTGGCGTTGTTTCAACTTTGTTACTATTTTTAGTAATCCATGCTTGAGATAAAGACATTGGAAAATCTTTAACAATAGTTTCTAATTCCCATTCAGTTTTAGTAAAAATAATTTGAATATCAATCATTTCTAAAATATTAAATTCATAAATTGAATGGATATAGTTATCTTCATACCAAGTTTCACCTATTAATTTAGGATCAGAAACTTCGTTACCAAACATATCTATAAATTTTTGTTGTATAGCAGGTAAAATAAAATTGTCTAAAGTATTACCTACCGTATTAGGCACAGTTACGTAAATATCATAATCACGAATAATTAAATCCATTGTTATGTCACGAGGAGCACCACCAGCACAAATTGCATTAGTGTTAGTAATTTCACTAACGTTTTGCAATATTTCTTTAATTAAAGCAAAATCTTCACGATTATGATTTAATCCCATAGGTCATCACTACTTGCTTGCTCAACTGCTTCTGCTGAAATAACCTCAGTTTCACCAATTTCTTCAAAAGCAAGACCATTACCTGCGTTGAATTCTACAAGCTTAGTTACTTGAATTGCTACAATTTCAGTAGATGTGCCAGTACGCTTATTAAATTCCCATGGCCATTGTTTAATTTGAACATTACCTACAGAACCATTACCAATAGTGTTAGGATCAAGAGGCATTAATTGTCCATCTACAACTTTAACAGGTTGATTAGGATCACCTGTTTTTTCATAAGTTGCACGACGTTTCAAGTAAGCATAGTATTGAACTTTATCGTCCTTTTCTTCTGTTTTAACATTTAGCTTTAAATCTTTCCATTCTTTTGCAACATTTTTATCTTCTGTTACAACTTTAACTTCCCATACTGGTTTTTGTGGATCAAAAGCTTTATTAGGATTTTTAGGATCTAGTTTAGCCCAATACAATGAAACGTCTTTTAATACTGTCATAATTATTTACCTATAGTTTTACAATTAGTTTTTCTTTTAATGAGGTTAATATACTTTTAGCACCTCTTTATGGCGCTGAATTAATGTACAATAATCTCACAAGCTTTAATAATTTCTTTAATATCTGCTTTAGGTCTTGAATATTTTACTTCTACTACACATTTATCTATTCTTTCTTGACGAGAAAGATTATCATAAACTTCAATACCTATCCAAGCTGCTACTGTAGAGGCAGCAACCCAAATTAAAGCAAACATTAATGTTTACCTTTTAATTTTTGTAATTCATCAAAATATAGAACATGGGAAGAAAGCTGTTGATCTTTGCGATCAAAAACTTTTTCTTTCATAAAAATGCTTCCTGAAACAAGTGCGGTAATTTCTAAAACAATAATTAATACAATTCCCCACTTACCAATTTCTAATAATTTGTTAGTTATTTCCATAAACTTCCATTGCCTGGAAGCTCCTTATTGCAAGGAGCTTTAGTTTAACAAAAAGCAAAGTCAGATTTTTCTACAATTGTAATATCTAGATTTCCATACTTTACTTGCTTATTTTGCGCTTTAAATTGAATTAATAAATTTTCTAAAGGATCTGTTTTGTATAAGTTAACAAACTCTATTCTAGTTAATTGAAACAGATAACGCATATTGCTTATATGACAACCAAAAGAATCATGAATAACCGTTGTAGCAAAATTACTATTAGCAACAATGTTAGTTAGATGAGCTGCATCTAAAGAATGTACAATATTAGGAGCAGCACCTGATAATTGTGCGCCTTTATCTACTTTAACTTTTTCTTCTATTTGAACTCTTAATGATCTTCTAACACCACGAGGATTCTTTTTAGTTGGTTTACCCATATAAACATTTAATCTTGTTATTTTGTTAACTATATAATCTTGTATAACCGGAAAATTAGTAGTAGGGACTAGCCACGACAAATATTGCGGTTCAATATTAACATTAAGTTTTTTCTTAAATTTAATACTACTTTCTGTTGAATTTAAACAACCATTAATATCTTTTAAACTAATATCTTTTAAGTATTTTAAAGTCATCATATCTGCACATTCTTCTGGGCTATCATATAATGCTTTATGACCATCTGTTTTATCTTCAAAGTAAACTTTACTATTAGATTCTTCTGCAATAGTCTTAAAAAGTTTAAGCATAAAAGCAGGGCCTTTTAAATCTTCTAAACAAGTATCTAATACTAAATCTGCAAATTTATTAGTCCAAGGTCTATACTTAAGTCTTAAATTTTCATCACCTAAGCCTTTAGTGTCATCAAAGATTTGTTCTCGACAACCAGCTCTTGTTACACCGTAACCTAAAGTCATTACAGGGCGTTTTACAATTTTACGTCTTTTACTTTTAAATTGTAACCAGAAGTTAGGCCAAAGATCAACCATTTCTTCTCTGTGCTCATCTGTATACTTAAAATATTCTTCATACGCTTTATCTACGGCTTCTTTTCTTTTTGCATTATCTTCAATATTAGTAGCTTTTTCTCTTTTAGATAATAATTTTTGTATATCTTTCATATACTTTTTCATTTTAATATTATTATTAGGATCAGCTAATTTTTCTAATTTATTCCATACACTATCAGCGATTGCTAAATAAATATCGCCGGGTTTATTATTAGTTTGATCTGCAGTACTTAAATTTACAAGAGGTGCTGATTTTTCATCTTTAACCATAGCGGTTAAATGTTGAATACCATTATTAGAACCGTCAATAAAAATAGGTAAATTACTCCAAAAATCATTTGGATTATTACCTTTTTCTATCCACTTATTAAGTCTTTCCCATTCAAAACAACAAGCTAAAAAGGACCAAGGTTTATCAGCATTGCACCAGCCTCGATACTCTGTTGGACTACTTGCCCATATAAGCATTTCACTCATATGTGAATTTACCCAATCTACTCTTTTATCTAAAGAAACTTTATCATAACCAAAAGAATTAGCTGTATGTACTGCTAACCAATACAAACCTTCTTCTTCAACTCTTTCAGAAAAATTATATAATAAAAGACCTTTAGCGTTATCAGAAGATTGTTCATGTAAATAAATAGTTGTTGGATATATACGACCTCTAAAATCACAATTATACATATGATAGAATATAGATCTATTAGCATCTTGTTTTTCAGCCATTTTCTTAATAATAGAAGCTTCAAGCTTCATTGACTTTCTTGCTTGAGGATTAAATTCTTTCATAAATTTAAAAGGACTTAATTCTACATTTTCTTCTACTATTAATTTTTCGTATACTTCTAAAACTTTAGAATTAATTATATAACCTTGTTGTTGTAATTTATTAAGCGCTTTAAAAACTTTAGGCATATTTTCAATGCTAACTTTGTCTGTAGTTTCTTCACTACTATCTCTAATTAGTTTAACATCGTTATTAATACCTTCTGTCCAATTAGGAACAGGCTCATTATAAGGTGTGTCTTCTGCTGTAGAATCAATATTAGTTTCTTCTACTAGAGTTTGAAAATTTTCGTCATCTTTAAGTAATATTTTTAATACACTATGTTTAGAATTCTTTTCTACTGAAGCTTTTAAATAAACTAAATCAGAAAGAATATAAGAATTTACAATAGTACAGCCACCTACAACTGCACTACGAGTGTCTAAAGGTAATCCTGCTTTTTTACGTAAACGTTTACCTATTGCACTAGCTGTATCTGTTAAATTACCTGATTGGCCAATGCAAGAAACCATTGGTGCAATAGATACTTCTAATATTTGGTTAAGAGTTAGCTTATCGGCTTTGTAAGCTTCACGTAACCATTTGCCCATAGGACTGCGACCATCTATTGATAGTACTGCTTGTTCTATAGCATTTAATAATTTTTGTCTTACCATAGAGGATAAATCCATCTTACAAAAAAAAAAAAAAAAAAAAAAAACAGTAACCTACT
>Ga0255753_1001644_pt1 | contig 26178 bp, 18 predicted proteins | sample 041ome_10_FD_179953 | JGI IMG/M metagenome (GOLD analysis project Ga0255753, IMG submission 179953) | Coastal salt marsh microbial communities from the Groves Creek Marsh, Skidaway Island, Georgia - 041412US metaG (version 2) | ecosystem: Environmental > Aquatic > Marine > Intertidal zone > Salt... | reverse complement strand
TCAATTTGCGCGCAGCGCTTTTCTTTTGGGGAAAACGTCTTTTGGAAATGAAGCATTTTGGAAAATGATGAAAAGAAATAATACGCGAAGAGGATCGATCGATCCCCCCTGTTGTGATCACGACGCCGCAGCGCACCTTATTTTGTCGTCGTCGTTAGCGGCAGCGGCGGCGGCAGGAGCAGCGCCAAAAAGAAGAAGAAGAAAACGAAACAGAGAGAGATGAAGAGATCTGATATCATCGATAGATACCACATCGATGATATCTCGTTTTCTGTTCTCGTGGAATGTGCGCATCTCTCTTTTAATAAAAAGAGAGAACAGAGAGAGAGAGAGATGTACACCGCGCGCTTCTGCTTTCTCTCTCTCTGTTCTCTCTGGAAAGAAAGAAACCCAACGAACGCTCTTCTGTTGTTGGCGCGAGACGAGAGAGAGAGAGAGACAGAGAGAAGAAGAAGGCATCACATCGTCGTCATCGATCGTCACACATCGTTCTCTCTGATCTCATTTTTTCCAAAATCTTCATTTTTTTTTTCTTCGTGTTTTGTGTATTTTGCAGAAAGAAAAAAGAAAAATGATGTCGACGCCGAAGAACAACGCGACGATATCGACGACGATTAGAAAAAGACGCCTCCTCTCGTCGCTGATCCTTCTCTCGGTCGTCGTTTTCGTCGTGCTCCTCCTTCCGAACAGCGCGGAGTATTCCGTCGTTCGGAAGAAGAACAAAGTCTCTTTGTCGACGACGCGTGGTGCTTCTTTTTCTTCTTCGTTGGATTACGATTTCGAGTTTGACGAAGAAGACGGCGAAGATTACTGGGAGGAGGAGGACGAGGAGGACGAGGAGGGAAGGAGAGGAGAGAGCGACGGAGGAGACGTTTCCTCTTCGGTTTCTCACCACTCTTCTTCGGTGGTCGCGAAGAAGAAGACGTTTTATAAGAAACGAATGGGAAAATTTCGAGACGACATCGAGTCGATTTTTGTCCTCGAAGAAGATAACGAAGACGACGATGGATCGTCATCATCTTCTTCTTCTTCTTCTTCTTCGACAACGTTTGACGACTTCGAAACACCACTCAACGCGAGGAAATGCGTTCGATCGATCGCGATGAAACCATCCAGACGATTGTTTAACGACGCGGAGAGCGAGAATAAGAACAACAACGACGACAACGCGTTTTGTTTCAACCGGAAGAGCGAGAGAGCGAAGCACGAAGATTTCCCGCCGGTCGCCGTGGTGGCGGCGATACACGCGAGATCTTTGATGAAGATTAAGTCGAAATCTCCCGAAGCGATGACGGAATTCACGGAGAATTTACGGATGGCGTTTGGGGACGAGCGAGATAAGAAGAGCGAGATGCACTCGGACGGGGAGTTAGTGTTGGTCGCGTACGGCGTGAACGAAGAGACGGAGTCGGTTTTAGAGGATTTAGAGAAGCACTTCTTTCGCGAGAATGATTTCTTCTTGGCGGTGGTGGACGGCGACGAGAAAGCGCTGAATGAAATATCCGATTACGACGACGCGATTGCGCGAGGCGTGAAGTTTACGAGAGCGAAGTTTGTCATCGTCGCGGATTTGAACGCGATCGTTCCGTCCGCGGAGTGGACGAGCATGGCTTTAATGAAAGTTTTTCGAACAGAACCGACGATCTCGGCGGTTTTGTTCGGCGGTAACGAAAACGTGAGTGGATTCGAAGGCGCGAAGCGACCGGCGATGGTAGTCAGAGCTTGGGAGGCGAAATTCGCGCTGACTTCGGAAGACGATCGATCCTCGGGATGCGCGAAAACCGAGAAGAGTTTAGTCTCGTACATGGTGGAGAAAGGCATGGAGTTTAAGCGATTGCCGAGGAAGCTGAAAAGAATCGTCGCGTCGTCGAGAACAGGTAGCGGTGGCGATGATACTAATGATAATATTAATAATAATATTAATAACATGATGAAAAGCGATAATAGCGATAGCAGCAGTAGTAGTAGTAGTAGCAGTAGCAGTAGTAGTAGTAGCAGCAGCAGCACTTTCAACAGAAGACTGCTTCTCGGAGAAACGTCGACGTCTGAACGAAGAGACGACGTAGAGGAAGAGGAACTGTACATCATGGACGGTAAATGGGAAGCAAACGCAAACCGCGGCGGCGTCGACGGCGCATTTGATTTAGGATGCAAATCAGCCTCGAAAAGAAACGAAAAGAGTTTGTTTTGTCCCTCTTCTTCTGCTACGAATAATAATAGCAACAGCAACAAACGAAAAAGGAGAGTTCAGGCGACGTTCATCATGCAATACTTCAACAGAGCGAAAACTTTGGGTGAGATTTTCGACGCGTTGGCGAAGAGCGTCGAGCACTCGTCGATATCTTCGACTTCCTCGTTTACGATGGAAGTGTTGGCGAACATCGATAGTGGGTATAAAAAATCCGACAAATGGGTCCAGCGCGCGCTGGAATTCAAGAAACAAACCGGTAATCACGATTCACCGTTCGTGTTGTCGTTTTCTAACGACATTCATGAACTCCGAGCGTATAATCGATTGGCGCACGTCGCGACGGCTGAATTGCTCGTTTTCGCGCAAGACGACGATAAACCAGACGTGACAGACCAGAGCTCTTTATCGTGGCTTTTAGATGGATTATCGCTAATGCGTCGTCACAAAGATTTGGCTCTGTTGGGCGCCTACCGAGGCCGTTACGACGACGGTTCCCGAATGAAGAAATCATCCAACCAAAACGACGGCTCGAAATTCGGCGGTAACTTTGAATCCGACCGCGAGACTCGCCCGATCGCGTACGTCGACAGCGAACTCGGCGTTCCTTTCCTCTGGATGTACAAAGTCAACATGGGTCCCATGTTGTTTAAAAAGTCCATATTCTTAGCCTCCGGAGGGTTTCACGATCAATTCTCGTGCGCCGGAGAGATGGCGCAAGGCTTCGATTTCGAAATTTCCGTCCGCATGTGGGCGGAAGGATTCAAAGTCGGATTGTACGATCCAAAATGGAAACATCGAATCGATAAGGATTTAACGCAAATCGGGAACCAAAATCGTCATCGAGACGTTCAAAAGAAAGAGTTGACGGATAAAAAAGACGAAGCGACGAGGAGAAACAACCAGAACATTTACACCTTGTTCGCGAGCAACAAAAATTTTCACCACGAGAAGGGCACAAAATTAGCCAAAAAAGCTTTGAAGGAAGATTTAGCGAAGAAGACGTTACTGTGCGCTTTGCCGAAATCGCACGAGTTGTGCGCGAGTTCGTTTTTAGACACGCCGAGAGATACGGTGACGTGCATGTCCGCGGACCGGAAATGTTTCCAACGCAAGTACATCGAAAAGCACAACGTCGCCGGCGCGAGCGACGAAGAAGCGAGAAAGTCGCTGCCGAAAGACGAGAACGGGGACATCGACGTTTCTAAAATTCGATTCACGAAAGGCGAAAAAGTGAGATTTAAATACGAGTGGTTAGAGCACGACGGCGCGCAGAGAGTATGGAACGAAGCTTTGGTGGAAACGCAAAAAGTGGCGCTGAAGACGGCGTCGCGCTTGCAGAAGAGGAAGAAGGGCAATGTTCCTTCCAGCGGCGAGAACGAAGACGAAGGAGACGAATATCTTTCCGTCGAGGATGCCATAAAGCAATGGCTGAACGAAAACACGCCCGCGATAAACGAAAAAGTCGAGCAAGTGCGTTCGCAGCTCGCGAAAGAGGCCGAACCGGAGTTGAAACGCGCGGAAGAGCTCGCCTCGAGAGGTTTGATTTACGGCACGGGTGGCGCCATCAGTGAAGAGGAACGGGCGAGACGCACGAAAGAGGCGAAATTTGTGGATAAAAAAACGAGAGATCGCGTGGTAGAACTCGCTGGGATTAAAGCGTTCGAGGAAGGCAAGGAAGACAGAGCTGCGTGGGAAAAATAAATGTTTGAGATTCTCGAAGGACGTTTCTTTCTTTCTTTTCTTTCTTTCAATAAAATAAATAAAAAATATGTACACGTCATTTTTGTTCCTTCTTTGTTCCGTCGTCGTCGGTCGTCGTCGTCTTTTTGATCGCCGTAATTTAGGCGAGCAAAGCCGCCGCAATGGTTGCGCCGGCAATTGCGAGAAGCGCCTTGGTTGAAGCTCCTCCAGACGTACCAGTGGTGGTAGTCGTCGTGGTAGTCGTCGTGGTAGTCGTTGTCGTAGTACTGGTTGAGCAATCGTCCCTCGCCGTCGATCCAACGTGATCGGTAAAACAGAGCGTTTTCTCCACGGTTTGCATGCAACTCACGCCATCTCCGCACGTCCACTCGCTCGCGTCGTACGAAAGCACCGACGGCGCCGCGATGATCGCTCGCTCGGTGATAGTACCCGTGTTGAGACCGTTTGCGTCAAAGCAAGGACAATCGCGGTCGTAATTGAATGTTTTTTTCGTGCCATCCGGTTGCGGCATGTCCGTGAACGTTTCCGTGCCGTCGCCGCACTCGGTATATAACGCTCTGCATTCGGCGACGGTAACCAAGTTTGTACCGTCGCCGTAACAGCCGACGCCATACGGCGCTCTGTCTTGCACGTGGTAGTGATACACGTCAGTGGCAGGAGAATCCGGAGTCTTCCCGATGTGCGCGCCGCACGCGTCCAAGTGCGGCAACTTCTTGTTCGTGAAATCTTCCCACTTCCCGTACATTATGTACGGTCCAACGTCACCAATTTTTGTCGAATGCGTACCGGATTGCTCATACAAGCAGTGATACCTCCCGTGAAAGTGATAATCGTTTGTGTGTCCGCCGCACGGGCCGACGCATCCGCGATAGCTGCCATCCGATTGAACGTTCGGAAAGGAGTAAGCGGCGGAATCGTAGCACAATTTCCTGACTTTACTTTCCGCCAAGCCGAGATCCAATCCGCCCGCGGTGTCGTAAAAGTCGCTCGGCGTTGAACATCCCCAACCGGAAATTACACTATCTTGCGAACTCGAAAAACCGGCTTCGAAAGAGTTGTAGATGTGCGCGTTTGTGCTCACCGCGCTCCCACTAACCTCATACGTCAACGTTTTCGTCGTTCCACCTGCGCCGGTGTCGGTATACGTTTCCGTGCCGGCAGCGTACGTACATCCGTTGTCATTTCGCAAGTCCGCCGCCGCGGGAAGCGAAGCGAACGTCGGGTTAGAGCACGACGCCGCCCCGCCGCCGCCGCCCGGTTGCGCTTCCGCTGAAAAGGGCGAAGAAAGTGCTAAAATGCACGCCACCGTCGCGAAAATCTTCTTCTTGTTGTTGTTGTTGGTGGTGGTCGTTTTCATCGTCATCATCTTCAAATAAAATAGAGAGCAAGAGCGAGTATTTTTTTCTTTCTTTCTGTTGTTGTTGTTCAATCACACACGAGGGACAAAAAAAAGAGGAAAATATCTCATTTAGGGTTTAGAAGCGGAACGAACGCGATCCTCGCCTTACCCTAGGCAGGAGAAGAGAGAGAGAGAACGATGCGAGAAGAAGCTCACACAAACGGAAAGGACAAAAAAAAAACGACGACGAGACGGACGAAAAGAGAGAAACGCACTCACCGAGGGAAAGAAAGTGCGTCTGCGCGCGTGTGTTTTGTGTGTTCGTGTGTCTGCGCACCGACAAAAAGAGTCAATAAAAAGTGATGTTTTAGATAAATTGGAAAAAACAGTTGCAACTGAGAAGGGTTTAGGGTTTTTTAACTTTTTCTTCGTTTTTCTCTCTTTTTTCTTGCTTTAGAGCAGCCGTCACTCTTTTCTTGGGTGGATAATAAGTAATCCACACGAGCGAACAACGAACAACGAACAACGAACACGCGCGGACACCAGATCGAGAGAAGAAGATTATCTCTTTATCTCTCTCTCTCTGTGTGTGTGTGCGTGTGCGTCGCCTCTTTTTCTTACCTTAAGAGGTTGTTTTTTGGTCTTTTTGTTTTCCATTTAAGAGTGAAAGAGTACGAGAGAGATTTCTTGTTAAAAACATGGGCGGCTCATCATCATCATCATCATCCGAAATATTCACGTTAACGATCGCCCCAATCCTGGGATTTTGCCTGGCCAACTTCATGTTCTTCTCCTCGTTACCAGAACTGAGACGATACAGAGCGAACGGAGAGTGGGGGGGGTTGAACGCGCACCCGTACCCGATCGTGGTGGCCAACTGCGTCGGCTGGATGATGTACGGGTCGGTGATACAGGACTATTGGGTGTACGTTTCGAATTTCCCGGGGGTGTTGGTCTCGGTGTACGCGGTGATGACGGCGATATCTCTGGCGAGAAACGAGGAGAAACGAAGAGAGCTGGAGAAAATGGTGCTTTTGAGTTGCGCTTTGACGAGTGCGATTGGGTTCGTGTTGGGCGTCGTCATGCACGACGAGGGAGAGGCGAAGCGGCGGTTCGCGTCTGGGATTTTTTGCAACGTCGTGTTGGCGGTGTATTACGCGTCGCCGCTGTCGGAGATGAGACAGATAATAAAGAACAGAGACGCGTCGAGTTTGTCTTGGCCGATGAGCGTGGCGATTACCGTGAATGGGTTTTCTTGGGCCGCGTACGGGTTCGCTTTGAAAGATTGGTTTTTAGTCAGTCCGAACTTTTTCGGCGGCGTGTTGGGAGTCGTGCAGTTGTCGTTTTTGGTAATGTTTAACGGCGGAAGGAGGAAGAAGATTGTCGGTGGTGGTGGTAGTGGTGGTGGTAGTGATGGTGGAGGAGGAGAAGGAAGCGGCGCGGCGGGAATCGTCGCGAACTTATCGAGCGAAGATTTGATCGTCTCTGGACAACCGCGGTCGTCGTTGTAACTAACGATCCATCTCCGGATCCGTCGCGTGTATATTAAAGAGAGAGAGAGAGAGAGAGAGAAATAGAGAGACAAAGAAGCGGCAGGCGGCGTTTATATTCGAGTTGTTGATGTTGTTTTGTTATTGATAAAAAGTTGCTGTAATAATGTGATACTTGTGTACTTGTTCTTTTATTTAAAAAAAAAGTAACGTATAAATCTTCTCTCTTTTCTTCTCCTTCTCTCTCTTCTTCTTCTCCCGTCGTCGCTCGTTCGTTCGTCGTTCGTCGTTCGTCGTTCGTTCGTACTCTTTTTTTATCGTCTAGATGAACTTTGCGTCTCCGAAACGACTAATCCGGTCGCATCCGCGCCTACTTTACCCAAGTTGCAGACATCGCACAAAGCGTCTTTCTTCTCGACGACGTACTTTGCCCCGCAACACGAGCACGAGACATCTTTGGTGCCTCTGTAGATTGGCGTCAACGTTCCGGAGCAGACGACGAAGGGATTGCGCGAATCGTAGTTCAACTCCACGGCGTCTTTGTTCTGTTTCTCGCAGACTTGCAACACTTGCTTCGCTTGCGTGGCCACGTTCGCCGGCGGGTTAAGCTCTAACAATCTTCGGGAAAACCCAGCCGCGGTTTGGAAATTTTGCATTTTGTAAAAGATGGTCATCGCCGATCTCAAGGACAACGAGGCGTGAATCGGTTGCAAGTTTTGGTGCGTGAAATACGCTGCCAATTCCGCGGCTCGGTTCGGATCCGTCTTCGCGACTTCTTTGCGATTCAACTCGATTCGCAACGCGACGGCGTAATCTCTCGCGATCGCCATCAACTCTTTCACTTCGTCCACCTCGCGTCTGGTCTCCACGGATAACAAAGTAATCGAGTGAATAATGTTCACGAACAAGTTCAACGCGTCCGAGAATTTACCTTCCGTGACTTTTCTATACGCTTGCTTCAACTTCTCCTCGAGAATTGGCAACGTGCTCAACAAATTCGGCGGTTTGACTTGGCCGATCGGGTCGGACGAGTCCCAGTTTCTAGATAAGATAACTCGCATCTTCGCGGCGTCGCCTTCGGATAACGAACCCGGTAACGCGCCGGTACTCGCAAACGCGCAATCAACAAACATTTGTTTCAACGGTTTGAAGTTTACGATGCCTAACTGTCTGGATAAGAGCTTCATGGCGCCATCGAACTCGCCGGCTGCTACGTGTTCGCCGGCGACGGCGGATTTGGCGGTCCATTTTTGTCTCGGATCTACGCCGGCGCTCGGCGCGACAAACATTTCTCCCGCTTGGATACCCGTCGGTGATCCCGGTTGGCTTCCGCCGACTAAATCTGCCGCTGGTAAATCCATGTCTTCCATATCCCAACCGGCGTCTGAACCGTCTTCGGACTTGTTCTCTTCGTCGTCTCCGCCGGGTAAAATGTTCGCCAATGGATCGTCTTTTTCCATCTCATCGTCGTCGCCGCCGACGCCCAAATCCAAATCGTCGCCGTCGCCCCAATCGCCGCCGACACCCTCCATCTCGCTCTCGTCCATTTGGTATTGCGAGGCGGAAACTTCGCCCGACAAAACCCCTTCGAAGAATCCTTTGGATACTGTCAACAAAGGCCAGTTATCCTCCTTCAAAATCGGTTCCGGTGGCGTCAACAATTCTCCGACTGAAGCGTCGATATCCGGAACCTTCGCGCCGGCTTCTCTCAGCTCCTCCGCTATTCTCTCCGCGTCGGTTTCTAAACCGTGCGTCTTTGCCGTCACGTACGCTAACGGATGGTGGCCGGCAGACTCTAGGATTTTAACGCGTTCCGAAACGTCGCCTAAGTACAACGCGTTGTGGAATTGGCCCATGACGTCCGCTCGCATTTCAGAAATCTTGAGCATCTTTTGCAGTTTTTCAATGTTCCCCGTGATTAAATACAAAAACGATAAGCGCTCGAAGTTCTTCGTCTTTTGGTACGCAAACTCGACGATTTGGTGGTTGCCTTGTCTCAGCGCTTCCACGCCGAGCTTGTGCCACGTTTCTTTCTCATCCAACGCTTGGGCGGCAGCCAACGCGACTTCAATGTTGCCGCATTCAACCGCCAACGCGAATCGAGTTTGTTCGTCCTTCACAAAGTGCAAAGCAATTTCCGGGTACCCTTTCTTTTGCAAATAAGCGATGATCGATTGGCCGCACAAGACGTTTGATTTGATCATCGATAAGACTTGATCGAATTTGCGTTGCACCAGAGCGAGTTTGAAGACGTACTCCGTCGAATCGATTTGAATGCGTCTGTTTTTACCATCTCGGTCCAAGCAGTGGACGACGTTGCCGATGACTTTGGTCACGTACACGGCGTTATCCAACGTTCGGATGATACCGGAATCACCATTCGGTAACGCGTATTTGATGTGGTTCAAGGTGGTGTAAATGAACACGCCTCTGTCGTCCCAGGCGCCGGATTTCACGCGAATGGTTTCGTGCACCGTGCACGCGTGACCGAGCTTTCTGTTGGCGATAACAATCGCGTGTTTCGACAACATGGCGACCAAAGACATATCGTTGGACCAAATGACGTATTTGATCATCGGCGTCGTGATTTCCGCCATCGCAGCTCTTTGCTGAACGTCGAACAAAATCATGCGATCTTCGGCGCGGCACAAGAGAGATCCGGTGCCGGCGTAAAAGATGGCGTCCACGGTGGAATCCGGAGGAACGCACTTCTTCGTGACCTCATTCTTCAAGTCTTTGATTAAGATTTGGTGCGTGGATTTGTCCAAAACGGCAAATCTGTTGCGCGCGATGAAAGTTGCAGACACGCCTTGACCTCGTCTCGGCTCGTTGCCGATTTCACCCGAGCGACCTTCGTCCTTCGGCAAGACGTGCAACTCGTACGATCCGCCTTCGCTGTCCGAGTTGATCAACACCGCATTCTCGGCCGGGTTGTAGCTCAAGTTGCGGAAGCCAGAGTTGTTTCCACCGCCCGGAGGTCGTCTCACGGACACCAAAGGATTATCTCTTTGACTTTCAAACTCGAAGGAACGCAAGTATCGATCCTTCACGTAATACAACATGTTCGCGTGCGACGCGTACGCCGGTCGTTCTCTTTCCAACTTGAAAACAATCATCCCGGAGTCGTGCCCCGCAGCCAACAAGTTCAAGTTCGGGTGCGCGGACAAAATCCAGAACCGATCGTTTTCTCTTCGAAAGGTTTGCGCGCCCGAGCGTTTACTCATATCCCAAACTCGAATAGATTTATCTTCAGAGTTGGAAACGATAATATCTTGTCTCGCGTGGAACATCACGCACGACACGTTGTTCACGTGACCTCTCAACGTGTCCACTTCCCAGGCTTTCGTGTCGTTCATGCGCCATAATTTCACTTGGCGATCGTCCGCGCCGGAAACAATCAACGGCAAACTCGGGTGAAACGACGCCCAATTGACGCCGCGATCGTGGCCTTCCAACACGTACTTCACCACCGCGTCGCCGCCGCCAAACAAATCCGCATTCATTTGCGGGATTTTCAAATCCAATTCGCTCGGTCTTTGCGGCCCTCCCGGCGAGGCAACTTTCTTTCTCAACGCGACGATATCCCACACTCTCACGGTTTGATCCAACGACGCGGAAACCACCAAATCATCCTTCAAGTGAAAAGAAGCGCACATGACGTAATGGTTGTGCCCCGTCAACACCGAGATGCAATTTCTCGACTGCCAGTTCCAAATTCGAATGGTTTGATCGTCCGAGGCGGAGACAATCCACGGATGCTCCACGTGAAACTGCACCGTACGGATGTAATCGAGATGGCCGAGCAACGTAAACAAGCATCGTCGAAGCTTATAGTTCCAAACCTGTGTATTTATTATTATTTTAGAGAGAGAGAGAAGACGATTTTGAAAAACGTTAAATAAAATATATAAAGCCGCGCGCGCGCGCGCGAGCGTAAACAAAAACGGAAACGACGCGGGGTGTTTGTACTACGAGCAGCGCGCGCCGCGAGATAGAAAAAGAGAACGCGTGCACACAATCTCTCTTTGCGCGTTGCTTTTCTTCTTTCCCGGGAATAATGGAAAAGAGAGACGAAACGCGAATCGATTCTCGATCATCGCGGCGTCTTCGCGCGAAGCGCGTTGCTCTTTAGTTAGACCCTCTCTCTTACATATTTTTAACCCAATCGAAGAGAGAGAGAGATCGATCGGTTCAAATTCACCGCGCGCGTTTCTTTTCTCTTTCATCTCTCTCTCTCTCTCGATTGAAACGCCGATAATCAAAAGATAATCAAAAATCCTACCTTTATCTTATAATCGTCCCCGCCGGAGACGAACAGCGGTTGATTGCTGTGAAAATCCACCCCTCGCACGGGTCCGTCGTGTTCGTCGAATCTATCGATTAACGTCCCCATGCGATAGTCCCACAGTTGGACGACGCCGGAGTGCAACGAGGCTAAAATCCACGGTCGTTTCGGGTGGAAGGATAAACCTTTCACCCGGTTGGATTTCGTTTCGAACTTGGTCAGCATGATGAATGATTTTTGCGCCGTCGCTTCTTCTTCTTCTTCTTCTTTCTCGCGCGCCACACTCTGAGGAAAGCCGCACGAGAGAGATTTGAGAGATCGGGTCTCTCTCGTTTTTCTAAACCCTAAACCCTAAATGTCATCTTTCTCCTTTTTTTCTTCTCGTCTCTTCGCGAGAAGACGCACACACAAAACACAAAAAACAACAACAACAAAAAGAAGAAGGGAAAGAAGAAAAGAGGAGACGTCGTCGGTTCTCTCTCTCGTCTCTTTCTTTTGGTGGTGGTGGTGGTGGTGGTGCATCGTCATCGTCGTCATCGCGCGGCGTGGTGGTGGTGTTTTTCGTTAAACTCTCTCGCGAGAAGAGGTGGGGGAGTCGTTGAGTGTTACATTTCTTTTTGTTTTTCCCGTACTAATAATAAGAATTTGTCGTCGATAAGTTAACTACTTCTTCTTCTCTGCTGCTGCGCGCTGTGGTGGGGATACACACACACACACGCGCGCGCAATATCAATCACGCGAGAGATGTCTTTATCGTACGACTCCTCTCGACGCGAGTCCTTGACGTCTTTGCTCGACGACGATGTGAACAACAACAACAACAAGAACAACGCGGGAAAAGTTTTAGAGTTAAAGTATCACTTTAACCGAGCGAACGACGTTCGAGAGCAACCGAAGCAGTGGAAGTACAAAATAGCCGTGGTCGGGTACGGACACGTGTACGCGGAAGAAGGAGAAGACGGAGACGAGAAGAAGAGCAATAGTAATAGTAATACTAATAAGAATAATAATAATAAACAGAAAGAGATGATATCGACGGATAAAGATAAACACGGGTACCGGTACGATTCCGTCGCGTTAACGAACGGGTTGATTGAAAACGGCATCTACGCCGTTCGCGTGGACTACAAGCCGCGGGAACACGACCGGTTCGCCTCGCACGTGAAAGAGGAAAAGTTCGACGCGATTTTAGTTCGGATTAACCCCGGTCAGATCACGCCGTACGAGAATCAGGAGAAGTTCGACGATTTGATGGAAGAGTTGGAGAATAAGACGGATATTTTGGTTTTCGGGAACAAGGCGAGTTTACGAAACATGGGATCGAAAATCGCGCTGGTGAAAATACGCAAGTTAGCGTGCGGGCTGCGAGATACCAGGGCGTATTACACGAAGAAAGAGATGGAGAGAGGGTTGAAGAAAGGGTTGAAGGTGTGGCCGAGAGTTTTGAAACAAAATCGAGGGTCGACTGGGTGCGGGATTTGGTTGGTGTGGTTGAAAAACAAGAAACACGATCGGATCATGAACGGGAACAACCACGCGACGACGACGACGACGACGACGACGACGACCAGTACTAATACTAATGATCGGATAGATAGCAATAGCACTAGTGGTAGAAATAGTAGCAGCAAAGTTGGAAAAGGAAGAAACGATGCCGAGGTGGACGACGAGGAGGAAGATTTTGAAATCAACGACGATACGATAGTTGTCTGTCAAGAGATGAACGATAATCACATAGAAGAGCACACGTTCAAGGAGTTGGTGGCGTTTTGCGCGCGCGGGAAGGACGACCCAGACGCGGGCGGGAATTGGACGTCTGTTTCCGACGGAAACTATTTACAGGAAAAGCAAAAGCAAAAGCGCGACGAGGATGACGATAGTATCACCAACAACAGCAACGATGAGAAAAAAGAGAAGTTTGCTTCGTCGTCTAAAAACGCCGCGCAGTCAAAACAAAGTCAACTTCTCAAAGGCGCTTTCGTCGTCGACCAACGCCTGCTCCCTCGAATAAGCGAAGGCGAAATACGCATGGTATTTGTCAAAGATGAGTTGTTCGAAATCATTCACAAGAAACCCGTCGGCGAGAACGGCCGTTCGGCGGTTGCGTGGAACAACGTGACGACGTTTTATAAACCGGAAGAGCCGCTGTTTCGAGATTTAACCGAGAAGTTTCTCAAGAACGATATTCAGCGCATCGCGAAGAAGTTAAACCTGGCGTATAACGCGTTGCCTTTGCTATGGACGGCGGATTTCATCCCCATGGATGACGAAGAAGAAGAAGATCCCGATAGAAAAACAGAAGACGTCGTCTTCAAAAAGAAGAAAACGCGATACATCCTCGGCGAATTCAACTGTTCCTGCGTCGGTTTAACCAAATTCCGCGCCGCGTGCGGCCCGGACAGAGACATGTCCGACGTCTCCGACCAAGATTACTTCGACGGTGCCAAACTGTGCGATTTGATTGGCAAACGGTGCAAGTTGCGTCTGGACGAACACAAGGAAGGTTTGCGGAGGAAAAAAATGGTCGATCGCATCCTTTGGGCCACGTTCGGTGGGTTCATCGCTTCCGTCGCTCTGTTAAAATCGTCGGCGTCGTCGTCCAATAGATGAACATTAACACGTGTGTATATAATATATGAATGAATACTTTTAGTCGCAGTTTGTTTGTTTACGCGCGCATCGCCTCTCTCTTTGTCAAGGTATTTTAAGGTTTCAACAGATTTTCAAACTTTTCCTCACAAAAAAAAAACGAAAGAAAGATGTTAGCAACCGTCGGGTGGGGTCGTCGCGGCTTCTCTGAGATTAAACTCTTCTCTCGCGATGATAACGATGATAACGATGATAATAACAACGACGAAGAGGAGGAGAAACTCTCCTACGCGGAGACGAAAAGTTCCATCAGCAACAACAACAACAAAAGCGGAGAAAAAGGAGAAAAGAATTCAAAATCTTACCACTCGTCCTTCTCTTCTTCTTCCGAGATTAACTGCATCGAGTGGTCGAAATCGAACGGCAACTGCGTGGCGTGCGGCACCAGCGATGGCAGAGTGGTCGTTTTGGACAAAGAGCTGACGTTTATCGGCGAAGTTAAGGAAGAAGAAGGAGAGAAGAGAAGGAGGAGGAGGATTGGTGCGATTTCTTCTTCGTTGACCACCACTGGTTCTTTAAAAGAAGAAGAAGACGTGATGAACGATTACGACGAGTTCGAGGTGAAATCGATGGATTTTCACTCGTCGTCGAGATATTTAGCCGTCGGTGGGACGTCTGGCGTGGTGAACGTGTGGGATCTAAAGACGAGGCGCGTGTCGAGGCGACTCGACGCGACCGCGAGGAACAACGGAGATACCGCCGCCGGGATAGTAGTCAACGCGGTGAAGTTTAACAGAGACGATCGCGTGATCGCGTGTGGAACCGAGCAAGGAGAGATTGTGTTGCATAAAGGAGGAGAGCGGTTCGACGAGGAAGAGGAGGAGAAGAGCGAGACAGATCGCCGGTGTTGCTCCTCAGAGCCTCCTTTGAGCGCGTTTGACGTCAACGAGTCCACCTCGGTGAATTGTTTAGATTTTTCACCGCACAGAAGGATGATGTTAGCCGCTGGGACGTCCAGCGGCGATTTAAACGTGTACGATTGCGAATCGGAATCGTTGGAGACGAGATTCCGTTCTTCGGACGCGAACAACATCATTCGCTCGATTGCGTTTTCGCCAACGGCGCCTAGAATTATAGCAGTAGCCAACGACGACGGATCCGTTTCTTTGCGAGATGTCGCTATGCATCCGAAAACTGGAGTGTGTTTACACATACCCAATCCGAATAAACGATGGATGCAATCGTCGTCGAAGAACGGTGTCATTTTTGGTACCGCCGGCGCGGCGTCTTCCGTCTCGTGGCATCCAAGCGGTCAAGCGTTAGCGGTCGGGTACAGAGGCAACGGCGTCGTTGCTATGTACGATTGTCGAAGCTTGAGAAGTCACATGGACGAGAGGAAGAACAATAATAGTAATAATAAGTATGGTAGAAGAACGAGCGGTAGCAATAACGATAGATTTGATAGCAGCGGTAGCGAAGAGTATCCGAGAGCTTTGTTCGAAACTGAAGCGCACGAAGGCGGGAGAGTGATTGCTTTAAAATGGCAACCGCCCGTGGCAAAGACGACGAAAACGAAAAAAACAACAAGTAGTAATGCGAACGCGTACTACGACGGCGGTAGCGACAAAGAAAACAAGATTGAGAACAACATCGAGCAGAAGCAGCAGAAGAAGAAGAAAGCGCATCCGAAAGAAGCAGAGGAAGATGCCACGGAAGCGATGCGGAAGTCGCTCGAGAACTTGAACGCGAAGACGACGACAACGACGACGGCAACTCAACAACAACAAATGATGATCACCGCAGACGCCATCTCGGATGAAGTGTGCAAGAAGACTAGAGAGGTCGTCAAAGTGTGTTTAGAAAAAGAAGTCAAGTCGTTGCGAGCGGATGTGAGAAATTTGCACGTCGAACTTTTACGGGCGCAGGAAGAAAACGCGTCGATGTTTCGAAAGTTGCACGAGCAACAGTTGGAGTTGATGGATGCTTTGAACAGCAGTAGTCATAACAAGATTAATGGCAAGACCGATGCCAAATACTAGAAACAATAATAGCAACGCGGTAGTTTTGTTGTACATAATCTAATTAATAATACAGTTTCGACTCTAACGATCATCTCTTCTACCCTTCTCGCGAAGCTAAGACGATGGTATGATTTTGCCCACATCGAACGTCTAAAACTTTCGTCGTTCGATCCTTCCATTTTACTTCGGTCGGTGTCGGGTAATCGAAATCGTTCCCTAATCCGAGCTGCCCTGCGGATGACTCCTCGTCCTCGAAATGCGACCCGACCGAACCGGACCAACCCCACGTGAACAATCGATTGTCGCTCGTAATCGCTGCGCAGTGTTTGTACCCGCTCGAGACTTTAGTAAACGTGAGGTTAACGTTCGCGGGTTCATGTTTAACTAATCGAGGTTTTAAACCGTATTTGGAGTCCGCTTCTTGATCGTCTAAAGCCGCGCCCCAGGTGAACAGCAGGCCGCTTGATTTTGCAACGGCGACGGCGAAATTGAAACCCAGCGAAACGTTTTGAAGTAAAACGTCCTCGATCGCACCGAACCCGTTCGTCGCGGCATTTTTATCTTCTCCTCCTCCTCCTTCTCCTCCTCGCATTTCTCGCCCTAAAACTTTCCCAGACGTCGTTCCAATCGTAAACGTTTTCCCGTTTGCGTCCACGAACGCCGCGCAGGCGTCCGAAACCGAGCAGTTGACGATGTTTCGCAAACCAGGAATTTTTCGAAACGAATTCGTTTGCGGTAACTCCGCGGTGTCGGTGGATGTTGAGTCTGGAAAGAAGAATTCTTTCACGTGACCAATCAACGAAAATCGTTCGTCTTTATCCGTCTTAATCTTTCCGCTGTAATATGCGTCACCGTTTGCGCTAATAAGAAGCGTCGTTTCCCTCCCAGTCGCGCCGTCTACGATGATAACATCTTCTTCTTCTTCTTCTTCTCTTGATTCGAACGCAATCAGCGTCCCTTCCTCTCTCTCTTTCCCATCGAACGCGCCTCCGATGCCTAACTGTCCTCGATCGTTCTTCCCGAACGCGAAGACTTTTCTCCCACCTCGAGCGATGCACACCGAGTGACTGCTCGCCGGCCCAGATATCACCTTTTCGATTTCAACTACGGACGACGACGACGACGACGACGACGATCCCGGATCTCGGAACTTTACTCGCATCCATCCTCTCACGATGTCGTTCATGATGGCGCCATCTTCTCCTCCTTTGTCTTCTTCTTCCGGTGCAATCTTAATACCGCACTGACCGTATTCGTTCAGACCAGTCGCGAACACTTCCCCGCTTTCCGTGACGACCAGAGAGTGTGCGCCTCCCGCCGCGATGGAGGCGACGTTGTTGTCGGATAAGTGCACCGGAACAAACGTCCTCTTTGATAAAGAAGAAGAAGATGATGAAGATGATGATGAATCCTCAATTCCTAACCGGAAGAAATCGCCGTTTCCAGCCACGTACGCGTCCGTCTTCTTCGTAGGCGTCGTCGTCGTTGTTGTTCTTTTCGTATTCGCATTCGTCGACATCCATTTTATCTTTCGTTCGATGTGATTTTGTCGCCGGTTGTTGTTGTTGTTGTTAGTAAACGCGGGGAAAGAAGAAGAAGAACACGAAGAAGAAGAAGGCACGTCACCCGCGAACGACGACGAGAACGTCGCCCACGAGACCTGTCCTCGTCTCAGAGAAGAAGAAGAACAAGAACAAGAAGAAGACAAAGAGGAAGATAAACGACGAAGAAGCGCGGCGGAAGTCATTCTCTTTTTGTGACGCGACGAGACAGTTACGAATAAAATCAGAAGAAAAACTCGAGCAGATATTAAAGAATACGTATATTTTTGATGATATGATCACACACACACACACACAACTCTCTCTCTCTCTCTCTCTCTCTCTCTTTCTCTGTATCTTCTCTTCTCTTTCTTCTCCTTCTTCTTTTAATATAATTTGTTATCAAACCGCGACGGGAGCGGTCTTCGCCATGTTATCAATCTCCTCGGATTTCGGCTTGATCCTCAAAACCTTACCGATGGCGATGGTTTTACCTTCGTCTCTCAAGGTAAACCTTCCCAACTGTGGGACGTCGGAGAACTTTTCTACGCATATTGGACTGGCGATGGTGATTCGAACGACGCCGATGGATCCAGCTTTCAAATATTTACACTTGCTTTCTTTCGGTTTTCGGGTTTTCGGGTCCATCTCGCTGATGAGTTTCTTGACTTCGATTTCCTCGGTGACGGAGTGGATGTGAATGACGGCGTTGTATCCCGTGGAAAAGATGGATTTGTGGTCTAACAATTCCACGATGGCCAGTTGGCACTCGATTTCTTGCGTGACGTGAGCCGGTTTGTTCGGCGGGCACAAGACCATCCCGGGATGGATATCTTTTTCGTCTACGCCGGAAAGTTTCATTCGCACGTTTTCGCCGCACTTGCAAAGGGAAACCTCGTCTTCGTCTTGCCAAAGCTTTTCAATTTTACAATCGATTCTGCCGGGCATCAACGTGAGCTTTTGACCGACTCGACACGCCCCGGATTCGGTTTTCCCCATGACCATGCACCCCATCTCCGCGTATTTGTCCATCACCGGCATGCGAAAAGGCGCGTTCGGGTCTCTCTCCATCGGTTCTAAATCGTCCAACGTGTCGAAGAACGATTTGCCGGTGTACCAATCGCACTCGCTTTTCGGGACGAGATCTTTCACGTTCGTGCCTTTTAACCCAGAAATCGGGACGAACGTGATGTCTTTCTCTTTATAGCCGCACGTTTTCAAAAACGGAATCAGTTTCGTGTGAACTTCGTCGAATCTTTTTTTATCCCACTTGACGCTCGGGTCGTCCATTTTGTTCACCACGACGACCAACTTTGTGACTCCTAAGGTTTTCGCCAATTGCGCGTGCTCTCTGGTTTGACCGCCTTTTTCAAACCCAGTCTCGAATTCGCCTTTTCTCGCGGCGATGACTAAAACGCCAACGTCGGCTTGCGCGGCACCGGCGATCATGTTTGGCACGTAATTCTTGTGTCCGGGCGCGTCCAACACGGTGTATCTTTTCTTCTCCGTCGCGAAATGGGCTTTACCAACCTCGACGGTTTTCCCTTTCGCTCTTTCTTCTTCGGAAGTGTCCATGATGTACGCCATGTACCACGAATCTCGATTTTTATCTTTCGCCTCTCGTTCGTACTTTTCGATGACTCTTTGATCGACTTGACCGGAGAGATACAAAATCTGCCCGCCGATGGTTGACTTCCCGGCGTCGACGTGTCCAATAAACACCAAGTTCAAATGCTCGCGGTTATCCACGTCTTTACTATTCGCCAATTCCTCCATCAGTTGCTTCTCCTCCTCTTCCGCTTCTTTCTGTCGCTCTAAATCTTTCCTCTCTTTTTCCGCCTGTTGCAACCTCTTCGCCTCTTCTTTTTCTTCCTTGCGTTGTTGTTCTTCTTTCAACTTTTGTTCGCGTTCGGCCATTTGCGACAACGCGGAATCCGAGCCAGAGTCCCCACCAATGGTTAACGTTTTCGCAACTTTTTGCGCCACCGATGTTGCCCCTTGTTGTTCGTTTTCGTTTTCGTTTTCGTTTTGTTGCTCCGCGGTAGTATTATCGTTCTCACCCGCGCCGGCGCCGGCGGCGGGAGCACCAGCAGGAGGAGGAGGAGGTGGAGCGTTTGGAGACGAGGCGGCTGCTGCTCCTAATCCTCCTCCGGGCACGAACGCCGCCGCGCTCGGTTTAAACTCGAACGGTTTCGCCTCCGCGGCGAGCGTTGAAGACGAAGCGGGCGGTGGTACTGGTGGTGGTGCACCCGCCGGTGGCGGCCGCGGGGCCCTATCCGGAGGCGGCGCAGACATCATCTTCTTCTTTCCTTTTTTATCATCCTCGAAAGCGTCGAATAAGTCCGACATGTTCTCTCTCGTTTCGCGTGGTGCGTTTTATTATGTCTCTCTCTCCTCCTTTTCAATAACGATCTCAATCAAACGAGAGAAAACAAAATGCGCCGTGGGGTTCTTCTTCTCCTTCTTCGCCAGTGCGTTCGTGTTTTTGTACTCTCAACTTGACAGTTTCCGTCGCGAGCGCCAAAAGAAGAAAGATTTGCGTGTGGGGAAAAGACGACGATGGATTTTCTCTTCTTTACGTACGAGTTTTTGTGTGCTGGCAGAAATGTGACAAAACGACGAAAGAGCGCACGACGCGATGAGGTTCATTTTTTCTCTATTACAACAACAACAACAACAATAACAATAACAACGATGAGAAGAGGAGACGAGAGAGAGAGAGAGAGTTTTATACGCGCTCTTTCTTTTATCTCTTTCTTTTATCTCTCATCGCTCGCGCACGCGTGCGCCCGGTATTAATAAGAGCGTAACACACTTTTAACGACGCGTTCTCGATATCGAGTCCAAGAGTAGCATTCACTACTTCTGACGCGCGCGGCGTTATCACTCAGAACGTCGAGCGTAATAATACAGCTCTCCAACCGTTTCTTTTTGTCTTTTCGTCGTCGTCTTCTCGCTATTTTTTATATCATTATTGACCGATGTAACCGCTGGTCACTCCGACTAACAATATCAACGCCGGAACGCCGATTATACCGACGATACCGATAATCGCCATCGGATCTTTCAACGGGCTCTCGCCGGCTTTTTCGCTCGGGGAGAGGAACGCCTCGGTTTCGGCTTCGTTTTTTCGGGTGATTTTTGGTCCGTCGTCTTTATTTGCCGCCGCGTAAACTTTGAACGCGTTCGACGATCTTCTCTCCTTTTGCGTAATAACTGACGTGGAATGACGTTTTCCACGATGATGATGATTCGATTGGTATCGTCGAAACAACGCCGTTGTTGCCGCCGCTTTGTTAAGGTTGTTCTTCTTCAAACAAGAAGAAGAAGAAGAACTCGCGACGGAAAAGGAGGAGGTGGTTGACTGCATCATCATCGCAAACATTATTATTAGTATCCAATTGTAAAGTGTTATGTTATGTGTGTACGAGTAAAGAGAGTTTCTCGATTCTCGAGTACTAAAAATCCAAAACAGAGAGAGAGAGAGAAGAAAAGGAGGAAAACTACATAACGAGTCAAAAAAATAAGGAGTAAGAAATACAGACCAACGTCAGTCTGTAATTGTTGTTGTGTAAGTGTGTCTCCGTTGTACAAGGGAGAGGTCTAATAAAAAAATTCTAAACCCCAAAAATTTTCTCGCAAAGTTTTTTCCACAAGAAGAAGAAGAAGAAGAAGAAGAAGAAGAAGAAGAGAGAGAAGTCGCCACTTGCGCATCCACAACTCTCTTCGTGTTTATTATCTCTATATATAATATATATATATGCCGTATTACCCAAGCATGCAAGCCTCGCAGCTCTTCTCCTTCCGCCAAGCGCTGAAGACGTCCACGTCTGGGAGAAGCAGCGATCAAAACAGTAGCAGAAGAAAAAACGTCCTCTCCAAAACAAAGACGACTCCACGAGCGAACGTCGACAACATTCGCGAACAGGCGAAGAAAGACTCCAAAAGTGGCGCCCGAGGAGGAAATCTGTTCAACGCGAAGTACGTCCCGTTCGCGTCTTCGGATAAGTCGGAAACGTACTCGTTAGACGAGGTCATCTACCGATCGAAGAATGGAGGTTTGTTGGACGTCGAGCACGACATGGAAGCGTTGGGGAAGTATCCAGCAGGTACGAAAAGAAGAGATATGCCACGAGAGAGAGAGATGCTCGTCGTCGTCGTGCTTTGTATTCGATTGCATTTCGACGGCGCGATTGGCTTTTTTTTTTTGGTTTTTTTAACCCTTTTTCCTCTTATCCAAAAATTTGAGATTTGAGTTTTTCTCTCTCTCTCTCTCTCTTTTGAAGTATCGTTAACAAACATCACGGAACACACGCGCTGACGTTATCAATTACTACCACTACTCACACACAACACACACACACACAGAATACTGGAAAACGTTGTTCGACGAACGCGTGGGGAAGACGTCGTGGCCGTACGGCTCCGGGGTGTGGTCCAAGAAAGAGTGGGTCTTACCGGGCATCGACGACGACGACATCGTGTCCATGTTTGAAGGGAACTCGAACTTGTTCTGGGCGGAAAGGTACGGTCGGGAGTGCCTCGGGATGAACGATTTGTGGGTCAAGCAGTGCGGGAACTCGCACACGGGGAGTTTTAAGGATCTCGGGATGACCGCGTTGGTCTCTCAGGTGAACAGGATGAGAAAGCAAGGGAAGCCGCTGGCGGCGGTTGGGTGCGCGTCGACCGGGGACACGTCGGCGGCGTTGTCCGCGTACGCCGCGGCGGCTGGGATTCCGTCCATCGTGTTTTTACCGAAGAACAAAATTTCTTTGGCGCAGTTGGTGCAGCCGATTGCGAATGGCGCGTTGGTTTTGTCCATCGATACCGACTTCGACGGGTGCATGAGACTTATTCGAGAAGTCACCGCGGAGTTGCCGATTTACTTGGCAAACTCTTTGAACTCGTTGCGTTTGGAAGGCCAGAAAACCGCCGCGATTGAAATTCTTCAACAGTTCAACTGGGAAGTCCCGGATTACGTGATCATCCCGGGTGGAAATTTAGGCAACGTGTACGCGTTTTTCAAAGGGTTCAAAATGTGCAAAGATCTCGGATTAGTCGATAAATTACCTAGAATGGTTGTCGCGCAAGCGCAAAACGCGAACCCGTTGTACCGAGCGTACAAGAACGGGTGGGAAAACTTTGCGCCGATTAAGGCGGAACCGACGTTTGCGAGCGCGATTCAAATCGGTGACCCAGTTTCCATCAACCGCGCCATCTACGCGTTGACTGAGTGCGACGGTTTAGTCGAAGAAGCTTCCGAGGAAGAAATGATGGACGAAGCCGCGCGCGCCGATTTGACTGGCATGTTCAACTGCCCGCACACCGGCGTCGCTTTAGCCGCGTTGAGAAAGTTGCGCGAGAACCAAACCATCGGCCCGTCCGACAGAGTCGTCGTCGTTTCCACCGCGCACGGCTTGAAGTTCACCGGAACGAAAATTCAATACCACGCGAAAGAAATCGAAGGGTTCGCGGCGACGTACGCCAACCCGCCGATCGACGTCGCCGAAGACTTGGGTAAGGTCATGGATGTCTTGAGTCAAAAGTTAGGGAATTAAATTAATAACAATAACAACAATAAAAGGAGAGTAATAATATTGAAAAATTGAACAGGAAAGTAATATGTGGAGAGAGAGAGAGAGAGAGAGAGAGAGAGAAAGCGAGTGAGCGTGTGCATAGAGAGAGAGAAAGAGAGAGACTGATAAAGAGGGCGAGCGAAAGCGTGTGCGTCTGTTTAATCTAAATATATATATATTTACTATAACTAACGGTACATATTCTAAAACTCGCGTGCAAAGTAATTCGCCTCGCGGCGGAGAGCTCGCCCTCCAGGCGATAGATACTAAAGCGTATTCTTTTTCTTCTTCTTCTTCCTGTTTCGTCTCTTCTTCTTCGCGAACGAGTACTCGCAGCACAAACACCGATTGTTCTTCTTGTTGTTGTTGTTGTTATTATTATTATGCCTATCTTTAGTCGTGTTCGCGGTGGTAGTAGTATTGGTTTCTTCTTCGCGTTCTTCCTCTTTTCGCTCGCTTCTCTTCTCCTTGGGCAATCCGCACCTCACGCAGTACTTGAATTGGTCGATCAACTTCCTCGGCAAATCCGCCTCTCTGGCCATTCGAATCGCTCTCAGAGAGATTTCCGCCGCCAAGAATGTCTCGCTGGCGTTCTCCCCCTCGCGCGCCCTCGATTCTTTCTCTTCCTTTTCTTCTTTCGACGACGACGTCGAGAGCAAAAGCGCTTCCGCGCACCGTCGCAAGTGAACGACTTTTCGATGCGTCGGCGTGTTGGACGCCGAGACGTGATCTCGCTTTTGCGGGCGGAGAGACGCTCTCATTTACTATTATTGTTGTTATTACGCGTGTGTGATTAAACGTGTTTTGATTGTTACGGTTAGTCGCGTCGTCGTAATATCATCGTTAAAACGTCGTTTGTCGTGATTAACTGTGCGATAAATTTTGTGACGGCCGTGCGACGACGAAAGAAAAAGAAGAAAAAAAGCGTTTTACATTCGCAGAGCTCGCGAGGCGCGTACGCGCTTCACTCGTTTATATCAGCACGTCCGGAAATGAAATCTACGCTCAACTATGTTTTCTTCTATTACAACAATCCTTGGCTTTCGCCTTCGCTACCATTACTATTATTATTAATAATAATACCACTGCTCGAAGTCACCGTCGATCCTCCTCCTTCCCACATCTCTTTCAACTCGCCGTTGGTCCAAGCGACCAACACGGTGGTTAAAACCGTGGTCGGGACTAAGTACGTCAACGCCGGCTGACCGCCTTGACCGCCAACTTGTAGATATAAAGCGATGAAGGTTAAAATCATCCCGACTGAGTACGCAAAGATGGACCACAGGAAGTATTTGTACCGCATTTTCTTCACCGCGGCGTTCGAGGAGAGAAAATAAAATCGGTTCTCAAACAGCGCGTTGTGAACAATCAACAACCCGGGTAAGATGACGTCGCCGTAGCCGAGCATGCTGTATTCGCCTTGCGTGCCTCCGATCCTCGGGAACATGAACAGCATCGGTAACGACTCGTGTTGATCGCCACCACGAGCGACGTTGACCATGACAGATTCTTTGCCGAACAAGTGCGGCTGAATGTACACCCAGAAAATGTCGTAAGACATGGCGCACCCGAGAAGTAACGTGGCGATTTTCAAGTTTGGCAAGTGGACTAAACGCATGACGTTAACTAAGAACGCGACGCCCATGATGTCTTGCAAGACCCAGGCCCACTCTTCGGATTGGAACATTAGCCAAATGGAAACTAAAATGCCTCCCAGAATGACGGACGGGATCATCAAATAATGAACGTTGCCGAAGAACGGAAGATGAATAAAGTTGGCGTTGTTTTCTCGGATGCGTTTTTTCATCAAAGCTCTCGATGATGAAGCCTCTTCGTGTTCCTCTTCTCCTTGTTGCAATCGACTGCTACTGCTCGAACGCCTTCTCGTGGAAGAAAGCGCCGTGTGATCGTACGACGTTTTGTGCGGATCCACGCCAAAGATTCGAGTGATCAGTTCAAACAACATCATTGATAATCCTTGCAACGCGGCTAAGCAAAAGAGCAATCGAAACGCGACAAAGATCCAATGGTCCATGGAATAAAAGAGGACGACTAAGACCAACGAGGAGAAGAGGACGAAATACACCGCCGACATTTCGGTGATTTCAAACCCTCCCTCTTCTTCCGAAGAGTCTTGTTGTCGTCTGCGTCGGCTCGTGCCTCTTCTGCTTCTGCTCCGTTGTCTTCTCTGTTGTTGTTGTTGTCGTTGTTGTCCGGATTCTTCGTCAATTAAAGGTTGGTCGTCGCCTTCGTTTGCCGTCCCGTACGATCCTCCTCCCGCACCAACGTTGTTGTAGTTGTTGTTGTTATGCTTCTTTTTATGCTTCGCTGGCGTTCCGTTTGGCGAACTATCTTTCGACGACGACGGCGACGCGCTGTTGCTCCTACTGCTGCTGCTCGTGCTATTATTCAACTCCCCGCTAAAACCACTACTATTTTCATTTCTATCCCCTTGAGAATAAAACTTATCCGTGACGCTAAACATAGCTCCTAACGTGATCGATAACACCGCGATGAAGAGCAAAGCGCCGTTCCCGTAGAAATCGATCCCATCTTTTAATTTTCTCATCTCCACCGTGCCGTCCAACTCGTACGCGGTGGTCAACATTTTTCCATCTTTTTCGATGACGTTCATGACCGGAATATCGATGCTCGAATCCGACTCGCACGTCATAGATCCTAAATCGTCACCCTCGCTGACAATAATCACGCACTTCGCGCCTTTATTCTGTGCTATTTGCGCTTTCGTTTCGAACGTGCACCCGCCTCTTTTGATAACCACGCACTTGTTTTTATACTCCGAAGCCTCCGAATCTTTCCCGACTTCGCACCCGGTCATGTTGACATCTTTCGGAGTCGCCAACTGAATCGGTCCAGATTCTTCCTCGTTTTTATCGTTTTCGTCGTAATCCGCAATTTCTGGTCCGAACAGCGCGCTCAAAGCGAAAATTTTCGTCCCATCGATCCCTTCCATCGCCGAGTTGCCGCCCGTCGCGACAGTCAGTTCGATCCCAAACGCTTCGTCTCGCGTGATGCACTTTGGTTGCGTCGTCGTCGTCGTCGTCGCCGCCGCCAACGCCGCAGCTTCTCCTCCCACAGATAAAGGAGAGGACATTGAAGATGACGACGACTCTCCGAGACGGAACTTTGTTTTTGTTGTCATCGTTAAACTATCGTTCGAAGCGCGCGTCGCAGAAGAAGAAGAAACCAGTTCTCTCCTCGCATCGACCGAGGACGCTTGGAGAAGAAAAAGAGTCATCAACAGACCCGCGGAAACGAAGAGCCGACGACGAGAGATGCCTCCTCTCGTCGTCGTCCTCGTCGGAGGAAAAGATGAAGAAACCAACATCGTCGCGTTTCTTTTTCTGTCTCTTTCTATTATTCTCTGCGAGTAGTAAACTCAACCGCAAACGCGCGAGGAGAGAAAACCAATCAATCGAAAAGA
>Ga0255753_1001631_pt1 | contig 26277 bp, 30 predicted proteins | sample 041ome_10_FD_179953 | JGI IMG/M metagenome (GOLD analysis project Ga0255753, IMG submission 179953) | Coastal salt marsh microbial communities from the Groves Creek Marsh, Skidaway Island, Georgia - 041412US metaG (version 2) | ecosystem: Environmental > Aquatic > Marine > Intertidal zone > Salt... | reverse complement strand
TCATCTAACATTCTAAAATCTTCATTAGCAACAGAGCAGGATGCTGCATCACAGCTAAACTCTATAAAAGAGCTTAATTTAGCTTCAACCATTATCAGAAGAGATCTAAGGCAAGTAGCAAATGTTAATTCAAAAGATTTTTATGGTAATAACTTATATGGCAATTTTATAAGCCAGATTAATTCACAGAGTATTATGTTTAATTCAAATATCAAGTCTTTATCTAATGAGGTCTCTTCAATTAAACGAATTCAATATGAATTAATTAATAAAAGCTTTATTAGAAAACAATATTTTTCAGCAAATCCATATAATCAAGATGACTTTACAAGCGTTGAGTTACTAAGAGATATTGATAGCTTAAATTTTTCATTCTTTCATGAAAACTCTTGGCATGCATCTTGGCCCATTAATCTTGTAACATCAAATCAAATTCCAATACTAATTAAAATTGAGTTCATAAAAAACAATAAAGAATATTTATGGATTATTGATCCTAACATAGCTTATGCCTCATAAAACAAAAGGAGTTGTCTTAATATCTGTACTTATGATAGTTTTATTACTCTCATCAATAGCGGTGTTAATTGGAAATAATTATTTTATTTCATTTAAAAGAGCTCAATTTCAAGAGTTCCAGTCAGTCTCCTTAAATATATTCAGAAATATTGAAACCCTAGCTTTAAAGAAAATAGATAATGAACTTAGATTTAATACTGCAGTTCATGCAAGTAATAATGCATTATTTATTAACGATTTTATTTTTGAATTAAATCAAGGATTGATAACGGCAAAAATTATTGATGCTTCTAATTGTTTTAATATAAATTCTATAGTCCAAAAAGTTAAAAATAATTACATACCAAATGAAAAAAATATAGAGGCTTTTATTAGACTAATGAGTTTAAATGATGTTAATCCAAACTTGGCTGCCGAAGCTATAGATCAAATAATTGATTGGATTGATAGTGATTCAAACCCACGAGCTTATGGTTTAGAAGATTATTATTACTCTGGTCCATTAAATAATCCAAGAGAATATACTGCAAGCAGATTGTTTTATTCAACATCTGAGCTAAAAAGTCTTCCTGCTATAAAAATTATAGGTTGGAGTATTTTTAAGAATAATTTTTGTGCTTTACCTGATAATTCTTTAAAAATTAATATAAACACGTTGAACATTAATGATGTTCAGTTATTGGCATCTTTGTTTAAAGATATTTCATATAGAGATGCTCAATATATTTTAGATAATATTCCAGAAGAGGGTTTTAGAGATATTGCTGATTTGAAGAGAGCCTTCCCATCATATGCATTTGATAATGGCAATATAAATATAAGCTTCTCTACCTCTAATTTTATGTTAATGACTACATTTTCTTATGAAAATTTTAATTCAGAGTCCACTAGTAAAATATATTATGGTCCTAATGGTAGCTATATTGTTTCAAGAAATTATAATAGTATCTAAATGAATTTTTACATAGCACACATTCTTAATCCTAGTTTTGATGAGATTCATTTATATAATACTGCTGATAAAGATAATGCTAAAAAAACGCTAAAATCTCTGAGAGATTTAGAAAAAATTAATGATGTTGAACTTCTTCTAGTTTTAATTCCAGCTTCCGAGGTTACATCTTACGAATTTAAAAAAAATGAATCTTTATCTGATCAGATTAATATTGCAAATTTTATTTCAGATATCGATTCAAATTTTATAGATTCCGTATCTGACAATGAGTATTTTTTAGGTAATGGGGCAGCTTATGCTGTTAATAAAATTTTTTTAGATAATTTAAATCAATACTTAAGTAATTTAAATTGTAAGGTTTGTATTTCTCCAGAGTACCTCATAAATTCAAATGATAACTTTGATGTAATAACTGAAGTCGAAGATAAATTTATGTTTGCTTATAAAAATAATTGTGGTTTCTCTATCAATAAAACTAATTTAAACCAATATTTGGATTTAGTTGTTAATAATAAACCAAACTTTAATCCTAAAATTTTTAGTTCTAATGAGGCCCTTACAAAAAGATTTAAGTCCGATATTGATAATCATAAATTTCATTTTACTGATATCAAAAGTGAAATAGTGAATTCAATTCCAAATTTTTTTAAAGTTAATATGTCTATTGGTTTTATTATCAAGAAAATAAATTTTTCGAGAGCTCAATTATTGACAACTATCCTAGCATTATTATTTCTAATAGTTGGTTCAAATTTCCTTACTTATAGAAATGTAAAAAATACAGAAATATATAACAAAGCAACTTTTAATATTTTTACTTCTATTAGCAATGATATTAATAAAGTTATATCCCCTAGAAACCAAATTGATCAGATTTTAAAAAACATACCTGAGAAGTCTAATCAAGGTGATATAGAGTTACCTAATTTAGAATTATTTTTTAAATATGGGGAAAAATATATTTCTGATATTTCAGTAGATATTTTAAATTCAACTGCAGAAATTAAAATTAATTCAATGCCTGCATTTCAATTTAATATTTTAAAAACTAGTGCTGAAAAATTAAATATCTCCATTTCTGACAATGATATTAAAATTAAAGATGGCAGCGTTGATGGAGTTTTAACTTTGAGGTACGAGGATGTTTAATTTTTATCAAAACCTTCAAAAAAGAGAAAAAAAGCTAGTTCTAATATCTTTATGTTTTATAGTTGTTTTTGTTTTTTCTATTTTTATAAAAAATACTTATGATAGTTATTCAAGTTCTTCAATAAATTTAAAAAAAGCAAAATCTGATTATGAGTATGTATTTAATAAAATTAATACATTTCAAAGGTCTTTGAACAATAGCAGCCTTGATGAAAAGTCAATTAACTTAATATTAATGAATAATAATTTTGAGGATTCAATAACTGATATTAAATTTAATGAGATTGATTCATTAATTTTTATAAATTTTTCATCTGTAAATATTGTTGATGCTGTATCCTTTAGCGAAAAAATTATCAATAAACATTCTAATCAGCTAATTAGCCTCAAATATAAAAACCTTGATAGTAAAGTTATAACTGAATTAAAGTTTGATTAACTTCTTGAGATTGATATTTTTTTTGAATATAGCTCATGAAATGTCTTAACTGCTATTGAATCAGATACGCCCCAATTAGTTGCTTTGATGTTCTTAACATCAAGAAGAAAGGCTATCTCAGAATAAATATTTAGAGCATGATCAATAACGTCAGCTCTATCATATACTAAATTATATTTTTGCATTTTTTCTTTAGTATTTAATTTTTTAAGTTTTGAAGATAACTTGACAAGGTTATTTGTAGAAATTTTTTTTTCATTATAAATTTTTAAAAAGGATCGAATATTCCCACCTAAGCCAATCATAGTTTCGGCACTATTTTGTCTTTTAATCCATGATTTAAGTCTTTTCCATTCGCTAGGACAATCTTGATTTAACATACCTCTAACAGCACCTAGTTGAAATGATTGAATAACATGTTTTCCATTCCTATACATAAAAATCTCTGTGCTTCCACCTCCAACATCAACAAACACTCGATTGTCATTTGACTCTGATTTTGGGTGAAATCTTATTAGTTTTGCTTCTTCTAGTCCAGATATAATTCTTACAGGATGATCAATTTCATTTTCAATGAAACGCCTGGCATCTTCTGAGTTTTTAGTATCCCTAAAAGCGCTAGTTGCAACTATCTCATACATCTTAATGTTATTTTTTATAAAATGATCCTGATATTCTTTTAAAGTTTGTGATAATTCTAGAAGCTTTTGATGATGTAATATTCCATCTATAAAAACATCTGAACCAAGTCTAATTGGTGATCTTATTCCTTCAACAAATTCAATTGATGTTGGTGTAGTTTTAAATATTTTTGATTTTATGGCATTCGTGCCAATATCAATTGAGGCTATCTTCATTATGTATCGTCACTATATTTCGTAATAATCATAAACTGTTCGTATGATAAGTTTTCAAACCTTACACCTTCAATTGCTGCTGAATAATTTGATAAGCCCTCAGAATATTTAGCTGGTTTAAGTATTTTCTTATTTTCATAATTTGTTTTTATTAGAAAATATCTTAAGGAGGTTAATCTGCCTATCATTTTATTATTTGAGTTAATAGATACCCATGGCGATATTTCTGTACCTGTCTTATTAAACATCTGTTCTTTGTAAAGTGTAAAAGCATCCCACTTTGTAACGATTTGTTCATCATTTTTAGAAAGCTTCCAATATTTTAGTTGTGAATTTTTTCGCGCATGCATTCTTCTTTCTTGCTGATCCTTTGAAAGTGAAAAATAGAATTTAATTAACTCAACACCATTTTTGATAAGATTTTCCTCCCATTCATTTACTCGTTTCATAAAAGTTCTATATTGATGCTCTGAACAATAACCCATGATTGGTTCTGTAATTGCTCTTGTGTACCAAGATCTGTCTAAGAATGAGATTTCACCTTGTTTAGGTAAAACCTTTTCCCACCTTTGAAACCAGTGCGAAGATTCCCATTTTGTTGGAATACCTAATTGAACATATTTAAAATTTGTTGGTCTTAAGTATTCAGAAAAAAATTTTATTGCAGAGCTTTTTCCCGCAGTATCTCGACCTTCAAAAACTATACAAATTTTTCTATTATTTTTTATTACATCTTCTTGAAGTTTTAGAAGTTCTATTTGAAGACGTCTTTTCTCAAGTGCATAAGCCTTTGCACTCAATTTATTATATTCAGATTGATCTAATGATATTAAATGCATTTTTAAAATTCACTTAAAAGTATATGTAATTTAACTTATTTGTAACAATTCTATTGCTTAATAGCCACTACTTAATCTTATAGGGTATATATTAATTATGGAAAGTTTATTTATTGATCCTACTTTACTACTGATTATAGCTGCTTTTGCTGGCTTTTTCATGGCTTTTGGAATTGGCGCTAACGATGTTGCTAATGCCATGGGAACGTCTGTTGGCAGTAAGGCAATTACTTTTAAACAAGCTATTTTAATAGCTGCTGTTTTTGAATTTCTAGGAGCATATTTAGCGGGGGGCGAAGTAACTTCAACCATTAGAAAGGGGATAGTTGATCCCAATCTGTATGTTGAAAAAGAAAATATATTTATTATAGGTATGCTTTCGGCATTATGTGCTGCTGGTACTTGGCTTTTAATAGCAAGTACAAAGGGTTGGCCGGTATCTACAACTCATTCTATTGTTGGCTCTATAGTAGGTTTTGTAATTATTTCTATGGGTTTTGAAGCTGTATCATGGAATAAGGTTGGAACTATTGCTGCAAGTTGGGTTGTCTCTCCTGCAATCTCTGGAACAATGGCATTTTTATTATTTCTAAGTGCAAAAAAATTCATTTTAGATAGGAGAGATCCATCACAAGCTGCAGTATCGTTAATTCCGATTTATAGTTTTTTTGTTGCTATCATAATTGGTCTTGTAACGGCAAGAAAAGGTTTAAAACATGTTGGGTTACCATTAACAGATAACGAGGTTCTAATAGTTACAATTACTTTCGGAGTTATTGTTGCCATAATTGCTGCAATTCTTCTTAATTTTAATAAAGATAAAATTAAGGAATATGGAGTTGAATCAGCCTTTGCTGTTTTAATGATTGTAACAGCATCTGCTATGGCATTTGCTCATGGATCTAATGATGTTGCTAATGCAATTGGTCCAATGTCTGCAATTATTAGTGTCGCTTCAGAGGGAGCTATTGGAGCTAAATCTGCTGTTAGTCCATGGGTATTATTGATTGGTGGTATAGGAATTGTTTTTGGTTTAGCTATGTTAGGTGGAAGAGTTATCAAAACTGTTGGAAGTAAAATAACTCATTTAACACCAAGCTTAGGATTTTCTGCTGAAATGGCAGCAGCATCTACTGTTGTTGCAGCAACATATTTAGGATTTCCAATTTCAACTACTCATACATTAGTTGGTGCTGTTATAGGTGTTGGTTTAGCAAAAGGGGTTTCACATTTAGACCTTAGTTCAATTGGAAGAATCATCCTATCTTGGGTAGTTACTATTCCAGCTGGAGCTACTTTAACAGTATTGTTTTATGTATTGTTAAGATTTTGTACAGGCGTTTAGATATATAATCTCATAAATAATAAAGTGCTGATAAAAAAACTCATAGCAGAATTTATCGGCACTTCCTTTTTGGTTATGGTAGTTGTTGGTTCAGGTATTATGGCTGAAAATCTAACTTCAAATGAATTTAACATTCTTTTCGCTAATACAATTATCACAGGGGCTGGATTAACAGCTTTAATATGGATTTTTATAAGCATTTCTGGGGCACATTTCAATCCTGCTGTTAGCTTGGTTATGTTCCTTAACAATGAATTAAAACTAAAAGATTTAATTTGTTTTATTTTTTTTCAATTTATTGGAGGTTTTTTAGGTGTCGTATTAGCAAACCTTATGTTCAATCTTGATCCTATAAGCATATCCTCGACTATTAGAAGCGGATCAAATATTTATTTAAGTGAATTTATTGCTACATTTGGCCTGATTATTACAATTTTAGGAAGTAGATATTTTTCTAGAGCAATTGTTGCGCCATCAGTTGGTTTGTATATAACCGCCGGGTATTGGTTTACATCATCAACATCATTTGCAAATCCCTCAGTTACAGTAGCCAGAGGTTTTACAGATACTTTCACAGGAATTAGTCCAGAATATATTCTTCCATTTATTTGTTTCCAGGTTATAGGAGCAATATCGGGATTAATATTAATGAACTATCTACAAAAGGATTGAGCTTAGTTTTAGGAACTTTGATTAACCCAGTTTAGCATATAAGCATGACCAGCTCTGTGTGCTTCTATTTTTCCAGTTTCATTAAGAATATTACTTTCTTTAACATTTAATGAAAAAATAGAAATAATTATTTGAGTTAAGACTCTATAAATTCCATCTGTATTATACATTTTAGGCAGCTCAATATTTGATTCAACAAAAGATTGAATACTGGTTGATAGATGCTTGATGACAGATGCGTTTACTGGTGGGGTAACTGTATTGTTAAGAATAATACATTGTGAAGCTTTATTTTCATCGAAATACTCATAAAGAATTTCAACACACCTTAATATTACAACTGAGAGCTGGTCAGTATTAATGTTTGCTGATTTATCATTAAAAAATTTTGCACAATTAAGAATATATTCCTCAATTAGTGTCTCTTTTAGAGAATCAGCTGTTGGAAAAAATTTATAAGTTGAAGTCCTTTTTAATCCAGAGAATTTTGAAATATTAGCTATTGTTAAAGCCTCAAGACCTTCATCTAAAAGAATTTGTTCAGCTGTTTCAAGAATTGTTTTAATTCTCTGTTTGCTTCTTTCTTGTTTTGGTTTAAGCATTAACTAATTTCGACATTTGTTTATAAAAGCAAATATTACTTTATATTCAATGAATTTAAAACTTGCTCGAATGATACAAATTTAAAGTTTTGTTTATTTAGTTTATTTTTCTCATCGTTGTTTCCATCTTGAACTACCATTAATCCTTTTGGATACTTTGTACCAATATTTACATGAGTTACATCAACACCATCCGTATCTGTTACTTCATCAATATCCCCATTATTTGTAATAGAGAAACTACTAATGTACTCATAAGGATATTTTCTATTGTATATATTAAACTTACTATCACCCTGTGATGACAAGATTATGTAACCTTCATGACTAGATGATTTATATATTGATACACCCTCAGGATCACCAACTATATTTCCACTTCTGGTATCTATAACAGTAACTTTAGACAAATTAAGATGTTTGTTAATTTTATAGGCTCTTAATATTCCCCTGTCTTGTTCTTCAGATATGAATAGTGTTTCGTTTTCATCATCATAAACACAACCCTCAGATTGAGCTGCATTTGCGTTATTAAATTCATAAATTAGGGTTAGTGATTGATTCTTAAAACCCCACAATTGAACTTTTGAGCCCATATCTTCAGTGATAAATGCTATATCACCAAAATATGGATGATATCCTGCACAAACACCATAGACTATCATATTAGAATCACCTTTATAGGATGGTTGACTAGGAATGTTAAGTGAAGATGATTTAATTTGTTCATGAATATCTTTATTATTTAATACCCACAAACTTATTGAATTATTTGATCTATTCGAACCATATAGAAGTGTAGTATTTTCTTTATCATATGATGCAGGCCTTAGATCAATATTATTTATGTTTCCTGCTTCGACAAAAGATAATTTTTCCGCATTTATATTGTAGGCATAAAAACCATTATATTTATCAGTACCAAAGACAATTGAATCATTTGTATCATATGGATTAATCCATATAGCAGGATCATCAGCGTCTCCGTTTATTGGAACTTGTGGCGTTTCAGCATTAGGAATTATATAGAACCCACTAATGTTTAAACTTAATATTAATAATAAAAAATATTTATAAGATTTAAATGTATTCATAGATTAATAAAATAATATTGTTCTAATTATTACTCATAATCAAATTAATTTCTTAAAATCTTTGTTACATATTTATGCTTGCGTTACATGTTTGTGTCATAAAAGTTATTTCTCTGTAAATCCTATAGATTGATGGTAGATTACAAAAATTTTTATGATTTAATGGCATCATATTTAATCACTACTTTTATTATTATGAAATATTTTATGCAATCTAACACTAGAATTTTTTTAATAATTCCTATTATCTTTTCTTTAAATATGCACTCATCAAGTGATTTTTACGGAAAAATAAATGTGAGTTTAGCTCAAATTGATAATGGTACTGATGATGAAACTGATACTTTAAATAATGCATCTAGAATTGGTTTTAAATCTAAATTTAAGCTATCTGAGAATCTTAATTTTTTACTTCAAGTTGAAAATGAAATTGATCCTACAGATGGAAGAGCAGATGGCGACAAGGTATTTAAACAAAGAAATACTTTTGTAGGTATATCTGGAAATTTTGGTAAATTATTTATTGGAACACACGATACAGCTTTTAAAAAAGGACAGTTAAAAATTGATCTTTTTAATGATACTCAATCTGATATTAAAAATATTCTAAGAGGTGAGAATAGAATGCAAGATTTAATTGGCTATGAATCACCTGAGTTATTTAATGGAATAAAAGTTGTGCTAAATAATATAAAAACCTCTGATAAGAGTTATCAATCTTATTCAATAAATTACTCATCTGATTCATTAAATGCTTCTTATAGTATTGATAAAGGTCTAAAGGGTTATGATGGAAAAAGACTTAGTATTTCTTATTCAGCTAATAAAACTATTATAGGTGCATTATATCAAGATACTGAAAAAACCCTTACTTCTAATAAAGAATCTGGTTTCGTTTATAGTGTTAAGCAAAAAATATCTAACAAGGGTTCTTTATTATTTCAAGTTGCTGAGTCTGATATGAAAGTAATGGGTGGAAAACAGACAAGTTTTGGTTACAACCATCAAGTCAGAAAAGAACTTAAAATATTTACCGCCTTATCTGTATTATCAAAAGATAATGCCAAAGATAAAGACTGGTTGACTGTTGGTTTTGAATATAAGTTTTAATTTAGATTTAATTTTTGAATAAATAAATTTATATCTTCTGCAAGCTGCAATGGTTTCTCCATTGCAGCGAAATGCCCTCCATCATACTCATTCCATTGCACAATATTGTAAATTTTTTCAGCCCATACTTTTGGAGGCAACATAATATCTCTTTTAAAAATAGCACCAGCCATAGGTTGTTTAATTGAATTAAAAGAGAAACCAAAATCTCCATTTTCTTTATAAAGTCTTGCTGATGAAGTTATTGATTCTGTAAACCAGTAGAGGGATATAATGCTCAAGACTTCATCATTAGAAATAACTAGATTATTATCATTACCATCAAACCACCCATAGAATTTTTCAGATATCCAAGCAGCAAGACCAATAGGTGAGTCGTTAAGACCATACCCTATAGTTTGAGGTTTTGTTTTTTGAATTTCATAGTAACCATAACCTTGAGTTTTATATTTATTGAAGTTTTCAAGGAGCTTTAATTCTTTATCTGTTACCCCCTCCATTGGATTTTCGGTATTGGGTGGAAATGCAATAACTAGATTTAAATGAATTCCAATACAATTTTCAGGAAATAGTTCTGCCATCCACTTACTAACTGTTGCACCCCAATCGCCACCTTGTACGATATATTTCTTATACCCCAAAGCTATGATTAATTCATGTTGAATTTTTGCTATCGCCTCAGAATTCATTCCTAGGTTATGTGGTTTACCAGAAAAACCAAATCCTGGAAGAGAAGGACATATAATATCTATAGGTCTATCAGACTTTTCTTGTATTAAAGGAATTACTTTAATAAATTCTTGAATACTTCCAGGCCATCCATGGGTCATTACAAGTGGTAATGCATTTTTATGGTTTGATTTAGCATGAAGGTAATGAATTTCTAGACCTGTTTTACTAGTAAATTTATAACTACCAATATCATTTAACGCTTTTTCATGTGTTCTCCAATTAAAATCATTTATCCAATATTTAGACAAGTCTTTAAGAAAACTCATACTTGTTCCATGAGACCAGAATTCATTATTTATTTCATCTGGCCATCTTGTTAATTCGATTTTTTTATACAGATACTCAATTTGAGCGTCATCAATATTTATTTGAAATTCTTTAATCATTTTTGATATTTTAATTATAAGTTTTAAACTATAAGCTAACGCCTTTAATAAAGTAAAATATTATCTTTGATAAATTTTAATTAGACTATGTTCGAAAAAATAGAAATATATCTGAACGCTAATGCTGAATATGCATGGATATTTGTATTATTTTTCGCATTCTTAGAATCATTTATTCTTTCAGGTCTAATAGTGTCAAGCGCGATACTTTTTTCAATTTGTATATTGGTATACAACACAGAGCTAATGCCTCTAACTGTGATTGTTCCAGTAGCTGTTCTTGGAGCGCATCTTGGTGATATGTGTGGATTTATATTTGGTAAAACAATCGGTCCTCAAATAATGTCTACCAAAGTGGTATCTAAAAGAAAAAAAGTTATAACAAGAGCCCAAAAATTTTTAGATAGAACTGGTTCTTATACAGTAATAATGGGAAGGTTTATTCCAGCAATTAGACCTATTGTACCTTTCTTACTTGGTATATCAGATTTAAAGATTTTAAGGTTTTATATTGCAGACTTAATTGCTTGTATTTGCTGGGGATTGGCATTAGGCTTCTTAGTAACAGGTATAGGATCTGTGTTAGGATAAAATTATGTTAAGTATCTTTATATTAGTTGTTAGCACCATAGCTTTACTGTATTTATTCATGCAGTTAGTTAAGGCAAAAAAACAAGGTCGTCTTCTTCAGACACTAAGAGATCTTTTAATAATAGTATTAGCAATATTAATGACAGCTGCTATTTTTTATATAGGTTTTAGATTTTTTAGAGCTTTTTAAGTTTTATGTCAGAAACCTTATTTGAAAAAATAATTAATCGAGAAATACCTGCTGATATTATTTATGAGGATAATCTTTCAATTGTAATAAAGGATATTCATCCTCAAGCTCCAACTCATTTATTAATCATTCCAAAAAAAGTTATTCCAAAACTATCAGATGCTGAAGCATGTGATCAGGAGGTTTTAGGGCATCTTATGCTGGTTGCTGGCAAGGTTGCTGAACAACTAAATTTAGACAATACCTTCAGAGTTATTATTAATAATGGAGCAAAAGCAGGTCAAAGTGTTTTTCACCTGCATTTGCATTTATTATCTGGTAGAACCTTGAGTTGGCCCCCAGGCTAATAAAATATATAAGCTCCTAGGCCCAATAAGAACACTATAGATCCAATACCAAGAAGAAAATATCCTCCAAATTTTATAGTCTGACTATCACTCATGTCATACTCCTCCCAAAAAAAATATAACAAAAATATCTATATTTACAAGGTTATTTATATTTAATGCATATAAAATAAAGCCTAATCAATTCTAATAATAATATTTTGAATAATTCAGAAAATAAGATTTTTACAAAGACAGTAAAATCATGGATAGCATATGATGCTGGTAATTCAGCCTTTGCCACAACTGTAGTAGCAGCTTTCTTCCCAATTTTTTATCTTCAATATTGGGCCTCTTCCATGACCGAATTAGAAGCTTCTGTTTACTATAGCTGGGCTCTTGTTATAAGTAATGTATCAATTCTTTTATCTGGTCCAGTAATAGGTGCTATTACGGATTTAAATCAATCTACAAAAAAATCATTAACAGTCTTAACACTCATATCAGTATTTTTTGTAGGACTTTTATATTTTCTTCAAGCAGGATCTTGGATGTTAGCTTTAACATTCTTTGTAATTGCAAATTATTGTTTTTGTGTAGCCCAAATTCCATACGATAAGATTCTTACCAAGATATCTACCCCAAATAATTTTTCAATTATTTCTAATCAAGGTTATGCATGGGGTTATTTTGGAGGAGGGCTTTTATTTATAGTTAATGCTTTTATGAGCATTAATCCATCGGCCTTTGGTCTGGCATCTCAGGCTGAAGCTATTAGGGTTTCTTTTTTAATGGTTTCAGTTTGGTGGTTAATATTTTTAATGCCTTTATTATTCAATTTTAAAGAGACTAAAGAAGTTAACAAATCAAAAAATTCAATAATTCAATCAATAAAGAATATAGTTAGCACTTTCAAATCAGTATATAAATATAAAAATGCTTTTATTTTTTTGATTGCTTTCTTTTTGTTTATTGATGGTGCGCATACTGTTATATATATGGCATCAACATTTGCTCTTAATCTTGGGCTAGAAACTAATGCAATAATACAAGCTTTAATATTAGTACAGATTGTTGCCTTTCCTGCTACTTTAATATGGGGATATGTAGCTGGAAGATTTGGCGATAAATTAGTCCTATATATAACTATAATTTCTTATGTATTCATCATTATTTACAGTACAACTTTATCCAGCGCGCTAGAATTTTATTTATTAGCCGCATGGGTTGGCTGTGTGCAAGGTGGCATACAGGGAAGTTCTAGAGGTCTATTTGGAAAACTCTTACCTAAAGACAAGGCGGGAGAGTTTTATGGCTTGTATAACGTTATGGGAAGAGCTGGTGCAATATTAGGGCCTGCAATGGTTGGTGGCTTATTAACTATATACGGCAATGTTAGAATTGCTCTATTGCCAATAGCAATATTATTTATCTTAGGTGGGTTGCTTTTAACAAGAGTTAAAAATGAAATTACTTAGCAAAGAGTCAATTATTTTTTATAGTATTTTAGGGGCAATAACTGCTTTTATTCTAGCGCCATTCATAAGAAGTCTGATGGATTTCTCTACACCTATTGAAATTTTAATAACTACGTCAATAATTATTCCAATATATATAATTTCAAAAAAATTACTGCTTAAGTTTATTAATTAGAATAAGACTCAAGAGTTTCAAAAAGTAATTTGGGTTTATCTGTAATTATTCCATCAACGCCAATGTCTATGAGATTTTTAAAGGTAGTTTCATCGTTAATAGTCCACACACAAATCTTCAAACCTTTTTTATGAACAAACTTAACAAACCTTTTTGTAACAAGTTTTATTCCATATTGATATATAGGAATTTGAAGACAATGACCAGTAATTGATTTTCTATATAAACCAAAGCTTGATAAAAGCATTTTCAATACTTCATTTGGGCCCATAGATAAACATATGTCTGGATATTGCTTATAAACATTTTGCAATCTTTTGCTACTAAAACTTGCAATACAAACTCTGTTCATGGCGTTGTTTTTTTTGATAACCTCTAGGGTTGGTAACGCAACCTCATCAGTTTTTACATCAATTTGAAAATATAGATCTGGAAAAGTTTTAAGAACAGTGTCTAGTTTTGGAATAGGGTGATTGTCAAATAGCCTTAATTTATCAATTTCAGATGAATCTAGAGAATTAAAGATAATATTTTTTCCTAGTAATCTTAAGAATGTATCATCATGAAAGATATATGGAATACCATCTGATGATAATTGAACGTCTGTTTCAATGAATTTACAACCAATGTTTTTTGAATAATGAAAGGATTCAATTGTATTTTCATAGGACTCTAATGAGCCACCTCTATGAGCTAAGACTGCAACTCCGGAATAATTAAGATATGATTTCATCTCAAAGTATTGTATACAATTATATAATATATAAGAACGTTATATTTTAATAACATATACCCATGAAAAAGTTTGATTCAATTAGACCATACCAAGACCATGAGGTTGAAAGTGTTATTTATGATTTATGTAATGATAAAGATGTAATAAAGACTATCAAATCATTAAAAATAAATAGTGCTATTTCAAAAATACCTTTTTTAGAAAAATTTATATCTCTATATCTCAGATATAAAACTAAAGATATTAAATCAATAAGTGACTATCAAAAATTTTTTGAGACTATTGTTGTTAATGTTGTAAAAACGACTATTGATGATTTAAAGATTTCAGGTTTAGATAATTTGGACCCTAATAAAGGATATTTATTTATATCTAATCATAGAGATATAACATTAGATTCCGCATTATTAAATCTCAGTCTTCATCAGAATGGCTTTACTACAACTAAAAATGCAGTTGGTAACAATCTTATGAATGAAAGATGGGCTTCTGATCTAATGAGATTAAATAAAAGTTTTATTATTGATAGGAGTGAAAAGTCAAAAAAAGATATATATAAAAGTCTGCAGCTAGTATCAGAATTTATTTCAGAATCAATCTTAAAAAACAATGAGTCAATATGGATAGCTCAGAAACAGGGCAGATCAAAGGATGGAGTTGACTATACTGATCCTGCAGTTTTAAAGATGATTCATCTCTATTCAAGAAAAGAGACATCAATTAAAAACTTCTTTAACAAGATTTCTGTTATCCCGGTATCAGTATCTTATGAAAAAGATCCAAACGATATATTGAAAGCTAAAGAGCTGTATTTAACAGCGATTAACAGTGTTTATATAAAAGAACCCAGAGAAGATTTAATGAGTATTTCTGATGGAATAACAGGGAAGAAAGGTAATGTGAATATTAGTATTGGTAATGAAATGAGGTTTCATAGCGATAGTTACGACGATATAGCACATGAAATATCAAAAACAATTAAAGATTCATACTATATTCATCCTACTAATATAGCTTCTTGTATTATCCAAGGAATTAAATATCCAGAGCATAGCTTTTCTAATGAAGAGATTGATAGCGCAATGGAGTACTTAAACAAAAGGATGCATATCATTCAAGAAGACATGCATCCGTTTCTTTTAAGTCAATATAGTAATTCTGTTCTATAAACTATAGCCTTGTTCGTTATGCTCGCTCATATCGAGACCTATTTCTTCTTCCTCATTAGAAGCCCTTACTTCAACAAAAAGATCTACTAATTTTAAGATTACATAAGTGACAATTGCTGTATAAAGAGATATTACTACTACACCTTGAAGCTGTATCATAAACTGAGCTATAGCGCCTTCTTCTGAAATTCCAGCAGCGCCAGATCCCAAGAATCCATCTGGATTGCCAACAAATGAAAGCATTATTATTCCCAGGATTCCTCCAACTCCATGAACAGGGAAAACATCTAAAGAGTCATCAATTTTAAAATATGATTTAACAGCTTGTGTAGCATAAAAACATACAATACCAGCTAGAAATCCAATTAGTAATGCACCTGCTGGCCCAACAGTACCTGATGCTGGGGTAATTGTTGCTAGTCCTGCTACCATTCCAGTAGCTATCCCTATCATGGTTGCCTTACCTGATTTAATCCATTCAACTGCAACCCATGTTAAAGCCCCTGTAGCAGCACTAATGTGAGTTACTAGCATTGCCATACCAGCTGATCCATCTGCAGCAACAGCACTACCAGCATTAAAACCAAACCAACCAACCCAAAGCATAGATGCTCCTATCATAACCATGGTTCTGTTATGTGGAGGCATTGGAGTAACCAAAAATCCTTTTCTTTGCCCAAGATAAATTGCAGCAACTAAAGCGCCAATACCACATGTTGCATGAACTACAAGTCCACCTGCAAAGTCTATAACACCAAGATTTCCAAGATAACCGCCACCCCAAACCATATGACATGCTGGAAGATAAACAAAAGTAAACCATGCAACTGAAAATAGGCACATTGCACTAAATTTCATTCTTTCAGCAAAAGCTCCTACTACTAGCGCAGGAGTAATAATTGCAAAAGTCATTTGGAAAGTAATAAAAACACTTTCAGGAAGTGTTCCTGATAATGAATCACGACCAACTCCATTTAAAAAGAGGGCACTTAAATCACCAATAAAAAGTCCATCTCCTTTGAATGCTAGACTATATCCATAAACAACCCAGCAGACTGAAATCAAACAAGCAATCGAGAAACATTGCATTAATACTGAAAGAACATTTTTTGACCTTACCAATCCGCCGTAAAATAATGCAAGACCGGGTAAAGTCATAAATAACACTAAAGCTGTAGAAGTTAATATCCAAGCTGTATCACCTGAATTAAGTTCGTCTGCTTGTACTAGTTGTGAAGCAAATATGATCCCCACAAATAAAAAGAATTTATTCATTATATCTCCCTTAAAAATATATACATTTATTACATGCAATTTATATGCCATAAATTAGTACTAAACACGATATTTTTTAATGCAAACCAATCCATAATTTAATTAAATGCATTTAATTTGTGCATAAAAAAAGCCGCTATAGCGGTATAGCGGCTTTTATGTTTTACAGGTTAGGTTATATATAAGGGGGGAGATATCAAACCCTAACCTATAAACTTAAAATTCTGGATAAGCTTCAACTCCTATCTCAGAACTATCAAGACCAGCGTACTGTTCTTCATCAGTTGCTCTAATCGGGGTAACAATGTTGATTATAGAAATTACAATGTAACTTGCTACAAAAGTGAAACCTGCTATAGATACAACTCCTAAAGCTTGGTGAACAAATGAAGCATCAGATGTTAATGGAACAACCATTACACCTAAAATACCAACAATACCATGAGCCGATATAGCTCCAACTGGATCATCTATTTTTAATGTTTTATCAAAAAATAGAATTGAGAAATAAACTAAAGCACCACCAGCTGCACCTATAAGAACAGCTGTACCAGCTGCAGGAGCACTTGGACCAGCAGTAATAGCTACTAAACCAGCTATCGCACCATTCATTGCCATTGTTACATCCATTTTTCCAGTTAAAAATAGGCTTAAAAGAATTGCAGCAACAACACCACCAGCAGCTGCCATATTAGTATTTAAAAATACTTGGCTAACAGCTATAGCTGAAGCTTCAGTGCTAACAATTAACTCAGATCCACCATTAAAACCAAACCAGCCTAACCATAGAATCCAAACACCTAATGCTGCCATTGGGATGTTTGATCCAGGCATTGGTAAAGATGTTCCATCTTCAGCATATTTGCCATTTCTAGGTCCTAGAACTAAAACAACAGCTAAAGCTGCAGCAGCTCCACATAAATGGACTGTTCCTGAACCAGCGTAGTCTGAATAACCCATTGAGCTTAAGAAACCTCCGCCCCAGTTCCAATAGCCTTGGATAGGGTAGATAAAACCTGTAAGCACAATAGCAAATAAGAAGAAAGGTACTAACTTCATTCTTCCAGCCACAGCACCTGAAACAATAGACATAGCTGTTGCGACAAATACTACTTGGAAAAAGAAATCAGCTTGTTGTGAATAATCCATTCCATAAGGAATACCAATTTCTTCGTTAGGTAAGCTTGTGGATAAACCTAATGAGGTTCCAATCGCTGGAATAACACCCTCAAGAACTGCTCCAGCTGGATACATTAATACGAATCCACATACTAAGTACATAATACAAGCTATTGAATATAGACCTATATTTTTTGTTACGATCTCTGATACATCTTTTTTCTGCACAAGTCCTGCTTCCAGCATGGTAAAACCAGCTGCCATAAACATGACTAGAGCACCTGCCATTACGGCATAAAATGTATCTAATGCAAATGCAATTTCCATCTTCTGCTCCTTATATAGCCTCAGAACCAGTTTCACCGGTTCTAATTCTGACGACTTCGTCGACAGATGTTATAAATAATTTTCCATCACCAATCTTTCCAGTTTGAGCTGTTGATATGATTGTTTCTTTAACCAAATCAGCCTTGTCATCCTCAACTAATATTTCAAGTTTGATTTTAGGTAATGTATCTACAGAATATTCAGAACCTCTGTACATTTCTGTATGTCCTTTTTGTCTTCCATAACCTTTAACTTCAGTTATGGTTAGACCTTCGATTCCAGCTGCCACTAAAGCCTCTCTCACTTCTTGGAGTTTGAAAGGCTTAATGATTGAAGTAATTAATTTCATTTTAAATAAGGGGAAATCTGAAATTAAAGACTTGCTGAAACTGAGAAAACTAGATAATCATCATCTGCACCACCTGCATCTGCTGAAAAATCTGTATAAGCTAAACCACAATCATATGATCCACATGTGAATCCATATGAAATAACAAGGTTGTCACCATAATCGTCATACTGACCATAAGCAAAACCCACAGCACCTAATGCATATGAAACTTCTGTATAGTCTGGAGCGCTATCTTGACCTAGTGCAAAAGTAAGACCTAAGTCACCATAAGATAAACCTAGAACAACTTCTTCAAAGTCTAAGTCAGTTGCTTTTGGATAATCAAATGCAACATATCCTAGATCTACACCAACTGAACCAATTTCAAAAGCGTATCCAAAATAGTAATCTAACTCACTACCTGCACCGTCACTGAAGTTTACGTTTGAACCCCAGATTCCTGCATAGAATCCACCTTCTGATTCATAATCAAAACCACCTGACATTGCTGGACCGTCAGTTTGTGTCATTCCTCTCCAGATATAATCTGTAGCAAAACTAACATTTGCACTAACTCCTGCAAAAGTTGGTAGAGATAAGAACCCTACTAGTAATAATAATTTTTTCATTTTTTTCTCCTTAGTATGAAAAATAATTTATATACACATCTGTTAATGCAATTTATGTGCCAATTTAAAATTTTTTTTAATTTTTCTTTACAGGTATAATTTTTAATAAAATTATTTGGAGTTTGATATGGATCTAAAAAATAATGTTGCATTGGTTACTGGCGGAGCGTCTGGCTTGGGAAGGGCAACTGTTGAACATTTTGTTTCTAAAGGAGCAAAAGCAGCAATCATTGATATTAATGATGATAAAGCCAATGAAGTAATCAGCGTATTAGGCTCTGAAAATGTTGCTTATTTTAAAACAGATGTCATGAGTGAAGACTCCGTAAAGTCAGCCATTGCTGGAATTAAAGATAAATTTGAGAAGCTTAACTTTATTGTTAATTGTGCAGGCACTGGTTATGGTGCAAGAATTCTTGGGAAAAATGGTCCTCATCCATTAGATATATTTAAGTTTATTATTGATTTAAATTTAGTCGGAACCTTTAATGTAATGAGATTAGGAGCTGAACTTATAGATTTAAATGATCCAGATGAAAAAGGTGAAAAAGGGGTAGTTATTAATACAGCTTCAATTGCTGGATATGAAGGTCAAATTGGCCAATCAGCTTATGCTGCATCAAAAGCGGGTGTTATTGGTATGACTTTAACATCAGCGAGAGATCTAGCTAGGCATGCTATAAGAGTTTGTACTATTGCTCCTGGTATATTTGATACACCTCTGATGAGTTTAGCTAAAGATGAAAACAAAGAAGCTTTATTAAAAACTACACAGTTCCCGCATAGATTTGGTGACCCTAAGGAATATGCTCAATTAGCTGAACATATTATTAATAATACCTATTTAAATGGTGAAACTATAAGGCTAGATTCTGCAATGAGAATGGAGGCTAAATAAGCTTATTGACCAGCAACCCAGTATGTCATTGCTATAACTGAAACAATAACTAAAAAAAGAATTACATTAGCATCTGATTTACTGTCTTCATTAGCTTCAGTTGATTCATAATATTTTTCATACTCATCTTTTTTCATTTTAATCTCCGTGTTTAATTACAACTCTTCCTATCTGTTTTCCATTTAATATCTTTGAAATTTCATCATTAACATCTCTAAGGCTTATTACTTTTGTAAATGCGCTTAAATCCAATGACCATTCATTTGCAAATAAATTCCAAATTGACTTTTTAAATTCTATTTCTGATTCTGCAGAGTCTATTCCTATAAGGTTTATGCCGCGTAATATAAATGGAAAAACAGAAGATGTAAATTTAGCACCACCAACATTACCACAACATGATACAGATCCATGTGCATCAATCATCGATAGCATTTTTGATAAGGTTTCACCACCAACAGTATCAACTCCTGCTGAGAAAATTGCTCTATCAAGAGGTTTAGCAGGTGTACCTAGAAATTCTGTTCTATCAATGATTTTTGATGCACCCATATTTAATAATTTTTCTTCAGTTGGTTTTCCTGTAATAGCATGAACTTCATAACCTAATTTGTTTAACAAATTAACAGCAACTGATCCAACGCCACCTGTAGCACCTGACACCACAACCGGCATATCAATTATTTTACTTGAATCTAGAATCTTTTTTACGCATGCTCCAGCAGTAAGGCCCGCAGTACCATATGACATAGATTGAAGCAATGACATATTATCCGGAAGAGGGACTACCCAATTAGAAGGAATCTGAACAAGTTCACCAAACCCACCAAAAACAGACATGCCGAGTTTGTAACCAGTGGCAATTACTAAATCTCCTTCACTAAAATTAGTTGAAGTAGATTCAAGTATCTCTCCAGCAACATCTATACCAGGTATAAATGGATATGAGGATACAACACCTTTAGCACCTGAAGATGCTAATGCATCTTTGTAATTTAGTGATGAATAATTAACCTTTATAATCACATTGCCATCGGCAATTGGTGGCATCTCAACTTCTTGTATTGATCCTGAAAACGTATCGCCTTTTTCTTCTACCAGATAACCTTTGTATTTCATTTTTACTCAGATAAAAATTTTTCAGCATCTAAAGCAGCCATACATCCAAAACCTGCCGATGTAACCGCTTGCCTATATACTTGGTCAGATACATCACCTGCTGCAAATACTCCATCAACTGATGTTGATGTAACCATACCTGCAGTACCAGATTTAATTTTGATATAGCCATTATCCATATCTAATTGACCTTTAAAAATATCAGTATTAGGTTTATGTCCAATAGCAATAAAGACACCCATAACAGAAAGTTCCTTATCTTGACCATCACTATCTAGCAATACACCATTGACACCCATTTGATCACCAAGAACTTCTTTAAGCTGAGTATTCCATAAAATTTCTATATTTCCTTTTTCTTCCTCTTTAAAAAGTCTTTCTTGAAGAATTTTTTCTGCCCTTAATTCATCTCTTCTATGAACAAGATAAACTTTTGAACAAATCCTAGAAAGATATAAAGCTTCTTCTACTGCTGTATTACCGCCACCAACTACAATTACTTCTTGGTCTTTATAAAAAAACCCATCACAAGTAGCACATGCAGAGACACCTTTCCCTAAAAACTCTTGCTCTGAAGGCAATCCCAGGTACATTGCACTCGCACCAGTTGATATTATTAATGAATCACATGTGTATGAATTCACACCTTTTAATTTAAAAGGTCTTGAAGATAAATCAACTTCATCAATATGATCATTTAAAACTTCTACACCAAATTGTTGTGCGTGTTTTTTCATTCTTTCCATTAATTCAGGACCTTGCAGACCATCACTATCACCGGGCCAGTTTTCAACATCTGTTGTTGTGGTTAATTGACCACCTTCCTGTGAACCAGCAATTATTATTGGACTTAAACTTGCTCTAGCTGCATAAATACTTGCAGAATATCCAGCTGGACCTGAACCTAATATGATTAATTTGTTATGATTATTGGACATGATGAAGATTATAATTGAATATAAACAATTTTGATTGATTAAACATATAATTTATACATAAAGACGAGACAAATACCGTGTTTTCCAACTACGTTAAAAATACATTAGTAAATTTTTTTAGCTTTTTTTTAATCGCTTTTTCTTTATATATATTTATAGCTCTTGTTTCATATGATACTTCTGATCCTGGTTTCTTCAACAAAACATCATCAACAGTTATCAATAATTTAGGTGGTCCACTTGGAGCAAATATATCCGATTTTCTCTTTACTATCTTCGGTCAAGGATCTTTTGTCATATTGCTAATAGGAATTGTGTGGGCATTACAAACAATATTCTATAAAGATCCCTTTGGCTCAAAAACAAAATCCGTAGTTAGATTTGTCAGCTCATTTATATTATTAATAGCATTTTGTTCAATAATCGAATACTACTTTGATTTAAATAGTGGAGGGTTTTTAGGAAAAATTGTTTTTGTTAATTTATCTAATAATCTAGGTTCTATAGGTGCATTGATATTTTTAATATTATTCTTAATTCCAGCATCTTCCTTATCATTTAATTTTTCATGGTTAAAAACAATAGATATGCTTGGAAGAATTGTAATAAATTCTCTCAATTATTTATTTGATTTTATAAAGAAGACTTACTCAAATTTAGTATTAAAAATATCAAATTCCTATAAAAGATATAAAGATATTAGGGATGTAAAAAAAGCTGAAAAAGAAGAAACTAAAATACTAAAATCAAAAATCGTTTCAAAAGATAAAAAATCAACAATTAAAGAAGAGTCCAATAAAACTTCAACAATACCTCAGCAACCAGATTTACCAAATACTTCTGAACCTGTTATTAAAGAAGTCGAATCAAAAGAACCAATTCAAGAACTTCAAAATGAAAAAGCTGTAATGCCTAGTACAGCTCTATTAGACAGAGCTTTAGATGATGGCTCATCTCTTACAGAAGAGGAACTCAGTCAAATAGCTGCTTTATTAGAAACTAAATTAGAAGAATTTGGTATTGAGGCTACTGTAGAATCTGTTTTACCAGGCCCAGTTGTTACAAGATTTGAAATTCAACCAGCTCCTGGCACGAAAGCTAGCAAAATAACTAATATAGCTCAAGATATTGCTCGTTCTTTATCAGTTAGCAGTGTCAGGGTTGTTGAGGTAATTGAAGGTAAATCTTATGTTGGAATCGAAATTCCAAACACTAATAGAAAGATGGTTAGGTTGACTGAAATATTATCTTCACAGACCTTTAAGAAATCATCATCAAATTTAACATTGGCCTTGGGGCATGATATCTCAGGAAATCCGGTGGTAGTAGATTTAGCAAAAATGCCACATTTACTTGTAGCGGGAACAACAGGTTCTGGAAAATCTGTTGGAGTAAATGCAATGTTATTAAGTTTGTTATTTAAATCTGATCCAAAAGATGTAAGGCTTATTCTCATTGATCCCAAGATGCTTGAATTATCTGTATATGATGGAATACCTCATTTATTAACACCAGTTATAACTGACATGACTGACGCTTCAAATGGATTGCGATGGTGTGTTGTAGAAATGGATAGACGTTATAAATTAATGTCTTTAATGGGAGTAAGAAACTTAGCTGGTTTTAATAAGAAAGTTGAAGAAGCTGCGGCTAATGGAAAACAGTTACTAAACCCACTTCATCCTGATGAGGAAGAATATCTTGAGGTCCTTCCATCAATTGTTGTTGTAGTTGACGAATTTGCTGACATGATGATGTTAGTTGGTAAAAAAGTTGAACATTTAATTGCAAGAATTGCTCAAAAAGCAAGAGCTGCAGGAATTCATTTAATTCTAGCAACACAAAGACCTTCAGTAGATGTTATAACAGGATTAATTAAAGCTAATATACCGACAAGAATAGGCTTTCAAGTGTCAACCAAAATAGACTCAAGGACGATATTAGATCAAGGTGGGGCAGAGCAACTCCTTGGATATGGTGACATGCTCTATTTACCTCCAGGTGTTGGAGTGCCAATAAGGGTGCACGGAGCATTTGTTGGAGACGACGAAGTTCATAGAGTTGTGAATGATTGGAAATCTAGAGCAGAGCCAGAATATATTGATGATATTGTTTCCTCTCAACAGGAAACAGGTCCAATTCCTGGCTGGTCTGCTTCCGAATCATCATCTTCAGAAGATGCAGATGATTTGTATGATGAAGCCGTTAATTTTGTTATTGAATCAAGAAGGGCATCTATTTCAGCTGTTCAAAGAAAATTAAGAATTGGTTACAACAGAGCTGCAAGATTAATTGAAACTATGGAAGAAGCTGGACTGGTATCAGAGATGAGTAGCAATGGATCAAGAGAAGTATTAGTACCAAAAAGAGATTAGTTTGTACAAATTAATATTAATTTTATTGTTATCTATAAATATATCCTCAAACGATCTTGTTTTATCTTTTAATCAATTGATTAACAATAATCTAAGTTTTATCCAAACAACTGATACTGGTGCAGAAGAAGTTGAATCAATAGGCAAAATATATAAAAAAGAAGATGTTATTGAAATTATCATAGACTCTCCAAATAGAGAAAAATATACAATTCGTGATTCTTTAATAGAGATTTATGACTATGAGTTTGACCAGACTCAGATTATTGAAATCAACGATGATAATTCTTTTTTAATAGATTTTTTAAATAATAAATTTGATTATGATGATATTCAACTTCTTGATAAAAATTCCTTTATTGTTTTTAAAAATAATAAAGAATTTACTATAAGCATTATTTCAGAAAGCACTTTTTCAATTATTTACAAAGATAATATGGATTATAAAAATTCAATTCTTTTTACAACATTATGAATATTTTACTAATTGGTATTGGTGGTTCATTTGGTGCGATACTGAGGTATTTATTAAATGAAATGATAAATAAATATATTCACACAACTTTGCCTATAGGTATTCTTATTGTGAATGTTGTAGGTTGTTTTTTAATAGGACTAGTTTTAGGAAATACATTGGTTTCAAAAGATCACTCTTATTATTTTTTTGTTATTGGCTTTTTAGGATCTTTTACAACTATGTCAGCTTTTAGCTATCAAGTTGTAGAGTTATTTAATTCCAATATTTTATTTGCATGTTCATATATAATACTGATGATATTGATGACTATTTTAGCAACCTACATTGGAATAAATTTTTCTATTTTTCTAAGTAAACATGATTGATTTAAAAAATCTCAGAGAAAATATTAATGCTGTCGGTGATTCACTGCAGAGAAGAGGGTATGAATTAGACGTAAATAAATTTAAAACTCTTGACGCTAATAGAAAGGAGCTGCAAGTGAATGTTGAAAATCTTCAGTCTTCACGAAAAAAATTATCTGAAGAGTTCGGTAAACTTAAAGCTTCTGGATCAGACACCAGTTTATTAAAAGAAGAAATTGATAATATAAATTCAGACTTAAAAAAAGAAAATGAATTATTAAATTCACTTTTAGATAGCATAAATGAATTTCTTTTAGATATTCCAAACATCCCAGATGAAACAACTCCTGATGGAACAAATGAAAGCCAAAATGTTCTAATCAAAAAAGTTGGTGAAATTACATCAACCAATACAATCGATCACATTGATTTAACTAAAAAGATTGATACTGACTTGGCTGCAAAATTAGCAGGATCAAGGTTTGCTGTTCTAAAAGGAAGTTTAGCTAAATTACAAAGAGCTTTAATTTCCTTTATGCTCGATGTTGCTCAAAAAAATGGATATGAAGAATATTACCTACCATATATGGCAAATAGGGATTCTTTAATTGGAACTGGAAATTTGCCTAAATTCGAAGAAGATTTATTTAAAACCTCAGAAAATCTTTATTTAATACCAACAGCTGAAGTCCCGCTAACTAATATTCATAGAGATGAATTAATTCCTGAAGATCAATTACCAATCAAACTAACATCTCATACTCCATGTTTTAGATCTGAGGCTGGGAGCTATGGAAGAGACACTAAAGGATTAATAAGACAGCATCAATTTGAAAAAATTGAATTATTTAAAATTTCACATCCTGATTCATCAATGAAAGAGCTTGATGGATTGCTTGAAAATGCTGAAGAAATTCTCCAATTATTAGAGCTACCATATCAAGTTGTTCAATTATGTGCTGGAGATATTGGATTTTCATCATGCAAGACATTTGATATAGAGGTTTGGATGCCAAGTCAGAATAAGTATAGAGAGATATCATCATGTTCTAATTTTAGTGATTTTCAGGCAAGACGTTC
>Ga0255753_1001617_pt1 | contig 26422 bp, 18 predicted proteins | sample 041ome_10_FD_179953 | JGI IMG/M metagenome (GOLD analysis project Ga0255753, IMG submission 179953) | Coastal salt marsh microbial communities from the Groves Creek Marsh, Skidaway Island, Georgia - 041412US metaG (version 2) | ecosystem: Environmental > Aquatic > Marine > Intertidal zone > Salt... | reverse complement strand
GCCGCCGAGTCCACCTCCACCGTCGCCTTCTCCGCCTCCACCGAGTCCATCGCCTCCTCCTCCGAGTCCATCGCCTCCTCCGCCGTCTCCTTTACCTCCTCCGCCGCCGAGTCCACCACCACCCTCACCACCCCCTCCCTCTCCTCCACCACCTTCTCCTCCGCCGAGTCCTCCACCACCACCGTCACCTCCAGCTTCGCCGTGTTCAGATCCAAGTACGCCGGCGTGTTCGCCACCACCGCCTAGTCCATCGCCACCGCCTTTTCCACCTCCATCGCCCCCATCTCCATCACCTCCTCCGAAACCGCCGCCTAGACCTCCTCCTCCTTCGCCGCCACCGCCGGCTCCGCCACCTGTCCCTCCACCAAGTCCGCCACCTTTGCCCCCGCCGTTGCCTCCTCCAAGTCCTCCGCCGAGCCCGCCGCCGAGTCCTCCCCCCTCGCCTCCTCCTTCGCCTTTTCCATCACCACCTCCAAACCCACCACCTCCAAGTCCACCACCGCCTTCGCCTCCTCCTTCCCCACCGCCGAATCCACCTCCGTTTCCTCCTCCCTCCCCGCCTCCTTCGCCGCCACCTCCTTCGCCGCCGCCGAGTCCTCTCCCTCCACCACCTTCACCCCCACCTTCCCCGCCAACGGCAACGGATGCGGTGGCATTCATCAATGACGCCGCTTTGAAAGTGAAAGAAAATAATCCCACGTACGTGGAGCGATGTTTTAATACGCCGGGAGTATCTGGAGGCCACTGTTGGTATTGCGACCCGAACCGATGCGCGCCGACGAAAAATTACGAAGATCTAGATTTGAGAAACGGTGATTGCCCAGCAGAGGCGTGCAACGGGTTTAAAGAAGACGAGAGTTGGAGAGGATTTGATTTTGGATGCGGATTTGAACGTAATTGGTGCGCAACGTCTGGGAAGGTATGGCTGACTTCAAACGGAGGGTATTGGTTCCACGTGGACATATCGCAGTGTCGCGCCGAGCTCGAAAGAACGGCTGATAACTGTAACTGCGCTTCGACGCAGTACCCATGGCCTGAGGTTTGGGGGAAAGGTATTGGTAGTGGAAACGAAGAAGAACGATTGGTTGATCTGGGATGTGGATGTGGAGTGTCATCGTGTCCTCCAGTGCCACCACCTTCCCCTCCGCCTTTCCCGCCCCCTTCTCCTCCGCCACCACCTTTCCCTCAGCCTCCTCCACCTTCGCCTTCACCACCTCCTCTACCTTCGCCTTTCCCGCCTCCACCTTCGCCGTTACCACCTCCACCGTCGCCACCAAATCCAAGTCCATCGCCGCCTCCACCTTCGCCGTTACCACCTCCACCCTCGCCGCCGAATCCAAATCCGCCGGCGCCTCCCTCCCCTTCGCCGCCGCCGTTTCCTCCCCCGAGTCCGAGTCCACCTCCGCCGCCTTCACCTCCCCCAAGTCCTCCTCCAAGTCCACCACCGATACCACCGAGTCCGAATCCACCACCACCACCGTCGCCGTTGCCTCCCCCTGAAGCACCGCCGGATGTTTTAACGCAAAATACCATTTACGCGAAAATCAAAATTGAAAATTACAACATACGCGATTTCGATCTCGAGGTGGAGAAGGATTTCAAAGAGTCTATCGCAGATTTTGCCAAAGTACCGTTCGATGACGTGCACATTTTGGGCATAAAACAAGGGTCGGTCATTATAGATTTCAAAGTTAACTTCAAGTCTGCGTACGGCGATGAGAACGACGCCTCGACGACTGATGACAATAAGAACGAGGAAAATTCGTCGTCGTCCTCGTCTTCTTCTTCTTCCGGACTTAAAGGGTCAGCCGAAAACATCGATAACAACATCGATAACAACAACAACAACAACGATGAAATAAAAAGCGAATACCCACCGCATCTGACTATAAACAAGTCTCAAGAGGCGTTCACGAACGCTTTGCGCGTCGAACAACCGTCCGTAATCTTCAAAAACGCCAAGACTCGGATCATGCAAAACAGCAAAGTTTCGCTCCTCGCGCTCGAGGATTTACAAGAAAATTCCATCCAAGCCTGGCGCAACGACATCGAATCTGCGTTTATAAACGTAACCGTGACCGACATAATCGACGACGAGAATGACTACAACAACAACACACTCATCCACGAAGAAGAAGAACATCAAGAAAATAACGCGACAAAAAAAACGCCTTCGTTCGTCGAACACGTCGAATCCTTCTACGAAGCCAACGAAGAAAACGTCCAAAAAGCCGGTTTCGCCGCCGCCGTCGCGCTTTTCCTTCTCCTCGTCTATTGCGTCTGGAAACGTTTGCGTCGACGACGAATCGGAAGAGGAGGTACATCGAGAGGAGGAAAATCGGCGGCTGAAAAAAATACGCGAGAGGGCCGAGAAGAAGAAGAAGAAAAAGAAGACAACGCAGAAGAAAGAGAGTAAGAAAAAGAGCAGAAGAAGAAAATAACGACCGCCAATACGTATTTATTGCATGTATCGAAACCTTCGGTCGTCTGCTCCTCTGTTCGTCGGTCGACGATCGATTGATGATATTATATCGCTTACATATTTAAAGAGTAGTGTACCATTTCACCAAATTTGTTGAAAATTTTCTTCAAAATTTCGTCTCTCGACACCTCACCGAAAAGAATTGGATTTAACACATCATGGACGTGGATCAATCCCTCGACGCGCTCATCAAAGCCGCCCCAAAAGCGACGAAGAAACCCACCACCGCTTCTAATAAAGCGAAGAAAAAAGTCACCACGTTAAAGAAAAAAGTCCAACCGAAAAAGAAAGTCTCCTCGGTGAAAGTCTCCGTAAAAAGCGGGACGAAGATGATTCGCAAAAACACCGGCGGGAGAGGGAAACCGATCGGAGGGCGAGCGGTCGGCATGGCGATCGATCAAGTCGTGAGGAATACCGGTGGAGCACGATCGAGAATAAATAATATTGTTTCTCCGAACGCGAAAACGAACGAAGCGCCGACGAAGTTGATCGTCTCGAACTTGGACTTTAACGTCACGGAGAAGGATATCAAGGTATGTTGTGTTGTTGTCATAATTGGATGAATTGGAGGAGGAAGAGAAAGGGGTGCAATTTCCAGAATTAAAGCGCTTTTCAACCGCGAAACGATTCCCACTCGAAAGATTTCGAGTTTCAAAAGGAAGAATGAATACGAACGCTGCTTCGCGAGCTGTGCAAAAAGCCTCTTATTTTTTGTAGGAGGCGCCAAACTCTCTATATTTTTTTACTCGCCGCGCTGGAGGATTATATCGACGAAACCCGTTCGAATGGTTTCGCGTAACGGAGAGAGAGAGAGAAACCAAGAGCGTCCAGTCTGTTCGGTATAGATTGAGATTGAGAGTGAACTGCGAAACCAGCGACAAAGGAAAACCGCCGCGTTTTTTTGGGAATTGAAAAGAAAAGCCGAACGAATGAATATCGCGAAACGAGAAGAAGACGAACGAGAAAGAGCGTTTGGAAAAACTTGCTCTTCTTCGCATTCTCTTCTCTCTCAGTTTGTGTATACACTCGTGCTCGTTTGAATGTCATCGCACATGCAACGAAAGTAAATCGTGGGATTAAAAAGAAACGCGGGTCGTGTGGCAAAGTAAACTCTCTCTCTGTCTTCTTGGGTTGTGTATTAGTAGTACGCGCTCTCGGTGACTGCTCTCTCTTTTTGAGAAAAAATCCTGCGAAAGCGCCGCCGACCAAAAAAATAGAGATTTGCAGGAATACATTCTTCCGAAGAGTAACGCAAACTCACACACAAACATATACACAAACAATGACATGCAAACAATCTTTCTCAGACCGTGTTATTGCTGTAAAGCAATTGGTGTTATCATTGTTGTTGATGTTCTTGTTGTCGTGCACGTTGCTGTTTATCTGGTGGAACACATGGACACGAATGATTTTTATTTGGGTTTTGGGTATTCAGAAGCGAGAGCAGCAGCAGTATTCAGCGCGTTGAGTGATTTCAATTCAACGCGTTCTCATTTTCTCTCTCTTCTCTCTTTCTTTCTACGACTTCGTTTTCTTTCGTTCTCTTTTTATCTTTTCGTCTCTGGCGCCTTTCGTAGCGCAGTCGCGTGTCTGCATGGATTTATTATTGATTCCTCGTTTCGTTGCTGATGAATGCATTTTGGTGTTACGGTATATGGATTTGTATGTGTGCACAATGGTGTAACAAACATATGTGTCTTCCGCTTTGAGATGAACAATAATGAATCGATCGAAACATACATCAGATATGTGTATATATCGCCGCCGCAACAACGTTATAAATCATATCATTATTAACATTTATATGCGCGTGTGTTTGTGTCAAACTCTCAATTGACAACCTTATCAAATAACAGGATCTCTTTTCCACCGTCGCTCGATTGAAGAAATCGAGCTTGAACTACGGTCCGAACGGTAAGTCCAAAGGTTCCGGTGAAGTTATCTTCTTCAACCGAGCGGACGCTTTGGCCGCCATGCGCGAATATTCCGGCATGAAGCTCGACGGTCGCGAATTACAATTGGAAATCATTGCCACCTCGAACGTCGGATTGGCGCCGTTACCAATCCAAGCGCGGTTATCCGGCCGTGGTGGCCCGAAAGCACCTCAACGCATGCCAGTTGGACGTGGCATTGGCGGTCGCGTTGGCCCGCCCATGGGTAACACGGGTGGTCGCGCGAGAAGTACGGGTGGTAGAAACGCTGGCGGTGGTCGAGGTGGTCGCGGAACCGGTGGTCGCGGCAGAGGCGGTCCGCAACGAATGGACGTTCAGCAACCCAAGAAACAGACGGCGGCGAAGAAAAAGGCGAAGAAGCCGAGAAAGCCAAAGGCGAAGGCTGCGCCGAAGCAACCGCTCACGGCGGAAGCATTGGACGCCGGCCTCGATGCATACAAAGCTCAAGCTATGGAATCGTAAACACATGTTATTTGGACTTCATTTTATTCACGAGTACTTTGATTAAATTTGTTTATTATATATTTGTTATTAAAATAACGTTACACTCTACCGTTCGTTGTACACGAATTGCTCTGTTTGTTTGTGCGTGTTTCTCTGCTCTTTTTACTCTTCACTCTTTCTCACCATCGGTCGAAAACGAGGCGAGTTGCGCAAGTCGTTCACGTCCGCGTCTTCTTCTTCTTCTTCTTCTTCTTCCTCTTCCTCTTCCTCTTCCTCTTCCTCTTCTCCGGCTCTCTTTCGCTCTCTTTCTCCCGCTCCCAAAAATGGCTCAACGAGTTCACCGATTTTATCGAGCGATTGACCGAAAGACGCCATGTTTGTAGACACGAGCGTTTCCAACCGGTGTAATCGATTGTCGATATTCTCCAAGCGTTCTTTGACTCTCCTTATTACCTCCGATAGTTCTTCCGCGCTCGTTTTGTAATCCTCTTTGGTCGGTTGCTTCTGTTTCCCTCTTCCTCTTCTTTTCCCCCACCCTCCTACTCTAAATTTTCCTACTTCGGATCTCTCTTTCGTCAAGATTGGATCGGTGGGCCAAATCGGAACGACGATGGGATGCTTTGGGATGCTTTCCCTGTCCACTTCTTCTTCCTCCTCATCCTCCTCCGTCTTTAAAGGCGCCGCTATCACCGCGGGGTTCTTCTTTACCGGAATCTTCTTCACAGGAGGAACGTATTTGTCGTCCGCTTTTCTTTTCTTCTTCTCTTCCTTTTGCAACAACAAATATTTCAACGTCGGATCGTTGTGCCACTCTCTTAACCCGAAAAACGACTGATCCTCGTCCACGATCACGCGCACGAACACTCTCTCGTTTTCGTTTGTCTGGTTTGCGTCCGCGTTCAGAGCGTTCTCCATGCTCTGTGTCGGTGTTTTGTTTTTAGTCTCTCCCAGGAAACTCAACACCTTGTTGACGAGTGCAAATTGGGTGATTTCTCTCGGTGACATCAAACGCTTCTCTCTCCTTAAAACGAATACCGCGGCGGTTTTAAAAATATCCTTTGGAGTTTGAACACCACCCGCATCATCGATGCTCACCTCCCGCGTCATGATGATTCAGCCGTCGTCGTCCAAAGAGCGTCGCGTATAGTATAGATATCTTTTTCGTGTATTTTTTTCTCAGACAGAGAGAAAAAAACGAATTGACGTTTTTCTTAAATTAACTAAGACAGACTCTTTGCTCCTCATTAGGGGATTTGTATTCGACTTCACAATACGATACACACTCTCTCTCTTCGTTTGCATCAGCACTGGCGCAGGAAAGCAGCAAAACGATGGGCCTACCGAACACCATCAAAATTCCATTCACCTCACACACCGTGGACTCTTTAATCGACGCGTTATTGGTCCAAAACAACCAAGAAAAGTTAGGGAACGCGTTGAGACCAATCTTGCATTTCGTGATTGCGTTACACGTCCTGGCACTCGCGGCGTGGATCGTTTTACTGGTGAGACAGAAACCACCCCGGGTGAGAGATAAGGTGGATTTGAGCAAAGAGAGTTAAGAAGTAGCTGTGCTCTTTTGTCGGTTTCTTTAGCGTTTGTGTTTTAGATATAGTGTTGGTGCATTCCAAGAAAAGATATTAGAGTACGTATATAATAGGTGAATTCGCTTTCGCGAAACAGGCGCGAGCTGTGCGCTCTTTTCGTGTTTCTCTTTGTGTCTCTCTTCCTCCTCGTTCTTCTCAATCTCATTTGCGTTTCCAGCTTAAAAGTCGTGCTCCGAACGACTTTGGTGGTTTCCGCTTTGGCGGAGCGGGAGGTAACGCGTCCAAGTCTTTCAATCCGGCTAAATATTGCAGCTTCTCCGAGGACATCTCGTACGCTTTGGAATTGCCGTAAAACCCACCCGAGAAAGCTTCGATGATGACTTTGTCTTGCCCTAATTCCTCTCGCGCGGCTTCGTCGCCTAAGTTTAAGCATTTCTGCAAGTCTCCAACGTTGACCAGGGTCACGTTTCTGCTTCGAGCTTGGGAGACTTTACTCGCGCCGGGTTCGGTCCCGACGAGTAAGTGCGTCGTTTGACCGGAAATGGCACTGCGGACGACACCGCCAAAGGTTTCGATGAGCGCTCTTGCTTTATCTTTGCCAACACTTAAGCCAACGCCGCCACCGAGTTCCGGGAAGACGCCCGTCATCACAAAGGTCTTACCCGCGAGCGCGCGAGCGGTTGCCGGAACCGTGACCAAAGGTCGCATTTGATTCAGAGGCACTAAGTGTTGTTGGGTTTGTCGATGCGCCACCGCTAAGTCCTCGTTGTTGCCGCCTCCTTCTCTCTCGTCATCGTCGTGCTCTGATTCCGAGATGGCCACGATTTGGTTCTGTTTCTTCTTCTTGCCGACAGGCTTCTTTTTCTTGTTCACCGCGGCGGGCGCCGGCGAAGGCGCTTTGCGTTTCTCGCCCTTACCTTTCCTAGCTTCCAAGTGAGCGTTGAGCAAGTCCCAATTGGCTTGGTTCTCCTCCTCTTGCTTCACCTTCTCTGCTATTTCCTGTTTCGCCCTCAGCAAGGCTTCTTTTCTCACCGCTGCCGCCGAGATTGCGATTTGTTTCTTCGCATCTTTCGCGCCCGGCACGATTGCTTTGGCGCTAAAGTGCGCTTTTCTACCATCCTTAGGATAGCCTTTGGGATGTTCTTTCATTTCCTCGTCTTGTCGTTTTGTTTGCAGTGCCAATCGTTTCTTCGCCTCTAAAGCGCCCGGTACGACTGCGACTTCACTTTTATGCGTCGTCCCCCACGCGCCTGTCTTTTTGCCTTCAAACGGTAAGAGCGCCAAATCGAAACCTTCGCCAGACTTTACGCCTCTCGGGACTGCCCAATTCTTTCTATTCGCGCAGTGTAAAACGAACGCGCGTTGGTCGTCGTCTTTGAGCTGAATGAAGCCTTCCAACAGATCTTCGTTCATCTTCGAAATCGCGTCGTTGTACTCCGCAAACTGTTCCTCGGTCAAAGTGAAGTCGCCTTCTTCTTCGACGAGAGCGACGCGTCGATCCATCGACGGTTGCGTCCCTTTTCCTTTCGCCGTGGTCGTTGTCCCTGTTGTTTTACTGCTGCGTCCTCTTCTTTTCGCGGTTGTTTTTGTCTCCTTCTTCTCTTCTTCGTCTCCTTGCGGTGGTTTCTTCTCTTTCTTGGTCGTCTTCTTTTCCTTCTCCAACGGTCCGAGGTGCGCGTCGGGAAGTCCGAGCCACACGCGTTTAGGAACGCGCCAACATCGCAGATGCGACCAATTCCCGAACGAACCACTCGTAGGATTACGATGCCCGCACCGAATCTCGTCTTTCTCAATATTTTCGTGCGCGTGCTCGCACGCGATCCCTCCCGTTTTCGCCACGCAACTCGACCGCGCCGACCGCGCCAACTCCACTCGATACTCCGGATCGTCATACTCCGCCGCTTCCTCGTAAAACTTATACGACCGATACGCTTTGTGGTACGCCTTAAACTCCTCTTCCTCCTCCTCCTCTTTCCCTCCTTTCTTCTTCCTCTTCTTCGTCGCCGCCTGCGGTTTCTTCGCTTGCCTCGTCCGCGTGTACTCCCTCCCTTTCTTCTTCTCCGCTCCTTTCTTCTGCGCCTCCTCCCAGTACGAACTTATCGTATTCCTTTCGTACATCACCCGTAAGCTTTGCCAGACGAAATCGAGTTCCAAAAAATCTCGCTCTTTCCCGCCTTTATCCGGATGTTTCAATAACGCTTCTCGGTAGTACCTTTTCTTGATGATTTTAAACTCCTCGTGCAAACCTCCAGATCTGCCTTTATTGACTCGTTCCAGGTCGTTCAAATCGACGTTTAAGAAGACGAGCTTTTCTTTCATCGTGCGTGTGGGGAATTCTTGAGCGTTGTCTTTTCCTTCCTCTTCCTCCTCCGCGTCCGATTCATTGGTGTACTCGCGACCGTCCTCGTAATCCGGATCTTTTCCCCAACGACCTCGAGGTTTCTTTCGTCCGGATCTTTGACGCTGCTGCTGCGCGCGAGGAGGCATCTCGCTCGGTTTCAGCAGAAAACAACAACTCTGTTATCACTCGAAGTAAGTATGAATCAGAAGCGCTTCAAACAACAACCGCAGAAGAGTGGTTTAGTAGAGCGCAATGTAGTGTTAGGGGAATAGTGTGAGATATTTATGAATTGTGGTGAAGATATTTTCAGAGAAGAGATAAATGTCAGACAAACTTTAATCGAGAAAAACAGAACGCGTGGAGTATATCGAGACGTTTGAGAAACGAAGTTTCCATCATCCCTATCAAATCAAAAGATGTGTATCTCTTGAGCGACGTGTGGATTGAAAATGCCAATATTCTTCTCTCTCTCGCATACGCGCGAATATACAGAGGAGTATTTTATTACATCACGCTCGCTTCTCTCAAAAAGTCACGCACGACACTCGCGAGCGTTTCCGGATCTTCTTCGTGCGGGCAGTGACCGGTGTTTTCCATGACGACGAATTTCGTCAAAGGAGGAGGAGATTGTTGCAACTTCGAAGAAGAAGAAGAAGAAGAAGAAGAAGAAGCCTGAGATGGGATTTCCATCTCGTTGTTCTTCTCGACCTTTGGAGCGGTTATCAATCGATTGTAAATGTTTACCGAGTTGGAGATCGGGACGACTTTATCTTCGTTGCCGTGAACGATTAAGATTGGGATGTTTTTTTCCCACGCGCTCTTCTTCAAAGCGTCCATTGGGTTCATGGATACGTCGTATTCGTTCGGTTTGTCCGCGTAAATGCGCATGTGCCTTCGAAAGATGGCTTTGAGGTCGGCGCCTAAATCGTTGAGACTGGCGGAGACGAAATTAATCATTCCGAGGTCCCAATTTTGCACCATCCGCGGGCGCCGATAGCCATCGATCCAAGACTCATCCACCAAAGATGCTTTCGATTTCGCCACGACGTTGGATAAACCGTTTCGCCAAAACTGTTTCGAGCGAACGATCGTTCGCAAGAGCACGTATAAGAGAGGTTTCGCCAAAAGGTTGAATAAGGAAGACTTAATCCATCCCAAAAGAGCTTTCAAGGAAGATAAGACCACGCGATTAAACAACTCCTCGTCGTAAAACTCGTCGTCCGGAGTGACGATTTTCTTTTTCGGTATCGGTTTTTTCTTTGCTACTTCTTCATTTTCTCCGTCGAGCGTCGTCGCGTTCTTCTTTTGTTCCTTTTCTTTCTTGACTAAAAACGCCGGCGCGATTAAAACAATCGCCGCCGGCTTCGTGGTATCATTATCACCATCACCCTCCAACGTCGTCGTTAACGTCGCCGCGATCGTCCCTAACGAGTGACCGACGTACACAACTTTCTTCTTTTTCTTCCCCTTACCCGCGTATTTCCTCGCCATCGCCTTCAAACATTTGGCGTTGAACACTTTCGTATACTTTATCAAATCCGTTCTCGGTCGCTCCGTTAATCCAAATCCAACGCTATCGTGACATACTATCCCAACACTATTATTCTTATCATTCGCATTTTCCATCTCTAAAAGCTTATCCACGAACGCCATCTCGTACGAGTACGTGTTCGCTCCGAACCCGTGCGCCATAGAAAACAACACCCCGGAGGACTCATCATCGTCCTCGTCCTCCTCGGCCTTTTCTTTTGAAGAAGAAGAAGTAAAATATTTATGGTGCACGCTCACCCCGTCCACGTCCGCGAACCTCGAGTTTATATCTCGAGCCTCCATCGCGGACACCAATCGATATCGCTCCGCCCTTTCCTTCTCCAAGATCACTAAAAACGCGGCGAACGCGAGCGCGAACGAGACGACACCAACAACAGCACCGAAACCAAGCGATTGCTGATTCGAAGCAAAGAACCATTTCTGGAGCAGAAACCATCGCTGGCTCTTTGCCGCCGTCAAAGCGGCATCCGTTCCTCCTCTCGTCAATATCGTCCACACTCGCAGGAGAAGAGCGCTGAGCACACTTGCTTTGACAAAACATCTCACTAAAGCTTTCCAGTCTAACACGACCGGTTCGTCCAGCCGTTTCAGCACATCTGTTGTTGTTGTTGTTTCTGTCGTTGTTCTCGTTCTCGTAGTACTACTTTCGTCGTCCTCGTTTTGCTTCCAAGAAGAAGAAGAAGAAGAAGACGAGGAAACCGTTAAAGTCTTCGCCGCTCTCTTTCCAATTCCAATCACGTTTCTCCATCTGCTTTTACTCGAGATCCGAAACGCATCATCAAAATCATCATCATCAAAACGCTGCAAAAGTCGTCGTCTTCCACTTTTAGGTCCTCGTTTTCGTCTGTTTCTCGAAAAGGAGCTCTCTTCGTCGATGATCCTCCTCCCTGTGGCAAAACAGTTGTTGAGAGGAAAAGTCATCGCCATTTTGTGACGCACAAGATGAGGACGACGACGATGATGCCGACGAGTTGTTTGTATCGTCCTCTGCATCATTTTTCGGGTGGTCGTCGACATAAAGAGCAGCCTCAAAAGCGTGAGCTTCTTTGCTGGTTCTCGTTTACGTCGCGTATCGTCGACAGAAACAGAAGAAGAAAATGGAATTCCAAACGACGAACTTCGTCTGCGTCGTCTTCCTCCTCTTCTGCTTCTGTCGATGATACACGTGAACTCCACGTTTTGACGTTCGATTTGGACGATACCGTGTGGCCAACTCTGCCAGTAGTCACCGCGGCGAACGAGAGTTACATCAAATGGCTTCAAACTCGAGTTCAGAACTTTCCTGAGACGCGAGTGATGAACGAGTTGATGAAAGGCATTCGAGAGGAAAGGGAGGAGATGTTTCGGATGCGAGGAGAAGAACACGTGGTACGTTTTACTTTTCTGATTTGTTGTTCTTTATTTTGTTAACCTTTTCATTCTCTCTCTGATGATGGTTGTTCATTTCTCGCAAACGCAGGCGTTATCGTACGCTTCGATCCGAATAGCGGCGGCGGTGAAAGCGATGACGACTTTGTGCGACGTGTGCGAGCACGACGCGATTGGTATGGCGGCGAGAGGGTACCATTTAAGTTGGATTCCGACAAGAAATAGCACGGGCGGGAAGTTGTTATTTCCCGGGGTGCGAGAGTGTTTAGAGACGGTGCGAGAGAGGTACCCGAGGTGCGTCATCGGGAGCATTACGAACGGGTTAGGAAGCGCGAGCGAAAGCGGATTGAGAGAGTTTTTTGATTTCGAAATCAGCGCGGACGAGTTGATCGATAAGGAAGGCGTGAATGGAGACGTGGCCAGGAAACCGAGTCCGTGGCCATTTCGAAGGGCGCAGACGATGGCGCAGACGTTTATGCTCGAGAGCGGAAACGCGAACAGAGCTTCCGACGACGACGTTATTTCTTCGTTGAAAATAGGAGACCATAAACTAGAAAGAGCGTATTGGGTGCACGTCGGCGACGACGTCTTGAACGATTGTAAAGCAGCTAAAGTTCATTTGAATTGTCGCACGGTTTTAGTTCGAGACGTGAACGTGGTGAAATACGTTTCTGGTGGCGGCGCGCCGTGGGCGGAACGGCCCGAAGCCGTCGAAGAAGCCGAGAAGAACAAAGCGCTGTACGTGGACGAAGAAATCGTGAGCGTCGGAGATTTGCCGGACATTTTAGGGAAATGGTTCAATTAAACGCACCTCGCGGAACGTAAGGTTTGTAGTAGTGAAGTCACGTAGTACTTTTCATTAGCTGTGTATTTGTGTAGCACAAAGTAGTATTTATTACAAACAAAACAACCGTATCATTTTTTCTTTTAATTTTGCTTTTCTTCGGAAACACGTTATTAGACTTCTACAACACCGCGGTAGTACCGAATACATCAACTAGAATAATAAGAATATACTAAAATAACGCACGCCGATAAAACAATCACGTTGTTTAAGCTCCGAGAAGCTCAAAATCGTCCACTTTATCGTTGTACGCCATGACTTTACGTCGAATTTTCGAAGTGTCGACCCACGTGACGAAATCTTCCATGTTTCTCGTGACGTGGTAACTCGGTTCTCTCACCACGTTTGGGCCAACTCTGACGTGTCCTTGTTCGATAAATGTCACCGCTTCACGTAAGGTTTCGCTCATTTTTAAGCGAACCATGACAACCGATAACCGTCTTCTCAAAAACGACGACGTCGAGAGCTTATCGCACAGCGTCAAAGACTTTGTGCTCGGAATAGCTCCCATGCTATACAGCTTGTCTAAAAGCTTCTCCGTCATTTCAACTCTGTTAGGATCTCTCGGATCGATTTGCCGCAATAAGTTGGTCAACTTCGTAACCATGCCGCAAACCTTGTTCAATTCCTTGTACTCCTCGCGATCTTGCACGTGGTATCTGCGAATAACTTCCAACTCGCGATGGTTGTTTTCGCTCTTCCACTGCAAAAAGTTGGTTTTCTTCAAGAGCTTGCGCTCGTGATGTTTCAACTTTCTCATATTTGTTGTATTTTTCTAATATATTCTTCTTATTAATCTATTGATGGTATCCGTCACCGACGCGTGTTGTTGTTGTTGTTGTTAATGTTGTTGTTATCGTCGTCGCGTCCCCGAATCAAATATCCGCGCAAAATCGATACTATTTAATCTTCTAAAACTCTATCTATTATGAAACCTCTTTCTGTTTTCAAAAAGAGACTCTCTGATATGTGATGTAATAATAAGAGAAGAAGATTACTTCGATCTCATGCGCATCTTTCTGCGCTTGCGTTTCAATCTGCGGGTGCGTTTTTTCTTCCACTTGGCTGTTAAGTTAAAGATGGAGAGAGAATTTTTTTGGTCAGTCAGACATCCAAAATAGGTCTCTTTCGTTGTTTTTCTTCTTGCGTGATGATGCATAAACCGTCGTCCTAAACCGCAATATGCGCTTGATGATAAAACACAACACGTGCCATCGTAACGCGCGAGGCTAATATTAATACTACGCGATCCTCGTTTCTTTCGCGCAGAACATTTTCGCGTTTTCCGTTCCGAAGAGAAGAGACAAAGAGCGCGTAACTTTTTTCTCTCCCATTTCTTTCCATAACAAAGAGAGAACGACGAAAAGCGCGCGCAGAAGCGTTGATGAGAGAGAAAAAAAGCCGCCACTCGCGAACACCGCGACACAGAAACGTTTACTTAAACGCGCGGAGACGAAATCGTATTCCTCGCATATGTAATAAAACGTTTCGCGTAAATACACAAACAAACAAACAAACGAGAGAGAGCGCGTACCTCGCATCGTGTCTTTGCGTAAAAAGTTGTGCGGAAAGGTTTTCCAAGAGCGAAAAGAGAGAAAAGAGAGAAAAGAGAAAAAAGGAGAGAATTACTTTTTTTTAGGAAAAAAAGGTAGTTTTTCTTCGTTTGGACTCGAGTCGTAGAGTTGCGCGTAAGAAGCAGCTCTCCAGAACCAGTAAAGGAGGGTGTCACTCAAAGTATACTAATGGGCGGAAGCGGATTTCCACTGGACCACGTCCTCTCGGACAACGTGGACGAGTTCACGTGCAAAATATGCTCCGAGTTTTGCGAACAACCCGTCGTGACCTTGTGCGAGAACAAACACATCTTTTGCCTCGCGTGTTTGGACGAATGGTTTCGAAACGGAGATAATGCGAAATGTCCGACGTGCCAAGAACAAATGAAGTACGGGACGGACGCGAGGTACGAAACCTTGAAAGAACACTCGCCGGTTTTATCTCGCGTGTACGAGAAAGTGCGCGTGCGGTGTCCGATGGACGACGCGTGCGATTGGATCGGTTCGTGTTCGGAGATTACGAGACACATGACATCCACCGATGCCCATAAGAAGAAGACGACGACGACGAGTAAGACGAGTAAGACGACGACAAAAACGACGACGAGAGGTAATAGCGACGCAAAAAAAGAGGAGAACGACGATACCGCCGATGGTTTACAGAAACAAGCGTTGAATAAATTCGAGGCGAAGCAATACCGCGATGCCGTGCAACTGTGCTCGAAGTGTTTATCGATAGATAAAGACTCGGCGAAAGCGTTACACTTGAGAGGCAGATGTTGGTCGCAACTGGGAGCGTTCCACGAGGCGATTAAAGATTTTAAGGAGTGTCAAGCGGTGGCGGAAGGTAAGGAGAATAACGAATACGCGATCGCGTGCGCCCAATCGTTGATGGGTATGTACAGAAAGACGGGCGATTACGAAGCGTCCGTACTCGCCGGCGAGGAAATCTTAAAGAGAGGATTGAAGATCGAGAACGAAACGCTCGAGGAAGAAGTCGCACGAATCGAAACGCTCGAGGAAGAAGTCGAACGAATGCGGTATGTGCTGCGGACATTTCAAAGCGCCGAGGAAGACGAGCGAGAGAAACGATACGCGCAAGCGGTTGAGAGATACGCGCACTTATTGGAATTAGATTGCGGGGAAAGGTGCGAAATCGCCCGAGCGAGATGTTTGCTCTCGCTCGGAGAAAATTTGACGCAAATCTTAAAATTTACGTTGGATGCGATTCGCAGAGATGATTCGAGAGTAGATATGCACGCGTTGAGAGGCAGAGCGTTGTGTTTGACTGCCGATGGCGATTTTGAAAACGGAATTAAGTTTTTCAAACACGCGTTGACCCAAAATCCAGACGATACCAAAACCATGCGTCTGTTCAAAGACGCGAAGAAGATAAAAGTGTCGTTGGAAAACGCGCGAGCGGCGCATCAAAACAGAGAATTTGCGCAAGCGGTCGAGTCCTTCACCGAAGCGCTCGAGTCCACGGAGTTTATTCCAGAAAAGAGTCCCGTATGCGCTCGAATACTCGTGGAAAGAGCCAATTCGTATTTACGATTGAACGAAGCCGAGAAGTGCGCGGCTGACGCACGAAAGGCTTTATCCGCCGTGGACGATTATAAACCCGCTTATTTCACGCTCTCGAACGCGTACTTAAAACTCAAAGAGCCGAAAAAAGCAAAAGATGTGCTCGAGAATTTGCAGAAAATTCTTCCAGACGACGCGGAAACAAAGGCTCGAATAGAAAAATGCAACTTTGAGGTGCGCAAGCTGAATCGATGCGATTATTACGCTCTGTTAGGCGTGACGTCTTTAGCGTCTCCGATTGAAGTGAAACAGGCGTATAAGAAAAAAGCGATGGAGTATCACCCGGATCGTATTCCAATCGACGCCACGGACGAAGAGAAGAGTAAAGCGGAAACAAATTTTAAGCTTTTAGGTGAAGCGTTGGAGATATTAGAAGACGAATTAAGCAAGAGATTATACGATGAAGGGTACGATAAAGAAGCGATTCAGGAGAGAGTGGAAGCCGCCAAGAGATCCGCGTTTAACCGACAACACTCTCACCACGGTGGATGCGGATCGCACCATCATTAACGTAACGTAGTATTAGACAGTTAGAAACTCTATATTATATACAATTGACTAAATAAATGTATCTGGTAGCACCGCGTCTATCGGATATTGTTGGACAAGATAAACACTTTAAACAACATGGAAAGAAACGAGGCGAGGACGATGGACAAGAACAAAAACGCCATCTTCTTCCTTTTTTCCGACATTTCCTCTTCTCCGTATCCAGCAAACAAACTCTCGTCGGCGTCGCCGTCTTTTTCTCTCGCGCCCATTCTCGGCATCGTTTTCGAGCGTCGCGCGCTTTTTGTAAAAGACATACTCCCGCTCGCTCGAGATTCATCCTCTTCTTCTTTTTGCGAATTCGCCAACGCGTTCGATTTGCGTTCAACCACCGTTTTTACTTGCTTCTTATCGTCTACGAAATACTTTTCCGAGTATTTCGCGAAATATTTCGGGTACTGCTTTCTCGTTCTCTCGATGCACTTTTTGTGATGTAACCACCTCTCCTCGTTCGTTAATATCTCCTCCGCCGAGAGCGCTTTCCCCGGGTACCCTTCGCCTCCTAAACATTCAGGAATATCCTCTTTCTCTAATCCCCACGCCTGTTTCATCGCTTTTTGTAAACTCGATCCAGTCATGACAAACTTCATCCTCGCGGATTCGCTCATGAACAACTTCCCAAACGTAAATAACGCCATCACAGACATTGGAGCGTTCGCGATGACAAATCTCGAAAACGGTTCTGGGTGGAACATCGCCGCTCGAAACGTATCCGCCAGTCGAGCGACGTTTTTCTTCGTACAACTCATGAGGGATAACTTTTTAACGTCCGCGATGAAAATTGGCGGCGTTTGTAACTTTTTATCTCGCGGTCTCGTCCTGTTCGGTTGCGCTATCGTCCACTCGTAAAAATGATTCAACGCGAGCCAACAATCGGGAGCGCTCACGGAGAGTAAATCTTTAAACGCCTCGGTATCTGGAAAAGATAACACCAACGCCGCCGGATGTGAATCAGAAGCTTCCACGAACGTGAACGCGCGCATTTTGTGCGCGACATCTCTGGACAAACGAATCCGTTCGATTTGCGAGTCCAGCTTTGGATGCATAAAATTCGTGGTGATTGGAAACCGTTTCAGAAATCTCGTGTTCACGTACGCTTTCAAATACGCCAACGCGCCTAAATGCTGCGAATCGGAGATGTGCTTCATCCCAAACTCAATGCTCTTGTCTTTAAACTTTGAAAACACGGCGCCTTGACACCCGTCTAAACATCGATAGAGAAACATTTCGCACCGATCGACGTAATCTCTTTCATCCATCTGTTCGTTGCCGGAATCTATATTCACGCCTTCGAAGAAATTGACGCAGAAGTAAAACAACGGATGGTTCATGTACTCGCACCCGAGACCTCGTATGAGTTGTGCCATCCGCTCTTCTTTCTTTTGCATCTTTCTCGTGTCCGGTAAATGTAGCGCCGCGCTCTCTGACTCGTCTCCCGCCGCCGGCGCGCTACTGTCCATCGATCTCCTCCTCGCCAAACCACCCTCCGAGTCCTTCCCGCCGCTACCGCTACTCACTCGCATGTGTTTCATCACAAACGCGTAAATCGCAAACGCTCTCGCCGACGTCCACTCGTGATCGTCCCACGGTTCTATTTGCATTTTCACTCTCTGTTTTTTACTTCCGCCCGGCACTTCGCCTTCAAACCACACGGACTCGTTATCCTCCGTGCGTTCGTGAAACGCCAAAAACCGCCCCTCGCAATCTCCGCAGTACGATTTAAACGCGCTCAAATACGCCTCGTTCACTTCCGTCTCCTCTGGCCATTGAGGAAGAAGAGCACCACCATTACTAAACGCGTTTTCGCCGCTCTCCTTTTCGAAAATGGTCTCGTATTTTTTAAACAATACGGAGTTCATCGGTCGTAAAAATGAACTCTCGCATATTCTTTTCGTTTCCTTTTCGAGGAGAAAATCGTCGGTTATTCCGTTTTTGTTCGTCTTCTTCGTTCGTTGTTCTTGTTGTTTTATCGTCGGAGATATCAAAGACGACGCTGAATCTGCTTGTTTTAGCGGCGATCTCGATCTCGGCTGCTCTTTTGAGAGCGCGTTTGTCTTCTTTGTCTCCTCCGTATCGCCGACGACGGGGACGATGCCTTTTTGACTCTTCCTCGACCTTTGTTCCCTTTCGTCGTCGGCGTTTTCGCTTTGCGCGACATCAACTCCTTCTCGAACAGGCTTGGACTTGCAGCAGTTACCCATTTCGTTACTTTGACGATGATGCGTTGGTTTTGGCGCAAGTTTAATAAACGAGGACGACTAAGTTTATTACGTGTGATAACGTTTTATGCGCGCGAGATGAGAAAAAGTGAGGAAAGCGCTTTCGAGAGAAAACAGACAGTTGAGTGATTTTTACTACTCGCTGTACTACGAGACGCGCGCGCATGCGCGTTTCTTTAATTACAAAGCATTAATAATTAGTATTATTAGTATTACCGCTCGAAGAGTCTTTAATCTTTTGCGCGAGCGAGTACGCGACTCTTCGTTTTACGCCCAAATCTTGGCTCACTTTCCGCGCGGCTTCGGAGACGGAGAGCCTTTGGTTTTCCGCGCGTTCGAGGAGTAAGTGACGCAATGTTTTTTCGAGGAGTACTTTTGCGGTGTTTTTGTCGCTTTCGTCGTCGTCGTCGTCGTCGTTTGTGTCGTCGTCATCGTTTATATTTTTGGGCGCGACCTTTGTCGCCAAAGTCTTCTTCGTCGACGCGGACAAGTCGGAGCTTTCGACGAGCAACGTAATCTCGCCTCTCGCTCGGCCTTCTTTGGAGAATTCTTCCAAACACTCTTCGCACGTGCCCCGAAAGAACTCTTCGTGTCGCTTGGTGAGTTCTCGAGCGACACACACGCGCCGAGGAGGCGATTTGGAGTACACCGCCGCGACGTCTTCTAACGTTTTTACCAACTTGTGCGGAGACACGAAGAACACCAACAAACTCGTCTCGGACGTTAAACTCTCTAAAACTTTCACTCGCTCGTTTTTCTTCGCGGGAAGAAACCCACAAAATCTATACCCGTCGTCGCATTTGAACCCGCTCCCGATGACTGCGGTCGTCACCGCGCTCGCGCCTGGAATCGGCACGACGACGCTCTTCCTCTCTCCGCCGCCGCCGCCCCCATTCGCTTCTAAAACTAAATCCACTAAATCCTGCCCTGGATCGGACACCACCGGCGCACCGGCGTCGGAAACCAACGCAATCACCTCCTCGTCTTCGTTCCTCACGATTCGATCTCTCAACGTTTCTCTCTGCTCGTAAAAATTGTGCGAGTGATACGCGAGCAACTTCTTTTGTTTTCCTTTCGATGACGACGACGATTGAACGCCCAACAGCGTCAACAACTGTCGCGTCTTCCTCGTGTCTTCGCACAAAATCAACGTCGCTTCGTTTAGGATTTTCAAAGCGCGAATAGTTATGTCCTCGAGATTCCCTATCGGAGTAGACACGACGTAAAATCCAGGCGCGATGGGAACTTTCTTTTTGTTCGAAGCACCAAACTGAAGCGAAGCAGCAGCTTTGAAAAATTCCACATCGTCCTCGTCCAAATCTTCGTCTGAGTTATCATCATCAATCATCTTCGAACCATCAAAATCGCCAATATCATCGTCGTCGTCTTTTCGTTGCTGAGGAACCGTCCTCTTTTCGTCGTTGTTACGCGTCCTCGTTCTGCTTCTGACGAACGCACTACATTTTCTCACCCGAGGGTGTTGATTTTTCCCGACGATGAGAGGAGGAGGAAAAGAACACCGGAAACAGCAGAGTTTGGGATTTGGAGGAGGAGCGAGTGGTCGTCGCGAAGAAAAGGAGGAAGAACGCGACCACATCGACCGTCTCTCTTTCTCTCTTTCTTTCCCGCGTTTCTGGGAGTATAAAATATAACGTGCCAGAATTGAAGTTTCTCCCTTCTTTGCTCTTCTTCTTCTTTTTGGCGAGAAACGTCTTTTTTTTTATCAATCCAAAAATAGAAAAAAGTCAAACGAAAGATATAAAAATAATATTTTTAGTAAAATCGGAAAGAAGAAGGAAGAAAGAGAGCGTTAAAGAGCGCGCACTTGAGACGACGGGACGGGCGAGTACTCTTCTTCTCGCGTCTCTCTTTCTGTCTCTCTCTCTCTCTCTGCGAAAGACCGAGGAAAATCCGAGCGATGATGATGCAAAACGCGACGACGTAAAACCACCACCATTTGCTGAAAAAAAAAGAGACGACAGACATGTTTCGGTGGTCGCACGAGCGCATGTGCGAGGAAAGAGTGCGAAGAAAAGTACTACTCGCGGCGGCGTCGTTTGATGATTCCCCAAATCGCGGAGGAGAGGAGAACAACGAAAAGATAAAGATGAAGAAGACTTATGAGAGAAGAAGCGGTGGGAGAACGGATGTGAGATCGATCGAAGAGATTAAAGCGGAAATCGCGCTCGTGGAGAGACAGCTGAGAGAGAAGAAAAGAGAGGAGGAGGAAGAAGAGGAGAGGAGGAAGAAGTTGCGAGCGATGAAGATGCAAAGCGATCGCGAAAGGGAGGGAAATCGGAGGTATCGTCGATGCGGTATTAATAACAGTGGTGGTGTCGACGCCGCCGCGAACGGTCTCGCGTGGATCGATCGTAAAGGCCCGGAGCCGGCATCGAGGGCGATGGCGAGACGGTTGTTGGAAACGCTGGAAGAGAGATGGAGCGACGATGAAGACGACGCGTGTTCGTCGTCGTCCTCATCTGAATCTGGGTGTGAAGAAGATAACGAGGATGATATTTCTCTTGCTTCGAGGAGTCTCGTCACGTTTACATCGCGGAACAATACGTCAAAGAAAGAAGAAGGCGAGAATAAAACGAAACGTCACCATCAAAAATTGAAAATGCTGGAAACTATCGCGCGAGAAACGTCCCGGCAGATCCACGCGCAGTGCAGAGACCGCGGCGAGCTCGTCGATGCAGTTTTAGATCGATATCGAGATATAATAGACGTAAAAAATCAACAGATGGAAGAGATGCGCTTACAAAATCGAAGATTGTCTGCCATGCGAGATTTTGCAAACACGCAATCCGAACGCGACGGAGAGGAAAAAATCGCGTTGGCGAAGAGTTTAGCTGCCACGAGAAGAGAACAGAAACGCGTGCAAATGTTAAACGAAAAAATATCGAGCGAGTTTGCAAACGCCAAATTAAGATGGCAGGAAATATCGTCGGAGCGAAAGAACAGACGCGATTTAGAACGAGATGCTTTGCTGAAAGCGCAAAAGGAATTGAAACAGTTGAAAGAGACAATGTTTCGCGAGATTCGAGCGCAGACGATGGTTTTAGAGAAGAAGTTAGTGCACGCGTTGGACAGTCGCGACGATTCGAAAGAGTCGCTGAGGTACGCGGAGGAACGATTGCGCGTGGCTTTGGCGAAAACTCCGAGAGGAAAACCAGTTGATACGGATGCGCAAACGAATCGGCGTTGGATGAAGCACGTGATTGCGAATGGCGAGGACGGGTCGCTGCTTGGAATTGGTTGTGATGATATGGCAGACGCGAGCTCGCAAACGGACGCAGATTTGGTGATGTTGGGATGGCATACTCGTGACAACAATAACAACGACGACGGTATCGAGACAACTTCTGCGAGTATGAAGAAAAGAAGAGGGGATGGGCGAACCAACAGAAACGCTTCCGCTTCTTCTTCTTCTCCGAGCGCTGGTAGAAGTTTCACTCTCGGTGGGTTCGCGAGGCTCATCCAAACTTCGAAAATAAACGGTCGCGAGAAACCAAAGTCGTGGACGTTACGCACGGTTGCGCAGATTTATGCCGATAAAATAGCCGCCGAGAAGGATCAAGAGAAGCAGCAACAGCAACAACAACAACAACAACAGACATCGACTCATATCGGAGGCGGATCTCATAACGATCTCGCGAGTTTTGCGTACGAGTGGCACGTGCATCGGTACGGCTTGCGGCAATTGGCGGAAACAAACTGCTTGGATTTAATCGCTTCGTGCAAAGTTCACTCGACGTCGTCGCTGAAAATCAGACAGTTTGCGGCGTTTTGCGGACTCCTCGAATCGTCTACCTCCACTTGTTCTCCAAATGGTACTGTTTTAAACACGGACGAAAGCAATAGCGCTCACTTTGGCGGCGACCGGGATACGTACGATTTCTATTTGAAAGTACTCGACGCGTTGGCACCGAATGGTCACATCTCTTCACTATTCCCAGAAAACGAATCCGCGAACGGTAAAGCGATAAAAATTAGCGAAGTTCAAAGTAACACCGCGTCGGTCAAAATGATGAACTTTGACGATAGCGGTAAAGTGACGTTCTCACACGCGTGCGAAGCAGTAAAAGCGCTGCTGTTCCCGGACGTCTTGGTCAACGAGAAGACGAGCGCTCAATTTAGTAATAGCACTAGCAATAACAATAGCACTCTTCGATTGACCGAGAAGGAAAAGATGGACGCGTTAGCGCGAGCATTTCTCTTCCATCGAGGCGTAGAAGCGTCCTCGTCCTCGTCGTCATCTTCCTCTAGCAACGGGATCAAGAAAAAAGTAACTGGAACAACTGTAGATGCGGACGATGTCGTTTCGATTTTGATGACTGAACACGAGAAACGATCGAAACGGAATATGAGAGCTTTGATTGTATTGTTCCGCGCGATGAATTGCGAAGATCATGTCGGTGAAAGTATATCTACGAATAGTAGTCTTTCATCGTCTGGCCTGTCGAGAGAAGATTTTTACGCCGCGTTTCGAATCGCGAGCGATAGCGCGTTGACGGAATCAAACATACACGTGGCATGGAAAGAGTGCGTTAATATGTGTATTCGTTCATCGGCGATTGGCCCTGTCGACGCACCAAGCGACATCGGAAGGAAGAAAAAAATGACAAAGAAGAAAAACGCGAGAGGAACTAAACTGAGCAAACAAAGGAAGACGGCGCATATCGGAGAAGATGTCATGATTTCCGAAACAGTAGCGGCTTCGAACGAATCCATCGTCGATGTAGATGCTTTAGTTCGCATTCCTGACCACGTTTTCGTCAGCGTCGCTAAGAAGCGTTGCTTCCTCGGAGCGTTTGAAATTCAATACGAAAAACGTTCTCCTCGAGGCATCGAAGAAGTCCAAGAGGAACAAATCGCCTACGAAAATGCGATAACAACGAAAATCACCGCCGAATCCGCGTATTACGACTCTTTCGAAACCGAGTGTCGCTTTTGCAAAGAACTCTTCGATCTTCACGACGACTTGAAATCCAAGTTCGATCCTCCGCACCCGTCCGCAACTCTCGACTCCAGCGCGATGCAAATCATCCACACCTCTCTCCTTCGTTGCGAAAAACTGAGGAACAAATACATTCGAGAGCAGCAAACGCAAACGCACGCGGGGCAAAACCAACAACAAAACTTCTCGCGCAAAGAGAAAACGTTCTTGCGAGCGCTCGTCCTCAAAGCGTTATCCTTGGAGTTGCAGAAAATCCAAGTGAAAAGACGAGGAGGTATTAAACGCGTCGGTGAATTAGTACGCGCCACGGTGTCGTTCAAGTTACGGAACGCGTTTCGGGAGCAATAATAGCATTGTAGTTATACGATGATCTTTGATTGATTGATTGATTGCGCGATAAAATTTTAGTACGAGCGCTTTTCCTTGTTGTTTCGTGTATTTTTGGTTTTGTTTTGTTTTTTGTCTCTCTTTTCCTCCTCTTTTGCCTCCACACAAAAAGAAAGCATTGACTCTTCGCCTAGTAACGCGCACAAACAGACGCACTTTGCAAAGACGAAGCGACAAAGAGAAACGCGACTTTTTAAAAAAAGTTCGCGCGAAACGAAACGACTTCTCTTCGAAGACGTTTACAACCAGAGCGAATACTCTTCGCGAGACAGACGACGAGAAGGAGAAGCGAGATTACAACTGTAAAAAACGTTCGTCATCATCATCTAGACAGAAAAAAATAGCAGAGAGAGAAACACATTAAAATGGCTTCGAAACGAATCACCAAAGAGCTCGTGGTACGTTTTCGCACTCGTTTCGAGTACAGATAGCATTCGACCAAGTTTCTTTCCCGGAATTGAGAGACTTTGGCGGTCGCGTCGGTGTTTTTTCTTTTGATTTCGCGCGTGCAGACATTTTTCTTCTTTTCGCTTCTTTTCTTTCTTCGTCCGTTCGTCGTCGGTTCCTTCTCGAGAGAGACAAATTTCATCGGAGACTTCGTCGGTCCGTCGCACTTGAATCGCAAACGCTGACCACGAAACAACATCAACGCATTTTTCCACCTCTTGCGCACCGCGTAACGAATTCAAACAGGATTTACAAAAAGATCCGCCAACCTCTTGCTCGGCCGGTCCACGGTCCGAGGACGATATTTTCCACTGGGACGCCACCATCATTGGCCCAGCGGATAGTCCTTACCAAGGCGGTCTCTTCTTCGTCGCGATCCACTTCCCTCCGGATTACCCGTTCAAACCTCCCAAGGTGAATTTCAAGACAAAAGTGTACCATCCGAACGTGAACTCGCACGGGAGCATTTGTTTGGACATTTTGAAAGAGCAGTGGTCGCCGGCGTTGACGATTTCGAAGGTTTTGTTGTCTATTTGTTCGCTGCTGTGCGATCCGAACCCGGACGATCCTTTAGTGCCGGAAATCGCGCACATTTACAAGACGGATCGACCGAGGTACGAGGATTTGGCGAGGGAGTGGACGAGGAAATACGCGACGCTCTGATATAGCATACAACGAATTTGAGAGACAAGAAGATGGAGAGAAGTAGCACAAAGAGAAGCGCGCGATAAAAAGGAAAGATTTGGCGAGAGAGAAAAAGACGGAGAGAATATGCACCCCTCCTTTCTGTTATATTTAAGTAAAACGACGTAATAATAGAACAGATGTGTGTGTGTGTGTGCGTGTTTTCGAAGAGAGAGAGAAAGAGAGGCGAGAGATCCGAGTTATATAAAGTGTGTGTAATATCAACAATTTTGAGTATTTTAGTTTGAAAATCTGAGGACGCGAGCGAAAGCTATGAATACAAAACTCTTCTTCTAAGAGGAATGAAACCGGTGTTTTTTCGGCACCGTCAGCTTAGATACCTCTCTCTCGCCCTCTCCGACACCGCTAAACATCGATTTCTTCTTAAACACCCCACTGCTCATGTTATCCAAGCGCTTCTTCTTGCCCGCTTTCTTCGTCTTGAAATCGTTCCAACTGCTCGCCCGTTTCGCGTGTTCGCTCACGTCTGCTTTTTGTTTCTGCTTATACTTAAACGTTTGCAACTGTTTCCTCTTTCGATCTCTGGTGACTTTATCGTCGTCGTCTTGTATTTGAAGCCTCTTCGGGACGATTAAATTCCCTTCCTCGTCGTACGTCGGTTTATCGTCGGCGCCGCGGTAGAGCAGATTTTTCGGCGGCGGCTTATTGTTACCGCCGTCCTCCTCCTCGTCACCGTTTTCTTTTCTAGTTCGTCCTCCTTTTGTTGTTGTTTCTATTCTTCCCTCGTCTTCTCCGTTCGAAGGTCGTTTCAAAACCTTCCACTTCTTCTCCTCTTCCTCTCGCTTCCTCTTCTCTGCCTCTTCCTCTTCCGTTTGACGCAAATTCTCCAAATCCTCCAACTCTTTCTCAATCGCTTCGTGTTCTTCTTCTTCTTCTTTCATTTTCATCGTCGTCGTTTGCTTCTTTCTCTCCTCTTCTTCTTTTTCCTCCGTCGCGCGTTCTTTCAAGACCTCTCTGGTTAACTCGATGACTTCCTTTAACTCTCGTTTCATCTCTTCTTTCTCCTCGCCGTCGTCTAATTGGTCGATATCTTTCATCTGTTCCGCGTATTCACGCAGAGCTTGTTCGAGCTCTGGGATGGATTGGACCGCTTCCTCTTCGTCCTCTTCGTCTTTGTTCTCTTCTTCATCTTCGGCGCGTTTTCGCTCTTCTGTCGTCGTCATTATCTTCCGTGAGACACTTTTTCTAGGGGAAATTGGACGAAAATTCTGCAGAAATCATGCGCGCTTTTGAGACCGTTTCTCGCGCGCAACTTCAACACACGCGCTCCTCCGCATCGAAAATCCGTTTAAAGAGGCGCAAAACCGTTCGACGAGGACGTGTTGCGGTCGTTTCGAGCGCAAAAGAGGAGGACGAGGACGAGGAGGACGACGACGAACCGCCGCCGGAAGTGTTACCATACATCGGCGGCGACTTGTTACCGAAAGAAACGGAGACGCATACATCCGGCTACGTCGCCATCGTCGGACGTCCAAACGCCGGGAAATCG
>Ga0255753_1001593_pt1 | contig 26677 bp, 31 predicted proteins | sample 041ome_10_FD_179953 | JGI IMG/M metagenome (GOLD analysis project Ga0255753, IMG submission 179953) | Coastal salt marsh microbial communities from the Groves Creek Marsh, Skidaway Island, Georgia - 041412US metaG (version 2) | ecosystem: Environmental > Aquatic > Marine > Intertidal zone > Salt... | reverse complement strand
AGCTATGGGGTAACAGGTCAAACTCAAATATTAGCAACAAACTCTGCTACTTGGCAAGTTACAGGAGTACAACTCGAAGCAGATACATCCGCCTCGGATTTTGAATTCTTGCCTTTTGATGTGAATTTACAGAGGTGTATGAGATATTATTTTAATCACTATACTCCTGACGATAATGGATTATATGGATTATTCACTGCTCACACTTCTTCGGCTGGAAGAATGCCATATAGATTTGTTGTACCTATGAGAGATGCACCAACAGTTAGTTCTTCATCTGCTTCTGGTTTTACTTGGTTGGGTAATAATACAGCGGGTAATCCTAGTGTTATTGGTTCAGAATCTTTAAACAAATACTCTTGCACAGTTAATCTTACAGGAAGTTTTACACAAGGGTATTCTTATTGGTTAGCAGGTTCAACTAGTACAGAGTTAAGGTTTGATGCGGAGTTATAAATGATACAGAGTGTAGAAAAACAATATAATTTGTTAAATATAGTAGATACTTATAAAGTGATTTTAACTAATGGGGAAATTTTATTTGTTCCTCACAATGAAGCAAACCGACACTACCAAGAGATATTAGAATGGGTTGAAAACGGTGGCGTTATAGTAGATAATGGAGCGTAATTATGGCATCAACATATTCAGATAGACTTAAACTCGAACTTCAAGGAACAGGCGAAAACGCCGGTACTTGGGGTGATAAGACGAATAATAACCTCGACGTAGTCGATGCTTTTGTTGCGGGATATTTGTCCAAAGACGTTGGGGGGAGCTCTAATGTAACCCTGACCACGGCCAACGCATCGTCAACAGCCGAAGCTTCTAACAAAGTTATTGAGTTAACAGGAACACTGACTGGTAATATTACCGTCTTTATCCCTGCTAAAGAAAACAACTATTTTATTTATAATAACACATCAGGTTCCTACACTGTCAATGTAGCAGCGACAGGTCATGGTGCTAACAGTGCCACGATCGCTCAAGGTGCTAAGACTTTAGTGTATTGTACTTCCGATAATGTTGAAGATATTTTTGGTGATGATATTAATGTCACAGGAAATGTTTCTGCTTCTTATTTCATCGGTGACGGATCAAGTTTAACGAACATTGAACCTTTTGATTCAGGTACTTTAATGCTATTCCAACAAACCACTGCTCCCACAGGTTGGACTAAACAAACAACACATGACAACAAAGCACTACGTGTTGTCACAGGTACAGCCAGTTCAGGTGGTAGTAATACTTTCTCTGGTGTCTTTAATACAGCTGTTGCTGTTTCAGGCACATCAAACAACTCCACCGTCACTATTTCAGGTTCGACCGCAGGTCATACCTTGAGTTTATCTGAAATACCATCTCACCGTCACTTAGAAGGTGGGCATGTAGAATTTGGTACAGGTGATAGTGTATCAGCAGGAGTAAGAAATACAGGAAACGATAGCGGTGCGAGAAGATATTATACTGATTATCAAGGTGGAGGCGGATCACACTCTCACAGTGCGGGCACCTTAGCAGGTGACAACCACTCACACACATACACCAGTGACTTAGAACTTAATGTTCAATACGTAGATTTAATTATTGCCGCCAAAGATTAATTTTGAAAATAGAAGTTAAAGACAACTGTCCTCTCAACAATTTTAAACCTTGTAAAAAATTTGATTGTGCTTGGTTTATTCAAATCAGAGGAAAACATCCACAAACAGGAGCAGACGTTGATGAATATGGTTGTGCCATGGCGATGATGCCTTTGCTTATGATTGAGAATTCACGGCAAACGAATCAAGCAGGAGCTGCGATAGAAAGTTTTAGAAATGAAATGGTCAAAGCCAATATGGCCACATTAACAGGATTAATGAAAGGTATGGAAAATAAAAAACTAAGAAAGGACTAATAGATGTTAGAAGGCGATTTGAAAGACAAGGGAATAAAAATATATTTAGGCATGCCGATGTATGGCGGAATGCTAACAGAAAACACTGTTCATGGTTTATTAGGCTTACAAACCTGGTGTCAAAAAAGTGGTGTTGAAATGAAATTACAGACGATGGGCAATGAGTCCTTAATTACTCGTGCTCGAAATACTATTGTCTCGATGTTCTTAGACGATACTAAATATATTGGTACTCATTTATTATTTATTGATGCTGATATTGGATTTGAACCAGCTAATGTAGAGAGATTAATCCGTGCCGATAAAGATATTGCTTGTGGTATTTATCCACGTAAATGTGTGCACTGGGATCAAGTTATTAATGCTGTTAAGGCAAATCCAAATATTTCAGAAGAAGAAATATCTTATCGAGCACTGGGGTATAATCTTAATTTTGAAGACCCTCAACATGTTCAATTACAAAATGGTTTTTGTGAGGTAATGGAAGCGGCGACAGGAATGATGCTAATTAAAAGAGATGTCTTTAGAAAAATGCGAAAAGCATATCCTGAGCGAAAATACAAATCCGATCAAATCATTAATGGTAAGCGATTTAGTTCGGATAATTGTTATGATTTCTTCGGTGTCGGTAAATTAGAATGGGATAAGGCAGAACGCTACCTCAGTGAGGATTATTATTTCTCTAGACTATGGCGTAAGATCGATGGTAAGATATGGGCGGATGTTTCCATGCCTTTAAATCATCAAGGAACAACGATATTTAAAGGTCATGTAGGAACCATGTTTAGCAAAGCCAATGACACTAACAAAGATACAACTCAAACCGGGAATTCAAAAACAGACCAGTGATCTAGGTGCATCTGGTGGTTATGTAGATTCAGACAATGTTCGTTTTCGATATGGTCTGCCAGAAAAGATTGGCGGTTGGGAAGAGACACAAGATTATAAATTAATTGGTGTGGCTCGTGATGCTCATAACTGGGTAGCACTAGACGGCACACGATTATCTGCTGTAGGCACCGATAAAAAGCTCTACGTCTTTGCTAATGATATCTTCTATGATATCACTCCGATTAGACAAACCAATTCTGCAGTAACCAGTATCTTTACAACAACAACAGGCTCAGCAAACGTCACCGTTAGTGTGAATGGTCATGGTGCCAATGAAGGAGATATTGTTACTTTTTCTAGTACAGGTAGCTTAGATATAACGAATACAAGTTTTACAACAGCTGACTTTGATCGTAGTTTTGAAGTTAAGTCTGTAACAAATACCAATGCCTTTGTTATTGAACAAGATACAACGGAAGCCAGTGCAGGAATCACGGCCAACGGAACATCGACCGCTACTTTTGATATTAACGTAGGTCCTGCTTTTTCAACATTTGGTTATGGTTTTGGTACTTATACCTGGGGATCTTCAACTTGGGGAACTGCTCGACCAACCTCTAATGTTGTTTTAGATGGACGAGATTGGTCACTTGATAACTTTGGTGAGAACTTAATTGCGACCGTTCTTAATGGAGCCACCTATCAATGGTCTCCTACTAATGATACATTATCCGGTAGAGCAAGTTTAGTTGCCAATGCACCTACAACTTCTAAGTTTTCTTTAGTCTCTACCCCTGATCGACATTTGGTTTTATTCGGAACAGAGAAAACTATTAGCACTGCAAGTTCACAAGATCCTTTATTATTACGTTTCTCTTCTCAAGAAGATATTAACACTTATGAACCTAAAGCAGAAAACACTGCAGGCTCACTGCGTATTCAAGACGGTTCTACTATTGTAGGAGCCGATAAGGCAAGAGGTGCTATTTTAGTTTGGACAGATACTTCCTTACACGCAATGCAGTTTATTGGTCCTCCTTTTACTTTTGGACTTAATCAATTAGGTAAAAACTGTGGACTCTTAGGACAACACGCTGCTGTTGTTGTGCGAGATGTTGCTTATTGGATGGGGCAAAATGCATTCTTCGCTTTTGATGGTACCGTGAAAAAATTACCCTGTACTGTTGATGATTTTGTATTTGAAAACCTAGATTTAACACAAACAGATCAAATCTTTGCGGGCGTCAATACAGAATTTGCAGAGATTATTTGGTTCTATGTAACCAATCCAGATAACATAGCACAACCACAAGTTAATAGATGTGTTGTTTATAATTATTTAGAACAGTCGTGGTATGTGGGTTCAATGAGTAGAACGACTTGGGTTGATCGAGGTGTGTTTCAAAATCCTTTGGCTACAGAATATTTAACTAACACCGCTTCTAATACAACACCTACTGTTATTGGATTATCTAATGGAGCATCAAATCACTACAAACAAGAGTTTGGAACTGATGCTAATGGTTCTTCTATTCAAGCTTTTATTCAATCGGGAGATTTTAATATTGATGAAGGTGGAGAACAATTGATGCGTATTGCAAGATTTATTCCTGACTTTAGAGAACAATCGGGAGATTTAAATATGACTTGGAGCTTTAAGAATTATCCTTATGGTAATGTGATTAGTCAAACAAATTCAACTGTAACAACGACAGATACAAAAAAAGATATTCGTGGTCGTGGAAGACAAGCTAATTTTAAAATAGAATCTGATTCTGTTGGTGGTAATTTTAAAATGGGTACCTTTACTATTGATGCTTTTCCTGACGGTGGTCGATAATGGCAAAAATACCTCAAACGAGATTTCCCGATCCACCCGAACAGTATGATCCTAGAGCATTTGCAGAACTTATTCGACAATTAGAACAAATTGTGCTACAGCTAAATTCAAGTTATCAGCAAGACAATGCTGACGAACAAACAAGAAGAGCATGGTTTTTTAGTGGGAGTGCGACAACAACTTAATGGCAGACGTATTTAAAAACTTTACAGGTATTCTAGACACAACAGCAAACGCTACTATATTTACCGTACCCGTGGCCAATGTAGCTGCAACGCCCCCTATTCCTGCTACAACCTATGTTGCTAAAACATTTTTCATTGTTCACGAAGCAGTGACCAACCCTAAAACTCTGGTTAGCGCCTATCATTACGATGCTAGTGAAGATCAAACAATTGCATTTGCTGCCGAAGTATCAGCGGGCGTGGCTTTAAATTTATTTCAAAATGGAGTCTATGTGTTTGAAGCAGGAGATCAATTAATTGTTAATGCTAACATAGCTAACAACATAAATTGGTCAGTTTCCTTGCTTGAAATAAAGGGACAACAATAGTACAAATAAAGGTTAATATGCATAAAATAGTCGATGAACCAAAAATTCTAGGATACAGGGAGATCAACGGTGAACAAGTACCTATCTATAGCTGTAAGACAGAAACTGTTATTACGAATACACGAACTGGTACAACTTACGAGTCAGAAGATCATTGTTCTGCTGACGTTACTGATCCTAACACCGATACTACCGATGCTGATATTAAGCGAGATGTTACAATCTTTGCACCACGATTGGCGAATCTGGGTGCGGTCAATAAAAAGGAATAATAAATGTTAAAAAAGATTCTACCCGCAGTCACTGGTGCAATCGGGTTCGCTATTGGTGGACCGATGGGAGCATCCATTGGTGCAGGATTAGGATCTGCAATCAGAGGAGACAATCCTGCGAACATTGCAACTTCTGCTTTAATGGGTTTTGGTTTAGGAAGTTTTGCTACAAGTGCAGGTTTATTTGGGACAGCAGCCCCAGCTTCTCAGTTTGGAGGAACGACAGCTTCTAGCGCTATTAAAGAAGCTCAAACTGTTGAACAATTAAAAGCAGCTTTAGGAGGAGATCCTACTAAAAATTTAGCAAAAATGTCAGCACGTGAAGCTTTAGGGCAACCGAGTGTTTTTCAAAGGGGAGCAGAAGCTTTTGGAGGAATGAGCACTTTAGCAAAAGGTGCCTTAGGATTAGGCGCTATCGGTGCATTAAGTTCCATAAAAGAAGACGAAGATGAAGTAACTCCTATAGAAGGTCCACCAGAACCAGGTAGTGTCATGCCTTTAGATTTAAGAATGCCAGATGTTGCTTATGCAACTGAGTATGGTTCAGCTACTCCAACATATAGAAGTTTAGCTGAAGGTGGAGATGTTATTGATACAGAGTCAAGATCTCTTAATGATGTGGTTAACAACTTCCCTCGTAAAGTAGGACAGATCGACGGACCAGGGACAGAGAAATCTGATGACATCCCTGCAATGTTAAGTGATGGTGAATTTGTGATGACGGCTCAAGCCGTGAGAGGACTTGGGGCATTGAATGGTGCAAATAAAGATGATACGTTAGAACAGCGTCGCAAAGGTGCCAAAATGATGTATGAAATGATGGATAAATTTGAAAGCAAGGTAGCATAATATGGCAGAAGAGATTGTACAATATCAACGACAAGCTCCCTTCATTGAAGAGAGAGCGGAACAATTATTAGCATCCGTAATGGGTGTACCTTTAGCACCAGGGGAAACACCTCCTCCTCAATTAGAAGGAGAGACCGATGAACAATATCAATTAAGATTAAAAGGTTTAGCAGGTATTTCACAAGCAGTCCCTGCAAAAGAAGTTGCTCCTTTAGAGCAAGCACAATTAACAGCGATTCAAGAAGCTCAATCAGGCTTAGGTGCGTATCAACCATTTTTACAACAAGCACAGCAAACTATCGGTGCAGGACTTGGGGCCATTGGTGCCGGAGTTACAACATTGGATCCTTCTCAAGTCGGAACATATATGGATCCCTATCAACAACAAGTAACACAACAGGCTTTAGCAGAACTACAAAGACAAGCAGATATTCAATCGCAGAGAACTGCAGCGGAAGGCGTAGCTGCGGGAGCTTTTGGAGGAGCAAGATTCGGTGTCCGTGAAGCGGAAGAAGCGAGAAATTTAGCACAGGTTAAATCTCAAAGAATTTTTGAAGACTTATCACGAAACTATTTACAAGCACAAGCCGCTCAAAGAGCAACCGCACAACAATTAGGGCAACTCGGAACACAAACTTTAGGTGTTGCTCAAGCACAAGTTGGTTTAGGAGAAGCCGGTCAAAGATTATCTGGTGTTGATATTAACAGATTATTAAGTGTGGGTGGTATTCAACAGCAACAACAACAAAATATTTTAGAGGCTCAAAGACAAACAGAGTTAGCTAGGCAACAAGAACCTTTTAAAAGAGCAGGATTTGCTTCTGATATTCTACGAGGTGTTCCCACATCACAAATTCAATATACACAACAGCCTTCTCCCTCACTTTTACAACAAGTAGCAGGGTTAGGGATTGCTGGACTAAGTACCTTAGGTGCTTTAGGGGGAGCGGGCGGTATTAGTTCGTTAATAGGATAATGGCTATATTAGATAGACCCATGTTCCAGCGCCCACTGACCAAGGACCAATTACGTGCTTATGGTATCCCAGCTTTTGCTAATGGTGGTATCGTGGTTCAAAAGTTTGCTAACGGAAGAGAAGTTACTATTCCTCCAGGGTATCAATATGATGATAAAGCACTTGGTCAAACAACAGGTTCTCCTACAGCAATGGAGACGGTTATGGATCCTAAAAGTTATACACCTATGGTTGAGAAATATGCTAAAAAAGGAGTAACTAATTTAGAAGGTCGAATTGCTACTCTAGAAAGAATTATTGCTAATCCTGAATATTATGGGGAAGATAAAGTTGCTGAAGCACAAGCAGAACTTCCAAAATTAAAAGCAGAGTTAGCTGAAAGAAAAGCAACTACAGGTTCAGAGGAACAAAAAATAGAAGCTACTTCAACTCCCGTACCAGAAGATATTAAGAAGGCAAAAACAACTACGGAATTAAAAGAAGCTATCTTAAAAGGAAAAGGTCCAGGGCAAGATGAAATCATTGAAGAAAAGACAACAAGTGTTACCGATACTCTTGGAGCACCAGAAAAAGAAAGACTTTCTGATTTAGAATCTTTAGTGAGAGAGCGTTCTGATTTATATAAAAAGATTTTAGGGGATCCTAGGGAAGGGTTAAAACAACAAGGTCTATTACAGCTAGCACAATTTGGTTTGAATTTAGCTTCTGCTAAAGGCGGAAACTTTGCTGAGAAGATTGCTAATTCAGCTAAAGATCCATTGCAAGCTTTTGCAACTCTAGGTAGAGAAGCAATGAAAGATGAAAGAGCGATTGATATGATAGCTATTAAAGGTGCTGAAGAAGAACTAGGTAGAACTCAGAAGCCAGGAACCTTTGGTCAATTAGTACAAGACCTTATAAACAGTAAAGGACTTAGTCCAGAAAAAGCAGCTGAGGAAGCAACTAGAATATACGAACAAAAATCTGGGAAAACTATCGCTGAGATGAAAGACGAAAGGTATTCAGAACTGTTAGTTCTTTATGAAAAAGAACTTGGTGTAGTTAATGACGCTATTGAGGCGGCTGACGCTCAAATTAAAAAAGAATTTGGAACAGGAATGTTCCTAGAACAAGATTCAACAACTACAACCACCCCAACAAATACAGAAGAAGTAATTAAAATAGATTAGGAGGTCACATGCCAATTTATGAATATCAAGGGCAAAAGTTTGACCTCAAAGAAGACTTATCTACTACTGAAGCAAAAGAAAAAATACTTAATTATTTAGAAGAAAAAAAAGACGAAGATAAAAAACCTAATTTTTTTGTAGGACTTGCTTCTGGTGTTGCTTCTGGTGTTTTAAAAATACCTGAGGGATTTGCTTCTCTCGCTGCTGAATTAATTGATTTAGGAGCGGATACAAATACAGCCGCTGGTGTTGAAGAGTTTTTTGATAAGTTAAATCCTTTTGAAGAAATAGCAGAGCAAACACTAACAGGGAAAATTGCCGAAGGTTTAATTCAATTAGGGGTACCTGGTGTAGCGGGTTATAAATTAGGAGCGGGATTAGCAAGAAGAGCCCTTGGTGCAAAGAAAACAGGTAAGTATTTAGACAAAGCAACAGGTAAAAAATTAGTTAGAAAAGATATTGATCAAAATACTTTAAAAAGCGATTTAGCTACCAAATTAAAAATTGGTGGTGGGGGATTATTTGGTTCCACTGTTGGTGAGGGAATAGCCTACACTGATGATTTTGGAACTATTGGTGATGCTATTGGTGGTCCAACAGAAACAGATCAAAGAGAAGGATTAGAGGGTAGAGAAGAAGCATTTAGAAAATTTACTAATCGTTTTAAATTTGCTGTAGAGAGTGGTGCCATTGGAGCAGGGTTAGGAGCAACTATAGCTGGTGTCAGTAAAGCAGTGAAAGCAACTCCTCTCGCAAGACAATTTGATAGAAGTCCTTTACAAAATGTAATTGGTAAAGGGTTAAATATGCTAACTCCTAATAGTGTTCTTGGTCAAAGAGCATTTAATATTCTAAAAGATGGAGATCAAATAGCTTCTACTTATGCTTTACAATCACAAATCGTAAGTGAAACCTTAGCCAAGTCAGCTGAAAAAATTTCAAAACAAGCATTAAAAAATGCAGGATCACAGAAAGACGAAATCTTTACGAAGTTTCAAAAGCTTGTCAATGATCGACTAACCGACTTCGGTAAATTTAAAAGATCAGATTTTGTTTTTGACCAACAAGGAAACATTGTGCAGAAACAATTACCGGACGCAGCTTACTCTGTTCCAAAAGAAATTATTAAAGTAAATTCTAAAGGAAAAGAATTTAGCGTAGCTAACCCTGCCTATAAAAAAAGAGAAGCCCTTCATGATTTTATGAAGAATACTTTGAAAGCAACAGATGATGATATTTTAGAATTTGAAAATTCCTTATTAGCTTCTCGATATCAATTAGATTTAAACTCTCTTACTTTAGATAATCAATTTTTAAAACCTTTAATTAGAGAAGCGAAAGATGTTCTTGGAATTAAAGGATTATCCAAACAAGAAGAAAAGATAGCTAGAGATGTTCTGTCTAGTGCTACTGAACTAAGTGATACTTTCACCAGTCAGCTTGGTAAGTATATGAACAGAGAGTACAAGATATTTAAAAAAGAAAAAAATGTATTTAAAAAGATATTTTCTGGTGATGATTTTAAACCAACACAAGAAATAATTCAAAAATCAGAAAGAGTATTTAGAACAGCGATTGCTCAGGCATATAAAAATAGTGATACAACAAGAGCAAAAGCAACCGAGATTGTTGAGTTAAGAGCATCACAACGTCAAAAGCAACCGATGACAGGTAAAAGGGATCCTCTCATAGAAAGAGAGAGAAACATCAGTAAACAAAAAGCCATTGAAGAACAAATAGATAGAATGGCTAAAGACTACTACGACAATGTTGCTCCTCAAAAAGCGACCGATGCCGTTGAAGCTATTATAACAACAAGAGGAAAAAGTTTATTTGAAACTCCTGCGGGGCCTATCAGTGGGTTTAAAAAGTTTATTAAAGATGAAGCTAGCTTAGAATTAGACGAAGGAATATTTAAAGAAAGAACTTTACGTAATCCTGTCATTAGACAATTGTTAGGAGAGATTGAAGATCCTTTTTATAACATTGCTAATACCAATTCTAAACAAGCTCAAATCATGGCACAGCTTCAAACACACAATAAATTATTTCAAGACACTGTAAGAACAGGAGAAGGTGGTGCAGCAAAAAGTAATATGTTCTTTGATAGTAGTGCAGAAGCCAGAGAGGCTATAAAGAATTTACCCGAATACAAAGATATCTATATCGGGCCCGATGATATTGTTCAAATAAAAACAAAAAATGCTGACATTGTTCCTAGTGTATTGGACGGTAAATATACATTCAAACCTGTAGCTGAAGCAATCACTAGCGGTGATCAAATGCTAGCAGATAATACTTTAAATAATCTTTACAAATGGATGGTCTTAATTCCTAAAAGTATATCTCAACAAGCTAAAACTATTTACTCACCATTCACTCACGTTAGAAACGTATTGTCCGCAACTTTATTTACTACGATGAATGGTAATATTTTATTTCAAAACCCTGCGAAAACAGCTCGTTATTTTAAAAGAGCACTGAAAGATATTACAGGCACTGATGCTGAGTCTGTTGCTCGTCGATTAAGAAATCAAAGATTAGGTATTAATGGCACTAGCCCTATCGCTGGGGACATCGATGCATTAGCAAAAGAAGTCGGCACTGATATCTACACAGGAAACTTTAATGGCTTTATGGATAAGCTGTTAGGTAGAACTTCTAAACTAGCAGAGAAAGCAAGACGAGCTTATCTCGCTGAAGATAATCTATGGAAGAACTACAATTTTGAAGTTGAATTAGACGCATTAAAAAACAATTTCTCAAAGCTAGGTATCACGGCTGATAATATTTTTGATCCAAAAAACATGAATTCCTATAGTAAATTACTAGGTAGACAAGTAACCAAGAATGATCCTATCTTTGATCGTATTGTAGATATTAGTCCTGACGGTAAGTTTTTAACTATCGGTAATCAAGGTGTTCGATTAGAAGGAGACAAACTACTAGAAACTTTCTATGAAAATATGGCTGCACAAATTACCAAGCACAATATTCCCAACTATGAATATGTTGGCGACTTTATCAAAAGCTTAAGAAGACTACCTCTTGGTACCTTTGTTGCTTTCCCTGCTGAGATTATTAGAACAGGATACAACACTATTCAAAGAGGTTTAAGAGAACTACAAGTTGAAGGATTTAAACAAACAGGAATGAGAAGATTAGCAGGTGTTGCAACCACAGCTGCTGTTGTTCCCGCAGGCTTAGTTGAGTTTGGTAAATCCTTAGCTGATATGACTGATGATGATATGAGAGCACTGAGAACTTTTGTTCCTTCGTGGTCAGAGAACGGTTTGTTAATGCCTGTTAGTAGAGATGAAAAGACAGGGAAAGTAAAATATGTTGATTTAAGTTACATCTTTCCCTACGACACATTAGTTCGTCCTGTTAATACTATTTTAAACGAAGCATCTAAAGGACAGCAAACAGGAGAGAGTTTAAATAAATATTTACTCGATGCAGGTGCTACTAGCTTCTATGAATTATCCAAACCTTTTATCTCTGAATCTATTTTCTTTGAAGCGTTCGCTGATATTGTAGCTAGAAACGGCAGGTCAAGAGACGGTCGACAAGTATTTAGACCCGGAGATTCTGTGGGAGAAAAAGTTTATAAAGGTGGTATGCATGTTTTAGAAACCTTTATGCCTGGATCTGTTAATCAGATAAACAGATTATTTCAAGCAGGTGCTTTAGGTAATGAAAAGATTCCCGATAAATATGGTAATACTTACAACTTACTTGATGAAGCTGGTGGTATCTTTGGATTCAGAGCTATTGAAGCAGATCCTGTAGACGCCATGCCGTTTATCGTTACCGATTTTAATAAGAAAAACGATAGTGCAAGAGCATCCTTTGTTGGTGATGTTTTAAAAGGTGGTCTTGTTTCTCCTGGTGAAATCGTGGAACAATACATCAAGTCCGAAAGAGTCAGATTTGAAAACTTTAAACAAATGCACAATGCATATAAAGATGCTCTTCAACTAGGGGCAAATAAAGGAAAGCTTAATAAAGAGTTAGGTCGTATGACTGAGTCAGAAAGACAAGCTATAATTTCTGGTCGATACCTACCCTATGTCCCAGGAGAGGGAGTAAGACAAGCTTTCAATGAAAACTTTAGAGAACTAAGAAAAGAACTAGGTAGGGATATTCAAAATCCATTTATCTTAGCTTATCCAGAGATTATGAAGGTAAGAAGAAACAATAGAAATATTGACGTTAATTCTGGAGACTTTGACTCTACCTTTGTAATGCCCGAAGGCTTTGATCTTAAAGAGATTGTTCCCCCATCACCGCCCACGACCACTGGCCCAGTGACCAGTTCGGGAGGCGCAGGAACTGTAGTATCAGGTAGACAAACTCTTGATTCTCAGTTAGCAGCTGATACACTCATTGGAAATGACCCACTACTTCAGGAACTATTTAGACAAAGGAATACATAATGGCACCACCAGGATTTACTAGCAAAAAAACATCTACATCTGGTGGTCCTCCAGGTACTTCTTCAGGTACTTCTTCAGGGAAATCTCGTGCAGATATTGGTAGAGAGTTAGATAGAGAAATAACTCGTAGAGAATATTTTGATAGTCGAAAAGATGTTTCTGATGATCGTTTAGATAGAAGATTAAAACAAGCACAAGAATTAGCAAAGTTTAAAAGAGAAGAAACAAAACCTGTCTACACTACAAGTGGCAGTATTGTAAAAGGTTTAACTCAAAGAAGAACTCCAGAGAGTATGGACTTGGCCCAAAAACAAATGCAATTAGCTAATAAGTATGGTCCTACCTTTGGTGAGATCATGAGTGATGTTACTTATGCTGGTGGAAAAGTTTTAGGTGCTCTTGGAGAAAGAGCCATGAGTGGTAGTTTAGGAATTCTTGGGGCTCTTAAAGATGTTGCTAATTATGCTCTTGATAAAGCTAACAAAGGCTATGATAAATTAAATTCTGTACAACAAGAAATATTTGAAAACCCTGATAAGTATCCTTACGCCTCTAACATATCTCAAGTAAAAACAGTTAATAATTCTAGAGAACTAGCATTAGAAGCTGATAGAGATGCTCTAGGTTTGGAGTTAGATGCTTTAATAGCGGAGAGAGAATTTAGATATAACAACCCAACAGTGGATTTAAGATCGGCTAAAGACTACATAGATTATCAAGTAAGTAGACCTTCTTATGAAACTACACAACCTATTGATGTTAAACAAAAATTTCAAAGTGCTGCTGAAGGGTACCTTGACCCTAAAGCTAGAGAAGAAGCGTTAAAAAAATTAGAAGAATTAAACGTGATGCGAACTGTAGAAGAACTACAGCCACAAGATTCCTTGTCCACGGACGATGGTACACAAGTCACTGCTTATAATAATCCAGGTAATCTACAATTTGCAGGTCAGTCCGGTGCTATTGAAGGTCAAACTTATGGTAATAATTTTGCTGTATTCCCTGATGCGGAAACAGGAATAGCAGCATTAAAAAATGATTTAACAGCTAAAGTAAATAGAAGTAATAGAGTAGAAGATATTATTGGTCAGTATGCTCCTAAAGAAGACAACCCACAATCCTTTAATAACTACTTATCTTTTGTAAAAGAAAGAGTAGGGGAAACTGTTGAACCAAATGAATTAGACGAATTAACTCGTTCTGTTATTCAGTTCGAAAATAAACCCAACATTGCAAATCAGTATTTAGCTATGGCAGCTAATGGTGGAATGATTGATAATCAATTAAAAAGTTTGCAAAACGGTTTACAAAACATGTACAATGGTATACCTTCTGTCAAAAGAAGATGAGAATATTTATTACGCATTTAAGAAATATAATAAGATCATACTTATATAGAGCAACAAAAAGAAAGGAAAAAGATCCTCATGAAGTACATTGGGGAATAGGTGGAAAATGAACACAATAAAAATTACTGATGAACTGAAGGCTCGGATTCGTGACCATGAAGGTTGTAGGGATGAAGTTTATTTAGATTCTCTAGGCAAAGCCACGATTGCCATAGGACATTTGGTACAACCACATGAAAGAGACCGATATAAACCTGGTGTTAAAATATCAGCAGATGAGATAGAAGACTTATTTTTAATAGATTTAAATAGAGCTTGTGCAGGAGCTGAAGAATTAATAGGGCAACTGTATAAAAATGATAGAAGATTACCTCAAACAATTGAACACGTGATCGTGGAAATGGTTTTTCAATTGGGGAAAACAGGCGTTTCAAAGTTTCGTAAGATGTGGAAAGCATTATCAGATGGTGATCGAAAACAAGCATCACTGGAAATGAAGGACTCCAGGTGGCATTCGCAAACTCCTGTGAGATGCGAAGCCTTAGCTGAAATCGTTGCAAACGCTTAGAGCGTTCTTCTAATAAAATTCGGGAAGCGGCCTTCTTGCTTAAATGTCATGTAGGCTGCATACCAATCGTTTTTATATTCTGCTTGGCAGAAATTTTTAATTGATTCATCTTTATCTTCTTTGGTTTTAAAGAAGTTTAGAAAGTGATTCATTGATCTTTTAGTTAAGTTAAACATTATTATCTCCTTGTTTTTCGTGGAGAATATAATGTTATTTTTTCTTTTTAGTTGTGCTTTTATTAGAACTCTGATGTTCTTCTATGGCGTGAAAGACTTCTACCTTGGACCAATGAGCCATCGCAGCTTTATGAATATCTTCTTGAAATACTTTTAACTGACCCATATCCAATTCAATAGGTCTGCCTAAATTGTCTTGTGCTTCTTTAACTTCTTCTCTTGTTAAGCTTAGATATAATTTTCCGTCTTGATATACAATTCTACTCATTTGATTTCCCCCCAGTTATCTCCAATCTCTGCATCACATTTGACCGGAACGTGTAGTTCAACAGCAGATTCCATTATCTCTTTAATCTCTTTTACCTGGGTCTCATTGGCTACGGAGACGTTGAGTTCGTCATGTATTTGAATCATAGGAATAACCCCTACATCCTTCCACAGATTCACCATGGCTTTTTTGGTTTGATCTGCTGCTGAACCTTGTATTAACCTATTCAATGCACGATAGGTACCTGCTCTTTTTATTTCATTCCAGCCCCAAGTCTTGAGGGCATTCTCCTTAGACATCATTCTTTTGTCGTGAAAGTCTTTGCTTTCATATAATTCAAAACGACAACGTCTTCCAAAAAGAGTAGTGATATATCCGTTCTGTTCGGTATATCTTGTAGCTTTAATAATAATATTGTTTAAGAAATGAACATTGTCATTGTATTTATCTTTCAATGCTCTGGCTTGTTCGGGGCTGATATCCAATGAAGCTGCGAGTTTAGCAATACCCATTCCATACATCAAACCGAGTCCGATTGTTTTGGCTTCTTTCCTTGAAATTCCTGCCATATCAGCAGTTACTTGATGAAAGTCCTTTCCCTCATGGAAGAACTTAATTAGGGTCTCAGCGCCCTCTAAACCGTGTTTTTTGGCATAATGTACAAGTAATCTAGGCTCTTGCTGAGAATAATCTAGAGATGCCCATTTATGTCCTTCTTCAGGTAAGAATAAGGATCTAATCTTAGGACCAATCGCTTCATTTCTTGCAGGCACCTGTTGTAGGTTGGGATTGTTCATGGACAACCGCCCACTAACCGTGCCCCCATATTCTCCTTTGAGTTGATTAATCTCTGCATGAATACGACCATCGACTTGATGTTTGAGAATGGAATCAATGAAGGTGGTGTGGGCTTTATTATATTCCCTGGCTACCGATAAAGATTGAATCAAAGGATTTTTACTTTCCCTCATTGCTTCATTACTAATCTTGGCTTGTTTATTTTTCTCAGTGTATTCGTACTTCTCTCCTAGTTGATCAAATACTTTTTGAAGGGAAGCTGCTGTGTAGATATCAGAGTCATCAATTTTAATTCCTGTTTCTTTTTTAATGTTTGTGTAAATCTTTTCTTCTTCTGCTTTGAAAAACTTCTTGGTCTTTTCTGCTTTGTCTAAATCAACACGCACACCTTTCCAACGCATCTCAATTAAGAGTCGAAGTAAATCTGTTTCTAAATTAAAGACATCCGTCAATCCTTGCTTTTGTATCTCTACCCGTAAGAACTCCCAAAGTTTTAACGTCAACCGAGTATCTTGTTCTGCATAAATACCTGCGTACTCCACAGGAACCATATGCATATTTTCAATCGCTTTGAATCCATGCTCTTTACCAAAGTCTACTAAAATGTTTCCTTGTTTTCTCTCATTCAAATAGTCTTTGGCTAAACTATCCAGGCTATAACTAAATCTATTTTCATCGACTAACGGAGCTGCAATTAATGTGTCATAAATTTTGGATACATTACACTCTACACCCCAACGTCGAAGCCAACCAATATCATAAGAGGCGTTATGACAAATCACAATTGGATCATGTTTAAATAATTTACGAAGCCAATTCTTTACTTCTTCTTCTGGAAAATTTCCCCCTCGTGCATGACGCACAGGAAAGTATCCATCAAACCCTTCAATCGAAATAGCAACACCGACCACATATCCTTTGCCCGTGGCCCACCCGCCACCAAGATTTTTAATCTCTGGATCATAGGTTTCTAAATCAATAGCAACTTGTTTGATTTGTGTTTCATCAGGGAAACTAGGTCGTACCCATTCAGGTTTGTTTTCTTTTTTTAACAAATCCATTTGTTGTTCAAATATCATCTTAGTATCTCCTCAAATTCATATTGTGAAGTTGATGGAATAATGAATAAGTTTTCTTTTGCTCTGGTCATTCCCACATAAAAGACTCTTCTTTCATCGTCTCTATTTACAGCCATGTCATCAACTATTCTTTTGGAGATGTCAGTAAACAAAACAACGTTCTGACTTTCCCCTCCCTTTGCACCATGAATGGTAGATAATCTTAAATTAGATTTTTTACCCAGGTCATAGCCCCTTCTTATTATTTGTCTCATGTAGACAAGTTCTTGATCACCGATACCGTTGAGAGCAATATCCCAAGGAGTTTGAATGTTTACATTCAGTCCCCATTCTTGAGATAGTTCTTGATAAGAATATTTCTTTTCCTCATCAGCACCTTTCATCTTCTTGAATCCACGAGCAATGCCATACTCACCAGACTTGATGTATTGATACATCACCTTAACGTCCGGTAGAGAAACTTCTGTGTTATTTTGAAGAGCCTTCCAAGTATTAAAAGCAGTGAGCACTTCATCTTTGATTGATAATTTATTATTCTTCTCAAATAAATATCCTTTGCTTCTTAAATCATTAGCAATCTCATTTAAATAATAATTAGTTCGACATAAAACTAACCATTCATTTTCTCTAAAACTTAATCTTTCGTAATTAATATTAGATACTGTACCTAAAGCTTCTCTTGAATTCCATTCTTTTGGTATTCTATTTTTTACTTTACCAATTAATTGATTAGCTCTGGTAAAAACATTTTTAGGTATTCGATACGATTGATTTAAAACTCTTTCATGACACTGAAGATTAATCAGTTTAGAAACATCTGCACCACTCCAAGAATAAATGGCTTGATCATCATCTCCACCAAGATAAACCACTCTTGCTTGATCCATCATAACTTTTACCATGTCCCATTCCACAGGTTTTAAATCTTGTACTTCATCCACGATGAGAACTTCTAACTTCGGTGACATATTTTGTTTTTTAAATTCTAAGATTAAATCCGTATAATCAAACACACCTCTTGATTTTTTAAAGTGATAATAATCGTGAGCCACTCTTTGTAATCTTTCAAACCCACCTTGAATGTGGCCTGCTTTTTTATACTCTTCATGTAGTGTTGTATTCTTGACTCGATATAAATCAATCAAATGAAATCCATCGGGATCTCTAGTTCCTGTATTATTATTAGAACGCAGAGCAGGAGATAAGTCCACTCCATACTCTTGTCTAAATTCTTCAAAGTCTTGGTCTTGAATCATATCTGTATGAGTACAACCTAAGAATTGATAAGCACAAGAATGCAATGTTCTAAACCATTTGAATTCTTTTCGATCAATTTTAAACTTGTTGACCGCTCTAAAAACCGCTTCGTTAGCAGCTTTTTTCGTAAAAGAAAAGTATCCGATTCTATCGGGCTCTAGTTCCTGTTGTAAATTTTCCTCTACATATTTTAAAAGTGTAGTTGTTTTACCGGTACCTGGAGGTCCAATAATTTTATAAACGTGATCTAAAATGGTATCACCTCTTCTTCCTTCTTCTCCACGATCTCTTCTACTCTTTCAATCGAGTTGAACTTATCATTGTCCACGAACCAAACTAATTGACCCGGTTTGTTGTTAAGTTTTCTCTTGGTGCAATCTCCACCTAAACCACGAATGAATACAGCCACTTGGTTAGTCGTCAGAGCTGCGTGCTTTCTGTTTCTCATGTACTCTTGCAACTGATCAATACGAAAGAACACTTTGTTTTCCTCATCATCCACGAAACACTGACCATTGAGAATATCATCAATGTCCATAGCATTTGCTTGGTTAGAAATATATTTTGCTAAAACAATTTTGAATTGACCTTCAGGCGTCATCTCTTCATCTGTCTTAACTTCAATAGCTTTCGATACTAGATTAGTAACAAACATATCGTAATCATTTCTCGACATCATCGGAGGCATTGATTTAGTTTTGACTAAACATTTTTTTCTAAACTTATGTTGATCATATAATTCTTCAACAGTACACACAATTGTACTCTCTTGATTAATTGTAATATGATAAATAGCATCATCATTATTTCCATATTGAGTAACGTTGCCCACATCTGTAATGACACTGTTTTCACCAATACCAAATTTTCTTAAACGACATTTAGATTTATTACAGAAAGAACACATCGGTTGATCTTTACATTTGTATCCCCAATCTTTCTTATCTGCTTGTTTAATAACCTTTTCAATTTCTCTTGGTCGAAGTGCTTCTTCAAAATACTCATGATGAAATTTATGTACTTCATCTTCAAAAGACTCTCCATATTTCTTTTTTGCGTATACAGCAAATTGAAATAAGAAGTTGTCTCTACTACCTTTTTGTACCTTACCGTTTTCTGTTAGGTAGGCTTCGATGCAATAAGGTGCATCTGCAAACTCTGATTTTTGTTTGTCTTTCTTTAAGGATAATTTTTTTAAATCATCCAGGGATAAAGATTTCTTTTCTACTTCTGCAATAAAATCTTCAAGACTTAAAATATTTCCTTCATCATTAAAAGCATATCGATCTGTATGCTCTAGTCCATTGTGATAAGGCATATTAAGAAAACTACCGACTTCCCAGTCAGCTTCATTTCCTTCTCGTAATAATTTTTCTTGTTTAGGAAACACCTCACAATGCCCAAGGCCCATGAAAGAAGCAAGTTCTTTTATCTTATGATGAACAATACTCGCATGCACATACTCTTTAAAAAATAAAAAGATGTGAGCACCACCACTTTTAGATTTAGTTACAACAAACGGCAGCTTTCGTTCTGCCAACTTGCGAGCTATCTCTACATGGTCGAGTGGATATTCATCGACATCAATACATCCCCATTTACATTTGTCTTCATCGTTAATAGGAAAGATGCCTAGACTAGGCCAAGATCCTTTTAAATGGTTTTCCCAAAGAGAGTCCTCAACCGGTAGCTTTCTAATGAAAGTCTGACCTTCTGTTTTGTTATCCTCTCGAAGACTCTCTTTAGGGGTGAACGTACCATAGGCACGCTCTAAACCAAAAAAGATCTCTTTGAATTGTGAGACCCTTTTATCCATTTAGAATGGAATGTCCCCAGATTGTTCTTGTGAACTTCCTTCCTCATCTTCATAGCCAGCAACGACTTTACCTTTTCGGATAGAGTCGTGAAACTCAGAAGCAAGATTGAAGATATTCTCATCATTAAGAAATTCTCCCTTCTCAATTTTCCAGCCATACCAAGAACCTTTGTCGTTCTTATCTTTGAAAGAACTGACGTTATAGATTCTGTACCAAGAAGGTGCTAAGAAAAGCTTTTTAGTTTTAGGGTTTTGAATGAACTCATTCTTTAAACTATAAGCCCAACTTCTAGCAACCTTTAGTCCTGAAACTTTCATGGAAAGAATAGCAGGTTGAGGTGCTCCTTCGCCTATAACTAGGACAAAGAAGTTAGCTGTTTCTTCTAAATAGTTTCCGCTTGGAAGACGAAACTTTCCGTCATCTCCACGTACTGCATCTCTTGGTCTATTGTGTGGAAGATATTCATTGACAGGAGCGTTGCCACTTCCTGTACCTCTTTCTTTCCACTCATACCACTTTTTCTCATAGCCACAGACTACAATCTCAACACCATCAGATCCGTAGACTGAGTTGCTTGCATTGTTATAGATCAATCCAGGCTTTGCACCTTTGACCTCTTCTAATTCTTTATCAGAATTATTCTGTAAGACTTTAAGTCTCGCTGTAGGTAAGTCGTCTTGTGTGACGGCTTCTAGACCTGTGCCAGCAAACTTCTCGAGATCCTCGAAGTTCATTGCTGGTAGTTTATCTGTCTTTGTGGTGACAGCACCGTTTGCTTTTTCATTTGTCATTTGTTTATTTTTCCTTTGTTATTTGTTTCGTTCGATCTTCACTTTTTTATAAGTGAACACTCCAAATTTTTCTTGATCAACAGATGTCATCGAACCTTTAGCAACCTGTTCCTCTACTAATTTGGAAAGTGTATTCCAAGGCACTGCCTTTTTATTGCTCGGGTACAATCCTTTGTCTTGTAACTCGTTCATTAAATTAGCAGCATCGGAATCTTGTCCACGACCAAAGGTCAACTTTACTTCGTTCTTAATCACATCATCAAGACCAAGTTCTTTTAGTCTAGAAAAACAATAGTCTTCGTTTTCCATGGTGATGTTTGCACGGAGTTGATCCTTGACGGAAACTTTTGAGCCATCAGTTAGAGTTAAAGATTTAACGCCAGCACCTTCAATCATTGAAGGGATGACTTCGTTTTCTAACTGAAACTCTCTGTCTTTGAGTTGTTTAATCTCTGCTTCTTTATCAGAGATTGTTTTACGAACATTATCTAATTCGTTACAAGCTTCTCCTAAATCAGAAACTTGTGAACTATCTAAAGTATTAAGTTTAGACTGCTCGTAAGCTTTTTCTAATAGACCCATTTTATTCTCCTTATTTTAATTCTATATTTATAGGAATATATATAGCACTTTCCCTATCCCATTTCAAGACCTTAAAATTATTATTTGTAATTTTTGCAGCTACGGCGCAAACAATCCCAATTAATACGGGATCTCCCATCAATAACAAATAATCATTAGGGGTAAAATCTTTTAGTTTTTTTTCAATTGAAAATACAAATCGTGAGGAGTTGACCTGGATTTGTTTTGGATTTTCAAACATGATAATAGGCATTCCAAATCTTTCACAATCGGAAATATCTCGATACCCACCATTAGGTAATTTAGTGTTAGTTGTTACGTATACTTTACTCATTTTCTATCGTTTCTTTTATTGCTAATCCTATCACAAATGGTATCTGAGGTACAACAGAATTGCCTAAACATTTAAGTCTGTCCACCCTTTTGGGTACCCCATGAGCCACTCGACCCACGTCGGGTTCAATGTCCCACCAGCGACCGCATTGAGAGGCTTGGTGTTTCTGTTCTGTTGTGAAGGACCTCCGTTGTTCTTCGAGTCTTGAACTGTTGGCGTCGGTAACATATTTTGCCCTCTCTTGCGAATGCCCTCTGCTATTTGAACTTCCTCTTGAAGAATTTTCCCACCCTTCCCGTTCGGTCTGCTCCCAGGATTTGATGCTCTCGGAGTCGGCCAAACCATTCTGTGTTCCACTTCGCTCGCCAGTCCCCTCGAATGTCTCTTCTCTTTGTTCGGACTGTTGTCCACGTAAAAGCTGTCGTTGCATCTCGTCGGAGTCGGCCACATCTCTATCGATTGTTTCACTGCCGTCGGTAAGTCCCTCTCCAGTCCTTTGTAACTTCGACCTGAACTCCCCTTCCAATCCCTCGATTGTGCTGTCGGCCATAGTCTCGGCTCTCTCACTTGATCGTGCAATCTGATTTGTATCGGTTGACCACTCGGACGTTTCAAATGACCAGAGTCCAGCGCCCTTTGAATTCCTGGGAGATTGCTTCCCCCCGCTACTGCGTCCGGAGTTCGCCACAATCCAGACTCTTTCTCTTTTGTGGTTGGCACCGACGCTAGAAGCTGAAATACTAAACGTCCTTGCGGAGTAACCTTCACTCTCCAAGTTCTCGAGTACGGAGTCGAGACCGAGTTTAATGTGTCCACCAACGTTTTCTCCAATGACCCAAGTAGGTCGGAGTTCTTTGATAAGTCTAAACATTTCTGGCCAGACGTGTCTCGGATCTTGCTCACCTTTTTTGCGACCTGCGACGGAGAAAGGTTGGCAAGGGTATCCTCCTGTGATGATGTCGACTTGATTAATTCCGTCTGCTCTAAGTTTGTCATAATTTAATTCCTTTACATCCCCATAGACTGGTACACCAGGAAAATTTTTATTTAAGACTTGCTGACAGTATTTATCAAAGTCGCAAAACGCAACTGTTTCAACTAAGCCAGCAGATTCTAGTCCTAAACTAAATCCACCAATGCCACTAAATAAATCTAAGTGTTTTAACATTCTATAATTATTTCTATAATAGATAAAATATTTAAGATAGGATTGCAAGTATGAAATTTATACTGATACTTTTTGTTTGTATTAACGATCCTTTTGCACCGATTGAAAGCACTTGCGTGATGCAACCCTTAAAGATGGTTTTTGATTCTATGGAAGAATGTCGACTCGGGGCACAATATATTTATAAAGATATAAAAGACCCGAATGTTCATATGACTTCTTTTTGTGCACAAAAGAACTTGACATCGATATAGATAATATTATATAAAGAACATAGAAAGTTTTTATTATGTTAAGAGTACCGACACAGCCGTTTACAGAGAATCAATTACAATACTATAGTTACATTAATTATAACTTTGTAAATGATTACTTAATAGGTGAAGATAATTTATTAGAAAGTATCGACGCTGACTTGCCCACGGCTCACGAACTATTAGAACAAAGAAAAACTTATAACGAAACAGCGAAAAGGATTGATCAAGAAATTAAAAAGATGAAAAGAAAATTTGGTAAAGTAACAACTAATGAAAAATTTGTTCTTACTTTGAATGAAGTAAACGACCGATATTATTTGATTGACGCTGACGGTTCTATTATTGAATGGGATCGAGATACATACGAACATTTTAAAGATAAGAAAGGATTTAATTATGTATCCTAATTTTAAAACACAACCCTTTAATCATCAGCTGCAAGCATTAGGTTGTAGTTGGGACAAAACTAATTTTGCTTACTTCATGGAAATGGGGACAGGTAAATCCAAAGTCTTGATTGATAATATTGCGATGCTCTATGACCAAGGACAAATTAATGCTGCTGTTGTGATTGCACCCAAAGGTGTGTATCGAAACTGGGAACGATTAGAAATTCCTAATCATTTACCAGAGCACATTACTACTAGGATTACGACTTGGGTAGCACCGAGTTCTCGTAATAAAGAAGACCAAAAGAATATTGATAAGCTATCAGAAACTTTTGACGGCTTAGATATTTTCTTAATGAACGTCGAGGCTCTATCCAGTAAACCCGCTGCTGAATTCCTGGCCAGATATTTAAACTCAACCAATAGTTTATTGGCAGTAGATGAAAGCACCACAATCAAAACACAAAGTGCAGGACGTACAAAAAATATTGTGAAGGTTGCGAGACTAGCAAAGTACCGAAGAATTTTGACAGGATCACCAGTCACTAAAAATCCTATGGATTTATATTCGCAGTGTGCTTTCTTAGACGAAGACCTTTTAGGTTTTAGTTCTTACTATGCTTACAAAGCGAGATATGCAATCGAAGTTAAAAGACATACATCGACTCATGCGTTTCCTCACATTGTTGGTTTTAGAAATTTAGATGAACTATCCAGGAAGCTAGCGTTCTTTTCTTTTCGAGTATTGAAAGAGGATTGTTTAGATTTGCCAGCGAAAATTTATTCACCCAGGTACATTGAACTTAGTAAAGAACAAGAGAAAGCCTATAATGATTTGGCCACGTTTGCGATTACGCAGCTCGAAGGGGAAACACTCACGGTTAATAATACCATGACCATGTTGCTTCGATTACATCAAATTACTTGTGGCTACCTGCCCACGGACAACGAACGAGATCAACCCATACCGTTAAAGAATAGTCGTATGGACGAACTGCTCAATGTCTTAGAAGAGGTAGAAGGAAAAGTTATTATTTGGGCAAACTATCGATATTCAATTTTTGATATTGAAAAGAACTTAAAGAAAAAGTTTGGTGATGATTCTGTTGCGACTTACTTTGGAGATACCAAGGACCAAGACCGACAGGAAATCGTCAGAAAATTCCAGGATCCAGAAGATCCTGTGAGATTTTTCGTAGCTAACCAACAAACAGGTGGCTACGGATTAACACTAACAGCTGCTCATACGGTTGTTTATTTTTCTAATAATTATGATTTAGAAAAAAGAATACAATCAGAAGACCGAGCACATAGAATAGGTCAAAAGAATAATGTGACCTATATAGATATAATTTGTGAGAACACAGTTGATGAAAATATTGTAGCGAGCCTACGAAATAAAATTGACCTGGCTTCACAATCATTAGGAGAAACACTAAAAGAATGGCTAATAGAAAGCAAAAAGAAAAAGACAAAGTAAGTTATTACTTTGCTTATGGTTCAAATATGAATCATGAACATATGAAAATGAGATGTCCTAAGTCAGAGTACGTAGGTAAATTTACTCTACAAGGATACGAACTTGTATTCAGAGGAGTTGCAGATGTTCAAGAATCTGAAGGTAAATCTGTACCTGGGGGACTATTTAAAATAACACCAGAGTGTGAAACAGCATTAGATTTCTATGAAGGATATCCAAACCTTTATATCAAGAAATATCATTGGCAGTTTCATAAAGATGATGAGAAATATGTAGATGACAAGATTATGTTTTACAGCATGGTCGACAAGCAAGTTGTTTACCCACCTGGAGAAGGATATTTAAGTACAATTCTTCAAGGATATAATGACTGTGAAATACCAATGGAGAATAGAAAAGGGATAACAGAAGCCTTAAATTTTTCTATCACAAGACTTGACTAAACTACATATTAATATATATTTATATAATAGGAGAAAGAAATGACGGACACTAACAAGTATAAGTCAATTATCGTAAGAATAGAAACACACACGAAGCTAAAGAAGTTAGCAGGGAAAGATCGAAAGATCTCTGGTATTGTTTCTAGTTTAGTTGACAAAGAATTCGAAAAAAGAAAGGCAGTATGATGATAACACAACATATGCAAAAGAAAGAAAAGATGCTGAAGATTGCTGAAGCAGCTATTGAAAACAAAACTAAAATGGAACCAAACTTTACGACAACAGAAAGTTTGATTAACCAATGGTTAGCAGAAGTTTTTGATTACGCTTATCAATTAGGCGAAGCATCTGGTTTGATGATTGCTCAAAATATGATTAAGAGCACTAATACTCAAATCGATAACATCCTTAAAAAGGATCCTCAGTAATGAGGAGAGGGGATATTGGTAATAACAATATTTAAGGGCTAAGGCTCGGAAAGGTTGTATATTGCAAAATCTTAGATCTAGTGTCTCTTGCAAAAATCTAATCTAAGAATATCCCTTCTCCTGATTACTGATAGCGAGAATTAGTAATCATCTCTACCGTCTACCTCCCAAAGCTAGAAGGATGAGAACAATTTTAGCTCTCGCATGAACGGACTTGAGGGGTAAAGGAGTTAGGTCCCTTTGCCCCCAGGTCTTAAACAAAGGAGAAAGAAATGGAAGCAGCATTAAAAGATTTAAGTTTAGAAGAACTAAAAAATATTATTAAAATTGCTAAAAAAGAAGTGGAAAGAAGAACTATCCGTATAGTTGACAAGGAATAAATTATTACTAAAGTTTAACTGTACTTAGGTACTTTTTTACATAAGAGTCTCCGCAAGGCTTAGGGGAAGGACTTCGGTTCTTCCCCTTTTTTTATGCCTCAATCAAAAATCTATAAACTATCGGCAGCTTTATAGCTTTTGGGAATTAATTCCCTATTTAATTCCTATTGACATTTACTGTTTTATTTATCTAAAAAATCTATATAAATATATAGATAGCGGGAGGATTTCCCTGTTTCGATCTCCCGCTTAAAAAGGACAACGATATGTTGAACGAAATAAAA
>Ga0255753_1001591_pt1 | contig 26685 bp, 19 predicted proteins | sample 041ome_10_FD_179953 | JGI IMG/M metagenome (GOLD analysis project Ga0255753, IMG submission 179953) | Coastal salt marsh microbial communities from the Groves Creek Marsh, Skidaway Island, Georgia - 041412US metaG (version 2) | ecosystem: Environmental > Aquatic > Marine > Intertidal zone > Salt... | reverse complement strand
AATTTCAGTTGGAGGGTGGGGAACTCCAATCCTCCTTGCAACTGTTAATGAACAAAGCGTCGATTGCTTCTGAAAATCAGTTTATTTTTGTTGGTGATGACGGCATTTCCAGGCTAGAAAGATTTGAAAGCAATGCTGAATTCAAAAATTTTGACCTTTCTCCTTTGAACAATCGATTGGGAGAAATTAGTGCGCAGGTTAATCTCACAGGGAATCGATCTTCTCAGGGAGATTTTGATTTCAAATTTGACTTAGATGCTGAAGAAGTTTTTTTAAACATTAATAAATATAGTAAATACAATAATCTAAGACTTACAGCTAATTTTAATGATGATCAGTTCATTGCAAATTTGAGTATTGAGGACAAGGTGATTTCCGCTTCCTCTTCATTTGCTTTTACCCAAGAGCAGTCCCAAAATAAATATCAATTTGATTTGGATTTAAATCAACTCAATCTTCACTTTTTTGATTCTCAGCTGGGAGGGGGGAAGGCGATTTACTCTGGTAATCTCAACCTCTTTTTGGTGGGGAATACTTTTGACGAACTCCAAGGAAATTTACTTTTTAAAGACCTAAAATTTGAAAACAAAACTGAGTCTGATCTGTTCAATGATTTTATTCTTGAAGTCAGCTCTAAGGATAGAAAAAGATTGATCAGAACGATTAATTCAGACCTGATGGACATTCGAATTGAAGGGGAATTTCAATTGAGTAAATTAATTCCGCTGTTCAATAATGCCTTTGCTGAAGTTTTTCCATTTTTTGAAAAACACAAACTCTCAACCGAACAAGATTTAAGCTATTATATTGGTGTAGAAACAGATCACCTCACTGCCATTTTTCCTACGTTGACGATTGACAAGAAAGCTGAATTTAGAGGGATATTATCCACAGAAGAGCATGTTTCCAAAATGAATCTCAACGTCCCGAAAATTAGTTATAAAGGGATCAATATTGATAATTTGGAATTACAATTGGACAACCAGAATCCACTGTTCAACTCTTTTCTCTCTATTGGTAAAATATACAATGACTCTTATATCCTTTCGGACTTTAACACACTTGGAATAAAAAGAGAGGATACCATCCTTTTTAGAACTGAATTTTTTGGAAGAAATGATAAAAAAGACACTTATGAGTTCAATTACGCATTAAGGTTTGACAAGAATGAATCGTTTTTGATGCTAAAGCCTTCTGTAGTTGATTTTGGGGACTTACGGTGGAGGTTGAACCCCAATGATGATGAGCGACATTTGATTTCCTTTGATCGATTATCAAAAGAAATCGTTTTAAATTTTATATCGGCTCAATCTGGGGATGCCCTAATTGAGGCCCAAGCCAACTACACCTCTTCCCAAAATTTTAGTCTATCATTAGAATTGGACAAAGTGCCGCTAGAGCTTCTTTCAATATCCAGTGAGGATTTTAGTTTCGAGGGGGGATTAGATTTAAGCTTGAATGTGCAACGCTCACCCACGGATAACGCTTTAAAGTTTGATGGCGCAGTCAATCAGTTCATTATGAACGATTTAGAAATGGGGGATTTAAAATTTTTTACTACTGGCAATACAGCGCTTAATTCCTACGAGGTCAAATTATTTTTGTCTCACCTTGGTATAAACACTTTGTCCGTCAATGGGAATATTTTGGGTTTTGATGATTCTCCAAAATTAGATTTGGATTTTAGGTTTAACGAATTTGACCTTTCTTTCCTTACTCCTGTTGGGGGAGGAGATATTAACAACATCAGGGGGGAGGTAACTGGAAATGTCAATCTCTGGGGTCTGGTCGATGCCCCCAAACACAATGGTCAATTGATCTTAAACAAGGGTGGGCTTGCGGTGCCAGACATCCATACCGATTATCAAATTGCAGATGGAACGGTAGTAAACTTGATGGACCAGACCTTTGATTTTCAAAGCACCACTTTTGAGGACACCCTTTTTGGTACCCAAGGAAAGCTTCAGGGCGAGATCAATCATTTTAATTTTTCTGACTGGGGTTTTGATCTGAATATTGAATCCGATAGAATGCTGGTGCTTAACATTCCTGAGGAAGAAGAAGAAGTTTTTTTTGGCAGTGGTTTCCTTCGGGGTAATGTTCACCTCTATGGTCCTTCCAAAAATTTAACCATCGATGTGGTAGGCTCAACTGCCGAAGGCAGTAGTATCAAGATTCCATGGGCAGATGATTATGGCTTGGCAGACACCTCATTCATCAAATTTTTTGATAAGAAAAAAAATACAATTAGCGAAAAACAAGAAGATCAAGAACTGGATGAGATTTCTGGTTTAGAGATGAATTTTGAATTGGATGTAACCAACAAGGCCGAGATCAAAGTCGTTATAGACAAAGAATCAGGTAGTTTCTTGAGCGGGAGTGGTGCTGGCAATATATTGATGGAGATCGATACCAACGGAAAGTTTAATATGTGGGGTGATTTTATCACCTATGAAGGGATTTATAATTTTAAAAACTTAGGGGTCATTGATAAAAAATTTAATGTGAAGGAGGGAGGAACAATTGTATGGGAGGGAAATCCTTTGGGTGCACAAATGGATTTAGAAGCTGTCTATAGTGTTCCTGGTGGATCCAACCCTGCCTTGCTTCTTGATAATCCAAATTTTAATAGAAAAATTCCAACCGAGGTATTGATTAGGCTTCAAGGCAACCTTCTTAAACCAGATGATCCTATTTTTGAAATTGATTTCCCTAACACCAGTGCAGTCTTTACCTCTGAAATCAATTACCGATTATCGGATCCTCAAATCAGTCAGTTACAAGCCATATCCCTCTTGTCTCAAGGAATTTTTATCAATGAAGTTTCGGTAAGTGTTGAGGGGATAACTAACAATTTGTATGAAAAGGCCTCCGATCTTTTTAGTAACCTATTAGGAGACGATCAAGGAAAACTTCAGGTTGGCGTAAATTATTTACAAGGAGACAGAAGTGGGCTTCAGGAGATCAACTCTGAGGACCGATTGGGGCTCACATTATCCACTCAGATTACGGATAAGATTTTACTCAATGGGGAAATTGGAGTTCCAGTAGGAGGAATTGAAGAAACACTAATTGTGGGTGATTTACAAATTGATTTTATCCTGAATGAAGAAGGAAGTTTAAAAGCAAAAGTTTTCAATAAAGAGAACGAATTCAGATACATTGGAGACGAGTTGGGGTATACACAAGGAGTAGGCTTGTCATATCAAGTTGATTTTGAAACATTTAGTGAGTTAATCAAGAAAATTGTAAAAGGTTCTGAAAATACTCCAAGCCTTCAAAACGAATCCTCACTTTCAGATCCTCTTGACGTTGGTATAAATTTCATCAATAAAAAATAGCAATTTCGTTGACAATACTTTGGATTAATGGTTAAATTTGCCATCCATTAGCCTATGCCTAATCAGATTAAAAACATAGGGGTACTTACTTCTGGAGGAGATGCTCCTGGTATGAATGCTGCTGTTAGGGCGGTTGTCCGTTCTTGTGCCTACCACAACATTGGTTGTTTTGGTATATTTAAAGGGTACCAAGGTTTGATTGACAACAATTTAGAACCCATGAATGCCAGAAGTGTCAAAGACATCATCAACAAAGGAGGAACCATTCTTAAATCTGCGAGATGTTTGGAGTTCAGGACGCCAGAGGGAAGAAAAACTGCCCATGAAAACCTCAAGAAAAATAAAATTGATGGTCTTGTGGTCATTGGAGGGGATGGTTCATTTACAGGAGCCATGATCTTCCATCAGGAATTTTCTTTTCCAGTGATTGGGATTCCTGGAACCATAGACAATGACATTCAAGGCACTCGCTATACTTTAGGTTATGATACAGCCCTTAATACTGTTATTGAAGCGATAGATAAAATCAGAGATACCGCCAGTTCCCACAACCGACTATTTTTTGTCGAAGTGATGGGTAGGGATGCAGGACATATCGCACTTAACGCTGGGATTGGTGCTGGCGCTGAGGAAATTTTGATTCCAGAAGAAAACATGGGGCTAGATCGCTTGCTCGATTCCCTTAAAAGAAGTGAAAAGTCAGGAAAATCTTCCAGTATAGTCGTCGTTGCAGAGGGGGACAAAACGGGTAAAAATGTTTTTGAAATCGCCTCTTATATCGAAAATAACCTCCCTTACTATGAGGTTAGAGTTTCTGTCCTAGGACACATGCAAAGAGGAGGATCTCCTTCCTGTTTTGACAGGGTATTGGGTTCCCGTATGGGTGTTTTTGCTGTTGAAAGTCTTTTGGAGGGCAACTCCAATAAAATGGTTGGAATTATTGATGAATCCATCACACTCTCTCCTCTTGAAGAGGCGATAAAAGGCAAATCTAAAATCAATAAAAACCTCTTAAGAGTTTCAGAAATATTATCTATTTAATTAATAATCAAACAAAAATTATAAAATGGCTTTAAAAATTGGAATTAATGGATTTGGTAGAATAGGAAGACTTGTTTTTCGTTCTGCAATGAAACAGTCAGATATATCCATAGTCTCAGTCAATGATTTATTGGATGTTAATCATCTCGCATATTTGCTTAAATATGACTCTGTCCATGGGCCTTACAATGGAGAGGTGGAGGTTAAGGACAATAACCTTATTGTTGATGGTCAAGAAATAAAAATTACAGCAGAGCGAAATCCTGCTGATATAGGATGGGGTGCTATGGGTGTTGATATTGTGGCAGAGTGCACAGGTATATTCACCACTCTGGACATGGCACAAGCCCACATTGATGGAGGTGCCAAAAAAGTTGTCATTTCAGCTCCCTCAGCTGACGCACCCATGTTTGTGATGGGGGTGAATCACACCGAGGCAACTTCGGACCAGCTAATCGTTTCCAATGCTTCATGTACTACCAACTGTTTGGCTCCAATTTCTAAGGTACTGAATGACCATTTTGGAATCGCCGAAGGATTGATGACCACAGTTCATGCTACAACAGCAACCCAGTTTACCGTGGATGGTCCCTCCAAAAAAGATTTTAGAGGAGGAAGAAGTGCTTTGCTTAACATCATGCCTGCATCAACAGGAGCTGCCAAAGCGGTAACTAAAGTCATTCCTTCCCTGGTTGGAAAGTTAACAGGGATGGCATTCAGAGTTCCTACTGCAAATGTCTCAGTGGTGGATTTGACAGTAAAACTGGAAAAAGAAACTTCTTATGATGAAATTAAGGCAGCGATGAAAGCAGCCTCCGAAAACGAAATGAAAGGAATTTTAGGTTATTGTGATGAGCCATTGGTTTCCCAGGATTTCGTTGGTGATATTAGAACTTCCATTTTTGATGTAAATGCCGGAATGGAACTCAATCCATCCTTTTATAAAATTATTTCTTGGTATGATAATGAATGTGGATACTCCAACAAGTTAATCGACTTGGCAAAACACATTCATCAACTTTAATATAGGCTGTCATGATATTTGTTGTAGACAGTGGCTCCACCAAAACGGATTGGATTGCGCTTGATGATTCCGGGGAGGTTCTTTTCTCAACCCAAACGCTGGGATTGAACCCTCAAGTATTGTCAAGTGCAATACTGAATGAGAGAATTATCAACAATTATGACCTCTATCAAAATCGGGAGAAGGTTTCTCAAATATACTTCTATGGTGCAGGCTGTGGTGTAGATTCGCCTGCAAAACGAATTGAAAAGGTTTTTTCGGAAATTTTCACCCAAAGCAAATTTTCCATAAAGGAAGATACCTATGCAGCTGTTTATGCCACCACCCAGCCCAATGAGCCCGCCATAGTTTGTATCATGGGAACAGGTTCTAACTGTACCTATTATGACGGAGAGGAGATCGAACAGAGAATTACTTCTTTGGGATATGTCCTTATGGATGAAGCCAGCGGAAATTTTTATGGTAAACAACTCATTCGGTCGTATTATTTCAAAACCATGCCCAAGGAACTGGCCGAGAAGTTTGAGAATCAATACGATCTTTCTGCTGATGTCATTAAGGAAAATGTTTACAGGAAAGAAAATCCCAATACCTATTTAGCAAATTTTGCCCAATTTATCATTGAGAATAAGGAAGTTCCACAGATGAGAACGCTTATCGATGACGGTTTACAACGATTTATTTCCCATCAAATTTTACAGTTTAAAGATGCTACAGCAATACCCATTCATCTGGTTGGTTCTATCGCTTTTTATCTGAAAAGTGAAATTAATGAAGCCCTAAATAAAAACGGATTGAACATGGGGAATGTTGTAAAAAGGCCCATCGACGGCTTGGTTTTATATCATCAAAAATTGCTACACAACTAGCACACTTCATTCCAGTTGTGCGATCATTGAAATCTCAACCCTAACATTCTTGGGTAAGGTTTTTACAGCAACCGTTTCTCTTGCAGGTGCTGTTTCAGCCTCAAAATAGGTTCCATAAATTTCGTTGACCTGTGCAAAATCATCCATGTTAGACAAAAAAATGGAGCTTTTTACCACATGCTCAAAGTCCATATTTGCTGCGGTCAATACTGCCTTAAGGTTTTCCATAACCTGTCGCGTCTCTTCTTCAATTTTGCCTTCAACCAATTCCATTGTTTTGGGATTCATCCCAATTTGTCCTGAGACATAGAGGGTGTCATTGGCTAGTACTGCCTGATTATAGGGTCCTATTGGGGCAGGTGCGTTGATCGTTGTGATTGTTTTTTTCATTTGAATTGATGATACTATCTTAAACGTCTATCGGGTTCTCTGTTCTTTTCGTATTTGATGTCACTTAATAATCCGGAGCTAATGCCTATAAAGAAATTCCATGAGGCACGATTACTGAATGGAACCCAACTAAAATCTAATTTCCAACTGTCAAGGTCACGATTAAATCGCAATTGGGTATAGGTAAATCCGTGATTTTTAAAATCAAAACCGGAGGAACCTCCGACTTTCCACTTCGGTGTTAATTCAATATCACCGGAAAACATCAGGGAATTATTGGTGAAATCATTTTGGTTTCGACTATTACTATAGGTCAATGAGTAAGTAAACCTCATGCTCCATGGAATCTTGGCTCTGTAGGAGGGGTATTTCGTTTTTTCCTCATCTTCTTCTTCTTCTCCTCTGTTGGTTTCATTTCCCATACCAATGGTGTCTCCAAAAAGATCATCTGGTCGCCCTCCTCCTGATGCATTTTCAAAAAAATCAAAGGGATTTTCTTCTTCTTCCTCCTCTTTATCTTTTTTGTCTTTACTAAAAGTTTCATTGGAAAAGTTATAACCGGTATTCAGGTTAGCACTGGTGATTCTGAAAAGTCCACCCCCTTTGCTGATGTTGAATTCATTTATTCTAGTATTGTTTTCATCCAAGGCGTACATGTCCAAAGCGGCTCCAATATTGACGGCCATTTTTTTGTTGAACAAATCAATTCCAGTAGAAACACGAACGGGACTCCATTTAAATGACTCAGCGATAAAGTTATAGCTGGTACTCAAATTTAAATTTTTAATCAGTTGTATTTTTTTTAGCTCCGTTTTGGTTGAGTCCGGATCTACAATTTTTGCTTCAAAATTGTTGTTAACGGAAATTCCCATGCTTTGAGATATTCCTCTGCCGGGAGTACCAAAAAGACCTCCTTCAAAAGGGGTGTATTCTCTCGTGTTTCCGTCTGCATCTATTATGTATTCGTCATAATATTGATCAAAACTAGGTGCAGAGCTGTAGGATATGTTTGGCCTGATGGTATGCCGAATGGATCTGATTTTTTTATCTTCTTTAAAGTTGACGGTCCCATAGATGGTGGTGCCCATACTGATACCGTAGCTGTAAGTTCTAAAAGCACTGAATCCACTGATGGTATCTTTTTTCACTCCATCAATAAGGGGGTCATAGTCATTGTATCTAATTGTCTTGGGTTGCCAAACCTCATTGTAGTTGAGGCTCGCCCCCATATTGAAGTGTTTTAGAATTTTGAAATTCGTACTCACGGGAATGGAATGTTGTACAGCATTCCTAGCATTTTTAAACATTTCGCTTGTAAAAAGGTTTTCCTCTGTGGTAATGATCCGGTTTTCGGCCCTTGTACTGTATTGAAAATTGATATTTTGCAATATACCTTTCTTAGGTCTATCTTTTGGCTCAAATGGAAAAATACGATCAATACTTCCCTGAAAGGTGGGAAGGGTGAGGTTAACACTTTTGGTATTCGAGTTTTGGGACATATTGGCATTCATTGACATATTTATGCTCGGAGTACCTGGAATTCTTTTGGAGTAGGATACAGAGGAGCTTAGTGTATTGTTCAAAAAATTAGGGCTGTTTAATTGGTTGACCGATTCCCTGAAATAATCACTACTTCCAAAGTTAACGGAGGCTGAAAAATTGGAGTTGGGACTGGATTTAGGATCTTTGGAGTGATTCCACCGAACATTGAAGACGGTTGATTTTGCATAACCTGGAATACCCTTTTCACCACTTATTAAATTCTCAAATCGCATGCTCAGACTTCCGCTAAAATTATACATTAAGCGATATTTGGAATCCATTCTAAAACCGTAGCTTCCATTGCTGTAATAATCTCCAGTGAGTGCCAAGTCATAATACTGAGACATGGCGAGGTAATAGCCTCCATTTTGCAGATAATACCCCCTGTTATTGTTTTCTCCGATGGTGGGAAACAAAAAGCCTGATTGTTGTTTTTGTGAGGATGGAAAGTAAGCAAAAGGCAAGGCTAGAGGGGTGGGAACGTCTGCAATATACATGTTGGTGAAGCCGGTTACGATTTTTCCCTGGGGCACCATTTTTCCTTTTCTAATCCTAAAATAATAATCGGCACTGTCCAATTCACCTCCCGTAGTTACTTTGGCATCTTTTATGTAGTAAACGGAATCGTTTTCTTTTTTGGTAAAAGCAGCATAAACATTCATTCCATTTTGCGCGGATTTTGAATTCCAGATCAGGGCTTTTTGGGTATCAAAATTAAATCGTAAAGAATCTGGATAGATTTCATTGTTGATTTGCTTGAAATATGGATTTTGAACCAATTCCCCCAAGGAATCTGGAATTCGTCCAGCCGTTACCTCATTGACAGAATAATCGAGAATGATAATACCTGCCTTGAGCTCCATGTCCTGATAGTACAATTCGGCTTGGTCATAGAGGTAAAGTTTATTTTCCTTTCGGTTAATTCTGACATACTCTTTTGCAGTGTATTTGACTTTGTCGAGCAAAGTCGGTTCCTTTTGTGGAATTGAATCAGAAGAGATACTGTCCACCCCCGCTACCTTTGAGGCCAGCGAGAGACTGTCCTTAGGAATTTGAGAATGCAAAGGATTGAGCCAAAAAAATATTAACAAACCTACTGTATAAATTGACTTTGTTTGCAAAGCGAATAGTCCTAAATTTGTGATTGGTTCGAATATTTAGTAATCAAAATTAAGCATATTTTTATTGTTGATTGCAGAATTAAAGGTTTATTCAATGATCCATAAATCAATGCACAAGCGATTTCAAACCCTCCGTTTGTTTGGATTTTTTTGCCTGGGATTGCTTGCCCATCCACTATTAAGCCAATCTTCCACAAACAAGCCTTTTGTGGTGGTATTGGATGCTGGGCATGGTGGCCACGACAGTGGCAATCGAGGAAATGGCTATTTTGAGAAAAACATTGCCTTGAGTATTGTTTTGAGTATAGGAAAAATCTTGGAGGGTGACAAGGACATCAATATTATTTATACCCGTAAATCAGATAAATTTGTAAAACTCGTAGAACGAGCGAACATTGCTAATAAAGCGGATGCTGATTTGTTTGTCTCAATCCATTGCGATGCTTTTACTTCTCCCAAAGCCTTTGGAGCTGGTACTTTTGTTCTGGGGCTTCACGCCAATCAGCGGAACTTTGAAATCGCCAAAAGAGAAAATTCCGTAATATTTTATGAGGAAGATTATGAAAAGAACTACGATGGATTTGATCCGACCAACCCAGAATCTGTCATCAGCCTCACCCTAATGCAAGAAACCTATTCAAACCAAAGCATTGAAGCAGCAGCAAGCATACAGAGAAGTTTTGTTTCCAATCTTGGGAGAAAAGACAGAACCGTAAAACAAGCGGGGTTTGTTGTGCTAAAATACACCTATATGCCGAGTGTATTGGTGGAAACTGGTTTTTTGACCAACCAAAGGGAAGGCTCCTATTTGAATTCCAAAAAAGGGCAGAGTGAAATGGCCAATGCCATTGCCAAAGCCATTGTGAACTACAAGGACGAAATGAAAAACCAGGTGGCCGCCCAAGAGATTTTTGAAACAGAAGCCCCTCCAACCCCCACAACAACAAGCATTGATCCAGAGATTCGTTTCAAGGTTCAATTGGCGGCCAGCAAAAAAAATATTGAGCTTCAACCCTACAATTTCAAAGGTTTAAAAAATGTAAGTCGAGAAAAAGAGGGAGCCTACCATAAGTATTATTTTGGAAATTCAACCAGCTATAAACTGATCCAAAGAGAGCAAAAAAGAGCGAAAAAAGCAGGATTCGAATCAGCATTTATTGTGGCGTTCAAAGGGGGGGTAAAGATTAAATTATCTGAGGCATTAGATGCTTTAAAATAACCCCAATCAGTAAAAAAAACCTAAATTTGTTTAGACAAGAAAAGCAACACCATTTTGAAGATTAGCAAAGAAATCAAAACATCGATTGTAGTCCTAGGAGGCGTTGCTCTTTTCATCTTCGGATTTAGCTTTTTGAAAGGAAACTCCATCTTCCAAAGCACTAAAACTTTATATGCAGTTTATAAAGATGTAGAGGGGTTGGTTCTTGGTGCAAAAGTTAATGTCAACGGCTTGAGTGTCGGAAAAATCTCCCAAATTGATTTCCTTCCCAATACCACAAAAATTTTGGTAACCATGGACGTGAGGAAAGATTTGGATTTCTCCAAAAAAAGTATTGCATTACTCTATGAGACTGGTCTCATTGGTGGAAAAGCCATCTCCATCCAACCCGCTTTTAACCCTGCTGATATTATAGAAAGTGGGGATACCCTAAAATCAGAAATTAAACCCGGACTGACAGAACTCATCAACCGTCAGATTGAGCCCCTTCAGATTAAAATTGAAAGCATGTTGAGTAGTGCAGATTCCCTCTTTGCTGGCGTCAGTAATGTTTTAGACAATGACACCCAAACCAATTTGAAAAGCACACTTGAAAACCTTTCAATTACTACCAATAACCTCAATAAAGCATCATTGGCTGCGGTCAAAATATTGGATCAGAATCAGTCCCAAATCAATGCTATGTTCAGCAATATCAAAATGACCTCGGAGAATCTAAAGTCGATCACCGATTCTATTGAGCAAGCTCAAATCAGCCATACCATCCGTTCCTTTACTAAAACCGTAGAGGGGCTTAATAAAATCGTCGCTTCCATTGAATCAGGGCAAGGAACCGTAGGCAAGTTGATCAATGATGATACCTTGTATCAAAATCTATCTGATGCCTCAGAGGAGTTGGACCAACTACTTAGCGATCTTAAGAACCATCCCAAGAGATACGTTCATTTCTCTTTATTTGGAAAAAAAGAAAAACCTTACACCGAAGAAGAAAAATAAATACCAAAGATGCCTTACTTATCAAATATCATTTTTGCGATTCTTCTTTTTTTGGCTGTTTTTGTTTTCAGGCGAAATATTCTTTTTATCAAAAGAAACATTCAGATGGGGAAAGCAGTGGATCGCTCTGATCATTCAAAGGCAAGATGGTCTAATATGTTTAGGGTTGCCTTGGGTCAATCGAAAATGGTTAGCCGGCCCGTTGCAGGTGTCCTGCATATTATTGTTTATGTAGGCTTTGTGCTCATCAACCTTGAGTTGATAGAAATCGTTTTAGACGGTTTGTTAGGTACTCATCGGTTATTTGCCCCTTTTATGGGGGGTTTTTACAACTTGTTGATTGCTTCTTTTGAGATTTTAGCAGCCTTGGTATTGGTGAGTGTCATTGTTTTTTGGCTTCGTCGCAATGTTGTTAGAATCAATCGTTTTTGGAAGGATGAAATGAAAGGCTGGCCCAAAATGGATGCCGATTATATCCTTTATTTCGAGCTGGTGTTGATGACACTTTTTCTTTCCATGAATGCTACAGACCAGCTTTTACAACAAGCTGGCACCCCTCATTACACTCAAGCTGGGCTGTTTCCTATTTCACAATGGATGACTCCCCTTTTTTCCTCATTTTCCGATCCCACACTGCTTTTGTTAGAACGTTCCTTTTGGTGGCTTCATATTCTTGGCATACTACTATTTCTCAATTATTTATATTATTCAAAACACCTCCACATTCTTTTGGCATTTCCTAATACTTATTTTCAGAATCTCAATCCAAAAGGGAAGTTTAAAAACAATGAAGCTGTAACCCATGAAGTCAAGCTGATGATGAATCCTAATGCAGATCCCTATGCTGCACCCTCAGCGGAAATTCCTGAAAAGTTTGGAGCTTCGGATGTAACCGACCTGAATTGGGTTCAGTTGATGAATGCTTATACCTGTACGGAATGTGGACGATGCACAGACCAATGCCCTGCCAATCAAACGGGTAAGTTGTTGTCTCCAAGGAAAATAATGATGGATACTCGAGACAGACTAGAGGAGGTAGGTAGAAATATAACCAAAAGCGTTAGTTTCGTTGATGATGGAAAACAACTTCTTGATGATTATATCACCAGAGAGGAATTGTGGGCCTGTACCTCCTGTAATGCATGTGTGGAAGCCTGTCCTATTGGAATTGACCCCCTTTCAATCATCATGGACATGCGACAGTATTTGGTGATGGAACAATCGGCTGCCCCAAGTGACCTTAATAAAATGATGACCAATATAGAAAATAACGGAGCACCATGGCCTTTCAGTAATCAAGACCGAATGCTTTGGGCCCATGAAAATTAATTAAATTCAAAAAATGGAAAAAGAGGAGGCAGAAAGTTACTTACACAAAAAAGTCGAAAACGGTGAAATAGTCAGTCCCGTACTTCCCGATGGGATCAAAAATTATTTGATTGATATCGATGGAACCGTCTGCGACGACATTCCGAATGAAGAACCTGAACGAATGGCAACGGCCAAGGTCTACCCCGACGCTTTAAAAACACTCAATAAATGGTATGAGGAGGGACATCTGATTTGCTTTTTTACCTCCAGAGTGGAGTCGCACCGTGAGGTTACTGAGCAGTGGCTGAGAACGAATGGATTCAAGTATCACAGTCTTTTGATGGGTAAACCAAGAGGAGGAAACTATCATTGGATCGATAACCATTTGGTTAAGGCTACCCGATACAATGGAAAATTCACCGACCTGATCGAGAAAGAAGTAACGATTGAGGTTTTTGATGATGGTGTTGACCAGTAAATAATTGATTATGCATGTACCCACGCTGGCAGAATTAACTGCAGAAGGAAAAAAACCCGAGGTTTTATTTTGGGTGGGTTGTGCCGGTAGTTTTGATGAACGCGCCAAAAAAATAACAAAGTCTTTTGTTAAGATACTTCAAAAAGCAGAAGTCTCCTTTGCCGTTTTAGGAACAGAGGAAAGTTGTACAGGAGATCCTGCAAAGCGGTCGGGGAATGAATTTTTATTTCAAATGCAGGCCATGACCAATATTGAAGTAATGAATGCCTATGAGGTGACTCGAATTGTAACCACTTGTCCCCATTGCTTCAATACCCTTAAAAACGAGTATCCCTCCTTGGGTGGGAAGTATGAGGTGATGCATCATACCACTTTTATCAACACTTTGTTAAAGGAAAATCGATTTACCATTTCCGGAACTACCTATAAGGGAAAACGTATTACCTATCACGATCCCTGCTATTTGGGTCGGGCCAATCAAGTTTACCAAGCTCCCAGAGAACTGATTCAGAAACTGGATGCGGAGCTGGTTGAAATGAGAAATTGTAAATCCAAAGGTTTGTGCTGTGGTGCTGGAGGAGCCCAGATGTTTAAAGAGCCCGAAAAGGGGAACAAAGACATCAATATCGAAAGAACAGAGCAGGCTATGGAAACCCAATCTGAGATTATCGTTGCAGCGTGCCCCTTTTGCAATACCATGATGACCGATGGAGTAAAAAACAAAGAAAAGGAGGGGCAAGTTCAAGTGCAAGACATTGCCGAAATGATTTCAAAGGCGGAAGACCTATAATTTATGTTAATTCCTTTTGACCAACTTCCCGAAAATTCTAGGGTATGGATATACCCATCCGACCGAGCTTTTGACGAGGTAGAATCAAAGTCCATTCAAAAAAAAACAGAGGATTTTATTACCCAATGGACCGCTCATGGCACGGATCTCCAAGCGGGTGTAGATTTGCCTTACAATAGATTTATTGTTTTGGGACTCAATGAATCTGTTCAGTCTGCAAGTGGATGTTCCATAGACGCATCCGTTCACTTCATCCAATCTTTGGAGAGAGAATATGGTCTAAGCTTGATGGACAGGATGAATGTTACCTACAGGGATAAGCATTCCATCCTTCATACCCCTCTCAAGGAATTCAGGACCTTGGCGAAGAAAAAACAATTGACTCTGGATGTAACTGTATTTAATAACTTGGTATTGAATAAGATGGAGTATGACACCCTTTGGGAAGTTCCTGCTTCTGCCAGTTGGCACGCTCGATATTTTTAACCATTATGCGTAGTTATCTGTTTTTTTTATTTTTTCTGTGGAACCTATCCATTGCACAGCAGCCAGACCCATTGCTTTCCGATGATCCCATATCTCAAAAAAAATGGGTTGACAGCCTATTTCAATCAATGAGTTTGGATCAAAAAATTGGTCAACTTTTTACCCCCATGGTTTTTTCCAAAAAAGACCAAAAGCATTTCGATGAAATCAAAACTCTAATTGAAAAATATCATATTGGAGGAATTATTTTTTCGCTTGGAGGCCCTGTAAAACAATCCCAATGGCTGAATGAATTTCAATCCCTTTCAAAAGTACCATTATTGATCAGTATGGATGCAGAGTGGGGGGTGGCGATGCGTTTGGATTCTGTGGTGGCATTTCCTTGGAATATGACCTTAGGTGCCATAAAAGACAACAGTATTGTTCGGCGGATTGGTCAGCGAATGGGGGAACAAGAAAAAATCCTTGGGGTACAAATGAGCTATGCTCCAGTACTGGATATCAACACCAACCCTGAAAATCCCATCATTGGCAACCGATCTTTTGGTGAAGACCCCAATCGTGTGGCAGAAAAAGGAATTGCCTTGATGCAAGGCCATCATCAGGCAGGAGTACTTACCTCGGGCAAGCATTTTCCTGGACATGGGGATACCTCCAACGATTCTCATAAAACGCTTCCTTCCGTTACTTTTGATCGAACAAGATTGGAGAAGATGGAATTGTACCCTTTTAAAAAAGTGATAGAGCAAGGCTTGAGCTCCATTATGACGGCTCATTTAAATATTCCAACCCTAACGGAAAACAATGGTCCAACTTCTTTATCTCATAAAGTAGTCACCCAACTTTTAAAGCAACAGATAGGATTCAATGGTTTGTCAGTAACCGATGCATTGAATATGAAAGGTGCTGAACCCAAAGGTTCCAATGCAAATATGGATTTATTGGCACTTTTGGCGGGGAATGATGTCCTTTTGATTTCTAAAGACATCCCTCTTGGATTTGAAAAAATAAAGTTGGCTTATCAGCAGGATCCCTCGGTTAGGGAGCGAGTTAATTCTTCGGTTCAAAAAATTTTAAAAGCCAAATACAAAGTAGGCTTAGCGCAAAGCAATAAGGTAGATACGCACGACTTGTACCCAAGATTGAATACCAGAAAAGACACCCTTTTGATCGAAGAAGCTTATGCAAAAAGCATTACCCTTCTAAAAAATGAGGATCAGTTCCTTCCCTTGAACCCTTCCATTACCTATGCACATGTCAAGTTGGGTAACGATTCAAGTGAGGCTTTTGAGGATCAATTGAGAGAATATGTTAATTTAAAAAGCATTGCTGTTGGGACAGCAACGCAAACCCTCGAGGCATTGAAAGCTTATGAAAAAGTCATCATCAGCTATCATCGCTCCAATCGCTCTCCTTTTTTATCGCCAGATTTCTCTGACAATGAGCTGGATTTAATTCACGCTATAGCCGGTGAACATGAAGTATTGCTTGATCTTTTTGTCAACCCCTACCCACTCATTGAACTAGGAGATCTATCATCAATAGCAGCATTGGTGGTCAGTTATCAAAACAGTCCCATCAGCCAAAAAATCAGTGCTGATTTGTTGAATGGAACGGGTTCATTTATGGGAGTATTACCTGTTTCTATCTCCAATAACTTTCAAGCTGGTACGGGAATTGATTTTAAACCCCTCAGGGAGAACCAAAGGGTATCAATGATTGAAAAAGGTTTTGACCCAGATCAGTTGTCAATGATTGATGAGTTTGCAGTCCGGGTAATAGACTCTGCCATGACTCCTGGGATGCAGATTTTGGTTGCTAAACAAGGAGATATCGTTTACCATAAAAGCTTTGGTTATCACACCTATAAAAAGGAAATTAAGGTAGAAAATCATCATCTCTATGATTTGGCTTCTTTGACAAAAATTACTGCCACTTTACCACTGATCATGAGGGAGGTGGATAAAGGAAATTTTACCCTGGAAAGTGCATTGGTTGATTTTATGCCAGAGCTAAAAGGAAGCAATAAGGCTGAATTAGGGGTCAAAGAGGTATTGGCACATTATGCCCAACTTACTCCTTGGATCCCCTTTTATGAGCAAACTTTGGATGAAAACGCACACCCGCACAAAAAGTTTTATCGAAACCAACAAAGTGATCGTTATGGTATTCCTGTTGCGGATCAATTGTTTCTGAGGTCAAATTTTAAACAAAAAATCAAGAAAGAAATTTTGGAAAGTCCATTATTGGATTCTCTCTATAGTCGGTACTCGGACTTGCCCTTTTATTTCTTTAAAGACTACTTTGAAAAAAGATATGGAAAGTCTTTGGATGCATTGGCTACAGAAATGTTATTTCAGCCTTTGGGATTAAAACGAACTGTCTACAATCCATGGAGGAGCATTCCCATGAAAGAAATTGTTCCTACCGAGAAGGATAATTATTTTAGACAAAGAGAAATAAGAGGATATGTTCACGATATGGGAGCTGCAATGCAGGGCGGTGTTGGAGGGCATGCTGGTTTGTTTTCCAATGCAGAGGAGGTATTCAAAATCATGCAAATTTATTTACAAAAGGGAAACTTTGATGGGCATCAATACTTTAGTTCAAAAACCTTTGATGCCTTCAACCACTGTTACTATTGTGAGAAGGGTAACAGAAGAGGTGTCGGACTTGATAAACCTCAATTGACGGGAGAAGGATCCACCTGTGGCTGTGTTTCTTTCGATAGCTTTGGTCATATGGGTTTTACAGGAACTTACGCTTGGGCTGACCCTGAACACGATTTGATTTTTGTATTTTTATCCAATAGAACCTATCCCAATATGAAGAATAATTTATTGGGACGACACAATATAAGAACTCGAATGCAAGGTCTTGTCTACCAAGCTTTAATCTACTAAAAATTGAAACCTTGAAAATCGTTATTGTTTGCTATCCTACTTTTGGAGGGAGTGGTGTTTTGGCCACTGAATTGGGACTTTATCTCTCCAAAAAAGGATATGAGATTCACTTCATTACCTATAAACAGCCGGTAAGAATCCAAAATTTAACCCCCAACCTATACTTCCATGAGGTTCATGTGCCTGCCTATGATTTGTTTAAATATCAACCCTACGAATTGGCATTGTCTAGCAAGATGGTAGATGTGGTGATGAAATATAAGATTGATTTGCTCCATGTACACTATGCCATTCCACATGCCTATGCCGCCTATATGAGCAAAAAGATGTTGGCCGATGAGGGCATATCTATTCCAATGATTACAACATTACACGGCACAGATATTACACTGGTTGGGAGCCACCCATTTTACAAAAAGGCAGTACAATTCACCATCAATCACTCTGAATATGTAACGGCTGTTTCTGAAAGTCTAAAGGAAGATACCATCCGACTTTTTGATATCACGAATGACATAAGGATTATTCCAAATTTTGTTGATATCAAAAAAATTAAATATAGAAATGTGCCTTGTGAGAAAGGACAGATTGCTCCAAACGATCAAATGATTATCACGCACATTAGCAATTTTAGACCTCTGAAACGGATTATTGATATTCTAAAGACCTTTAAGATCATTAGTGAGCAATTGAACGTTAAATTACTGATGGTAGGGGATGGCCCAGAAAAAGAGCGAGCAAAACGTTTTTGCAAGGCCCACCAAATGGAGGATAAGGTTTTGTTTTTAGGACGAAGCAATGAGATCGATGAAATATTGTGTTTCTCAGACCTGTTTCTCCTGCCTTCAGAGCAGGAAAGTTTTGGTTTGGCCGCTCTGGAAGCCATGGTTCACAGTGTTCCTGTCGTTTGTTCCGATGTGGGGGGATTACCAGAAGTCATTGAAGACGGGCTGTCCGGCTATCTCTGCCCTTTGGGAGACATAAAAACCATGGCAGCAAAAGCCATCTATATCCTAGAGGATCCAGACCGCCACCAACAGTTTAAGAAACAAGCTTATAATTCTTCACAAAAGTTTGATATTGAAAAAGTCGTTATTCAGTACGAGGAACTATACAAAGAAGCCCTTCAGAATAAATAAATTTATCTAGGCTGGTAGATCCGCGTTGCTTCCTGATAAATTTTTTGCTTATCAAATGTCATTTTTTTGGTTTTGAATTGGGCGTATAATTCCATTTGATCGGAATAATGTTTTGAGTCTGGATGATCCGAACTTCCATAGGAAATTACTGATTCTATTTCAACACCGGTGGGCGTAAATTTCACCAATTCTATATAAGATTCTCCGCTCACCACTTTTGTCTTTCCTTCTTTAAAATCGGTTGATCCCATAGAGGTGATCACGTCAGGCAGTCCAAAAATGGGCAATTCCTTGTCTCCTCTAACCAGTTTTTGGTAATCCCCCAGTTTGACACCTTCGCTCCCAAAATACTGGGTCATGTGATCTTTTGTTTCCAATAGACCCTTGTACAAGATATCCGTTGTGAAAATTTTAGGTTCCGGTATTTGGCGGTAGTATTTACGCAACTTGTGGTAGAGGATGCCATAGGCTCCCGCACCATATGAGTCGGCGGAGGCCGAGCGATCCCAATCCTGTATTTGCGCTAAGATGCCAGCCACTTTAGGATGGTCTTTTGGGGACATCATAAAAAGGGAATCAATATCCATCCAATTGTAATGAAAGGGGTCGGGGAATCGGTGATCGTATTTGATTTTTTTGAAGTCTTCGTAATCTACTTTTAAATGTTGGTCGATGAGTTGTTTGAGCCGGGTGGATCTGTTATTGTCATAGGTTTCGAAACCCATGTCTTTGGAGAACGAATCCTCATTGGGATTGTCTAAGGCATCTGAAGACCTAAAGGGACTGTGATTGGCATTGTAGAAATAGCCAGATTGAGGCTGGACTACTTGAGGCAATTCTTCGACTGCATAGGTTGTGGTCCAAAGTGTTTTTTTGGTGTTCCCTGGAACCACATTGGCCCAGTCATAACCAGGAGCTCTTTTGGGAATCAATCCATTGGAAATGTAGAAAAGGGTGTCGTTTTTATCCGCATAGCCGATATTGTATCCAGGCAGTCCCTTCATTTTCAGAACATTGTAAAATTCGGTAAAATTCTTCGCTTTATTCATTCGCCACCATTGCTCTAAAGCCTTTACTTCGAATAGCGATGGTGTTCTGACGGCATAATAGCCAGAATCGTTTTTTAATGTGGGACCGTAAATACTTTCAAAATATTTTTTACTGACTTTAAACGGAATTCCCAAGATTCTTACAAGCAGTTTTGCTTTGTGTTTTTGTAGTTTTAGGTATTCATCGTCAACCCGATAAAATTTCTTTTTTTGGGGATGCATTTCCAATTTAAACACATCTGTTTTGTCTGGAATGTTGACGGTATGCGCCCATGCAAGGTTTCTGTTGGCACCGATCAAAACACTGGGGCTACCTGCAAATAGGGCTCCTATGATATCCGTTCCCTCTTCACTGCATAGGTGAACTTCATACCATGAAGTGGGCCCATCAAGAGGTTGATGGGTATTGATGGCCAAATAGGTATTTCCATCTTTGGTTTTCGCACTGTTGAACCCAAAGGTGTTGGAACCTTTGACCTCATCTTTTTCGGGGGTATATTCTATTGTGTTTTTTAAGATGTTTTTCACCCAATAATCGCCTTTGGAGGAAACGAATAGTTGCAGTTGGGCATAGAGAAACATTTTTCTAGGGGTGATAGGAAAAAGCCGTTTGCTCAGTATTTCCTCGGGATGGGTTTCTGCATAGCGGTTCAATCCCTGACTGTAGCCCTCTAAAATTTTCTTATATGCAGGACTGATTTCCGCATCAAATTTTTCCTCAAAAAGCCTTTCGCTTCCAATGAATTGGGAGATCAAATCAATGCCGTAGGCTTTTTTTCCTTCCACATCACTGAGTAATCCATTCCCAGCCAAGTAAGCCTGTTGAATGGTCTTAAAATCGTCTTCTGCATGTGCCCATGCCAAACCATAGGCCAATTCAGCATCAGTTTTTGAAAAAATATGCGGAACACCGTATGCGTCTCTAACAATCTCAATGTTTTTGGAATTGATTTGACCGAACATTTGTATGCAAAGTAGGGGAGCAAGTACGATTGAAAAGTATTTTAGCATATTAAAAAGCAGGAGGATTGGCTGTTATTTTTTTCTAAAGGTAAACATCCCCAAGGGAAAAAGTAAAAACAAAAACCAAACTTTGGTTAAATAAGAGATCAAAATTGATGCCAACAACAAGCCAATGGTCCAGGTCCAATCTTTGTTTTTATTATTTTTTTCTATGGGCATTCTCCTTCGGTCCATTTTGTTAAACCATTGATTCTAGCATAGCAGCTATTGGAATAGGTTTTTTGATCGCAACCACAAACAGGTTGATAAATTTCTATACAAGCTTGATCTGGTTTTTTTTGTTGCGGATCAATGCATTCGGTATTTTGTTTTTCTTTTTCGCAAGCAAAAGCAAATAAGAATATGGATATAAACAGAAAATACCTCACAATGGGCTACAGGTTCATTTTTTTAAGTTCCTTCACGGCATGATCGGCCGCTCGTGCGGTTAGTGCCATATAGGTGAGGGAAGGATTTTGATTGGCTGCCGATGTCATGCAGGCACCATCCGTAACAAATACATTGGATACGGCGTGGACTTGGTTGAAACGATTCAAAACAGAGGTTTTGGGATCTTTGCCCATTCGTGCGGTCCCCATTTCGTGTATGCCCTTGCCTATGGGGGCATTTGAATCGTGTATGGAAATGTCTTTACATCCAGCGGCCTCTAGCATTTCTGCAGCTTGAGTTTTCCAATCTTCCTTCATCTTCTTTTCGTTTTCCTTGAATTCTGCATCAAAAGTGATGGTCGGCAAACCGTATTGATCGAGTTTGTCGTAATTCAATGTCATTTTGTTTTCATGATAGGGGAGTACTTCCCCAAAGCCTCCCATACCGATCTTCCAGTTTCCGGGTTCGATGATTTCTTTTTTGAGTGCTTTTCCATAACTGTGTTCAGCGATCACCTGTGACCAGTCTCCTCTGCTTGCTCCTCCTTGGTAACCATACCCTCTTAAGAAATCAACTTTTTCTGATTGTGGTCCCAAATTCCTAAATCGGGGTATATAAAAGCCATTGGGTCTCCTTCCAGTATAATATTGATCTTCGAAACCGTCGAATCGTCCACTGGCACCACTTCCCAACTGGTGATCCATGATGTTGTGACCCAACTCGCCAGAGTCGTTCCCCATCCCATTGGGAAAACGATCGCTTTTGGACTGCATTAAAATGGCGGTAGATGCCATAGCTGAAGCACAGAGGAATATAATTTTTGACTTGAATTCCACTACTTCTTTGGTATGGGCGTCGATCACCCTAACCCCAGTAGCTTTTTGAGTTTTGGGGTCATAAATGACTTCGGAAACGATGGAATCGGGTCTAAGGGTTAAATTTCCAGTCGCTTCTGCATAGGGCAGAGTAGAGGAGTTGGAGCTGAAATAACTGCCAAAAGGACAGCCTCTGGTGCATCGGTTACGGAATTGGCAAGCCGATCTGCCTGCCCCTTCTTTGTTTCCTTTGGTGATATGTGCCACCCTTCCGATGGTCATGATCCTATCGTCGTATCGTTCAGAGAGGGTGTTTTTGACGTGCTCCTCGAGACAATTCAGTTCCATGGGTGGAAGGAACTCACTGTCGGGCAGTTGGGGGAGGTTGAGCGCTTCACCGCTCACACCAATAAATTTTTCAACATGCGAATACCAAGGAGCAATGTCCTTGTATCGGATGGGCCAATCTACTCCATAGCCATCTTTGGCATTGGCCTCAAAGTCCAAATCACTCCATCGGTAGGTCTGTCGCCCCCAAATCAAAGATCTTCCCCCTATCTGCTTTCCACGGATCCAGTCGAAAGGTTTGATTTCATCATAATCGTGCTCAGAGTCTTTGTTGTAAAAATGCCTATTGGTTTCGTCGAAACCCCACCGACTTTGTTTTGAATAATGTTTTTCCACAATTTCACTGGGGGTTTTGCCACTGTGAGGGAGATCCCATGGGTCTTTATGCATGGTGGGATAGTCTTCAATGTGCTTGACCATTCTGCCCCTTTCCAGTACCAAGGTTTTTAGGCCGGATTCACAGAGCTCCTTGGCGGCCCAGCCACCACTGATTCCTGAACCAACTACGATGGCATCAAATTCATTTTTTGTTGTGTTGCTGATATACATAGGACGAAAATTACGAGTGTTTAAATTAAACAAAAGCATTTGATTTTCCTATATTGATTTCCATCTTCGTTAAAAATATTTTCAAACCTACTTTTTAGCTAGAATTGTTTTACTATTTTTAGAACAATTTATTAAACTATTTTATCATGCCAAGGGTTGGGATTATTCTTACACTGATTGTTTATGTTTTTATGGGGATCTGTCTGTTACTGATGCCTTAGTTTCGCTTCTTTTTTTGTGATCCTCTGAAAATATGATTCAGATCAATTAATTTTATGTGATTCGAGTAAAGTATTTTATGAGACTTATTGACAAATTCGAGAAATTTCTAGACAAAGCCGCCGAGCAGGTTGGAGGTTACAAAATTTTGGTCATTGTCGCCCTGATATTGGGTTACATTTTGGGCTCTGTGTTCTCCTGATTGAGGGCCCTTTTTTTTGACGATTTATTTTTTTTGGGGTGGAGTGTTTATTTTTAATTGCTAACTATATTTATAAGAGTTTATCAGAACCTTTACAATGTAAAGACCCTAAAACAGAGGGATACTTCTCAGTTTTCCGGGAATACGGATCAAGAACAAATTATTTTTTTCGAATTTGCTACGACTGATTTTAGATGAAAGTCTTTCATTTAGAGGTCAACAAAAAAACAGTTTGGGAGTGCATAGCATCCATTCTTCCAGTGGCTGGTCATACCTATGCCTTTGAACGGAATGAAAACAAAGGCAAATTGAGGGTAAAATTTATTGAGCTTGGGTTTGAGAATCATAACGACGCGCATGCCTATATGAATTGAAGCCGGACAAAATATTTGGAAAATTTGGAGCCGTTTTGTCAAAAAGGGCTTTCAGAAGGTTTTGGGACTGAGGGATACCGGTAGTAGTTTTTTTTCTTTTCCCAATGGATCCATCTGATAATGAAATGGAACCAATCGTGTTTGGTAAGACAAGTAGAGTGGGTGCTTGGGTGAGCCATTATGATTGATTCCAAAACAGTAGGGACGGTCAATGATTGGCTTGATCCAATGCGGGATTTCAGCTGCATTTCCCCACCCAAAAACGACTTTTTCGCATTTACTTTTCATTGCTTTTAGGTGACCAATATTGGCCTTCTCATCGGGAATAAGATGATGAATCAATTTTTTGGGATTGGAAGTGATGTAACTGTGAATGTTTCCTAAATAGAATCCTCCATATCCACCATTTTTGGTGAATTGAATGAGTTTGGCCACCGTTCTGTCATTAGCATCGGCGTCAGCATGGGAGGGGTTGAGCAGTACATAGAGCAGCAATGGTTTTTTTTTCTCCCATATTCTCCAAAGCCTGTATCTTCTCTTACCTTCAAATACAGCCCCTTTGATCATTGCTTTTTGTTCAAAACGATTTTGATTTTTTCGATTACAGCTTGCCCAAATAAACACAAACCTGAATTGGTAACCACCAAAGCGAGAGTTCCCCATAATATCCAATGATCACTTTGGGAATACTTTTGAATAATCGCCTCGCCCAAAATTGATAATCCCATTCCAAAAACGACCAATCCTGATACGGAATAAATCATCCACTTCGTTTTCATTTCTAATTATTTTGTTGAGTCAATTTAACCAAAAAACCATAACGACATTATTAATTTAGTTTTCAAAATTCTATATTTATAAATAATCTAATAGAGGATCATCTTTAAACTCTTTAACCGATGCAAACCAATTATAAATATTAATTGTTTTCATCAAAGGAGGAGGTCGAGGTTTTGATTCCTGAAATTTTATAAACTATGGAACGGAGAAAATTTACTCAATCGCTGGCCACTTCAATTGCTGGTCTTAGCCTCACCAATGGCTATGGTCATCGAGCTCTAAGTATGGGCCAGAAGAAACTGGGCATCGCGCTTGTTGGTCTTGGGAATTATGCCACACGTCAGTTGGCCCCAGCACTATTGGAGACCCAAATGTGTTCTTTGAAGGGAATCGTTACGGGTACCCCTTCCAAAGCTGCCGATTGGAAAAACAAATATGGCCTCAAAGATCATCAAATTTACAATTACGATAATTTTGACCGTATAGCCAACAATGACGAAATAGATATTGTCTATGTGGTTCTTCCCAACGATATGCACAAAGAATATACCCTTAGGGCATTTCAGGCAGGAAAGCACGTGATTTGTGAAAAACCAATGGCCATGAATGCAGAAGAAGCAGCAGAAATGGTCGCAGCAGGAAAAAAAGAAAAGCGAGAGCTTTTTATAGGTTATCGTTTGCATTACGAGCCCCATCATCGAGAGGCCATTCGCTTGTGCCGAAATGAAGCTTTCGGAAAGATCAAATTTTTTGAGGGAGGTTTTGGCTTCCGAATAGGAAATCCAAATCAATGGCGATTGAAAAAAAAACATGGAGGTGGAGCCATGATGGATGTTGGAATTTATGTCATCCAAGCCGCCAGATATTCCACTGGACAAGAGCCTATTGCTGTTACTGCACAAGAGTTTAAAACCGATGCTGTAAAATTCAAAGAGGTCGATGAGTTGATTACCTGGCAGATGGAGTTTCCCAATGGTGTAGTGGCCAATTGTACTACTACATTTTCTGCTTCGACCAATCACTTGGATGTTGCTGCCGAAAAGGGATTCATCAGAGTGAGTCCCGCCTATGGATATGGTGGAGTGGCTGGTCATACCCGAGAAAATAAGTTTGACTTTGCTCAAGTCAATCAACAAGCCTTGCATATGGATGGTATTTCCAATTATTTATTGAATGGTATTCCTCATTTGAATGTTGGGGGAGAAGAGGGGTTGAGAGACATGAAGATCATTGATGCTATTTTTAGGTCTGTGCAGCAGGAGGGAAAGCGCGTGATGATTTAATTCCAAGAAACTGAACGATACATTTTCTCCATTCACTTCCATTGGTTGTTGATGCCCAACAAAAATTGCCATCATTGCAAAGACCCTATCAAACATGCGTTCAGGGTAATGTATTTGCCCCGTCACCATGCTCGTAAGGAATGGGTTTTTATCTGTGAGTCTTGCTTGCTAAAAATCAAGCCCAATAACCCTCAATATCGATATGGCGGGACTTGGAAAGGCTAGTGTATTCTTTCTAATGATTTGAGAGCAGTGTAGCAGATGGAGGGTCTAAATAAAGATGGACAGAAGGATGCTTTCTGAGAATTGAGGCAGGACAGGAGGAATTGATCTCACCCTCTAGTGCGTTTTTTACAGCGATGGCTTTCCTTTGGTCGGGAACAAAACAACTGATGTGCTTTGCGTTCATAATGGTGGGAATCGTCAAAGTGATAGCGGTTTTAGGAACAGCGCCTAAACGGTCAAACCAACCTTCATTTAATTGTTGCATTCTACATTCGTGATCTAATTCGACCACTTTGATGGATTGTTGGTCCTTAAAGTCGGCCACTCCGGGATCATTAAAGGCCAGATGTCCATTCTCGCCGATCCCCACGCAAGCGACATCAATGGGGTGTTCTTTCAATAATTGGGTGTAATTATTCAAAGTCTTTTCCACCTCATTTTCATTCGAAATAATGGGATGAAATTGTAAAGGTTGTATGTGTTGAATGATTTTTTCTCTTAGGTAACGGACAAAACCTGCTGGATGATCATCAGATATGCCAATGTATTCGTCTAAATGAAAAATAATTACTTTACGCCAATCTATGGCCCTTTCTCTGAGTGAATCCAAAAACTTCAATTGTGAATTACCGGTGCCCAAAACCAAGCAAGCTGTGCCTTTTTCCGCAATCGATTTGGAAATACGATCTTCAACATCTTTGGAGGCCTCCAAAGCCAATGCCTGATGCTCTTTTATAATGATTTTCAAAACTTAATTTTGATTTTTTACTGTTCGTATGGCTAATGTAAATATTTTCTT
>Ga0255753_1001583_pt1 | contig 26761 bp, 27 predicted proteins | sample 041ome_10_FD_179953 | JGI IMG/M metagenome (GOLD analysis project Ga0255753, IMG submission 179953) | Coastal salt marsh microbial communities from the Groves Creek Marsh, Skidaway Island, Georgia - 041412US metaG (version 2) | ecosystem: Environmental > Aquatic > Marine > Intertidal zone > Salt... | reverse complement strand
ATCGCGCTGAAGTGGGCAAACACGTCTGCTCCACCATCGTCGGGGGTGATGAACCCGTAGCCTTTGTCGGCGTTAAACCACTTAACGGTTCCGGTGGCCATGAACTTCCTTTGCTGTTGCTGTCTTGCTGGTAGGAGTTTCGAGGGACGAAACAACTCGTCAACACTCCCCGTTGTGCTCCCACACAACCAACTTGCGAAGGTAGATCAGTCGAACTTCAGGGGTTTGTCACGCGTGTACAGCCTAGCGGGGTCCGTTGGCTTCCGCGGGGTCTACACACATGATTCCCAGAGTGCGCCCACGCGCCACACCTACCCTGCTCGGAGGAGGTCACCCCGTGTCAACCCCAGAACAAGAGTCAGTATGGGACTATCCGCGCCCACCTCGACTGGAGCCCAGCTCCGAGCATGTCATTGTCCGCCACGGCGGGGAAGTCATCTGCGACACCACCCGCGCTTTTCGGGTCCTCGAAACGTCCCACCCGCCGACGTATTATCTTCCGCGCGAAGACTGCCGGATGGAGTTTTTTGAGCCGGTCCCAGGCCCTACCGTGTGTGAGTTCAAGGGAGTAGCTCACTACGCCGACCTCGTTGTCGGAGAGCAGCGCATTCCGCGCGTCGCGTGGTGGTACCCCGAACCAACAAGAGACTTTCTCCGCATCCGCGATTACATTGCCCTCTATCCGGGCCGGGTTGATGAATGCACGGTCGATGGTGAGCGTGTGGAGGCTCAAGAGGGTGACTTTTATGGTGGCTGGATTACCTCCCGCGTGAAGGGTCCCTTCAAGGGCGCTGCAGGGACCTGGGGCTGGTAATTTTGCTTCTCTGGTCGCTGGTCTAGGCTGTGCGCGTGGCAAAAACTCACGCCTCAGCGTCGCCTACGGATGTCACTTTCCGGCCGATTGACCACAGCGATCTCAAGATTCTGCGTGTGATCAACAACGACGCCTACCCGGCCGTCCCTCGCGCGACCGGTGAGGAGATGGCGGCGCTTGCAGAAAAAGCCTCGTGGGGTGTGGTGGCACAAAGTGGCGATGAGATCGCTGGCTTTGTGATGTGTTTTTCTCCCGGCGCAGACTACGACTCGGAGAACTATCGGTTCTTTGAGTCGAACTTTGACTCCCACTTTTATATTGACCGCATCGTGATTGCGAAGCCTTTCCGCGGAGGGGGACTCGGCGCGGCTCTCTACGCACAGGTCTTCGACGAGGCGACGTCGCGCGGTGCGCAGCACGTCACCTGCGAGGTCAATTTGGACCCGCCGAATCCGGCCAGTATCGCGTTTCATCGGAAGATGGGATTTGAAAACGTGGGCACTCAAGACACCAAGGGGGGCTCCGTGCTCGTGCAGCTGATGGCGGCAGATTTGGCGGGTCGTCGGTGAACGAATCATCGCGCCCGACGGTGGGGATCGTGATTCCTGCCTACAACGAAGAAGCAACCATTCGCGCCTGTGTAACTGCAGCCGTGGGGCAGACCGTTCCCGCAGCCGAAATCATCGTTGTCGACAACAAGTCCACCGATCAGACTCCCGCAATCTTGCGTGAGCTCATCGCGGAGTTTCCGGACGCTCCCATCACGGTGTTGCGCCAAGAAAAAGCCCAGGGGATCATCCCCACCCGAGACATGGGTTTTAACTCGGTCACCAGCGACATCATTGGACGAATCGATTCCGACACCCTGCTCGAACCTGACTGGGTCGAACAGGTCCAAAACGTTTTTCTCAATCCCGAGGTGCACGCCGCGACCGGGCCTGTGATCTATTACGACATGCCGCTTCGGCGTTATATGGCCCGAGCAGATGACACCGCTCGCAAAGCAATGTTTCGCTTAGCCACGAGCTACGCGTTCCTCTTCGGGACCAATATGGCGCTCCGACGAGAAGCGTGGAAGAGAATCCGTGACGAGGTGTGTCTCGATGAGCAAGACCTCATGCACGAAGACATCGACCTCTCGGTGCACTTGTTTGACCACGGCCTCAAAGCGGTCTATGCCTCACAAATGGTGGCGGGAATGTCCGCGCGACGGCTCGATAGCACCCCCCGAGATTTCTACGACTATGTCCAGCGGTTCGAGCGGACTTACCGCCACCACGGAATTCGCAAACGTCGACTCCGGGTGCCCGCCTGGGGCTATCTCGCGATTTACCCCATTGCGAAGGGCATGCGCTGGGGACACCAATTGCGACAAAACACCCTTTTTCGCCCGGGCTCCAGATAACCCGGCTACACTCGCCACTACACGGGAGCCATAACGGCTGAGAGGAAGCGAGAGCTTCGACCGTCGAACCTGATCTGGATAATGCCAGCGCAGGGAGGACCTCGACCCCGTGCCCCATCTGAACACCACAGAAAGGCACGCTGATGAATAATGCGTCACCACTATCTCGTCGCTGGAGCACTCGCGACATTGTCACCGCCAGCGTCGTCGCGGTCGCGACGGGGCTGCTCTTTGCCGTCTGGAACGTCGCAAACTCTCCCATCCTCGACCCCCTAGGGGCCCTCGTACCGGGATTGTCCGCCGTGGGACATGGGGTGTGGCTCTTAGGAGGCTTGCTCACAGCCCTCATCATTCGAAAACCAGGAGCGGCTTTGTATGGCGAAGTAGTTGCCGCCACCGTATCCGCACTCATCGGCAACCAATGGGGCGTCATCACTTTGTTGTACGGCGTGGTCCAAGGCCTCGGTGCCGAGCTTATTTTTGCGTTGCTGTTGTATCGCTCCTGGGGCCTGGTGGCCGCTCTCCTCGCCGGTGCAGGGTCGGGGATCGCCATGGCTGCGCTTGACCTCTCGCTTTACTACGCCGGCGCGGACACCCTGTTCACCATTGTTTACGCAGCGGCTTCCGTGGCCTCAGGTGTGGTGTTAGCGGGTATTGGTGGATTTGCGCTCGCCCGAGCCTTATCCCGGGCCGGGGTGCTCTCACGCCGATGACGACGCTGACCCGCGCAGTGGAAGTCGAGGCGCAGAGCTTCGGCTTCCGCTATTTCGGGTCGCAATCAGACGCTGTTTCGGACCTGACCTGGCACCTTCCCGCAGGGCACAGCGCCCTCGTTGTCGGGCAATCGGGCAGCGGAAAATCGACTCTGGCCCGGGCCCTCGCAGGGCTTCTCTCACTAGAAGACGATGGAGTGAGTACCGGTGTGCTCTCCCTGACGCACTCGGCTGAGGGGGGAGAGCCGATCAGGGTGGGCATGGTCTTGCAGCAACCTGACGACCAGACAATCATGCACACCGTCGGGGACGACATCGTCTTTGGGTTGGAAAACGCCGCGGTTCCCCCGCAGGAAATGCCTGGGCGCATTGATGAGGCGCTTAGCGTGGTTGGCCTGGAGCTTCCCCTCAGCTACCCCACCGCCCAGCTATCGGGTGGCCAGCGGCAACGCCTCGCGCTCGCGGGGGCTCTTGCGATGCGGCCGCATCTGCTCATTCTGGATGAACCCCTCCAGGCCTTAGATGAGCGGGGCCGCGGGCAGGTAATCGAGGCGATTCGCGCCATTCGTCAGGCGCGGATGCTCACGATGGTCGTGATTGACCATGAACCCTCCCGGTGGAGAGAACTGGTTGACCAGGTCCTGGTGATGGAATCGGGGTCCACCAGCGTCTACTCCGTCGACGACGCCCCCGTGAGTTGGAAAGATGACCTTCCGCGGGTGCACTCCCTCACGAACCCGTCTCTGGTGGTGGCCCTGCAATGTGAGCAGCTCGCGATTGGCCGAGACCACACACTGCCCGGGACACACTCGATCAGGCTTGACGAGGGAGATATTCTCGCGATCACGGGGCCCAACGGCTCGGGCAAATCCACTCTCGCACTGACCCTCGCAGGCTTGTTACCCCCGCGAGGAGGCGAAATAGTCCAGCCGCACCGACCGCACGAATGGGGGTCTGTGCGCTTGGGCCGCGCCGTGTCGTTCGTGCCACAAAACCCTGCTCACCACCATCTGGCTGACACTGTCTCGGACGATCTTGACCTGGCACTTTCTCTCCGGGAAACCCCCGACCACGTTGACCTGCGCGCGAGTTGGGTGGAGAGATTCGGGTTGGCGGGCGTGCTCGACCGGCATCCGGCCACCCTCTCGGGAGGAGAGGCGCGCCGGCTTGCCCTCGCGAGTGCCACGATTGCCGGGCAGCGGCTGCTCATTCTCGACGAGCCAAGTCAGAGTTTGGATCGGGTTGCTCGGGAGCACTTGGCCACACTTCTCTCGCAATTGGCGAGCGACGGAGTCGCGATTGTCCTCGTCACCCACGATCGATCGCTGATTACCGCTTTGGACGCGAGAGAGTATGCGCTTGCAGCGCACGAGCAAAGCCCGGATGCTGGTGACGCTGCGCGCGTGCCCAGCTGGCTTCATCGAGCAAACCCCCTGTCACTGCTGGCCGCGGCAACGGCAATCGCCGTGGGGCTCGTGGCACGAGTCGATGCGCTCGAGTCCGCCATCGCTCTCGTCGCAATCCTGTTCCTGTTGCTTATTGGTCGCGCGCTCACCCGCCGGAGTGTGATCCGGCTTATTCCGGTGGCGGTGGCGGCAGTGTTTGCGGCCATCACGATTGCGCTCTACGGCGAGAGTTCAGGGTTTGTCGTGTGGTCGTGGGGTGTGGCCGAAGTCAGCGAGGGCTCGCTTGAGTTGGCGATGGCCACCCTGATTCGCATCGCCGCAATTGCCACCCCGGCGGTCGTGTTGTTTCAGTCAGTCGACGCCACACGTTTGGCCGATGCGCTGAGCCAAAAGGTAAAGCTCCCCGAGCGGTTCGTGATGGGAGCGCTCGCGGCACTGCGCCTCGTGCAGGTTTTGGGCGATGACTATCGTCAACTGTTGCTCACGCGCCGATCCCGTGGTGTGGCAGACCGCCCTCGCCTTCGCCGACTTCCTCGCGACGTGTTTTCTGTGCTGGTTATTGCCCTGCGCCGCTCAAGAATTCTTGCCACCGCGATGGAAGCGCGAGGCTTTGGCCGCGGGGCAAGGACCCATTTCCGCCGCAGCACGTGGAGCGCCGTGGACGGCGTCATAATTGGAGCGGGCGTTGTGGTAGTCATCGTCTCCCGAGTTGGGTCGCTCCTTATTGAAGGCGTGGGCTGATGAGGCGGGAGCTCATTGTGGTCGATGGTCGAAGCGGATCAGGTAAGACCGAGTGGGCCCGCGCTCTAGCGAGCGAAACGGGTTGGGAAGTGTTGAGCCTTGATGAGGTGTATCCGGGCTGGGATGGCCTTGATGCCGGTCAGGCCTTGGTGGCACGAGGGCTCGTTCCCCGCTGGATAGAAGAGGGAACCGTTGCTGTGCCGCAGTGGGATTGGTCAGCGATGGCCTACACCTCAACCCGGGCGATTCACTCTACGTCAGGGCTCATCGTGGAGGGGTGCGGGGCGCTTTCACCCTTGATGACGCGATGGGCCACTCGAACCGTATGGTTGAGAGCCTCCGATGAGGAGCGTTATCGACGGGCCATGGCCAGAGATGGCGAGACCTATCGGCCGCACTGGCGTCGCTGGGCAATGCAGGAGGAGAGATTTATTGCTCTGCATCGTTCTCCAGAACTCGCCGGCGAACACATCACGACTTAGGCCCAACCGAGCTGGTGTAGCTGCTCGTCATCGATGCCGTAATAGTGGGCAATTTCGTGCACGAGGGTCACGTGGATTTCTTTTCGTAATTCCTCGAGGTCACGGCACAGGTCAATGAGGGGTTGGCGGAAAATCACGATTCGATCGGGCAGTTCGCCGTAACCGTAATCTCCCCGCTGTGTGAGCGCCACACCGTCGTAGACGCCGAGAATGTCATCGCCCGGGGGAGGCGCGTTTTCGACAAGAAACACGACATTGTCAAGACCCTCGACCATCTCGTCAGGAAGGAGGTCGAGAACTTCGACCACCATCGCTTCAAACTCGTCGAGTGTGGGCCAGTTCATGGGGTGAGTAACGGGGCTTGAACCCGCGACCTCCTGGACCACAACCAGGCGCTCTACCAGCTGAGCTATACCCACCATGTGCCCTGAGGGCAACCCTCCAAGTGTAATACAGCCAGGCTTAGTTGCCGATGGGCCCGAATGCCTCAGTGACCTCGGCGCTGATCTTCTTCACCTCGGTGGTGGTGGGGCCGGGTATATCCACGAACACGGCGCTTCGGTAGTACACCAATTCGCGGATGGATTCGAGAATGTCGGCGCTCGCACGGTGCCCACCGTTCTTTTCCGGCGATTGGTAATACGCCTTGGGGAACCACTGCCGGGCGAGTTCTTTGATGGTCGACACGTCAATGTTTCGGTAGTGCAGGTGGTTGTGCACCTGGGGCATGTAGCGCTGAATAAACGCCCGATCAGTGCCAATGGTGTTGCCCGCAAGGGGGGCAGTTCCCGCCTCGGGCAGGTGCCCACGCAGGTACTCCATGAGCTTCTCTTCTGCTTCTTCCAGAGTTACGCCGTGGGGGATGTCTTCAATCAGTCCGCTGTCGGTATGCATGGTGCGCACAAAATCACTCATCTGCTCAAGCGAGGCGTCGCTGGGCTTTATCACGATGTGGAAGCCATCGTCCTGACGCTGTAGGTCGTAGTTGGTAATTTGCACCGCAATTTCGACTAATTCGTCAACGTCGGGGTCGAGACCGGTCATTTCGGCGTCGAGCCAAACAAGAAGCGGGGGAGTGGTGTCAGCCATTCCCGAAAGTTTAGCGAGCCGGCCGAAGCCAGAGGGCAAGGCCGACGAGGTACGCAGCAGAGAAGCCAAAACCCACCAGTGCGTAAAGCACGGTGAACCAGGTGATGGCGGCGGGGATCATCAACGTGAGGAAACCTAGTGCTCCCGCCGAGAGCATCATCACAATCGATGCAGCGATCACGCCGGGGTGCATGGCGCTGAACGAGACAACGGCCATGTTTCCGGTGAGGGCCACCAGGGTGATCGCAATCATGCGCATCGACCATTCTTGGTCGGCAGACGAGGGCAAGGCGAGTAGAGAGAGAAAGGTGGAGGGAGAAAACAGGAGGATCAGAGCGCTCAGGCCAAACACCGTCGCTCCCGCCCGCAGAACCCAGCGAAGTCCTTTTTGGTTGTTGCGCTCGAGAACATCCATGCTGAGAGTCTCTCAGAGATTGTGATCTCGTTTAGGGAACTCCCAGCGAGCCTTCAGGCAGGTACCCGCCGTAGTGGAAGACTCGCTACTACCTGCCGACATCTTCGGCATTAAGGGAGAAAAAGAGTCGTTGTGAAGAAGTCCACCAAAGTTCTCATTATCAGTGCTGTCGCCGTTGTGCTCGTCGTGATCGGAGTCATCGTTGCGCGTGCCCTGGCGCCGCAGCCCGATCCAGCGGAGGTGTTGATCACTGATTCCTCAGCGGTGATGGACATCACCTCCACCGTTGCGGCCTCAGGCGAGGTTCAAGCCGCGGAGCAGATGGGTGTGAAGTTCGCGGTCGCGGGCGAGGTCGCCACAGTGGCTGTCGAAGCCGGTGACGTGGTGAATGCGGGCGACACCCTGGCAACGCTCGACACCGTTGCGCTCGATGCGGCCGTCGCTGCCGCCCAGTCGACTCTTTCGTCGGCCCGCGACGGAGTATCGGCCGCGAATTTAGCGGAGGCTCAAGCTCAACAGGCCATCAACACCGCCAACCAGGCACTGATGACCGCCGCGAAGGCCTTGGCCGACGCGAAGGATCTGAGCAACAACCGTTCCGAAGCTGTCGATGCAGCTCGCGCTCAAATCGGGGCGGCAGAAGCCCAGTACGACACCGCTGAATATCAGCAGGCTCGGGTTCCGGGCCAGAAGGCCGCTGCAGCAGCCGCGTTGGGGTCCGCTCAAGCTGGATTAGAGAGTGCTCAAGCGAATCTTGCGAAGGCCACGCTGACTGCTCCCATGTCGGGCACGGTCCTCTCGGTCGGAGTTGAGGAAGGCGACTCCGTCACCTCGGCGGGAGCTGATTTGTTTGTGATCGCCGACCTGGGTGGTTTTGAAGTCACCGCAAACTTTGCCGAATCCGACATCGTCGGTATCGAAGACGGCCAAGAGGTGAACGTCGACTTCGATGCATTGCCTGAGGAATCCACTACCGGAACGGTGACCGAGGTCGGCCTCGTGGGTCAGGTCGACCCCTCTGGTGGAACCCTCACCACCTATGAGGTGACGGTGTCGGTGGATAATCCTCCCGCCAAACTTCGAGTGGGCATGACCGCTCAGATCAACATCATTACTGACCAGACGCCGGGTGTTGTCGCTGTCCCGGTGGCCGCGCTGAACATCGAGGGTGACCAGACCGTGGTGAATGTGCTCGAGGCTGATGGCACCATCCGGGCGGTCTACGTAGAGACGGGCGTCGAAGGTGGTGCGTTCGTTGAAATTGTTAGCGGGCTCGAGGGTAACGAAACCGTGATCATCGGTGACGTAGGAGAATTTCCTGTTGTGGGCGGTGATTGGGAGCCTGGAACTGGCCCGCCTCCCGGCGTTGAAGACCGCCAGCGGCAGCAGGAACAATTTAACTGATGGGCGAATTGGTCGTTGACTTGCGCAACGTCCGCCGGGAATACCAAACCGGGGATGTGGCAACAGTGGCGCTCGCCGGCGTGAGCCTGCAGGTAGAACGCGGGGAATTTGTGGCCATCGTAGGCCCATCGGGTTCTGGTAAGTCCACGATGATGAACCTCATTGGCTGCTTAGATCGCCCGACCTCAGGCGATGTGATTGTCGCGCGCAAGAACGTCAAGGACCTGAACGACAAAGAACTCACCGCTCTTCGCTCGAAGGCCATCGGTTTCGTATTCCAGCAGTTTCAGCTTCTCCCGTTGACGTCGGCCGTTGACAATGTGGCAACCCCGCTTCTCTATCAGGGCATTGGGCCTCGCGAGGCACGTCGTCGAGCAGCAGAGATGCTCTCGAAACTCGGCTTGGGTGACCGCCTCGACTTCGATCGCTCACGGCTCAGTGGCGGTCAGCAGCAGCGTGTTGCTATTTCCCGGGCTCTCGTGACCAATCCCGACCTCGTATTGGCGGACGAGCCGACGGGTGCTCTCGATACGGCTTCTGGGGAAGCTGTCATGAACACCTTTAAAGAGATGAACGCAGATGGACGCACGATCGTGTTGATTACTCACGACTTGGATGTCGCGGCGGCTGCCAAGCGTCGTGTGTACATCCGCGACGGTTTGATTGAGCGAGACGAGAAGTCTGATCAAATGGTGGGTGTTCGATGACTCCGTGGCTGATTTTGCGCATGGCGCTCCAGCGCATTCGGGCGTCAAAAATGCGCAGTGCGCTCACCATGCTCGGCATCATCATCGGTGTTACTTCTGTGGTGGCGCTGATTTCCGTGGGGCAGGGGGCCCAACAAGGTATCGACGAATCGTTGGCGGACTTAGGAGCTAACCAGATTTCGGTGACGGCGACGACGCCGGATGGTTTGCAAGATTCGGACGCTGCAAACATTGCGGCTTTACCCAACGTGCTTCGCGTCTCGAGCGAAGTGCGCAGTAACGGATCGGCCAGTTTTGAGGGAAATGAGACCTCGCTGGGTCTAATTGGTGTGTCCCCGGGCTACGAAGCGATTGCGACACCCACGGTGGCCTCGGGCCGCTTCTTACCTGCAGCCCCCGGCGCCCAGTCCGCGAGGGTCGCCGTGTTGAGCGCCGTCGCCGCTGATGAGCTGGGCATGCGCTTTGACAACCTGGGTGACGAGTTCCGTATCAACGGAGTCGCCTTCCAGTTCATTGGTGTACTCGATGACGCTGATGGTTTTGGTGGAGGCGGCAACGTCTACATCACCCAAACCGCAGCCCGCAGCCTCTTTGCCAAGTCGCCCTATGTCTCGGTGATTAACGTGCAAGCAACTGCGAAAGAGACCGTCGACTCTGTTGAGCAGGGTGTGGAGTCGTATCTGCGCGCTGAGAAGGGCTTCGTCGATGACGATGACGCAGAGTTCATCATCTTCAACCAAGCCGCCCTTCAAGACGCGGTCAACACCGTCACCGGGACACTGAGTCTTCTGATCACCGGTATCGCGGGGATCAGCCTCGTGGTTGGTGGTATCGGAATCATGAACATCATGTTGGTCTCGGTGCGTGAGCGCACGAGGGAAATTGGTGTTCGTCGAGCCATCGGCGCCACTCAGGGTCAGATTCTGGTGCAGTTCTTGATGGAGGCTGTGGTTCTTTCGTTGATGGGAGGCTTCATTGGCCTCGTCATCGGAGAATTGGCGTCGTTTGGTCTCTCCCGCCTCGGCGACTGGGATTTCTTTATTGATCCCGCGACGGTGACCCTCGCACTGGGCTTCAGCGCATTTGTCGGCATCGTGTTCGGCGTGTGGCCAGCACGAACAGCGGCGAAGCTACAGCCAGTCGACGCGCTGCGGTTCGAATAGAACCTACCTAGCTCAGCGGTCTCATCCGAGATTCGAGCCACGAGGCGATAGCGGGAAGCTCGATTCGGTCGTTGGCGATATCGAGCATGAAGTCGAAGGCTTCATCGACTGATGCTTCGACATCGAACCCATTTAGCTCGAGAAACACGTTCATGCCAATCCAAGCGGAGCGCTTATTTCCATCGAGCATCGGGTGATACTTGGCAATGGCGTGGCCCATCGCGGCAGCCTTCTCGGCCAAGGTCGGGTAAACCTCTTCGCCAAAGAGCGTCGTGTGCGGGCGCTCGAGTGCCGACGCCAGAAGGCCTGCATCTCTCACGACGAAGCCCACTTCGCGCAGCGCCTCAACGAACGCATCGAGGTTGAGCGGCGAGCTCATGCGTCTGAGAGTCGATTGAGCAGTTCAGAGTCTCGAGCCACAATTCGCTGCACGGAGCTTCGTGTGGCGGACTTGAGCTCCGCTTGATCGAGATAGGCCTCAATTGCGTCGAGCACAACCTTGTTTTTTGAGACGCCCGATTGCGCCGTGAACTCGTTGAGTCGGCGGTCCAAAGCGTCGCTAATTCGCAGTGTCATGGCCATGACGCTAATGGTATCAAAACGGTATTACAAGGGCTATCGACGTATTCGTGGAGACCTTCTTCTTGCTGTGATTTGTGGACAATAAAGTTGTTTTTGGGGTCCCCACAGGCGTGGCACACTTGCAGGGTGCGAGAATTGAGAACCCCCTATTTAGTGTTCTTTGGTGATGAAGAACGACCCACCTACGCCAAAACCGGACTCGGCCTCGCCCAATGGCGGCCCGAATTGTGTATGGGGCAGTTTCGCCTCACCCCTAACACTGCCGATGCGGGGTTGCCCGATCACAACATCGTGAGCGCCGCGACCGAAGGCGCCCGGTCAGTGGTCATCGGTGTCGCCCTCATCGGTGGCTCTCTGCCCAACCACTGGATACCCGCTTTAGTTCAGGCGCTCGAGCTCGGCCTCGACGTCGTGGCCGGGTTCCACACGCGGCTCACTTCCTTCCCGGAGCTGGTCGAGGCAGCGCAAAGCGGAGGCGGGTCTCTAGTCGATGTGAGAGTTCCGCCGGACAACATTCCGGTAGGAACCGGAATCAAACGTCCCGGAAAGCGGCTGCTTACGGTTGGCACCGACTGCGCACTGGGAAAGAAATACACCGCTCTCGCCATTGAAAAGGAAATGCGCGAACGGGGTATTAAGGCCACGTTCCGGGCGAGTGGGCAGACCGGAATCATGATCTCCGGCTCAGGCATTCCCATGGATGCCGTGGTCGCTGACTTCCTCACTGGTGCTGCGGAAATGCTCTCGCCCCGAAACGACGATGACCACTGGGATGTCATCGAAGGTCAAGGAGCTCTGCACCACCCCGGATACGCCCCCGTGAGCATGGGGCTTCTCTTGGGCTCACAACCAGACGCCTTTGTGGTGTGCACGGAAGCCGGCAGAACCCGCATTTCCGGATGGGACAACTTCCCTCTTCCCGAGATTTCAGAAGTCATTGAGCGCACCATCGAGATTGGTTTTTCGGTCAACCCGCGAATCAAGCCCGTCGGAATCAGTGTGAACACGAGTTCTCTCAGTGACGGGGAGGCGCAGAAGTACCTGCGCAATCTCTCTCACACCTATGAACTTCCCGCTGTGGACCCGCTGCGTGGAGGGGCAGGCCCGATCATCGACTACCTGAACGAACAGGGCTAGTCATGGAAATGCTGGTTGAAAAGAGGAACTTCCCGCTTCACTCCCCTTTTGTTATCACCGGCTACACCTTCACCCAACTCGAAGCCGTCTGGGTGACCCTCACTGAGGGGGAGCACCGAGGTCGGGGAGAGGCGTGTGGCATCTACTACCTCGGCGACACTCAAGACTCGATGATGGTCCAGCTTGAGCAGGTGCGCTCTGTCGTCGAATCGGGGGCAAAACGGCTCGATATTCAAGATTTCTTACCCGCCGGAGGGGCGCGGAATGCCCTTGACTGCGCCTACTGGGATCTCGAGTGCAAAGTCAGTGGGCAAACCATTTGGCAAGTGCTTGGAATCGCGCCCCACGAGCTCTCCACTGTCGCCACCATCGGTATTGGGACACCTAATGAGATGGCCACCCGAGCGTTAGAGCTCTCTGATTTTGCTCATCTGAAGGTGAAGCTTGATGACCACTTGCCAATTGAACGGTTGCGCGCTGTCCGTGATGCCCGGCCAGACGCCGAGCTGGTCATCGACGTCAACCAGGGCTGGAGCCGGGGCTCCCTCGAGGAGTACCTACCCAATCTTGAAAAGCTCGGCGTTGCCATGGTGGAACAACCCCTCCCGCGGGGTGACGACACGTCACTGATCGGTATTGAATCGCCCATCCCGATTGGCGCAGATGAGAGCCTGATGAATCTCGCTGAGTATGACGCGGTTGCTCCGTTCTATGACGTGATCAACATCAAGTTAGACAAGTGTGGCGGGCTCACTGAGGCGCTCGAAATCGTGAAGCGCGCAGAAGCAGATGGCAAGAAACTAATGGTGGGCAACATGACTGGAACCTCTCTGTCGATGGCTCCGAGTTATGTGATTGGTCAGTTTTGCGAGTTTGTCGATATCGACGGTCCGCTACTTCTCGAGTGCGATATTGACCAAGGGCTCGAGTACTTCGATGGTGGTCGAGTATCGCTGCCCTCTCCGCGCCTGTGGGGGTGACGGCTTATGCGGTCAAATCTGTAAAGTTTTAGGCCCTGTCGCGCTTCTTGACCGCCATCGCGGCAAAGAACTCCCAAATGAGACGGTGGGCGTTGTTCACCGTCACATCCGCGTGGTCATAGGCGGGTGCGACTTCCATCACGTCAAACCCGACCACATCCAACTCGAGGGTGAGGCGCCTGACAATACGCAAGAGGTCAATCGGGGCGAAGCCACCGGGTTCGGGTGTGCCGGTGGCAGGGGCAAAGCCCGGGTCTAAGACGTCGATGTCGATAGAGATGTACGCCTTGGGAGCGCGCTTCTTCGCTTCTGCGATGACGTCGTCGAGCACGGGCATCGCCCCGCGCTCCCAAAACTCCTGCATCATGTAGTGCTTGAGGTTGTTCTCGCGCATCCACATCTGGTCCTCTTCGCCCGGCCAATAGCCACGCAAGCCCAATTGCAGGAAGCGGTCACCTGGGATCGCGCCGGATTCAATGATCCGGCGCATCATCGCCCCGTGGCTTGCGAAGTTTCCCTCGATCTCATACGCGGTATCGGCGTGAGCATCAAAGTGAATCATCGCGACTTCGCCATCACCGTGGGCCTTTGCGAGAGCTTCCACCACGGGGAATGTCACGGAGTGGTCACCACCCAATACGACTGGGACAATTCCCCGCGAGGTGACGTCGTTGACTCGGTTGAAAATGGCCTCTCGGGTGGGCTCCCACAACCCGTGTTTCGCAATCGCATCGCCGTAGTCGACCACATCGAGATGGTCAAAAATTTCAATGCCCAAGTCCAGGTGGTACGTACCGGGGTCATAGGCGTTGGCACGGAGGGCCCTGGGGCCAAAGCGGGCACCCGGCCGGTTGGTCGTTGAGTCGTCCCACGGGGCACCAATCACCGCCACATCGGGCTTGATCTGATCGAGCTGCTCGGGGTCGGTGACAAAAGGTCGCATGCCAAAGGTGGCGAGGCCTTGGAATGAGGGCGCATCGAGCTGTTCACGCATTCCTGGGGAGATGTGGTCGTCGGTGGCCATGTATTCAGACTAAGGCCCGTCGAGTGATCTACGAGGAATTTCTCGGCGCTCTTGTGTGACCGATGCAGGAGAGCTACGGTGGGGCGCCAATCCACCTTAGGAGGTGGAACTATGCCGACAGCATCCGCTCGACGCCCTTCGTGGTTATCGTGGATTCTCGCGCTCGCGATAGTGCTGATTGTTTTGTTCTTGGTTTCTGAGTCAACTCGTCTCACATCTCTACTCTCTGATTCGCCCACCCCAGTCGAAGACGACTCCTGTGTGGAGCTCATCCCTCGAACCGGAGATCAAGGGGAGCAGGGCGAGGCAGGTGAGGCGGGTGAGACCGGTGGGTCGGGAGAGCCAGGCCCTCAAGGCGAGCAAGGCCCACAAGGCGAGCCAGGGGTGCAGGGTGAGCAAGGCCCTCAAGGAATAGCGGGCGAATGTGTTGAGGTAGAGCACGCGATTCGTGATCTCATCCCCGAGGCCGACAACACCTATTCGTTGGGTTCCAGTGAGTTTCGTTGGAAATCTATCCAACTGGGCCCCGGGACCATTTTTATTCAAGACCAAGTGACACTGGACCAGGTGGGTCTGACGGTGACAGAGGGAGCTTTTCTCCTCGATGTTGCCGATTCACTTCGAATCGGCAACATTCGCCTCACTGAAGCAGGACTCGAGTCGGTGTTGGGCTCTCAAGACATCACCATCGGCAATGTCGGAGACACGGGCTACCTGGCCCCTGCTCGGGGAGTGAAATTTCCCGATGGCACCACCCAGGAAACCGCGATTGTGCAAGGGCCCCCAGGCGAGCAAGGCGAACAAGGTCTGCAGCGCGAACAGGGTGAGCAAGGTGAAACCGGACCGCAGGGCCCAGCTGGTATCCCCGCGACTCCCCAAACTTTCACCTCCACCCTGAGTGCGACCGGCATGGTTTATACGGGCCAGCCCGTCACCTTTGAATACATCGCGAACGGCAAGCTGGTGTTTTTTGCGGCAGAGATTGATTTCAGCACGGTGTCAAACTTCGGCTCCGGGCAGCTTTCCATCACACTGCCCTTCCCCTGCGAGCATGATTTCCTCACCCGAGACGGACACCTGCACGACTTCAACAAGACAAACCATTACGGAATGTCGGGTGAATGTGAGGAAGGCACGAGCACCCTGCTGTTTTTCACTCCCAAAGGTTCCGAACCGAAAGATATTCCCCTGACTTACAACACACCCGTTAGCTTGACCAACCAAGATTCCATCGACCTGTCGGGCATTTACATGGCGGAGTAGGTTGGTGCCATGGTCGAACAACAGCGCTACGACGTCATGGAGACACTCCCCAGTGGCGTCGAGATTCGCTCCTACCCCGAGCACCAGGTGATTTCCGTCGATGTGAGAGGGGGTCTTTCCGATGCCGGAAATATCGGGTTTGGTCCTTTGGTGTCCTACATCTCCGGCTACAACCTCTCAGGCGAAAAAATCGCGATGACAGCGCCGGTCATCCAGGCGCCCGAAGGCACAGACCAGCATCGAATCAGCTTTGTCTTGCCCGATAAGCCTGGGGCCACTTGGCCAGAACCCGCAGATCCCCGAGTGACGCTCGAGACGAAACCTCGGTCATTGGTGGCGGCGCTTGGCTTTCGCGGCTATTGGCGTGAAAGCCATGTCGTGGAGCACGAGGGAAAACTCCAACGCGCCGTGGAAGGAAGCGGGTATCGCGCCGTGGGTGAGCCATATTTCGCCCGCTACAACCCCCCGAGCGTCCCTGGAATGTTTCGACGAAACGAAGTGTTGGTGGCAGTAACTCCGGCATGATTGTGCCGTGACGATTCACCAGGCCGGCCAAACAGCATGAGCCCTTTAGACAGGGTTCCGCCCTGGACTCTCGCGGTTGTCGCAATGATCAGCATCCAAATGGGATCGGCCCTCTCGATGTCGCTTTTTGACCGCATTGGTCCCGCCGGAACGGCGTGGTTAAGACTCGCCCTGGGAGCGATTGTGCTGTGGGTCATCGTCCGGCCCCAGTGGCGGGTTATCACCCGTCACAATCTCCCCGGTCTCTTGGGGTTGGGTATCGCGACGGGGGTCATGACGTCGGCGTTCCTTTCAGCTCTTGAGCGCATCCCCCTGGGCACCACAGTGTCGATTGAGTTCTTAGGGCCGCTCACGGTGGCGGCGATTGCGGGGCGAAATGTAAAGGCGGCGCTGTGGCCAGCTGTGGCACTAATCGGGGTGGTGTTACTCACAGAACCCTGGTCCGGCGTCGTCGAATGGTTGGGGGTGGGGTTTGCGCTCCTGGCTGCTGCCGGTTGGGCGTCCTACATCGTCCTCACCCAACACGTGGGGGATCGCTTTAGCGGAATTCAGGGTCTCGCGCTCGCCACACCGGTTGCGGCCCTCACGGCCGCATTCGTTGGCGTCCCCCAAGCGTGGGGGCACATCACTATCGAGGTGATCCTGTGGGGTGTGGTGCTCGCGATACTTACCCCGGTGTTCCCCTTCGCATTGGAAATGTTGGCGCTGAAGCGGATGAATCAGAGGGCGTTTGGCACCCTGATGGCCGTTGAACCGGCGATTGCCGCGGGAATCGGCGCGCTGGTGCTCCTACAAATACCCGATGCACTCCACGCTGTGGGTATTGCCTTCGTCATAGTGGCTGGTGTGGCGACGCAGCGCCAGGCCGAGCGGCCCAAACCCTTCGTGGATCTCCCCGCCACCCCCGACCCGTAGCGGAGTGTTCACGGTGGCTCGGTGAGCTAGTCCAAGAGAATCTTGTACTGGACGCGGTCGGTGATGGCCACGCTGTCATAGAGCGCCCGGGCGGTGGTGTTGTCAGGGGCAGTGGTCCAATACAGCCTGGGGGCGCCCTTTTCCCGGGCGATTTGCTCCAACTCGGCGATCAACGCTCGGCCCACACCGTGGCCTCGGCGCTCGGGGGAGACGAAGAGGTCTTCGAGGTAACAGAAATCTGTGGGTGACTATGTCGAGGGGCGAAACAGTAACTGTGCCAACCCCACAGGCTCACCGTCGACCTCGGCGAGACGTCCATGAAGAGGAAAATCACCGATTAGGCGACCCCAGGTGAGCTCATACTTGTGGGTTTTCGTCAGCGCCCTGGTAGTAGTTCGGCTGATTAGACGCTCGCCCCACCAAGCCCCCTACATAAGCGCGTTTGCATATTTCGCCCATACCTTGAGTAACTGGTTAGATTCCACCGCATTGTGGTCGACGGTGGGGTTGGCCGTCATCACACTATTGATTGCCCCGCCTCCCCTTGGCGCCACTGCAATCCTCATAGCAGCGGTTCTTGGCAGGCGCCTTTTCCTGGCCGTAGCTGAAGTTCTGCCTACTTTGACTTGGGCCAGAAAATCGGGAGCCAACGGTAAGGGAGAAAAGAGTCAGAGCCCGCATGGGCCGGGGCGCTGGTCTGAGACCGCGCGATGGCCAATTGAATTCCTAGCGAGCCCGCCCGGTTCCGAGATTCTCAGACATTTCCTTGATTCTCTAGGTCTGTCCAATGATGACTATCGAGTGTTGGGGCCCCCAACAACGGCTTCGGCATTGTCGATTGTGGTCTGCGCTGAGGGGGGCAAACAGGTGTTGTTGCGGGTTTTCGGAATAAACCAGGGCCAGGCTCGTGACCTAGAGCTCGACGAGCGGACAGCCGGAGAGAACTTCTCTCCGTTCCCGGCTGCACCCGCTTTCGCTCACATTCTTGGTGGGTATCCAGCGATTGTGGTCGAGCTGGATAACCAGGACGTGAGAGTTGACTTTGACGCACCCGTGCCGAGGACCGCACACGTCGATTTTCAATTATCAGAAGAATTGACATCCGTACGGGCGTTGAGCCCTGTTAATCCTGGGCCCCCTCCGGATATCAGTAAGTATGAACTTGAAAGCCTTTTGGATACGGCAGCGAACATTGCGGGTCCTCACGTAGCATTGTGCGAAGCCCTGAAACCGCATGTTCAGGAGTTGCTGGCCATCAGTGAGCGAATTCCCGTGGGTATGGTTCCTTCAAAGTCTCTATCCCCTGAGCTTTTCTACGTCTCTGAATCGGGTCTTGTCTGCTATCTAGGTGGTCACCTATGGTCGCCTGGTCGCCCCGGGGATCGATGGGGCGTCGCACCTGCTTATCGAAATCGGTTCGCGTATTTGATTACCGAGCGCTCCAATAAACCTAGCGGGGGCAGCGTAACAATCAATTTCGAGGATGTGGTCGTCAACGCTGATCTACACGGACTTTATCGAGCACTCCTAGAATTCCGGTTAGGGACTATTGAAGAGCTCGCCCAAAGGCTTGTCGACAACCTGGGCGTGTCGGATATCCCGTGATTACGAATGTATGTATAGGGATGACCGAGGCGGCGCAGCGATTATGTCGTCTCCGAGGAAACTCGCCCGTCGCGGAAATTGGCGCTGAAGCACACTGAGGAGACGCCTCTCGCTCTCTCGACCAACTTCGCAGCGTTTGGCTTACTGCGCGGACCCACACTTGCGTTGTAAGGATTTGGCAGGAAGGTGAGTCCAATCAACCCAACGCTGTCGGCAGATGGCATGAGAAATTCACTGCTGGAGTCGATAATTGAGAGCAAGAGAAAGAGCGCAATTGGTTTAGGAGAGCAGGAAATGAATGCGTTAGGCAAACAGCCCTTTGATGCGGAAAATGCGAAGATTCCCCGGTTCATTTTTGTCTTGTCCTATGGCCGTTCGGGCACGACGTTACTTCAGGGAGCGCTAAATAACTCAGAACTGATCCACTTCGCCGGAGAAAATTTTGGATTCGTTGAACGCCTCCATCGTGCGGAACAGGCTCTAAAGGATGCCCTTGCGGAATCTCAGCTTCAACCGCACCGTGACAAGCCCACTGAGGCTTTTTATGGAATAACTAGCGCACCTTTCGAACGTCATTCCGAACTATATCGGGAGTTGCTTATCGAACTCGTGATGTCCAGTTGCCCTTCAAATAAAAAGCCATCTCATATTGGGTTTAAGGAAGTCAGGTATCCGTATTTTGATCGCCTAATTGAGCATCTAGAATGGGTCCAGCGAGTGTTCTTGAACCCGACTTTGGTGCTTGTCACGCGTGATCTTGACGAGGTGTTGAGGTCAGGGTTTTACCGAGAACTCTCCAGAATTAAGCGGGAGAGACGTCGACAGGTTTTGGTCAAATTCGAGAATGTCGCGAGAGAATTTCTCACCAGCGTCGGCTCCGGTGTCGAACTCAAATATTCCCAGATCGCCGCTAACTCAGAACAATCCGCCGAAATTCTCCAGGGAGTTGGCATTCCAGTCACTGCTCAAAATTTCGAGGAAGCGCAGAAACTAAAACATAGCTACTAGTTTTTGGTGCTATTGCCTATTGCGAGGCTCTCACCAGTTCCTCTCCACGAAACGACAAGATCTGTGAAGGCACTGTAATGAGATCCAATAAAAAATCCGGTACGAGACAGCGCTACCGCGTCTCCCAAAGCTCGGACCACGGCTTCCTTGCTTCGGGCAGATTCATTGTTTCCGTAAGTGACCTGCCAACCAAGGTCTGTCAAATACTCGCCCACTTCCTGCCCCGCCTGGTGCAGGTCAGCACAAATTAGCGCTGTACCCTTACTAATCAGGGAGATCTGGGGTTCGAGGGCTCGCAGATGTTCCAAGAAAGCTTGCGGGCCAGAAGCTTTCCTGGCACGCATCAAAAGTTCCGAATCTCTAACCGACCAGTTCTGGGAACGTTTTTCATAGGTGGAATGGGCCTTGAAGACCTCGGCGCCAGTCCGAATGTGGATTCCCAGGTCGAATGATTCGCCACTTAGCTTGGAGCAGGATTCCTCGACTTCTGCTGTCACGATGTAACGTCGGAGACTTGATAAATCAGGGAGTCTGGACTTCGCACCATTGTGGAGTGACCTGGAGCTTCGCACGACGTGAACATTCCTGAACCAAGGGAATCGCACTAGCGCAACGCGAGGATTGTTGCCAACAAAATTCTGGAACTTCACGTTCCGGCTTGTTGCGAGTTCAAGTAGGTAATCAGGATCAGAGATCACCTTACCCTTGTACTCAATCAAATCAGTCAATTCAGCACGCATATGGTCATCTTTAAGCCAGACTACGGTGAGGTTCCAGTCCTTGCGTAAGCACAGCGCCTGTGCCGATGCAATCGCTCGCAACCTGTTGCCGAGACCGTGAGCGGGTACCAGGACCAGGTTCTTCTCTACTGCCAGTCCTAGAATCTTCTTTCCCCTTCTACCAACTTTCCGCATAGCCCTCAGGGTTCTGTGTCCCCATTCCCACGGGACCTGAAATAGCCATCTATAGCGCTTGACTTCAGCTCTAGCCTTCAGGAAGCTGTCTCGCGACTCAGTGTCGACAAGTGGCCCAAGCCGCGGTTGGCCGGCTTTATCGAGCGGCCACACCGGTCGGGCTTCGGTCGCACGTCTGTTTATTTCGGTAGACGTCCGGTTATGAATTTTTCTTTGGGCCCTTTCCTGGGGCTTTGGGTGGGTCAGATGAGAAGCGGTGTTCAGGGGGAGAAACCGTTGACGTAGCCCCACGGCCGTCAGGCGATGGTAAAGGTCGGTGTCTTCCCATCCATAAGTTTGGATCCTCTCGTCCCATCCCCCTACGGTTCGCAAATCTTCGGCTGGTACATAGCAGAGGCCATTGAGCCCGGCATTTCGGGGTAAATGGTCGGCCCAGAATCCTCTGTAAAAAGATCCTTGCTCTTGCCTAACTCTTGAGAAGAATGCCTTTCGCAGCACATGATCAGCATCAGCCTTTAGCACCCAGCCATCTGTAATTTCCGTCAGCCCTCGGTTCAGCGCAGCCGACAAGTGCCAACCCTTTGCCTCTGCGCGAACTACTTGAATAGAGGAGTTACTGCAAAAGAGCGGGAGCTCCGAAATTAAGTCTTCCGAACCCCAGTCGACTATGACTATTTGCGATATTTCGGGACGCGCTAGCCATGAACCGGCGGCAGTAATCAAATTTGCTGTTCGATTTTTCACCGCACATAGAACCGTGATTCTTGCAGAGGCAGTCCTGGAAACTTCCAAAGCTACCTCCAAGAAACATCGCTCTTCTCAACTCTTGCCTGTCAGGTGATTGTAGAAGGACAAGTCTTAGGACCACCTGTGATGAGAATGTTGGGCGTACACCAAGGCCGGAATGAAATCACAAAACTAAACTAATCGTCAATGAAGATTTTTCTGTGCAGCTCATCGAAATACTCTGTCCAGGCCGGATCTAAGTTTGATCGGAGCCACGCCTTGAAAAGCACGTGTTCCTCGTCAAGGTGACTCTTCAAATCCTTTCGATTCTCAGCAATGGATTCGTCCAATTTGCCTTGACCGCCAAGGTATCGATCGCAGATCCGGTTCCACCCCACTCCAAACCTCCGCCTAACCAGAAATTCAAACGGTGTTCCTACTATGGATAGCGGCTCCGGGCCATTTTGATTTATTAGCTGCCTAACTGACCTAGCCATGAGGAAGTGTTTTCTAAGGTCCTGCCTGCGTGGCAGCCCGACAGCAGGTTCATAGTAACCAGAGTGAAAGAATAGCCAGGCGTAGTAGGTGCCAGGCAACGCCGAGTTGAGTGGTTTTTCCGTTCCCGGGGCCATAAGGTTCTTGCCAGTGAGTTCGCTCAGCACAGCAAAAAAATCCGACACCGCATTCTGGCCGATGAGACTCTCCCGGTCAAACAATCTGAGATGTAGTCCATCTAACTCTTGAGTGGTTTCCAGTCTACTCAATGTGTGAAGGAGGTTTCCTCCCTCCCAAGAACTCGGTAAAAGGCGCTCGGTAGGGGTGAGAATGCCCATTAGCTCAGAGACTCCTGAAGGGTAGTGGCTGACGGGGTTCCTCAAATATGCAAGCACCTCAACGGATTCGAAAAGCCCTTTCAATCGCCGAAGGAAATCCGGAAGAGAGTTGAGGTGAAAGAAGATTTCGCTGCTAATCAATACCGTTCGAGCTTTGGTACTTCTTACCTCCGTCTCAAAATTCTCCCAATAATAAGCGCCCATCTTTCTAAACTCAGATTCAGAAATTCCCTCTGAAATTAAAAACGGAGGCGGCTCAGGCTTGAACGGTGGAACGAGCAAATAAATGTCTCCCGGGCTTGCCCGTAATCCAGAAGCCTTCGTGCCTCTTGCAATATCAAGAATTGAGGGCTGAAAGCATTGCCAAAAGAGGACTCCATTTTCTAGAAGGTCGCCGCGTGTTTCACGCAGGGCAGCCTGAATACTGGAGCTTCCCGACTTGGGTTGACCGATGTGGACGATACATTTTTCGGCTTTTCGTCTAAGAATCTAATTCACCAACTTGCCTCGGTGCTTCCTGGAACTCGGATCTCCCAGTGAACGCTCTGCGGTGATTGGTTCCTAAGAGGCACGCGTAGAGTTTACCGATAACCAGTTTGTTGATTACGACAGGAAAAATAAGTCCCGAAATAATTGTCGAGCCTCTGGTCAAAAGCTGAGCGTTCCCCTCTGAAGATGGGAACTGGAGCCTTCTTGTTCTTGTTTGGAAGGATCTTCATTATGCTCTTGCCGTTCGAGAGGACATCTTCACGCGTTTCGGTCTAACAGCGAACAATCTGACCAATCTGACCGACATAGTTTGGAGGGCGGTGCAGTTCAAACTCCCGGTTTTTCAATTGGCACGGCGGGCTTTTCCGGTGATGGTCGCCAGCCCTCACTCTGGAAAACGACACTGAGTTTGCTGAATTTTCGACGGGATTCACTCTGGTGAATCCCAAAAGCATTTCGGTTAGGAAGAAGGAGCCTGCTTCCGCGAAATCGCCATGAGTCTCAGTCGATTCGCCAAGAATGCTTGCTTTTTTCACAGACCTGAGGACGCCCCTCGCGATTGTTCACGATAGCCACGCCTTGTTTTCCAATGTACCCTTTGCTCTCCATTTCGCGACGGTTACGTGCGATTGGAAAACTCTGGAAGACAGCGGCGTTGGCCACGAAAAGGCAGACAACTCCATAAGACGGGGCATCTAGTCATTCGCTGGTGTCGGCCTCGTGCGGAGGTCAACCCAGCTGTAGTCTTCTGTTTACGGGCTTTTAGCCCCGGGCCCTCGTAGCTCAGCGGATAGAGCAGAAGACTTCTAAGTTTCTGACTCCGCCCCTACTTCGCACTGTTTACAGGGTAGTGGGGGAGAGGTGCGGTGTCGTGCGATTGGCGTGCAACGAGAAGAATGCTCTATATTTCGGCAGTGAAAATCTCTTGAATGAGCTTTCCAAGGATTGCCTTCCGTTGGGCGTTAGAAGCGCTCGAGAGGTCTTGTAGGTGAACGATTCTGGAGGTGAACACAAAACCCGATAAGAGGGAGGTGAGCATTACCGCACGCAGTTCAGCGTTGTCGAGCTCGAGAGCTTGAACAACTTTCAGCATGGCCTCTCTGACGTAAAGTTCGCGAATCATCTCAGCCGCTTCCGGCTCCGTGGCTGCAGCTCTGATCATTCCCACGAGCTGGGCGTCCTCTCCGCTTTTTTGAGCCTGAAAAATCGCCTCGGCAAGCGCCCTCCCTCTCAACGGCTTTGGTGTGAGCTTGAGCACGGACACAGCACGTTGAACAGTCATCGGGACACCCATGGTTTCGACAAACAATTTTTGTTTATTGCCGAAATAGTGCATGACCAGCTTCGGGTCGACACCCGCAGCTGTGGCGACGGAGCGGATAGTCGTTTTCTCGTAACCGAGATCACGAAACTGCTCGGTGGCCGCTTTCATGATTGCCCCACGCGTATCGAACGACTTGGTTGACGGGCGACCCGGCTGTCTTTTCACTGGCATGGCGCAATTATTCCACAATTGTTGAAATAAGGGCGAGAAGGTGATACAAATAATTCTACGTTCGTAGAATTAGGAGAAAAGCATGGATACAGAAGTCATCGTCGTGGGCGCAGGACCTTCGGGTCTCGCCCTCGCTAACGTCCTCATTCGGCAAGGCGTTGATGTCGCAGTATTCGATTCAAAGCCGGGACCTACCCGAGAGTCAAGGGCTATGGGAGTGCATGCCCGCACACTTGAGTTCTACCAGCAGCTCGGCCTTGCCGACGAAGTAGTCGGCCGAGGAATTCCCGCCAGAGAGGTTGAAGTCTTCATTGACGGAAAACAGAAGGTCGAGTTTTCCATGGCGGCGCTGGGAGAGGGCATTTCGGCTTTCCCCTACATGCTGACATTCCCCCAAGATGAACACGAGCGAGTCTTGTTGAAAGCTTTCGAAGATCAGGGTGGAATGGTCCACTGGAGTTCTCCTCTGCTGCGTTTCTCGCAGACATCAGAAGGAGTGACTGCAACATTTGCAGGCGAATTCTCGGATCGCACTTTTTCCGGCTCGTATCTGGTTGGATGCGACGGCGCGAATTCGGTCGTGCGCCGAGAACTCGGCATTGGTTTCGGTGGAGGTACGAGCGACGGATTGTTTTTCGTCGCCGATGCGCAAATCGATGTTGACCATGACAACCGAATTCGCGCGTCTCTAGGAGATTCAACTTTCGGTTTGATGATGCCGGTTCGCACGACGGGAACACAGAGACTAATTGGCGCTGTGCCCGCCTATATGCAGACCAAGGAGCTTTTCGAATTTGACGATGTTGAACCTTTATTGACCAAATTGCTGCAGAAAGAAATCAAGAGCGTTTCGTGGTTCTCGACCTATCGGGTGCACCATCGTGTGGCCGATAAGTTTCGAGAGGGCCGTGTGTTCATAGCCGGTGACGCGGGGCATATCCACTCCCCAGTCGGCGGTCAAGGCATGAACACGGGCATCGGAGACGCCATCAACATCGGTTGGAAGTTGGCCTCCGTTTTGAAGCATGGTTTTTCGGAATCTCTTCTTGAGACCTATGACCCCGAAAGACGAGCGTTCGCAAAAGCGCTCATCAGCACGACCGACTCGGCGTTTCAAAAGATCACAGCTCCCAACAGCTGGCTGATGTCCTTTTTCAAATGGTTCCTCCCAAAAGCTATCCGGCGACTTACGGCAAACCCATTGACTCGAAAGAGACTGTTCAAAACTGTCAGCCAAGTTCATATTGGCTACGAGGACTCTGCACTATCCAGTGGAAGAGTTGGAAGGCACCGAGCGGGACAACGTCTGGCGTGGGACCCCTCCGGCGCTAACTACAAGCCACTGGAAGGCATGGGGTGGCATGTTCAGGTTTACGGCTCTGCATCGTCCGAGGTTATGGAGTGGGCGAACAGACGAGGGTTCCCCATTCATGAAATCGAGCTAAGCCACGCATTGAAGGCACTTGGTTTCCGCGCGGGAAGTTCCTACCTCATTCGACCTGACGGGCACATCGCTGTCATAGCCGATTCTCAAAACATCTCAAGTGCGTTGAGGCGCTTCGACGCAAAATTCAAGAAATAAGGAGAAACACATGTCCACTTCTGCCCGATTGCAACAACGGTTCGCTCTTGCGATGCCAGTGATCCACGCAACCCTCGTCACGCTCTTGCTGTTCCTCTTTACGTGGCCAGCCGCAACCGCTGAGCCCCGAGATGTCCCCATCGGCGTGGTGGGTCCTGCCCCCGTGGCCGACCAAATCTCCTCGATGCTGGAGATGAGGCAGCCCGGAGCTTTTGACGTCACCGTCTATGCGTCCTCCGATGAGGCCACAGAGGCAATCCAGAATCGAGAGATCTACGGCGCAATCCTCTTGGGTCAGGCTGTAGAGGTTCAGGTTGCCTCAGCAGCGAATCCGGCGGTGTCCCAACTCATCACGTCGTTGGGGGACACCCTGATGGCGGGGAGTCTGGCCCAGCAGGGGGTTCAGGTCCCGACTCTCACAGTTACGGAGCTTGCTGCTCTGCCGGACGATGACGCCAGAGGTATGGTTCTCGGAAGCGCCTCTCTTCCTGTGGTGATTGGTGGGATCGCTCTGGGAGCGCTCGTGTCACTGAGGCTGCGAGGGGCATGGACGCAACTCAGTGTCGTCGGTACCAGTGCACTTCTCTCAGGCTCTGCGTTGGCGTGGGGGATGGGCCCGGCGCTAGGTGCCCTGAGCGGTAACTACTGGACTAACGCGATAACTCTCGCAGCAATCCTCGGAGCATTTGGATTCCCGCTCGTCGCCGCACACCGACTAGCAGGACTCGGAGGGTTTGGGCTGGTGGCGGCCACGTTTTTCCTATTGGGGAATCCGCTGAGCGGTATCTCCTTACCTCCGGAGTTTTATCCTTCGGTGTGGGGCCAGATTGGACAGTTGATGCCACTCGGCGCCGGCTTCGATCTCCTGAAATCACTTAACTTCTTCGAGAGCGCTAGTACCCAAGCACCCCTCTGGGTTTTGGGTACATGGATTCTCGTGGCACTTGCGTTGTGGTTTATTCCAACACGGAAAGGGCGGGAGACCCTGACCGCAGCGTAAGGCTGGCACCACGGTACTTGCCTGAGGGGAGTTTGCGGACATATCCAAAGGTTCTCGTCATGGTGTTCCTCTTTCGCTCGCGCACTTTTCGTGCGATGAATGTGCGATGAAGTTCACCGAATGGGTCATATGAACCCCGATAAAACCCGAATGCGCTCGATCGTTCTCGGCGTGTTTGCGGGGTCAGGAACGTTGATTTCTCGGGCCTGTACACTGAGAACTAGCGGTACTAGCCCTCGTAGCTCAGCGGATAGAGCAGAAGACTTCTAATCTTTTGGCCGCAGGTTCGATTCCTGCCGAGGGCGCAGACAATAACTGGGAAAACCCAGTAATGGTGCGGATTA
>Ga0255753_1001575_pt1 | contig 26874 bp, 27 predicted proteins | sample 041ome_10_FD_179953 | JGI IMG/M metagenome (GOLD analysis project Ga0255753, IMG submission 179953) | Coastal salt marsh microbial communities from the Groves Creek Marsh, Skidaway Island, Georgia - 041412US metaG (version 2) | ecosystem: Environmental > Aquatic > Marine > Intertidal zone > Salt... | reverse complement strand
GCCTTCCGGTCTCAGAGTTTGAAACGGGTGTTCAACTGGCCATGTCGGGGGATTGCGGCAAAGTCGTGTTGGATTTTGAGGCCTAATTCGAGGAAGACACCCGCGATTTCCATCGACGGGGGAACTTCATTGATATCTTACGCAGAGGTAGGCTCGGTACTGGAGGAATCAACATCCATTGTACTCTCCCATCATGTCTTGATGGGTTTGGGAGAACCCACATGATTTCAAGGAAATGAGATCTCAGTAAATCCAAATCAATTATACATCCTTGGAGATCTCTCTCTCAAACCATTAAGAAATACACCCCATCGGGTTTGCATGGACAACTTCGAGTACCTCACCGTTTCCTACGTGCTCATCACGGGTATCGGGATGTCCCGATTGTTCATTTCGCTTGGGACAATTGTTGAAGAGCGGGCTGTTTTAGAAGATGAAAATAAACCGAAATTGCATTGGATGCTCACCACGTGGACTCTCCTGCTGATTGCCATTATTTCCTTGTCTTGGCATGCTTTCTACAAGTGGAATTTGGCTTACGAAAGCCCGACAGCTCAACTCTCTCCATTTTCGACGCTTTCCCTCACCTTGCTTGCTGGTTGTTTCTACATCCTCATGGAATTGCATTCTCCTGAGGCCTCTGAGGACGGAAAGGTCGACATGGAACGTCACTTTTTGCTCATACGGCCTCACTTGGCGTTTTGGCTGACTGCATCGATGGTCTCCATGATCGTCGTCTTTTTGTCCTTCAGTCATGATGTAACAGGCAGCTACACAGAGGTCTACCGAAGCAATACAGCAGCCCAACTCGGCTTGGTCACCAATCTTGTGTGGATTCTCATTGTCACGCCATTGTACTTCCCTGCGAATTCAGTCCGAGACCTTGCCGTCGTGTTGACTGGGTTCGGGATGGTGGTTGGCATGACGCTGGCGACGCCGACCTATTCGATGATTGAAGATGACACGGACCTCGACGGTGTTCACAACGATTCGGATATGTGCGATGATTCTGACACATGGTTCTGGGAAGAAGTTGATTCGTTCGGGTGCACGTTCTCCCAGTACGATGTGAACAGCAACGGTATGATCGATGATGATCATGATGGCGTCTATGACCGGTTTGATGATTGTCCCAACACGGATGAGGGCGTCACCGTCAACGAGGGTGGATGTCCGAGTGAATGAGGTGGTTGAATGAATGTCGGCAACGTCGTTCTTTTGTTGCACATCTTTTGCGGTGGGATTGCGCTTCTGACAGCAATGCTCGCATTTCTGACGGTGAAGGGGCCGAAATTTCATGCAAAGGTGGGTCAAATCTACGCTCTCGCCATGATAGGTGTCGGGTTGACTGCGGTGGTATTATGGTTGCAGGGAAGTACTGATTTCCTTCTTTTCATCGCTTTCTTTTCGACCTACATGGTCCTCGTGGGTTGGAGGCTTGGGCAGAATCGAAAAGGTTCAGTCGGAAACATCGATCAAGCGCTTGTTGGCATGGGAATCATCGGAACATTCGGTCTTCTTTTCATTTCAGCAGATATTGCGTTCGGTGGTGTTGGGCCCTGGGATGAAGAAGCCAGTTTTGCCATTGTTCCCCTGGTGTTTGCGTTGATTTGTGGTTTCTTGACTTCTTTTCAACGTCATTCCCTGAAAAGTGGGACTGCCCCACGCGGGAAAGAACGAATTCGACTTCACGGTATTTTCATGGGTGCGGGAACCATCTCAACCGTCACGGCATTTTCTCTGACCGCAGTAGGTGGTGGGATTGTGATGTGGCTTCTACCGACGTTCATTGGAACTCCGCTCATTCTCTACAATTTAGGAGGCCTTCAAAGTGGGCGTGTGCAAATTCCAAGAAATTCAGAATCTGGTGAAACCCTTCACGATACCCTTTGATGAAACGCCTATCGCATCGGTAGCGAGTGATTTGACCCACTGCAAGCCCTATGATTGGGTGAAATCGTACCAGTGGGTTCGTACCATGACCCTCTGGATTGTCGCAATAGCGATTGAAACAATGTCTAATTCAAATAATAAGTTAGGAGAAAAACCAACCTGCGATCAGGATTAAAATGAGGTGGGCCAAATAAAGTCCAACAATAAGTCCAACAATGATCAACAAAATCCGACCGAGGACGAACAAAACCTTACCCTTCATGTCTTTTGAGTTCCATAAATCATGGGTTTTTTGGGAAAAAAACTGGTGAATATTACCCCCGGATTCAATATCGGGATCCTCCTTGTGAAATTCTCGATAAAGAACCGCTGCCAGATACCCTACGCCCAAAACAACACCGATGACCCCGCCGGTTGTAATGGCCCATCCAACAACCAAAACGAGAACAACGACCGAACCAAGAATCTCATCCAGGAACCCGCTGAATACTCGATGACCTTGAGCCACACCTAGTCCTCATTTTACTGCTGAATAAAGCATTTCCCTGCATACACGAACGAAAAGGACCTCTCGTTCCTTCAGTTGAATCCAAGGCGTACCGATGATGAGGTAACTCATCAGAGGGACCCTCTGATTCACTCTGCGTCTTTCGCCTCTGCAATTTCTTCCTTCTCAACAACGGCGAGATAGTATGATGTTACGATGTTAAGCGCACCAAAAATAATCAAAATAAGACCGAGGAGCCGAGTATTAACAGCAACGAGTTCCGACAAGTTCGGGTCATCAACAATATTCCCGAAAATTGGACTGTTCATCATGAAAGCAATGCCCATCACAATAAGGACAACCTTGCCCGCCAATTCGTTCACAAATCTCTTCAAGGCGCTTTCCGACATATTTCAACCACAATTCATATCCATCATGAAGATTTTGATTATGGGCGAAAAATATCGTTGAGTCGTAGATGTAGTGATTTATGGAGAAAATCATAGGGTCAAAGCACAGACCCACCGATTCGTTTTGACTCAATCAAAGGGCTTGCAGTGGGCTTTGTCATAGCCTACCCTTTGCTCAGGAATCGTCGTCGTTCTCGGGCATATCGGGCACGGTTGGGTCCTGTTTGGCCCAGAGCACGTCATCGATGCGAAGCACGGAGAGTGCAGCCTCGGTGGCCCCGGAGAGCACTTGACGGGTGATGCGAAGGGGTTCAACAACGCCCTCTTCAACCATGTTGGCAGGGACTTTTGTTCGCACGTTCATGCCGATGAAATGCCCCTCATCGCCTTCTGCCGTGGTTTGTTTGGCCACGGTTTTGAGGAGGGTGTCCAAGGGGTCCAAACCTGCATTTTGGGCGAGCACTCTCGGAATGACCTCAAGCGCATCGGCAAAGGCTTCGATGGCCAATTGTTCCCGCCCGGGAAATCGCTCTGCAAATCGGCGAAGGTGCCGTGCCAGCGCAATCTGGGTTGCGCCGCCGCCGGGTAACAAGTGGGGCTCCTCCAGCAATTGACAAGCCACCCCGAGGGCGTCGGCAAAACACCGCTCAACCTCACCCACGGTTTCGTTGGTTGACCCCTTCGCAATGAAGGTCGCTCCGCCCTCTTCGGTTTCGACGATCCAATGCATGACCCCGTTCCAATGTTCGTTGCGGCTGGAGATGAAGACGCCCAAATCCCGCTCGGTCAAACTGCTGATGTCGTGGTTGAGGGTGGCGTTGGTCCCTCGCGCGAGCAGGTCCAAATCCGAGCGAGACACTCTTCGATATGCTTGGATGCCCACATTGCTCAAACGACGGTGGATGTCATCGTCAATCCCTTCTTTGCAAGCCAGCAACGTGACGCCCATGGCGGCGAGATGGTCAACTTGCTCGTGAAGCAGGGCTTTCTCTTGCTGGCGAAACTCGTCGAGGACGCCCGCCTTCGTGAGGTTGACGTTGACGCTGCTCATCAGTTCTCGGCGTTCAAGTCCTCCGTCAATGAGGGCAATTTTTCCAGAAACGAGGTGTTTCGGCATGAGGTCCGTGGCTCGTTTTTTGGCGAGAACCAAGCCCATGACGAGGTGAGAATCGGTCATTGCCCCTCCGGTTTGGGTGAGGATCTTGACCCGGGTGGGGTCCACCACAATGCCATTGGGTCGCTCTTCCACGACCGCTTGGGCGGCTTGGAGGGCCAATTCAGCGAGATGGTTTTGCATTGCCGTGTGGATTTTTCCAGCGAGGGAGGTGACGGCGGCTTGGTGTTGCCTCTCAGGGGTTGCGTTGACAACGAGTTTTGGAAAATGTTCCCTGCAGGCTTCCTCGGCCAGTCGGTAGCCTCGAGCTATGGCGGAGGGATGGACCCCTTGGAGCACCAATTCCCATGCGTTTTGAAGAAGTTCAGCGGCAAGAAGAACGGCACTGGTGGTGCCGTCTCGAGCGATGCGGTCTTGGGTGGTTGAGGCGTTGATGAGCATCTTGGCCACGGGGTGTTCAACCTTCGCAGATTCAAGCACCGTCACGCCGTCGTTGGTCACCATCGTGCGACCTTCGTCATCGATGAGCAACTTGTCCTGACCCAAGGGTCCAAGAGTGGTACGGACCGCTCCAGCCAGCGCCATCGCTGCAGTGATGTTGCTTCGAAGGGCTTCTCTCCCCGTTGAGCGGGTGGTCTCCTTGAGGATGGGGACTTCGCTCATGTCCCTGCCACCGACATCCCTGCCATAAGCCAAGCGCTTTGCAGGCTTGAGGTACGGGTTCAGTCCTCGTCTTCAACGACCTCGAAATCGGCGTCAACGACGCCATCGTCCATGTTGATGGCGCCGTCTTCCCCGCTCTCTTGTTGCGCCATTTCGGCAGCAGCAGCTTCGTAGAGTTTGGTGGAGACGGCGTGCATGGCTTCCTCGATTTCTTTGACCTTGGCCTGAATGGCGGCGTCGTCCATGGCTTCGATGGCAACGGGTTTCCCGTCGTCGTCTTGGACCATCTTTTCCAACTCGTCCAAGTGGGCCTTTACGGGGTCAACATCGCTGTCGTCCAATTTATCGGCGGATTCCTCAAGCGTGCGTCGGGTTTGGTAGACCACCTGATCAGCCATGTTTCTCAACTCGACCTTGGCCTTTCGGCGTTGGTCTTCTTCGGCAAACTTCTCGGCTTCGGCGATCTTTTCTTGAATCTCGTCTTCGGAGAGTGAGGTGGCGGATTCGATTTTGATGGATTGCTCTTTGCCGGTTCCCATGTCCTTGGCGCTGACGTTCACGATGCCGTTGGCGTCGATATCGAAGGTGACTTCGATTTGAGGCACGCCGCGGGGTGCGGGTGGGATGCCAACGAGCTGGAACTGGCCCAGCGTGACGTTGTCCTTTGCAAACTCGCGCTCGCCCTGCAAGACATGAATTTCAACGGCGGGTTGGTTGTCGGAGGCGGTTGAGTAAATCTCGGAGCGTCGGGACGGAATGGTGGTGTTCCGTTCGATCATGGTCGTCATGACGCCGCCGAGGGTTTCGATGCCCAAGGTCAGGGGAGTCACGTCGAGCAGGAGAATGTCGGAGACGCCTTCGTCACCGGCGATGATACCGGCTTGGAGGGCGGCGCCCATCGCCACGGCTTCGTCGGGGTTAATGCCCTTGTACGGTGGCTTGCCCGCTTCTTTCTCAACGGCGTCTTGGACCGCTGGGACACGGGTTGAACCACCCACGAGGATGACTTTGTCGACGTCGCCCTTCTTCAGGCCGGCGTCTTTCATCGCCTGGCGGGTCGGGACCATCGTCTTCTCGATCAGTTTGGAAATCAAATCCTCAAACTTGGCCCGAGAGAGGGTGAGGTCCATGTGGACGGGTTGGCCGTCTGCCATGGAAATGAAGGGCAGGTTGATCTGCGTTTGTTGGGTCCCGGAGAGTTCAATCTTCGCTTTCTCTGCGGCTTCTTTCAGTCGGGACATGGCTTGCTTGTCCTTGGCCAGGTCGATGCCGGTGTCCTTCTTGAATTCGGCCGTCATCCATGCGATGATCTTCTCGTCGAAGTCGTCGCCGCCCAATTTGTTGTTTCCTGCAGTGGCCTTGACTTCGATTTGGGGTTGGCCGTCCACTTCGTAGATTTCGAGGACGGAGACGTCAAAGGTTCCACCACCCAAATCGTAGACGAGGATGGTTTGGTCCTGGGTCTTGTCAACGCCGTAGGCCAATGCCGCAGCGGTGGGTTCGTTGATGATGCGGAGCACTTCAAGCCCAGCGATTCGGCCGGCGTCTTTGGTGGCTTTTCGCTGTGCGTCGGTAAAGTAGGCCGGGCAGGTGATGACCGCTTGCTTCACTTCGTGCCCCAGGTAGGCTTCTGCATCGGCCTTCAACTTCTGGAGGATGAACGCAGAGATTTCTTGCGGGGTGTAGGTGGTTCCATCGACGTCGGTGGACCACTGGGCCCCCATGTGCCGCTTGACAGAGATCATGGTGCGGTCGGAGTTGGTCACCGCTTGGCGCTTGGCGGTGACGCCGATCAATCGCTCGCCGCCGTCTTTTGCAAACGCGACCACCGAGGGGGTGGTTCGGGCGCCTTCTGCGTTGGGGATCACGACGGGTTCGCCGTTCTCGATGGTCGCCACGCAGCTGTTCGTTGTTCCAAGGTCAATTCCAATCACTTTGCTCATGTTGTTTCACTTCCTTTTCAAAAAATGGGGATGCCACCGTCGTCTTCGTCATCGTCGTCGTCGCTTTCGCCGAAGTCAATGCTGATGTCCCCCGGGGCGGGGACCTCATCGTCATCGTTCGCTTCCAAGGCTTTCCCCTGTGGGGTCAGCTTCAGGGTGATGTCGAGAATGCCGTTGTTTAGGGTCCAGTCCACCACGTCATCACAGGGGTGGGGGAGTTCCACCAAAGCCAGTGGCTTTGGTTGGGTGCTTCGCATGATTTCGATCTGCGAACCGTTCTTGATGAGTTCAATTTCGAGGTGCTCGGAATCAATGTCGCCTTTAAGGGCAAAATCGAGCGTCACCGACATGTTCCAACCGTCGAGGTAGACGTCCTCTGCCGGGAGTTTGACCGTTTCGTCGGCGTTGGATTCCAGCGCTGAGGGGTCAAGTTCCACGGGGGCAGCATCCACGCGAACATTCATGCCCAAATTCTTGAAGAGGTCCTCGACCGAGGTTCCTGCGTTGAACATCTTTGAGATGTCGGAGATATCAAAATTGAAGTTGACTTCACCTTTGGCGATCTTTTCAGGGTTGATGCCCATGGCGTCAAACTGGTCTTTGAATTGATTCATGAAGCCCTTGAGTTGCTCTCGATTGATGGGCATCCCCATGTTTTGGAGCATGTTCTCCAGTTTGTCGAGAAAGGCGTCTTCCCAGGAATCGTCGGCCATTGAATTCACCACTACTTAACCATCGGTTGTATAGTGGCGATAGGGTGACCCCATATAAATCTAATCAAAACGCCGTGCTGATTGGACGCGAGATCTAGCCTTTCGGCTCACTGGTTGATGGATGTTAGCAAACCCTTAGCGGTCAAACCCGCCGGAGGATGAAACTTCACTCGCCGGTGATCAGGCGGACCATGGTTCGAACGTGGATGCCCGTGGCGCCATGGCCGACCATCTTGTTGGTCTTGGCGCCCCAGTAGGTTCCAGCGATGTCCATGTGAGCCCATGTGATTTGTTCGGCATCGTCGCCCTCGCCACGCTTGGGGACAAACTGCTTGAGGAAGGCAGCGGCCGTGTTGGCGCCCCCCCAGCGTCCAGCGCCCAAATTACGGGTGTCGGCGATCTTGGAATCGGTCATTTCCTTCTCAAAGGCGGGCAGAAGCGGCATGGGCCATGCGAGTTCACCAACGTCGTTTCCGGCCTCGTGAATGCGGGTACGGAAGTCGTCGTCGTTGGACCATAGGCCGGTGGCTTCGTGGCCGAGCGCAACCACGCACGCGCCCGTTAGGGTCGCAAAGTCGATGATGTACTCGGGGTCAAAGTCGGTTCCGGCCTTCCACAAACCGTCGGAGAGGACGAGGCGCCCTTCTGCGTCGGTGTTGAGCACCTCGATGGTCTTGCCCGAGAGGGTCGTGATGACGTCGCCGGGTCGTTGAGCGTTCGAGGAGGGCATGTTTTCTGCCATGCAGGTGATGCCGACCACTTTTCCACCGTAGCCGCTGGCTGCGAGGGCTTCCATGGTGCCGAAGACGGTGGCTGAACCACCCATGTCGTACTTCATTTCGTCCATGTTGGCTCCGGGTTTGAGGGAAATGCCCCCGGTATCAAAGGTGATGCCTTTGCCGACGAGCACGGGGTAACGGCCTTTTTGGTCGCCGTTCAGCGTGAAGATGACCATGCAGGGTTTTCGGGCCGAGCCCATGCCGACGGCGACCAATCCGCCCATACCTTGGCGTTTTGCGGATTCGTAATCGATGATTTCCACCTTGACGTTGTCGTAGGCCTTGGCCCACTCCTCAGCCTTGAGGGCGAACGCCATCGGGTACATGTCGTTGGGGGGGCAATTGCCGAGGTCGCGGGAAAGGTGTACGCCGCTTGCGATAGCGGCTGCTCGCTCAACGGCCTTCGACAACGCGTTGGCGTTGGCTTCGCTGCAGTTGATTCGAGCGGCCAGAGGTGGCTTTTCGTCGTCCTCATCAACTTGTTTGTAGTCGTCGTAACTGTAGTTTCGCAGCATCATGCCCTCGGCAAAGGCTGCCATGTTCTCCACGTCGGCGTCGTGGAAGACCACGGTCAATTCATTGCCGTGGACTTTCTTCAACGAGGCCACCACGGTGGCGCCACCTTCTCTGTAGGTGTGTGCATCGGCTTTGGCTTGCTTGCCCAAGCCGATGAGGATGGCTTTGCCGCCATCGGTTCCCATCAAGGTCATCGTTGCGTTGGCTTTTGCTTTGAAGTCGCCGTCGCCGAGGACGACGTTGATTTGGCTCTTGAGCGAACTCGGAATGCCTTCAACGGATTCCGGGAGTGCTTCTTCGCCTTCGAACAACGGAAGAACGAGCGTTCCGTTGATGTTGTTTCCTGAACTGATGGTCACTTGCATGGGTTCACCGTTGAGGACCAATGATTTCCCCCACTTCAACCCTTGGGGGTGTTCCTTTCGCTTCCGTCAGGAATCAACCCACGGTGCAGGCACTCTCGTTCATCGCATGAGGTTCAGATGAAGGGTCACACAACAGCTTCTTCTTCGTCGACATGGATGCCGGTTCTGCGCTGCATCCAAGCGCTCACCCCGACCATGGCCAGAAGGGTGCTCATGGGGTTGAACACGCCGAACCCGATGAGAAAGCGATCGCCTCCGTCATCGTCGACGTAGAGGGGCTTGATGTCGACGCTTTCGTTGACCCAAACCGAAGCGGTGATGACTCGCTTTTGGTAGTTCAAATTCCACGAACCTCCGTCCACGAACGTTGACGACTTTGCAACGAATTGAACAGTGCTGCTGTTGGTCGCATTGACGCCGAACAGAGGCGATGCCCAAACCACATCCCCTTCTCCGTTGAGGTATTCCAAACTGGCGTTCGAGGTGGAGGCCATGCCGTGGTTGAAGACGGTGAGTTCAACCGAATCTTGGCTGATTTCAAGGGATTGGACGTCAAGGCGGGCTCGCCAATACCAGACCTTGTTGATGAGGTATCGCATGACGTCCATTTCTTCGCCCAAGCGTTCGTTGAGGTTCTCAAAGCTTCCCGGGACAAATTGTTCGTCGTCCGTCTCGAAGGTGAAGGTTGGGAATCCCATGACGCCGTAGCCGTAGTCCCGGCTGGTGCCGCAGTTCGGATAGAGGCCTTGGTTCGCGTTTTGAATCGGAATGTCGGAGACGGTGGCGTGAACTTCGTCCCGAATGCCCCAGAACAATTCCCAGTCGGGCGGTTGATCCGGCCATTTCCCCCAGGGGTAGAGCATGATCCACACCCCGGTGTGCATGGTCACATACAGGTCGGCGTCGACCACGAACTCGTTCATGTAGGCCGAGTTGGAGGCGGTTTCCGATTCGCTGAAAGCGCTCGAGCCGGGTTGGGTGGTGGGGCAGGTGTTCCAGTAGTGGTCGTAATTTCGATTGAGGTCGACCTGATTGATGTTCCAGCGGGTATCGATATCGTTCCCGTCGGGGTTGAGCATGATGAGGATGTGAAGTTCGGTGCTCTGAAGCACTTGAACCGCTTCCTCGTTCCCTTCGCTCCAGGCGTTGATGTACCATTTTGCTGTTAAGTAGGCCAAGGCGGTGCCGAGGTATTCGTTGCCGTGGTGCCCGCCGTCAATGTACACGATTTCTTTGGCCGAGCCGTTCGGCTTGGTCTCCATTGACCAATCGGAGAGGCGCACAACCCAGAGTGTTTTGCCGAGCTCAGAGGTCCCGGCGGTGGTGAGGTCAACGATGTCTGGATGCTCGCTGGCCCAGTCGTTCACGTCGAGCGTCAGTGCGGCCCAAGTCAGATGAACGTGGCTATCAACAGGGTCGCCAGGCCAAGCAGCGTTGTCGTCCCCAATGAGTTGGGCAGCCGTCGTTGGAATACTGGCGAGCACCATGCAAACAACCAAACCGATGGCCACTCGCATGGTTTCCCGTCGTTCACGCCAATGAAAAACGCTTGCATCCAACGGGCTTCACCAGTCGGAGGTGAACGCGTTGGGGTTCGCGACCTTTTCGCCCTCTCTTGTCCAGATGCTTGCTCCGTCTCCAGCGTAAATGTCTGCGAAGGGGTCAGCATCCTCTTCCTGGAGGCTGCGTTGCATGTAGGCTTCCACACGGTCTCGCAGGTCCGGTTTGAACTTCCAATAGTGAATGCGCCATTCCCGTCCGTCCCACAACGTGGTTTCTTCGGATTCGGTCGTGAGCAAATCGTAATCTTGGAACATGTAAAACAAGTTACGGTCGGTCGGTTCAAGCGCATTGTCAATGATGCGATTGTAGAAGCCAAAGAACCCCAAAGCGTGTTCTGCCATGCCCTGCGCAACCTCTGCGTCCATGTTTTCGTCAATGTGCTGTTGAATTGCACGTGTGAGTTCTGCGAGCGTCATTCCCATGCTGATTTCCCCAGTGAGTCGGCCGATATACTCGCCGCTCTTGCTAATGTATATTGGTCGCCAACCCATATTAAGTGTTCCACCGAATTTCATGGAATCGGTGCATTGAGCCCTGCTTTCGGGCTTTGTTGTCCATCGGCAGGATGATGAAGGGTTTGCCGCACCACTCGCCCATGTCAGCGGATTTTGAGGAGGGCCAGTTCCTCGGTCTGCCCCAAGGCGAAGGCAAACCTGACGTCGTCGTGATACCGCTGGCCTATGAGCTTACGACTTCGTACGGAACCGGTGCGGTTGACGGTCCTGCTGCTTGCGTGGAAGCCAGCGGCCAGGTGGAATTGTTTGATGCAACGCTCGGTGCAGATCTGCCCGACGGATGCCGTTTCAAAACCCTGCCCGTTTGGGAGGGTTCGGCACCGACGCTTCACGGCCAACTGGACGAGATGGTCGACCATGTGCAACCTTTCTATGACGGGTCGGTCTTTCCACTTGCTTTGGGTGGCGAGCATGGGATTCTCCCAGCGCTCGTGCGTGCCGCTCGGATGCATCCTTTGGTCGACGGTGACTTGTCGCGGTTGACCGTCGTGCAACTCGACGCCCATGCCGACTTGAGATCTGAACTTGACGGTGAGGTGTTTTCACACGCATGCGCCGCCTCGCGAAGTTTGGATGTCGGCGTCGGTCGCCTGCTTCAAGCAGGAATACGGGCCTACTCGCTCGAGGAATCGATCCGTATAGAGGAAGACGATCGCATCACGACGTTTTTCGCTAAAGACACCCAACACCCCCACACCGGTGGCAATGCATGGCAAGGCTGGCTTCACGCGCTCGCAGCGATTCAGGGTCCTGTTCACTTGACTTTGGACATCGACGGATTGGATGGAGCGCTCGTTCCTGCAACCGGAACTCCTGTCCCCGGAGGGTTGTCCTATTGGCAAGCTGTCGAGACCATTGAGACCTTGTTTGCTAACCCCAACGCAACGGTCATCAGCGCCGATGTCAACGAAATTGTTGCACAAGAGGGAACGCCATTAACCCAATTCACCGCTGCGTGTTTGGCGACGAAAATGCTTGCTTGCCACCTTTTGGCTCGGCGGGAGGGCCGCTGGCTTCATCGGGAAAAAACAAGCTCGGATGAAGCGCCGTCCACCTTTTTTTCAGAAGCAAAGGGAGTAACACTTTCGGCACGTTCTTAAACGAAAGTGTCCGGCGGAGCGCAGGGTGATACCATGGCTGCACACCGAATTCGAGGTGCCCATGTCTTCGTAGACTACACGGGTGCCTTTTTTGAAGATGAAAATGCTCCGGATTGGGTGCTTTCCGTTATGAGGGAAGCCGTCGCCCAAAGTCCTGCGACGGAAGTTCACTCTCGCGTCGTCGCTTTTGACGGATCAACCTCTCCTCCCGGGTTCGCAGCCGTGGTGCTCATCGATGAAAGCCACATTACGGCTCACCACTATGCTGACCGAGGCATGCTTGCCTTGGACTGCTTCACCTGCGGTGACACCGACCCTGGGCAGATTGCAGACTTCATCCATCATGCGTTGATGGAAGGTGCTTCGGAATTGCATTTGGTACGCCGAGACCGCGTAAACCGATTCTTGACTGAGGCGTGATCATATGGGTGTTCGTGACTTCGTCAACGAACACTACCGCCACTTCAACGCCGGAACCGTCCAGCGTGCCAGCGAATCGTTGGTGAACATGCTGCAATCCGAGGCAAAAATCTTCCTCACCTTGGCGGGCGCCATGAGCACCGCTGAAATCGGTCGTAGCCTCGCCGAAATGATTCGCTCAGGCCACGTTGCAGCCATCTCATGCACGGGCGCCAACCTCGAAGAGGACGTTTTCAATCTGGTGGCTCACGACCATTATGTCCGGGTGCCGCATTACGAAGATCTCGCTCCAAGCGATGAGGAAGATTTGCTGGCTCGACATCTCAATCGCGTCACCGACACGTGCATCCCAGAGGAGGAAGCCATACGAGCGATTGAACACGAGGTTCTTCGTCTTTGGAAAGAGGCTTCAGATGACGATGCATCGCACCTGCCCCATCGTTACCTCTACCGTCTGCTCGCTACGGGCGCGCTTGAAGACGCCTACCAAGCCGACCCAAAGAACTCCTGGTTGCTTGCAGCGGCAGAGGTTGACCTGCCCCTCTTCGTCCCTGGATGGGAGGATTCAACCCTCGGCAACATCTTTGCAGCTCGTTGTTCGGAGGGCGTGGTCAACCCGAGTGCGGTTTTGGGCGGCGTTCACTACATGACCGAACTGATGATGTTCTACCGCTCAACCGCTCATCCGTTGGCCTTCCTTCAAGCAGGTGGAGGAATCGCCGGCGACTTCCCAATCTGCGTTGTCCCTTTGTTGCACCAAGACCTTGGTGAAACCGATGTCCCGCTGTGGGCTTGGTTTGCTCAAATCACCGACGCAACCGCCTCCTACGGCGGATATTCAGGGGCACCACCGAACGAAAAAATCACGTGGGGCAAACTCAGTGCAGCAACGCCTCGCTTCAACATCCAAAGCGACGCCAGCATCGTTTTGCCGCTGATGTTTGGCTATGTTTTGGACCTCTGAGGGGCGCAATCTCCCCAAAGTCTTGAAGGGGACCGCCTCAGGATTCTCACCATGAAAACCGTCCGACCGTTGCTCACGGTAGCCCTGTGTGCAGTTTTGCTCTTCTCGACGCTTCCCGTTCATGCCGAAGAAGCCACGGAGATTAGCCTTGAGATTCGTGTTCACTGGTTGGAGTCCAGTGGAGACGGGATGGCGCACGCTTACTTGCTCTCGTTTGCAGACAACGCTTCTTACCAGGTCAACCTGTCCATGGAACACCGCCGAAACGATACGCTGCTTCCCACTTCCTACGTGCTTGAATGGGATAGCGATGATGGGATGCGAACCGCACTTGCGACCTTCAACACCTCGTTGGTTTGGGGCGATCGCATCGTTCTGGATGCGCACGTCACCTCTCGGGACGGAAGTCCGGTTGATGTCATCCACAGCCGTGAATTGACGGTGGGGGTTTGGAACCAACCGATGGATGATCACGAAGTGATGCTCACGAGTTCATGGTCGCTTGAACAAGTCTACGACAACGGCTCAGGTCCGCAACGTTTTGCTTTGGGTTTTACCGGGCAGGGCTGGCAGCAACGCGTTGGCGAAGTGCTCTCTTCTTGGGAACTGGGCAACGGCACGTTCCAAACTCTCGAGACCACAGGAGAGGGTGAAACGGACCTCGATTTGGTCCTCACGCAAGTCTGGAAGAACGAAACGCTCGTTGCAGGAATCCTGACGCATCAGGTGTTCGATGCTCGCGGTTTCGGCTCTCTTCAAACCACGGTGGTCGACGGGGAGATGGAAACGGTGGTCCACGCCGATGTCTCCCAAGCCCTTCTCAACCGTTCGTTGGTGAACGGCATCGTAGGTGAGCGCTTGCTGCTCGAAGCGACGGGCAGCCTGAATGTCACAGAGGACGGGGCGGAGAACAGTTCGTTGAACATCGATGGCGAACTCGCCGTGTTCTTCTTCGAATATCACGATGTCAACGGAGAACGCTTGCTTCAACACACCGCTTTCGAGGCCATGGCTGATTTCGTGCTCGTTGAAGACGGCACCCGATTGGACGTCGAATTGGACGGCTTTATTTCGCTGGAGCGGTGGGAAAACGGCGTCCGCACCGAGCACCTGGAGGAACTCTACGGCGACGGTACCTTTGGGTTTGAGGGTGAAGAAGAGAACGCTTCCGTGCAGGTGAACGGGACCATTCTGGACCTGCACACAAAAATCGAGAACGGCATCACGACGGTTGATGACCTCCACGTTGACGGGGTGCTGACGGGAGATGTGCAAGGCTCCTTTGGAGTCGTGCGTGGCATTGAGACCACGGGCATGCAAGCCAACGCAACGGGTGAATCCTTCCTCGTCAACGTCATCTTCCAAGAGTCTTGGTTCAACATCACCGGGGTGAACGGGGGGAATTTCTTTGACGGCGCAGGAATCGGCGCGACCCACAACCAAACGTGGGACTATCAGGCAGTTCAGTCCAATTGGGACAACCGGACGGTTCGCTTGGTGTGGCGGGAAACCGGTCCGGATGCATCTGAAGGCGAATCCTTCCCCGACAACAGCCCGGTGCAACAGGACCCCACGGCACCGGTCTCCGAGGAAGGCCTTGGTGACGTCACGGTCGGTCGGGAAACCGGTTTCATGCCCATTCCGATGGCGACCAACGACCGCTTGCTGCTCAATCAGCAAGACGGGATGTTCCTTTCGGTGCTTGCGGGGGGAACCACCATCGATGCACGAGACGGCCACAACTTGACGGTGATCGAGTGGAGCGGGACATATGGGGGCTCAGGCGAATCGGGGACGGCCTTTGGAGCCGTGGTCTCTGTAGGTCCCTTGTCAGGCTTGCTTTCCAACGTTGAGCGCAACCTGAGCCTTCCCTTCGGCGCCAACGGTGAAAGCATTTCGGTTCAAGAAACACAGCACCTCGACCGGGTTCTTTCACCCGAAATCGTGAGTGAGGACGAAAATAACCCGCCGGCGATTGCTGGAATCGGCCTTCGTGAAGGTCTGGTCCTTGGGGAAGGCGGCAGCCTCGCTCACTTTGAGGTGAGCGTCACCGATACGGAATGGAACGTGGTAGAGGTCACCGCTGATGCCGGCAACGTCGGTTTGGGCATCCTTCAACTCAACGACCGGGGACTTGACGGTGATCTAAGCATCGGTGACGATGTCTACACCACCACGCTGCGTGTCACGGGGCTTGAAGTCGGTGTTTACTCGGTGAACGTTACGGCCACGGACAGTTTTGGTTCGGTAAGCACCGAGGAAGGGTCGATCACGGTCCTCAACCAAGCGCCTCGCCTGCTGTCGGTTGAGTTTGCCCCCGCATCGCTTGAACGCGGTCAATCCACCGTGGTGAACGCCCGTGCTTACGATGGCCACGGTGTTTCAAAGGTCCAGTTGGACCTTCGCATGTACGCAGGCACGCTGGTGGACTTGACGGCTACGGACGGTGTTTGGACGGCCATGGTGCCGCTTCCACTTGGCTTCTCGCCGGGGGTTCAGACCGTCACGGTGGTGGTTGAGGACAGTTTGGGAGCCAGCGAACGTTACCAAAGCTTCACGCAACCCGATGGCGAAGTTGGGGATTCTCTCCAAGGCCCCCATCACGTTACTGTGGCCTCGGAGAACCCCATCGAAATCGAGGTGCTGAACGACCGACCTGTGATGGAAGCGTTGCCCCTCACGGTTGACAAAAACCCCGAGGAACCTACTGTCTTTACGGTCATCGTGACCGATCCAGACGGCATTGAACGCGTTCAAATCGATTTGGGCGTCTACGCTCCCCTTGGCCAAAGTTCGTGGACGGCGATGCACGATGACGGTCGTTCCGGCGGTGATTTGACGGCCGGAGACGGCGTGTATTCCGTGGTGCTTTCCATACGTGATGGGACGCCGCTCGGCACGCATGAAGTGAGCGTTCGGAGTTTTGATGCGTACGGAGAAATGAACACCACTTCGGTCGCCATACAGTTGGTTGACGGGAGCGGCTCAGGTGAAGGTGGTGCCTCCTCAAACACCGTTTTGGTCACCGTCCTTGGCGGCCTCCTTTTGTTGGGCGCTCTCGTTGTTCTGGGCTTGATGAACCGCCGACAGGGAGGGCAAGACGGCGAGTCGCTTGACCGGTTCGGGATGCAGTGACCTTTGACGGGTCATTTCAACTCGGCCGACAATCGTTTAAACCCCTGCAAGGTGCGAGGGATGCAAGCGAGCGTAGTGTAGTGGTTATCACCGGGCGTTGCCAACGCCTGAACCCGGGTTCGAGTCCCGGCGCTCGCATTTCATGCTCTCGTTCAACGCTTGATTGTGAAGTTTTATGGGATGGAGGAAACACCTTTCCGAAGGGGAGAACCATGTCCGACCGTCGAGAGATTTTCATTGGCAAAAAACCGTTGCACGCCTACGTTCGCGCTGTCGTTATGGCGATGGAGGAAGGGAACCGAGCCGTCCAGTTGGTGGCCCGGGGGGCCACCATCTCTAGGGCTGTCGATGTAGCTGAAGTCTGCCGTCGTCGGAGCGGTCACATCGCACAAAGTTTGCCCGAAACGGTCACGATTGACCATCTCGCATGCGAATCGGAAGAAATCCCAGCTGAGGACGGGGTTCGCACAGTCAGTGTGCTGCGCATCGATTTGACCGGTGAAGGTGAGGTCCCCGCGGCTCAAGAGGCTTGATCGAGCAGCGCTTTCAAGCGGCGCTCAATCTCTTCTGCGGTGCGCTCATACACGTCGTATTCGCTTCCAACCGGGTCCTCCAAGCCCCAGTCATCATCGATCTTGATGGCGGGACAATGAACGCCGCAACCCATTGAAATCACCTTGTCGAAGGTCTCGGGTTGGAATTCATCGATGCTCTGGGGGTGCATGCCGGTGGTGTCGATGCCTCGGCTTTCCAACAAGGTCAGCGCATGGGGCGCGACGGCGGTTGCAGGATGTGTGCCTGCCGATGAGGCGGTGAACCCCATCGCCTTGGCCAAACCCTCGGCCATTTGCGACCTGCACGAGTTGCCGACACACACAAACAAGATGTTCATGAAACGGTGTGGTTTTGAGTGCATTTGAATCCTTTCTCCGTAGACTACGGTGGGATTGACATAGGGCCGACACTTCCTCGCTTCTGTGCAGCGAGGTCACCTCATCAACGGAGGCCTGTTCGCCGTGTTTTTCGGCCTCCACATCGTTTTCGCATCGTTTGACCTGGAATTTGCATTCAGACTGATCGCATTGCTTATCACCTGCCAAATTCTTCTTTTTGGGCCGTTTTCGATACTTTTGGAGGGCTCGCCTTCCCGCCTTCACCGAAGGAAGACCAATCGAACGGGGGCTTTGCTTTCCATGCCCCTTTGCGTCGGCCTCGCATGGGCCTACGCCGGCATGGCTTGGTCGTGGCCGTTGGTGTTTCTGCTCAGCGGCGCCTCCCTCGGGGCGCATTTGATGTTGGACAGGCGGCTGTCGAAATCGGCAAACGGCCCTTCGTGGGTGGGTTGAAGTAGGCCTGCACGGTGGTTCGGGCATGGCGGATTCCCCCGTGACCATCAACTCCCCCGGAGGCCAGTCGGCACCGGCCAACCCCGAACCATCGCCCCAAGAGCAGAAGCAAATGGAGCAGGCATATGCTCAGATGAAACGGAAGATGGCGATGGAGGAAATCGGGCGGAAAATCAAACACAAGATCATGGTCCTTTCTGGGAAAGGCGGTGTTGGGAAATCCACCGTTTCCACCGGTTTAGCCCTCTCCTTGGCCCAACAAGGTCATCGTGTCGGCATTCTTGACATCGACATCACCGGTCCAAACGTCCCCAAGATGATGGGTTTGGACGGGCGTCGTCTTCACGTTGAGAACAAACGCATTCATCCTGCTGAAGGCCATTTGGGTGTCAAGGTCATCAGCATGGCCTTCCTTCTGGAGGACGAAGACACACCCGTGGTTTGGCGAGGCCCCATCAAACTCGGGGCGATTCAACAATTCATCGGCGACGTTGAGTGGGGTGAACTTGACTTCCTCATCATCGATTTCCCTCCCGGTACATCCGACGAACCGTTGACCGTAGCTCAGTCCCTTCCCAACATTGACGGCATGGTCATCGTCACCACGCCGCAACAGGTTGCTTTGCTCGACAGCCGAAAATCGATCACGTTTTCCGAATCCCTGAAGGTTCCCGTGCTCGGCGTGGTGGAAAACATGAGCGGCTTCACTGTCCACGGCACCGCACCTCCCGGAACGAGCCTCAACATCGCTGCTCCCGGCGGCAAAACACTCACGACAAAAGCGGACGATGATGGACGGTTTTCCGTGACCCTTGACATCTTCAAGCAAGGCGGGGGTCAAGCCACGGCGGAGGAATTCGGTGTCCCGTTTTTGGGGGCCTTGCCCTTTGACCCGGGTTTCGTTCGCGGCGGTGATGACGGGGTCCACCGCATCGTCTCCGAACCCGAGGGTCCCTCTGCCCGTGCGTTTGCGAACGTGGTTGAGGCGATTCAAGCCCAACTTTCCGACGGCACCGACAGCGGTTTGGAAATCGTTTGAGGTGGAACGATGAGCGAACCGCTTCCCACACTGAAGAAACTCGAGCGACGTACCAGCGACATGGTGCTGACCTACGACGACGACTCCACCTTCACGGTAAGTTACGACGACGTGCGACATGCGTGCCCATGCGCAAAATGTGCACCGATGCGCAACGAAGACGACACCAGCCGGACCCTCCGAAGGCAGGTTGAGGCGCTGCCGGCCGAGAAACCGACCGTCAAAACGGTCGGCAAATATGCGCTCTCCTTTGAATGGCAGCAAGGCTGTTCGAGCGGCATTTATCGCTTCGAGCGAATTTACGACCTCGCCAACCGTCGGGACCCCGATCGTGGCAGGCCCTACGTCCACGGCGCATGGTAAAAAGGCAAAATTGAGTCCCGTATTGACGACGAGTTGATGAATGCAGGGCCTCGCCCAAAGGAACGAGGGGAACGATGCAGAGCGTCTATTTGACATGGATGATCAGCGCTCTCGCCTTGGGGGTTCTGCTCCTTCCGGTGTTCAAACCCCCGTGGGCGAAGGTGTCCCTTCCACCCTTCGTTGATTTCTTCCGGCGGTATTGGGTTCACCTTCTGATCGTCTTTACCATCTACAACCTCAAAGACGGCTTGGACCAACTCGACCGGGTGTTGATGGCGAGCACTGGACTCGACATGACCCCCTACATTTGGGCGATTGAGGGCAACCTCGTGTTGTGGGTTCAACAAACGTTTGAAGCGGCTTGGCTGACCACGGCTCTCACCCATTTTTATGTCGCTGGCTTCATGTTCATCTGTTATGTTTCCGTGTTCTATTTTGCCTACTTTGACGACCGTTGGCTCGCCGACCGCGTCACCCTTTCCATCGCTTGGGTGTACATCCTTGCCGTCCCGTTTTACTTGTTTTTCAATGTCAGGGTGACCGGTGACACCATTCCAGAAATGCAAACCTTGGCGTACACCTTAACCCCGGAAATTGCTGATTGGTTCCGCCGGATTGACCCGTTCACCAACGGCATGCCCTCCCTCCACATCGGCATTCCCTTCGCCGTGTGGTTGTGCTTAACCCGATTTGATGATGACCGACGTTGGAACCGATACCGTCACACCGTCTTTGCCTACACCGCTCTCACGGCCTTTACCATCATCTACCTCGGCATTCACTGGTTCATGGACATTATCGGGGGCATGCTGGTCGCAGGCGCTGCGGTTTCCATGGCCGACAGGACCTCAAACACCTGGTGGAAGTTTTTCGATGAGCGCACGATGAACGTCCGCATCGTGACGGTGCTGACACGCCCCAAAAAGGCGTGGACTTGGATCAAAAGCAGATTGCACAGGATGTATTTGCAATACCGGTCACCAACCAGCACCGAGACCGGGCGGATGGCGCTTGCCATCCTCATCGTGGTCGCCGCCGTCATCACATGGGATTTGACCAATCGCTCCCTCCCTGCAGGAGGGGTTGAGGCACCCGAAGCTGCCGCCGCTATCGACGGCTGGATGGTCACCCTGGACAACCAAACCGAAGGAGCAGCGCTGTTGCTGCACAACCTTTCCACGATCACGACCGAACCTGCTCGGTTCAACGTTCCCGGCTTGACGCTCAACGCTTCCTACGACGTGATGAACGACCGTCTGGTGGTGAGCAATACAAACATTATGCACGTCTTTGACATGGAGCAACCAACAACACCCATCGCTTCGTTTTCAACCGGTGACGTGAGCGATGTTGCCCTCTGTGGGCTCGCCCAATCCAAGGTCGTGGTCTATTCAGAGAACGGTTCTATCGTGATGCGAGCTCTTGACGGGCAGCGCCTCGAGGGCGCACACTCGGAGTTGAACGACGTTGCTCGTTTGGTGTGCAGCGGCTCTGAAATCGCCTATGTTACCGAAACGGCGCCTCTTCAGGTCAACGTGTTCCAACTCGGTGTGACGGGCCAGGTGACTTACACCATCAACGCCAGTGCCCCCGTGGAAGAGGACGAGGTTCTCGCTGCGTGGGGCACGCCGGTGGACATGGAAAACGCAACGATCGATACGCTTGCCTTCGACCGGTCGTACTTGGCCGTCACCGTCAACGTCAGTGCCACCGACCGTTTGGTGCTCGTGAATCGGTCCTCGGCCGAGCAGTGGTTGGCGAGCAACCCGAAGTACGAGGTCTCTGGCCCCTCCATGGGTCACGGAATCTTGGCTTGGTCGGTTCGTGACCATCTCAATCCAACATCTCCTCAAACCAAGTACCTGGACCGCGAAATTTACTTCCTTGATTTGGTGGAGAACACGACCCACGTGCTGACATCAGATACCAACGACCAGTGGGGGCCGCAGGTCTTGGAGAATCATCTTGTCTACTTCCAGCTTGAAGATGAGGTGCGAACCGTTGAAATCCACGCTTGGGAGCCGGAATTGCGAGGCTACTCCAGCTTCATTTTGCAGGCTGGTGTGTTGTTGGCCTTTGTGGTGGTCGCCTGGCACATGTGGCAGCGGCAAAGCGAACGGCGTCAAGCGAATCAGCCGTGATAACGAACTCGCGTTCGAACATCCTCAAGACGCGCATGAACTTCGCTTGCGGTGGGAACGGCGCCACCTTGCAAGACCGGAGCAGGCCCGAGTCGACCTTCCTCAGCGAGATAGCCTTCAATCACCCATTCCATGGCGTTGGGCCAATGGGGGTGAGATGCGCCAAGAATCTCGTCAAGAACATGCAGGTCTATACCGAATTTTTCAACATCGTATTCGATGGAGGCCAGTCCAAAATCGATGAGATGGACCTCGTTTCCGTCGATGAGGATGTTGTTGCTCGACAGGTCCCCATGGGTCATGGCCTCGCGGTGAAGTCGCCGCACGCTTCCACCGACTCGATGGAGCGTTGCCCGAACGTCGCCTTCCTCCTTGCCTTCGGTGTTGAGAACTTCGATGAGCGGGACGCCTTCCAAGTGCTGGACGATGAGTTGCCCTCCCTCGTAATCCAAATCCCAAACTGCCGGGACGGAAAGGCCGGCTTTCCGCGAACGTATCAGCAAGCGTGCTTCGCTCACCATGCGACGGACGCCAAGACGGTGGTCGAGGTCTGGATGGCGCCAAGAACGGGGGCGCCGCTGTTTACGTACAGCGGTTTGACCGAACCAAACCCCCTTCCAAACCTCCGCCTCCGCTCCCAAGTGCAGGCGCTCGGTGGGCTTGAAGACCATGGCACAACGCATGCTTGGGGCTTTTTGAAACTTCAGCCCTATCCGTTCATTGAAAAAGGGTTGATGCGTGGGACTGTTGAGTCCCATGAGCATTTCCCTCCCCATGTGTTCGGTCAACTTCATGGACACCTCGCTGTCGGTTGAAGAACAGGCGATTGCGGACCGAATTGAAGAACTGAAAGCCCAGTTGGGCGACGACCTGCTCATCCTGGGTCACCACTACCAACGGGACAGCATCGTCATGCACGCCGATTTCCTCGGGGATTCCTTCATGCTCAGCCAGAAAGCGGCCGAATCCTCGGCAAAACACATCGTCTTTTGCGGCGTTCATTTCATGGCGGAATCCGCCGATATTCTGACGTCTGACGAGCAATCCGTGGTGCTCCCCAACCTCCGTGCGGGTTGCTCGATGGCGGACATGGCGACGCTTGTTGAGGTTGAAGCCGCTTGGGACGCCATCCTTGCCGAGTCCGGTCTTGCTGACCCCATCTCTAGAGCCGATGCCGATTCGCCCGCTGAGGAGGGAACCTCCTACCTCGTACCCGTGACCTACATGAATTCAAGCGCAGACCTCAAGGATTTCGTGGGTCGCCACGGCGGGGTGGTTTGCACGTCTTCAAACGCCGAAGGCGTCCTCAACTGGGCCTTTGAGCGAGCAGGCCCAGAGGGGGCCGTGTTGTTCTTCCCCGATCAACACCTTGGAAGAAACACCGGTCATGCCATGGGTGTTTCGGAAACGGCGATGCCGACATGGACACCGGGGATCGGTGCAAGCATGCCGCTGAAAGGCGCCAGAATCGTTCTCTGGCACGGTTTTTGTTCCGTTCACAAGCGGTTCACGCCCGACCAGATTCATGCGTTCCGCGCTGAACATCCCGACGGCTTGGTCGTGGTGCACCCGGAATGTCCCAAAGCAACCGTTGACCTTGCTGATGCCTACGGTTCAACCAATTTCATTCGCAAGTACGTGGAGGAGTTGCCCGCCGGGGCATCGGTGGCCATCGGTACGGAGATCAACATGGTGGCTCGACTGGCCCAAGAACACCCCGACAAGCACATCGAGTGTTTGGACGAGGAAATTTGTCCGTGTTCAACGATGTACATGATTCATCCAGCCTATTTGATGGACGTGCTCGAACGCTTGGTTGACGGTGAAATCCCCAACCAAATCGTTGTACCCAAAGATGTTCAGGAAGGTTCGCTCATGGCGCTCAACCGCATGTTGGCCATCAAGGCGTGACGGGAAGCAACGCTGCCGTCCCCTTCCACCCAAGCAAGGCCAACAACGGGCCGAGAACGCCGGTGAGAGCGAGGTAAAGGCCCAACGTGGAATGCCGTCCTTCATCGAGCATGTGTGCGCTTTCAACCGAAAACGTCGAAAGGGTCGTAAATGAACCGAGAAGGCCCATGCCTAACAGCAACGCCTGCTGTTCACCAACAACGCTCGCAGCGACCAATGCCGTCACCACACCAAGGGCAAACGAACCGAGCAGGTTCGCTGTCAAGGTTGCCCAAGGATAGGTCTCGGAAGCCATGTTTTCACTCAATGCGTACCGAAGCAAGGCGCCGACTGCACCGCCGACGGCGACCAGCACCCAGTTGGAGAACACGATGGTTTCCTGCACGAGCCGTCTTTGAACATATGCCTCAAGACGGTCACATAAGGCCCAACTTCGGGGTTATCGTCATAGGCTCAGCCAGTTTCGCAAAACCATGGAAAACGTGATTTGGTTTCTCACGGGGAACATTGGAAAGCTTGCTGAGGCTCAACAGCATCTCCATCCAATGGGGTACGAAGTCCGACAGTTGCTGGCCGAAAAAGCGTCCGTCGTGGAACCTCAGGCCTCCGACCTCGAAACCGTTGCAAGGGCAAAAATCGAACAGGCACGGGCCCTCCTTCCTTCTCCCACTGCGAAGGTCATGGTGGAGGACGCAGGACTCTTCATCGATGCGCTCAACGGCTTTCCCGGCGTGTATTCTTCTTACGTGTTTGACACCGTAGGTTGCCTCGGTGTGCTGCGTTTGTTGGCTCATCTCGCCAGCGATGATCCGGTTCAAGCGAAGCGATTGCGGTCCGCTCAATTCCGAGCAGTGGCTGGATTTTGGGACGGCGAACGCACGCTCTTTGGAACAGGCGTATGCCCGGGGTCCATCTCAACCGAACTACAAGGGGAGGCAGGGTTCGGGTTTGACCCGGTGTTCATTCCTGCCGATCTCAACGGTGAGGGCGAGTCGCTGCCCCCTGATGTCTTGGGCCAGGAAAGCACGCATGGAATGACCTTCGGCGCCGTTGAGCAGTCCAAAAAACAGGTCTTCAGTCACCGCCGGAAGGCCTTGGACGACCTGTTGCGTCAACTGCCCGACTTGTCCAAGAAGGTCTAATCTCCCCTCCGCCATCACCGTCATAAAGCACCGAGCGTTGGCCGGAGCGAGGGCCATGGGATTTGCACGCACGGCCGTAGGGTTGCTGTTTCTCTCCGTTCTCGCGTTTTATCTTCTCACCATCGGTTCCTTGACAGAGGAAGCCAAGTGGGGCTTCGTTGGTGCGATGGCCGTGTTGGCTTTTCTTTGGGTGAACCTCGCCCCCAACCCTGCACCTCGTCAGCAGCCCCCCCGTCCACAAACGCAAGCGGCTTCCCAAGCGGTTGAAGCCACCGAACCCGAAATCGAAGATGAGGACGAAGAAATGCCTGCTCCCGTCACGGCGGATTCGCTCGACGGGGCGACCTTGCGGGAACGGAAATTAGCAAAGATTGCTGCAGCGCAAGCCGCTCAAGCAGCAGCGCTCGCAGACGAGAGTGAGAGCCTGGTTGAGGTTGAAGTCGAGATTGAGGATGTTCACGTTGCGGACGAATACGTGGTGGACGTGAGCCCTGAGTCGGTTGAAGACGCTGACATCGAACTCACCGTCAACGAACGGCGGGAACGCCATGAAGCGATCCGAGAGCGCATCAAGCGGCGCCGACGGGGCCAAATGGCCGAAATTCGGGCATCAACCGCCCGAATGTGGGAAGAACACGCTGGCGGTGAAGACTTGGTGGCGCTGCTGCAGACGCCCGGTCACGGGCACACGGTGCTCGATGAACCTGAGCATCCTCAACCCGGTCATGTCTACGGCGCCACCTTTATTCGCATCGACGAGGCTCGTGTTCTGAAACTGCGCCTCCCCTTGGATGTCGGCTTTGAATCCCTGCAACCCCCCGCTCCCGATGTGCCGAAACTCATCGGCCCTGACGGGAAGGAACTTCCTCCTCTCATCGGCCCAGATGGCCAACCTCTGGCCCTTCCGCCGATGCCCGCAGCAAGCAGTGCCCTCTCTGCGCTGCGAGAAGAGATGCGAGACTGATTCTGTTCTCCGCCTTCTGTTGCCGATAGGCAGAACATTTATTAATGACTGCCAACATAATACGTTCTCGTTGGAGACATGACCATGCCACTTCAATGGACCAATTCTGGACCAGAATCGTAGACCTACAAACGCGGAGATGCCGGCAGGTGCTTTTCAGGCACCTGTTTTGTGAGCATCGCTGCGCAGAAAGATAGGTAGATTTTGGAGAGATACTATGGTAAATAGAAGAAAGAACAGAAGGAAACGACCCAACCAACAACGACGCTACAATCCGCACACCAAGCGCATTGAGCCGTTCCAAGGAAAGAAAAAACCGACCAAGGCACCAAAACCGAAGGGCGAAGGCGAAACGTCTCAACGCAACAATGGCGTTGGTTTTGTTCCCATCAAGCCAACCCAAATGCGTAAAACGGTCCCTTGCACGTGCGATGGTGACCTGCTCAAGAGCACCAACCAGCGTATGCTTCGCCGTCTTCGCGACAAGCGAACCCGAGGTTGCAACACCGCTTCAAATGCATTTGACGTGTTGGTTATCAACGGTGCGTTCCGCAGGGAACATCGGCGTCACATGGGGCATTTCCGCGCCTTCCTCAGGGAGGAGCAGATTCGCTTCGTAGAGGTTTGATCCTTCAAGAACATCGAGGTGGCCGGGCACCAACCCGGACAAGAGGAAGGCAGTGGCGCTTCCTACAACCCCCTTGGCCGACAGGCTCGAGATTGAATGTGAGCCCGTTGCAGCGGTTCATCAGCGATGCATCCAGCGTGCAGTTTCCCGGTTGAGGAAAGCCTGAACCCCGATTTCTTTGTCTTCGCTGTCAAACAGGTTGGCGAAGGCGACGGCTTCGAGTTCAACGCCGTCGGTCAATCCCTCGTCGAGGGCGGCACGCACGATTTGTTTTCCAACCCGGAGGGCATGGGAGGATTTGCTTCCAATTCTGCGAGCCATTGCGAAGACCGTTTCCTCAAGCTTCTCGGGAGGGACGACGTGATTCACGAGCCCGATGCGGTGCGCCTCCTCCGCCGGTACCATGTCGCCGGTCATGATCATCTCGTGCGCTTTCCCGTAACCGACCAAGCGTTCCAGCCGTTGCGTTGCCCCGTATCCCGGGATGAGTCCAAGATTGATTTCAGGGGCTCCAAAGGTGGACCGGTCACTCGCGATTCGGACATCGCAGGAACACGCCACTTCGCAACCACCGCCCAAGGCGAAACCGTCGACCATGGCGATGGTTGGCTTGGAAAGGTTCCACAGCGCTTCAACGGCATTGTCTCGAAATTTCTCGCGAATGACGCCGCTTCCTGCACCAGCAAACTCCGTGATATCGGCCCCAGCAACGAAGGCGTGAGGTTTGGCGCGCTTCCCTTCCGGCGGTGCATTGGGTGCA
>Ga0255753_1001562_pt1 | contig 26992 bp, 28 predicted proteins | sample 041ome_10_FD_179953 | JGI IMG/M metagenome (GOLD analysis project Ga0255753, IMG submission 179953) | Coastal salt marsh microbial communities from the Groves Creek Marsh, Skidaway Island, Georgia - 041412US metaG (version 2) | ecosystem: Environmental > Aquatic > Marine > Intertidal zone > Salt... | reverse complement strand
GTCATGGAGGGGCTTCCAAAATAATATTCAAGCATAACGATATGGTTGATTTGGAAGAGAAGCTAATAAGGGTGGGCACTCAAAAAAATAAAGTCATAGCTTTTGAGTCTGTTTATTCCATGGATGGCGATATTGCAAAAGTAAAAGAAATTTGTGACCTCGCAGATAAATATGATGCATTAACATATATTGATGAAGTTCATGCTGTTGGTATGTATGGTAATACAGGAGCTGGCATGGCTGAGCATTTAAATCAAATGGAAAGAATCGATATTATAGAAGGAACCTTGGCTAAAGCATTTGGTCTAGTTGGGGGCTATATTTCTGCTGAAAAAACACTAATAGATTCCATTAGATCATATGCACCTGGATTTATATTTACAACATCACTGCCTCCATCAATAGCCGCCGGTGCGAATGTTAGCATTAACCATTTAATGGTGTCTTCAACAGAACGGGATAAAATGCATGCAAATGTGGCTTTGTTGAAATCTAAACTTACAGAAATTAATCTTCCTATAATTCCAAATAAAAGTCATATAATCCCTATTTTAGTTGGAGACCCAATATTAACAAAAAAAGTTACAGATCAGCTATTGGATGAATTTAACATATATGTTCAACCAATCAATTATCCAACAGTACCAAAAGGGACTGAGAGACTAAGAATAACAGCAAGTCCATATCATAAAATTGAGGATATCGATCATCTTGTAAGTTCGTTAGATAATATTTGGAGAGATATGAAAATCGCTCGTGCTGCTTAGAAACATAAAATTATCATGGAGAAGAAATGACAAAAGATTTTTTTACTGCCCCTTTATCACAGATAGATCCAGAGGTTTTTCAGTCAATCGGGAAAGAAGTTGATCGTCAAAAGTTTGGTATTGAATTAATTGCTTCTGAAAATATTGTTTCAAAAGCCGTGCTAGATGCACAAGGTTCAATACTTACAAATAAATATGCCGAAGGCTATCCAAACAAAAGATATTATGGTGGATGTATGTTTGTTGATGAAACTGAGCAATTGGCAATAGATAGAGCAAAAGAGTTATTTAACTGTGATTACGCTAATGTTCAGGCACATTCAGGTTCGCAGGCAAATCAGGCTGTTATGTTAGCTCTTTTAAAACCTGGTGATGCTTTTATGGGAATGACTCTTGCAGCAGGCGGTCATCTCACACATGGTGCGGCTCCCAACTTATCTGGGAAATGGTTTAATGCGATTGGGTATGGTGTTCGTGAAGAAGACGCACTAATTGACTATGATGAACTATATCAAAAGGCTAGAGAGCATAAACCAAAACTTATAATCGCTGGTGGTTCGGCATATCCTAGAATAATCGATTTTAACAAATTTAGAGAGATTTGTGATGAAGTTGGTGCATACTTACTCGTAGATATGGCTCATTTCTCAGGACTCGTTGCAGGAGGTGCTTATCCTAGTCCTTTCCCATATGCAGATATTGTCACAAGTACAACTCATAAAGTATTGAGGGGTCCTCGGGGTGGATTGGTTCTCACAAATAATGAAGATATCGCAAAGAAAGTAAATTCAGCGATATTTCCTGGACTGCAAGGTGGACCTTTATGTCATATAATTGCTGCGAAAGCTGTTGCCTTTAAAGAAGCACTTTCAGACTCATTTAAAGATTATGCTAGTCAAGTAGTAAAAAACTCAATTGTACTCGCAGATACTATTCAAAAAAGAGGATTTGACATTGTCTCTGGTGGTACCGAAACTCACTTATCACTTATTGATCTGAGACCAAAAGGGTTAACAGGAAAGCTTGCTGAAAAATCTCTCGAGAATGCTGGTATTACATGTAATAAAAACGGTATACCTTTTGACCCTGAGTCACCATTCATAACCTCTGGTATAAGATTGGGAACACCAGCTGCGACATCAAGAGGTTTTAAAGAAGATGAATTTGTTTTAGTTGGAAACCTAATAGGGGATGTTTTGGATAGTTTGGCTAATAATAAAGAAGATAATAGTCTAGTTGAAAAAGAGGTCCATCAAAAGGTGACGGAAATTTGCAATAATTTTCCAATATACTCATTCTTATAGATTTAAAATGAGATGTCCATATTGTTCAAATAAAGAAACACAGGTTAGGGACTCACGTCCTTCTGAAGATAATTCTACAATTAGAAGGAGGAGAGTGTGCCCAGGATGTGGGGGGCGCTTTACTACTTTTGAAAGAATTCAACTCCGTGAGTTATATGTACTTAAAAGAACTGGTCAAAAAGTAGTTTTTGATAGAGATAAGTTAATGAGATCAGTACAAATTGCTACAAGAAAGAGACCAGTAGAAGTTGATAAATTAGAACAAATGGTATCTGGAATTGTGAGGCAATTAGAAAATCGAGGTGATTCATTTGTTCCAACAGAGTTAATAGGAAAATTAATAATGGAAGGGCTGCAACAATTAGACGATGTTTCATATGTTAGATTTGCATCTGTTTACAAAGACTTCAGGGAGGCCAAAGACTTTGAAGAATTTTTAGAGGAAATTTCTGATAAGAAAAGTTAATTAAATACAGATGAGTTATGCCTATTGACAACAACGATGAGCGATACATGCAATTTGCACTGCAAATCGCAAAAAAAGAGCAAGGAAAAACTTACCCAAATCCATCTATTGGATGTGTGATTGTTAAAAATGGTAAAATTTTAGGAACAGGTTATACAAATGCAGGGGGCGTTCCCCATGCTGAGATAATGGCCATGACCAGTTCCCCTGACCTTGAAGGTGCTTCCATGTACGTCACAATGGAACCTTGTTGCCATTATGGTAAGTCGTCACCATGCACTATGGAAATAATAAAAAATAAAATCAAACGTGTAGTTATAGGCATGGTTGATCCAAATCCCCTAGTATCTGGCAATGGTATAAAGGAGTTAAGAAATAACAAAATAGACGTAGATGTTGGGTGCTGTGAGTCGGAAGCTTTACAGCAAAATGCTGGTTTTGTATCAAGGATCTCAAAAGGTGTACCAAAAGTGGTTGCTAAAATAGCAATCACAAAAGATAATTATATGGCAAAAAATAATTATCATAGACTCAAGATTACAAATACTGAAATAGATAAATATATCCATATACTAAGATCAAAACACGATGGTATTTTAATTGGTAGTGGGACATATAAACGTGACAACCCTCAATTAAACGTAAGATTAGATGGTTATGATAGTTTTACTTCATCAAGATTTGTACTATCAAGTCATGCAGATATCATTAAGAGTTCAAATCTTTACCTAACTAGAAATAATGCAGATCTCTTTTTTGTAGTCAGCAACAAGTTATTTAATACTTCTTCTAAAGAATTATCTTGTAATGGAATAAAGTTTATTAAGGCTGAAAATGATGTTGTTGGTAATCTGCTAAATCTTGAAGATGTTATCAAACAAATTGGTCAAAATGGGATAAATAACCTCCTAATTGAACCAGGAGTTACCTTATTTGATAATCTTATAAAAAAAACAATTGCTGATGAACTTATTTTTTTCCAAAGCAAAGAATGTATTGGTAAGGATGGTTTGTTTGTTGAAACTCTAGATAGGCTTATTAATAATAAAAATAAATCATATGAATTTGTTTCTAAAATAGAAATGTGTGATACATATATAATGAAATATACGACTAAGTGAAGTAAGGGATATGTTTACCGGAATTATAATTGACATAGGTGTAATTAGGAAAATTACGAAAAAAGAAGAGGACATTTTGCTTAGTATATATTCAAGTAATATTAAAGCATTCACAAATGGTATGTCCATTTCTTGTTCAGGGGTATGTTTGACAGTTATTGATTTTAAGAAAAATGGTAAAGGATATATCTTCGATGTTTACGTATCTAAAGAAACGTTATCCAAAACAAGCCTTGGAAATTTAATAAAGGGTGATTTTATAAATTTAGAGAAAAGCTTGTCACTAGGAGATGAGATGAGTGGGCATATTGTGCAGGGTCATGTAGATGGCGTCATTAAAGTCAAAAATATAGAAAGCATTGGAGAGTCAAAAAAGTTTTGCTTTGCGCTTGATAGTAATCTTATGAAGTTTATAGCTCCAAAAGGTTCTGTGTCATTAGATGGTACATCATTAACTGTAAATAATGTGACTCATTCTGAATTCGAAATTAACTTTATTCCCTACACGCTAGATCATACAACCTGGAAATATCGCAATGTTGGTGATTTGGTTAATTTAGAGGTCGATATACTTGCTAGGTATGTATTAAAAAGTAATGGGTGATTATGAAATGAAAAATGAGAATAGTAATATTCTGATTATTGATGCTAATTATTATAAAGATATATCAAATAATCTAATGCTTGGTATTACCAATGTATTAGATAATTCAGATTTTTCTTATATTTATTACTCAGTCTCAGGTGCACTTGAGATACCTGTAGCGATGAATCTCTTGCTTTCAAAAAGTAAATTTATAGGAGCAATAGGTGTTGGGTGTGTAGTTCGTGGTCAAACAAGTCATTATGATATAGTAGCAAATGTATCCGCGAAGGGGTTATTGGATGTTTCAATAAAATATGATATCCCAGTAACAAATGCGATTATTACAGTTAATTCAATTACTCAGGCAATTGAACGAGCTAAACCAGATATGAAGAATAGAGGTGGTCATGCTGCAGATGCACTTCTTGATTTGATTAAGCTAAAAAACTAAATAAATACTATCAAATGCCCAGAACAAGGAATTCAAATAGTATAACAAGATTAGTTTTGGTTCAATCATTGTATCAAATGGAGATTGCAGGAACTGATGTAAATGAGATTATTGACTCCCTCAATGGAAGGATTATATTTGACTCTTCTGAAGATGTTTTAATAGATGATATAAATAAAAGTTTGTTTTCAAAGTTAATAAATGAGATAGTTGAAAAACAAAGAATCCTTGATAGTGAGATTAAAAAATTTATAAGTGATGATTGGGATTTCAATCGTTTGGATAAAATTTTAATTGCAATTCTTAGATTAGCTTTTTATGAAATCATGTTTCAAATTGATACTCCGTATAAAGTTATAATAGATGAGTATGTTGATATTTCTCACTCTTTTTTTTCAGGAAAAGAACCAAACTTTACTAATGCTATTTTAGATAAATTATCGAAAGTATACAGAAATTAATATGGATGAAAGATATATCATTCAGAAATATTTTGCTCCATTGGCAAAAAACGATGAGTCACTCAATCTGAAGGATGATGTTTCACAAATTGATATCACATTACATAAAAATTTAATTACTAATCAAGATAGTTTGGTGATGGGAACTCACTTCTTCCCTGATGATAATCCAGAGTACATTGCTAAGAAAGCAATACGAGTCAACGTTTCAGATATAATCTCAAAAGGCGTAATTCCATACGGATATTTTCTCTCGTTTGGTATTAATTCAAATATAAATGAAAATTGGGTAAGATCTTTTGCAAATGGATTGGCACAGGATCAAAAATATTATAATTTGAAACTTTTAGGGGGAGATACTATCTTCTCTGCAAATGTTGTGTTTATTTCAATAAACATGATTTCTCTCTCAAATGATAAAATTATATCACGATCAACTGCAATGATTGATGACGATATATACGTAACAGGTACAATTGGTGATAGTGCAATTGGGTTACACATTCTAAAAGAAAAAATTACTAAAATTGAATTATCAGATTTTAATCGAAACACGCTTATCAATCGATATCATCTACCTGAACCAAATATAATGTACTCAGATTTAATAAAAAGATTTGCAACCAGTGCAATGGATACAACTGATGGTCTTCTAAATGACTTAAAAAACTTGAGTGTTAGATCAAGAAAGGATATTTCTATTGATCTTGATAAAATCCCATATTCTGACTCCTCAAGGGAATTTCTTATACAATTCGATGATTATGACATCGCAAACTTTGGAGGGGATGACTATCAATGCATTTTTTCATCAAAAAAGGCCGATAGAAAACTTATATCAGATTTCGCTTTAGAGCGAAATATTCAAGTTACAAAAATTGGAAGAGTTTTACAAGAATCAATAAACCCAATTGTTAGTGATCAAAATAACAACTTAATAGGTTCAAGCAATTTTACTTTTAAACATTTTTAATAGTCTAATTTTGATTTTATAGCTTAATTTCTTGCCATTAATTGAAAACTACTTTAAGAAAGAATTATTTTTCAAACTAATAAACAATTATAAATAATCAATAGAGGAAACAATGACAACATTAATCTCAGTAATTATTCTCTGTGGCTTTCTGGGAGTCATATATGGTTTTTGGGCAAGTAGGTCTGTGATGAGTGCTGACGCCGGTAATGAAAGAATGCAAGAAATTGCAGGGGCAATTCAAGAAGGGGCCGGAGCTTATTTAAAGAGACAGTATGCAACAATATCAATTGTCGGAGTTATTATATTCATACTAGTAGCAATATTCTTAGAATTAACAGTCGCTATTGGTTTTGCTATTGGTGCCATTCTATCTGGTATAGCTGGCTTTGTAGGAATGTTAATTTCTGTTAGAGCGAACGTTAGAACAGCACAAGCTGCATCCGTAGATTTATCAAAGGGGCTTTCTGTTGCGTTCAAAGCTGGATCTGTAACTGGTATGTTGGTTGCGTCTCTTGCTTTACTCTCTGTTAGTGTTTATTTCTATTTTTTGACAAGTACTCTAGGCTACTCATTTGATGATAGAATAATTGTTGACTCATTAGTTGCTCTAGGATTTGGAGCGTCATTGATATCGATATTTGCTCGTTTGGGCGGTGGTATCTTCACAAAGGGAGCGGATGTTGGTGGTGACCTAGTAGGAAAGGTTGAGGCTGGTATTCCTGAAGATGACCCTAGAAACCCTGCAACAATAGCTGATAATGTTGGCGATAATGTTGGTGATTGTGCTGGGATGGCAGCGGATTTATTTGAAACATATGCTGTTACAATAGTTGCAACTATGGTTCTTGCTTCAATTTATTTCGCAGGTAATGTGATGTTTGAACAAATTATGTTATATCCACTTGCAATTGGAGCTGTTTGTATTTTAACTTCAATCATTGGAACTTTTTTCGTTAAACTTGGCAAAAACAGGTCAATCATGGGTGCTCTTTACAAAGGTTTTTTTGTAACAGGATTACTCTCATTAGTACTCTTATGGCCACTAACGAATGCGTTAATTGGTATGGATACCATAATACAAACCTCATTCATTGAATTCTCAGGAATGGATATGTTCTTGTGTGGAGTGTCTGGTTTAGTAGTCACAACACTAATTATTGTTATTACAGAATATTACACTGGTACAAATTACAGGCCTGTTAAATCAGTTGCGGCTGCTTCTGTAACAGGTCACGGAACAAATGTTATCCAAGGATTAGCAATGTCCCTAGAAGCAACTGCATTACCTTCAATTGTTATCATAGCAGGTATAATCATTACTTACAGTTTGGCAGGACTTTTTGGTATCGCAATAGCAGTAACAACTATGCTTGCTCTAGCAGGAGTTGTGGTGGCGTTAGATGCTTTTGGGCCTGTCACTGATAATGCTGGTGGGATAGCAGAAATGGCTGACTTACCTGAAGAGGTTAGAAATACAACAGATGCACTTGATGCTGTTGGCAATACTACAAAAGCAGTTACCAAGGGTTATGCAATTGGTTCTGCTGGTTTAGGTGCGCTTGTGCTGTTTGCTGCATATACAGAAGATCTAAGTTATTTCGCTGCAAACTCTGACAAATATTCCTATTTTGAAGGTATTAATGTTGATTTTGCTCTTTCAAATCCATATGTTGTCGTTGGACTTTTACTCGGTGGACTAATGCCATATCTATTTGCTGCCATGGGGATGACTGCAGTGGGAAGAGCAGCGGCATCAGTTGTAGAAGAAGTAAGAAGACAATTCAAAGCAGATAAGAATATCCTTAAAGGCACATCAAAACCCGACTATGCTAGGGCAGTTGATATGTTGACTAAGTCTGCAATTAAAGAGATGATTGTTCCATCCCTTTTGCCAGTACTTTCACCAATATTATGTTTCTTTATCATAAATGCTATTGATGGAAAATCCTCAGCATTTGCAGCCCTAGGTGCAATGTTACTAGGTACTATCATTACAGGGTTGTTCCTTGCGATATCTATGACAGCAGGTGGTGGAGCATGGGACAATGCAAAAAAATTAATCGAAGATGGTCAATTTGGAGGTAAGGGATCTGAAGCTCATAAAGCCTCTATAACAGGTGATACAGTAGGTGACCCTTACAAAGATACAGCAGGTCCAGCAATAAATCCGATGATCAAGATTACTAATATAGTAGCCTTGCTATTGTTGGCTATCCTTGCTCATTAATTTTCTTAATATGCGGGGTTAAAAAATTGACCCCGCAATTGCTTCCTTGCTTGTATATCTACCTGTGTTGTCAAAGAGATCTTGTATTATTGTAGCTTCTGTACCTTTTGGTATAGTTTTGTCACTATTGTAAACAATTATCCGACCATCCTTTAACGTATATTCTTCGATATCCTTAACATTTTCGTTTTCATCAAAACTTATAACTTGAATAGTTCTTTCAATCTCTTGTGGGTTAAGAAATGCATATTTCAAAAATTTATTTGATATGTAGTAATATTTTAAGCCTGTGCTTTCTGATATTGTAGACGGGGTTCCTAGCAATGATATTATTTCACTTTTATCCATTCCTTGTGATATTTTTTCTTGTATTTCGGGATTAAAAATATAACCTCTATTTTCAACAACAGTTGAACAAGATGTGATATTTAATATTATTATAATTAATAAAATTCTATACATAACAGACCAATGATAAATAAGATAATATTGTTAAATATAGAGTAAATAAGTAATTGATAAATGATTTTTTTTAAAAAAAATAATGATAGATATTTTTATTTGTTTGAAAAGATGTCACAACAGTCACGCCATAAGGTTTTTTATGAAAAATTCCCATTACTTGACTCTATTGATGGTAGATTTGAATTGCTTTTGATACATGTAATTTTACTAATTCGGAGACTTAGAAATCAAAATGAAGTTAAATTATCGCAAGATATTGTTGATTTAATGTTCAAATCCATTGACCTTTCGTTTCGTGAGGAGGGAGTTGGTGATTTGTCTATCCCGAAAAAAATGAAAAAGGTTGGAATGGTTTTTTATGGTCGTACTGAAAATCTAAATCGTATTTTAGAATTAAAAGAAATGCATTCAAAACACCAGGAGCTGTCTAATTATTTTTTCAGGAACGCTTTTCTATCAAATTCAGAATATATTAATGCATCTGAGGCTTTTGTTTCTTACACATTAGGTTTTGAAGAGCTTCTCGAAACGTTAAGTGTTGAAGAGATTGAAGATTTTAGTTTCAATGCCAGTGAGTACTTTACTTAAGTTAATTAATTTAATATTAATCAAATCAGCTTAACTAAATTCAATAATTAGTATAGGTTTAGGTATGGCAAATTTAATAAAGATAGCTGTAGATTGTATGGGGGGTGATGACGATGCAAGGTTTGTTATCCCTGGTTTAGATAAGACTTTGAGAAACAACAATGATTTATCATTCTTATTGTTTGGAGATAAATCTATTATTGAAAAACGACTATCTAACTATAAACATTTGGCAAATTCTTCGGAAATATTTCATACAGAACACCATATAAAAATGGATGACAAGCCAAGTCAGGCAATCAAAAAGGGGAAAAGAGTCTCTGGAATGTGGAAAGCCATTGAGTCTGTAAGAGACAACCATGCGGATTTTGTGATTTCTGCAGGTAATACAGGAGCACTTATGGCAATGGCTACACTGATACTAAAAACAATCTCAAAGATACAAAGGCCAGCTATTGCTGCATTGTGGCCAACTGTAGATGGTGAGACAATTGTTTTAGATATAGGTGCTACAATTGGTTTTGATAGAAGGCAGTTAATTGATTTTTCAATTTTAGGTGCCTCAATGGCTCAAATTATTTTTGATATTGAGAGTCCAACTTTGTCTCTGCTTAATATTGGTGAAGAGGAAATTAAAGGACTTGATGAGATAAGATCAGCTCATGAAATACTGAAGAATGGGAATAGTTTTTTTAAGTATAAAGGATTTGTTGAAGGTAATAAAATTGGTTTTGGTTATTCAGATGTTATTGTCACTGATGGTTTTACTGGTAACATCGCACTGAAGACAGCAGAAGGAACAGCTATACAAATATCTCAATATCTAAAAGAAACTTTGAATGGATCGATTTTATCCAAGATTGGCTACTTGTTGGCAAGACGATCATTCCAAACCTTGAGAGATAAAATGAACCCAAACACACTTAATGGTGGTGTTTTCTTGGGGTTAAACGGTATAGTAATAAAAAGTCATGGTAAAACTGATCATGTTGGATTTTCATCTGCCCTTGATCTTGGTATAAATATGCATAAATCTGCATTGATAAGCAAAATTGTTAATAATATAGAATTAACAGAAAGGGAGCTTTAGTTGGCTAATTCAGTAATAGGGGGTGTTGGTATTTATTTGCCTGAAAAGATTCTATCAAATGATGACGTTTCAAGGTTTGTAGACACAAGTGATGAATGGATTTTGGAAAGAACAGGTATAAAACAAAGACATATTGCTGCTGACTCCCAATTGACATCAGATCTAGCGTTAGAAGCGGCACAGAATGCAATAAATCATGCTGGTATTGAATCTTCTGAAATAGATTTAATCATAGTCGCAACTTCAACGCCTGATCAAGTCTTTCCTTCAACAGCCGTAAAACTTCAAGACTTACTTGGAGTGAGGTCGGGAGCTGGATTTGATATTCATGCAGTGTGCAGTGGCTTTATATATGCTTTATCCACTGCCGATAATTTTATAAAATCAGGAAATTATGACAAAATATTAGTCGTTGGTTCAGAAACCTATTCAAGAATATTAGACTGGAATGATAGGACCACATGTGTTTTATTTGGTGATGCGGCAGGAGCATTTTTGTTACATTCAAATAATAACACTGCAGATAATAGTGGGGTTATAGACTCAATAATAAGATCTGATGGGCAATTTAGAACTAAACTTTTTTGTGATGGTGGCCCATCTATGATGACAAAGTCAAATCATTACATTAACATGGATGGGAAAGAAGTATATAAACATGCAGTTGAAAAGCAAACGGCAGTAGTTGAAGAACTTCTTGATAGAACCAGGGTAGATATAAATGATATTGATTGGTTTGTTCCTCATCAAGCAAATCTTCGAATACTAGATACCACTGCTAAAAAACTTAATCTTGATAAGAATAAGATAATTATAACTGTTGACAAACACGCAAACACCTCCTCAGCGTCAATACCTGTTGCAATGGGAACGGCAATCCAAGATGGCAGAATAAAAAGAGGTGATTTAGTTTTGCTGGAAGCCTTTGGAGCAGGTTTTACATGGGGAGCTGTCCTCATTCGTTACTAAAAAAATCATTCTGAGTCTTGACTGTAGTTTATATCTAGCTTAAAAATAATTTAGGGGGATTTCATAGTGTCAAACAATACATTAACCAGACTAGGGATTTGTGAGCAGATATATCAACAAATTGGATTATCCAGAAAGGACTCTCTGGATATTGTACAAAACATTATTGAAAAGAAATCTAATTCATTAGCAAATGGTGACGATGTTAAGCTTTCATCATTTGGTAGTTTTCTATTGAAGAGAAAAAAACCTAGAGTGGGAAGGAACCCCAAAACTAAAGTTGAAGCTCTAATTTCAGAACGTAATGTCATTGTTTTTAGACCAAGTATGCAACTAAAAAATAAGATTAACTTGTCATAGTATTTGAGGAATTATGAATATTAAAAAAGATGGTGCTTTTAAGACAATAAGTGAGGTTGCGGCAGAATTAAATATTCAACAACATGTTCTGCGTTTTTGGGAAAAGAAGTTCAGTGTTATTAAACCAATGACCAGAGGTGGCGGTAGAAGATACTATCGTCCTGAAGATATTGAGTTGCTAAAGTCTATCCAAACCCTCTTATATTCCGAAATGTATACAATATCTGGAGTTCAAAGGTTGTTTAAAGAAAAAGGAAAATCATTTGTCCTTAATAAATATACCGATGATTTGAAAGATAATGTATTTAAAAATGTAAAAAATAACCAAGTCAGTAATGATAGTAGCTATAGAAAAGATTTATTTGATGATCAAGATGTCACGAATGATAACGAAAATGATCTTAAACAATTCATTTCAAATTCAATTGTTGAATTAGAAGCCTTGCAAAGTATTATCAGAGCGCATTAACATAATTAAATACTACCTTTTTTTCTGATGATGAAAATAATTGGTATTGTCCACAAAATCCCAATTACAATAAAATAAATGATTTCGATAAAAAGTATGTCTTGTCGAAGAATAAATACTCCAATCCTCATTGAAATTAGAATATATATAAATAAATATATTAATAACAATATGGTGAATGATAGTTTTTGAATTGTCTTCATCTCAAAACTTTTTAAAATTATAAATATATTGTCAATGATAACACAATTTAGGAATATAAAACGAAATATTAATGAGGATCATGTACTAACCTGGGAAGTTTTTACGATTGTAGTTTTAGTGGCTCTAATTGTGATTGGTGGTATTACTCGTTTAACAGAATCTGGGTTATCTATTACTGAATGGTCACCTGTAACTGGGATTTTCTTTCCACTCTCAGATGTTTCATGGAACAATGAATTTGATAAGTATAAGCTAATACCGGAGTTTATATTAATGAATCCTGAAATGACATTGCATCAATTCAAGATTATTTATTTCTGGGAATGGTTTCATAGATTTATTGCAAGGTTTTTGGGTTTAGTCTTTTTTATTCCCTATATTTATTTCATCTACCATAAGAAATTATCTCGTATTGAAAATAAATTCTTTCCGATCATACTGCTAATGGGGATTATGCAAGCCTTTGTTGGATGGTATATGGTAAAGAGTGGCTTGTCAGAAAATACAAACGTAAGCCAATATAGGTTAGCGATGCATCTTTCTATTGCATTTTTAATCCTCGGTGGAATATTTTTATTGGCGCAGTATAGGTATCAAAAATCTATAGAAACTAATATTGGGATTCCAAGTAGTTATAAAATTTCCTCTTATCTGCTAGTTGGTTTTATCTTTCTGCAAATTATTTTTGGTGCTTTTATGTCAGGACTCAGAGCTGGCAAAAGCTATAACACATGGCCTCTATTAGACGGTGAAATAATACCAGATGGTCTCTTTGCAATGACTACATGGTATCTAAATTTTTTCGAGAATATACTAACAGTTCAATTTGATCATAGAATGCTTGCCTATTTAATTATTATATTGATTTTTGTTCAACTTAAATGGATGAGACAACTATCAAGTAAAATAATCTATAAAACAACGCAATATTTATTTTTATTCATTTCTTTACAAATTGTGATCGGTATTTTTGCAATTTTGTATCAAGTGCCGATATATCTAGGAATAATTCATCAAATTGGCGCAGTGCTGGTCTACCTTTTTGCATTACGCCAATTCTTTCTGTTAAATTTATGTGAGATTAAACTTTATCAAGCGCCTCTTTAAGGTCAGTGATAATATCGGATACATCCTCAATCCCAACAGACAATCTGACAACATCTTTAGCTGCTCCAGCGGCTTCAAGTTGTTCTTCAGTTAGTTGGCTATGCGTTGTTGAAGACGGATGGATGATTAGGCTCTTCGCGTCGCCTATATTAGCCAGATGGCTAAATAATTTAACCTCATTTACAAGTTTTACGCCAGCATCAAAGCCACCCTTAAGTCCGAAAGTAAAGACGGCTCCAGAACCACTAGGACAATATTTTTTCGCCAAATTATTGTATTTATTTGATTCTAAGCCAGCATAACTAACCCATGAAACTTTTGAGTGTGATTCAAGGAACTTAGCCACTTCGAGTGCATTTGATGAATGTTGTTTCATTCTTAATGGAACGGTTTCTATTCCATTTAAAATTAAGAATGCATTGAATGGAGATATTGCGGGGCCAAGATCTCTTAAAGCAAGGAATCTGCAGACTACGGCATATGATATACCCATTTCACCGAATGTTTCATGAAATTTGTAACCATGATAACTCGGATGGGGTTGGCTTAAATCAGGGTATTTATCATTCTTAGACCAATCAAAGTTTCCACCATCAACAATAATCCCGCCAACTGAATTACCCTGGCCACCCAGAAATTTAGTTAATGAATGGATTATGATATTTGCGCCATGATTAAATGGTTTACAAAGATACGGTGTGGCCATGGTGTTATCAACTATAAGCGGTACACCAGCATCTTCGGCTACTTTGGCAATAGGTTCCAAATCAGTAATTATGCCTCCAGGATTTGCAATTGATTCAACAAAAATAGCTCGCGTCTTCTCATTTACTAGTCTCTTGTAGCTGTCAATTTCATTCTCATTTGCCCATTGAACATTCCAACCAAATTTTTTGAATGAATGGTTGAATTGATTAATGGACCCGCCATATAGCTTATTGGATGCAATGAATTCATTTCCAGGACTCATTAGTGGGTGAAACGCGAGGAATTGTGCTGCATGTCCAGAAGCAACTGCCAATGCTGCTGTTCCACCCTCAAGTTCTGCAACTCGTTTTTCGAGCACATCCTGAGTGGGATTCATAATTCTTGTATATATATTACCAAAAGCCCTTCCAGCGAATAAGTCTGCTGCATGGTCATTATTTTCAAATACATATGATGTAGTTTGATAAATTGGTGTAGCTCTTGCGCCTGTTGTTGGATCCGGAGCTGCGCCAGAGTGGATTGCTTTGGTATTAAAACCCTTTGAGTCTGTCATATAAGTTCTCCCTATTTTATTATGTGCCTAACTTATCATGTTTATTTTATTTTATGATTTTATCTTTTTATTGCAGAGTGTAAATTTATACTAATTTTTTTCACTTAATTAGAATTATATTTTATTTTATGTTTGGCAAGAAGTTGTTTAAAATTCAATTAAAAAATGTACTAGTTATTTATATTTTCTTATAGAGGTATTATAATACCGTAAACATAATTTATTGTTTTTATTTAATAAAAAGAAATTAATTGACATTATCCCTGGTTATTGTATTTATGCATTATTTATAAGAGGAAAATATGAAAACGATCAGTATTAAACCATCAGATGTCAAAAAAAATTGGATTCTTATTGACGCAGATGGACTTGTTTTAGGACGATTAGCATCTCATGTTGCAAATGTCCTGAGAGGAAAAAATAAACCACATTTTACACCACATGTAGATTGCGGTGACAATGTAATAATCATTAATGCAGAAAAAATACATCTTACAGGTCTAAAGAGAGAAAACAAAACCTACTACTGGCATACTGGTTACCCAGGTGGTATTAAAAGTCGTTCTGCGGCTGACATATTAGATGGTAAATTTCCTGAGCGTGTAATTGTAAAAGCGGTTCAACGTATGCTACCTGGAGGTCCATTGTCAAGAAAACAACTCAAGAATCTAAAGGTATATGCTGGCGGCGTACATCCTCATGAAGCACAACAACCGGAACTGGTAAATTTTGCTGAAAAAAACATAAAGAATTCAAGGAGAAACTAGAATGGTTGTGGAAATAAACGACGAAATACTCGAAGCCGTTAATCAAGAAACACAAGTTGAAGATATTGAGATATCTGGTTCTGTTATTTATGAGAAAAAAATTGATAACCTTGGGCGTGCTTATGCTACAGGCAAAAGAAAAAATGCAGTTGCAAGAGTATGGATTAAGCCAGGTAATGGTCAGGTTTCTATTAACGGAAAGAAATTTGAAGTATTCTTTGCTCGACCAGTATTAAGAATGATAGTTCAACAGCCATTAAATGCAACTGATAATAAAGATAAATTTGATATCACATGTACAGTTTCAGGTGGTGGTTTATCTGGTCAGGCAGGCGCCATCAGACATGGAATATCAAAAGCACTATTAAATTATGATCCACAAAATCGTACTGTATTAAAATCAGGCGGATTTCTTACCAGAGACTCAAGAGTAGTAGAACGTAAGAAATATGGTAGGGCAAAAGCTAGAAGAAGCTTCCAATTCTCAAAAAGATAGGAATATTCCTATTCGACTTCATTCTTCTTTGTCCTTATAATGGATAGATGGTATCTTTTATGGGAACATAATAGGTTTTAAATGACTGATCTAATAAAAATTGGTGTTATAGGTGCTTCTGGTTATACAGGTTCAGATTTAATAAGATTATTAATCAACCATCCAAATGTTAGGCTTGAATTTGCAACCGCAAATAACCACGCGGGGCAAACCTTACAAGAAATATTTCCTTATCTGACTGGTAAAACCACAATCTGCCTTCAAAAATGGGAAGATGTTAACTGGGACAATGTTGATGTGATTTTTAGTTGCTTACCTCATGGTATGTTTCATGAAATATTTTTAGAACTACCCCCAAATAAGATAATTATAGATTTATCCGCTGATTTTAGACTTGAGAATGTGGAAGATTATACTAATTGGTATAATTTCAAACACGGCTCTAGTGACTATTTAAAAAAGTTTACTTATGGTTTAACAGAATTAAATCGATCAGAAATTAAAAAATCTAAATTAGTTGCATGCCCAGGGTGCTACCCAACTGCAACTTTGTTAGGGTTATATCCTCTCTTGAAAGAAAATTTAGTTGATTGTATGAATATTACTGTAGACGCGAAATCTGGTGTAACAGGAGCTGGTAGAAGTCCAAAAAGGGATCTACTTTTCTCAGAAATATCAGAATCATTAAGGCCATATAGCGCGACGGGTCACAGGCATATTCCAGAAATTGAACAACAAATTAGCAAGATAACGCAGAAAGAATCAAGAATTAATTTTGTGCCTCATCTTGTTCCAATGAACAGAGGTGAATTAATTACTTCACATCTTAAAACAGAAGAACAGATTGGATATGAAGAAATAATAGAAATTTATATTAAAATTTATAAAGATGAGAAGTTTATATCGATATTAGAAAACAGAGTTTTACCAAATACAATTAATGTTAGGGGCTCTAATAGTTGCCATATATCAATAGTTCCAGGAAGAATTAAAGGTACCCTTATGGTCATATCAGCAATTGATAATCTTGTAAAAGGATCAAGTGGACAAGCAATCCAAAATATGAATTTGATTTTAGGCTATCCAGAAGAACTCGGGATTAGTCATATTTCTCTATTTCCTTGATTTTTAACAAATTTGTATTAATACTCATAATGGAAAAAAACATGTTATTGTCCAGATATGAGCACTGAATTCCATAGAATAAAGCAATTGCCACCTTATGTATTTGAGAGTGTAAACAAACTCAAAGCAACCTGTAGAGCTGCAGGTGATGATATCATTGATCTTGGGATGGGTAATCCAGATATGCCAACTCCTATCCATATAAGAGAAAAGCTTATTGAAACTATCAATAAACCAAAAACAAACAGGTATAGTGCATCAAAAGGCATCCCTGGTTTGCTTAGAGCGCAGGCAGCATATTACGAGAGAAGGTTTGGTGTTAAATTAGATCCTTCAACAGAAATAGTGGCAACTCTTGGATCTAAAGAGGGTTTCGCAAATATTGCTCAGGCTATTACAGCCCCTGGTGATATTATTCTTGCACCTAATCCAACTTACCCTATTCATCAATTTGGTTTTATTATATCTGGTGGCGTAATAAGGAATATGCCAGCTTCACCTGATGAAAATTTCATGCGTGCGTTAGAGAATGAGGTATTAAATTCGTTTCCAAAACCCAAAGTTTTAGTAGTTAATTATCCATCAAACCCGACGGCAATAAATGCTACATTAGATTTCTATAAGGATATTGTTAAATTTTGTAAGAAGCATGATCTTATAATACTGTCTGATTTGGCTTACTCGGAAATATATTTTGATGATAATCCACCACCATCAATTCTTCAAATCAGTGGTGCAAAGTCTGTATCAGTAGAGTTCACATCAATGTCAAAAACATATGCCATGCCTGGATGGAGAATTGGTTTTGCTGTAGGTAATTCAAGAATTATTTCAGCTCTCATTAGAGTAAAATCATATCTAGACTATGGTGCATATACCCCAATCCAAGTTGCTGCATCTACGGCTCTCAACGGTCCGCAGGATTGCGTTGATGAAATTAGAAAGGTTTATAAATCTAGACGAGATGTTCTTATAAAATCTTTTTCGAACGCGGGATGGGAAATACCTGAGCCTGCATCATCGATGTTTGCGTGGGCACCTATCCCAGATCAGTTCAAAGAATTAGGCTCAGTAGAATTCTCAAAGCTTCTTCTGAAAAGAACAATGGTAGCGGTTTCTCCCGGGGTCGGCTTTGGAACAGAAGGAGAGGGTTATGTAAGAATTGCTTTAGTTGAAAATGAACATCGTATTAGACAAGCAGCAAGAAATATAAAGAAGCATCTTTTTGAATCGAATAAATAAGAACAAATAATAAAAATAATTTATATATAAATAATGAAAGAAATTAAAATTGGTATTGTCGGTCTTGGGAGCGTAGGGCAAGGAGTGCTTCAAATTTTAAATGAAAATTTAAATTCAATTGAAGACAAAACAGAAACAAAGTTTAGAATTACGGGAGTCTGTGCACAAAATAAGAACAGAAAACGTGATATAGAAATTAGTACTTACCCATGGTTTGATAATCCACTCGAGCTATCACTAAATCCGGATATTGATGTAATTATAGAATTAGTTGGTGGAGAGGATGGTATAGCCCTTCAGGTTGTCGAAGCTGCCCTCAAAAATAAAAAGCATGTCATTACAGCCAATAAAGCATTAATTGCTAAGCATGGAAATCAACTTGTTAATCTAGCAGAAGAAAATAATGTAAAAATCTTATTTGAAGCTGCAGTAGCAGGTGCAATTCCTATAATAAAAACACTAAAAGAAAGTACTGCATCAAATAATATTTCCGCGATTTATGGTATTCTAAATGGTACATGTAATTACATATTAACTTCAATGGAACGAGATGGCGTAAGTTTCAGTAATGCACTAAAATCAGCACAGGATCTGGGTTTTGCTGAGTCAGATCCGACTTTTGATATAGAAGGCTATGACACGGCTCATAAACTTGCAATATTATCTAGTGTTGCATACTCAAAAGAAATAAATTTTAAGGATGTTGATATACAAGGAATCACTAAAATTGAATTAGATGATATAATCGCAGCAAAGGATTACGGGTTTAAAATAAAATTATTAGGTGTTTCAAAAAAACAAAATAATGGTGAAGTTATCCAGGTTGTTAGACCAACTCTCCTTCCAATGGACTCAAATCTTGCAATGGTTGACATGGAAAAGAATGCAATATTTATCCGAGGGAATTTTTTTAGTGAGTTAATGCTTGCGGGTCCTGGTGCAGGAAGGCTGCCGACTGCTTCATCTGTTATAAGTGACCTATTTGATTTAGCTAATGAGACAAAATATCCTACTTTAGGCATCTCTTCTAATAAGCTAGAAAAAAATATAAAATCTAAATCAATAAACTCAAATCGTTTTTATTTAAGACTTTTTTTGCCGGATGTTTCTGGGACCATGGCTTCAATAACAAATGCAATGGCAAGATATAATATTTCAATTGATGATATCACACAGCGCATATCTAAAAAAATGAAAGAAAATAATTTAGTGCCAATTACAATCATATCTAGTTTGACTGATGTAAACTCAATAAACAAAGCTGTGGAAGAGATCAATAAGAATAACTACAGCCCACTCTCTCCTAATATAATAATAATCGAAGATTAAATTAGGAATAATCAATGGATAGATCTTTCACCCTTGAAATAGTAAGGGTTACAGAAAATGCAGCTATATCGGCAGCAAAATTACGTGGTCGTGGTGATGAAAAATCTGCAGATCAAGCTGCTGTTGACGCCATGCGAACGGCACTGAATAGCATCAAAATGGATGGTGTTGTAGTTATTGGTGAAGGCGAGAGAGATGAAGCCCCAATGCTTTATATTGGAGAGAAGGTTGGAACTGGAAATGGACCTAAGCTTGATATTGCACTAGACCCACTAGAGGGCACCACGTTATGCGCCAAAGCAATGCCAAATTCTTTAGCTGTACTTGCCATAACAGAGGCAGGAGGTATGCTGAACGCACCTGATACCTATATGAGTAAAATTGCTATTGGCCCTGGCTACCCAGATGGTGTTGTAGATCTTGATGCTTCTCCATCTGAAAATATTATTTCGCTAGCAAAAGCAAAGGGTGTATCTCCTGAAGAAATTACTGTCTGCATCTTGGATCGTGATAGACACGCATCACACATAGAATCCTCAAGAAGAGTTGGTGCTTCTGTTTACTTAATTCCAGATGGTGATGTCGCTGGTATAATTGCAACAACTGATCCTGTTGAAACGAACATTGATATGTATATGGGTATTGGAGGGGCGCCCGAAGGTGTATTGGCAGCAGCTGCCTTAAAGTGTATTGGAGGTCAAATGCAAGCCAGATTGGTAATTAACAATAGTGATGAAGAAATCAGAGCAATGAAAATGGGTATTGATGATTTAAATAAAAAGTATAATTTGCATGAACTGGTTTCAAAAGATGCCATATTTTCTGCCAGTGGTGTAACCGATGGTTCCATGTTAAGTGGAGTTAAATTTTATGAAAATAAAATATACGTCGAGACGCTTGTTATGAGATCGAATTCCGGTACTGTACGTCATATTAAAACAGAATATAATAACTTCAAATAAAACAGATCGATGCAATCAGTCGATCCTCATAAAAACCTAATTGAATTCACGAACACTATCTCAAATAGAATATGGTGCGTTAATAAATTCAATGAAAGCTATCTCAACTCACTCTCAAAAGAATTTAATATAGATAAAACCTATCTAAATATCTTATTAAACAGGTCAGTTGATGAAAACGAATTTAAAAATATTACCGACTTAACAATAAAAAACAATCTGCCTGATCCACATATTTTGGAGGATATGGAACTAGCTTCGAATAGAGTCTGCAAAGCCATTATTAATAAGGAGGTAATTGGTATAATTGGAGATTACGATGTGGATGGGATAACTTCAGCTAGTATTCTGTATGATTTCTTGTTAAACAATGACTTAGTTGTAGTTGTTAAAATACCTGATCGTTTTAAAGATGGGTATGGTCCAAATGAGAATCTAATTAACAACTTAAAAGAATTTGGAGTAGACTTAATCATTACAGTCGACTGTGGATCAAACTCTCACGAAATTATCAAAAATTTCCCAGATATAGATTTTATAATTTTTGATCATCATCAAACTGATAATACAAATGAATTGGGTGCTATAAATGTAAATCCAAATAGAAATGATGATAACAGTAATCTTGGCTATCTATCTGCTGCTGGAGTAGTTTTCCTTGCTGTTATTTCTATTAATAGAATGCTTAAAGAGATAGCTATTGATCACTATGAAATGCACAAAATTGATTTACTTAAATATTTACCATTAACTGCTTTAGCTACAGTAGCTGATATTGTTCCATTGCAAAAACTCAACAGGGCTATCATTAAACAGGGTTTAGTACTTTACAAAAAATATAAAAATCTCGGTTTGGAAACCATCATTAGCAAATTAAAATCTTCTGATGAAATTACATCAAGTGACCTCGGTTACTTAATTGGACCAAGGATCAACGCAGGTGGCAGAATGGGACAATCTAAACTTGGTTTTGAATTATTGACATCCAATTCAAAAGAAATTTGTGAGAATATATCAAACCAACTTGAGGAACTTAATTCCAAGAGAATTGCTATTGAAAACAACAATACAGAAGAGGCGGTCTCACAGTATGAAGACATGGAAAAGAAGAATAATATTATTATCTTGTCATCAGAAAGTTGGCACGTGGGTGTTATTGGTTTAATAGCATCAAGAATCTCATCACGTTACAATAAAACAACTTGTGTCTTAACCCCTGTTAATAAAGACGACAATGTAATGACAGGGTCAGCTAGATCAGTTGGCGATATTAACATTGGCAAAGCTATCGAAGAGGCAGTCCTAAATGGTATTTTAATTTCAGGCGGAGGGCACAGTATGGCTGCTGGCTTTAAAATTACCAAAAATAAACTCATGGAGTTCCATCGTTATCTTTCTGAAGATAAATTCAAAATTGAAAGTAAAAGGAAGATTGTTATGGTTGACGGTCTCCTCATGTCATCTGCAGTTAATACTGATTATGTAAAGGGCTTGTTAGAATTTGGTCCCTATGGAAATGGTTTTGAAGAACCGAAGTTTATTTTTCCAAAGCATAAAATAATTGGATTAAGTGTATTAAAAAATCAACACCTTAAATTTAAAATCCAAGACGACAATGGATTTAATCTAGAAGCCATATCCTTTAGAAGTTTTGATATGCCCTTGGGAAAATTTATTATTGAAAATTCATATCAAAGGATGGATTTCTTGGGGAAGTTGTCTTTAAACCAATGGCTTAATAAAATCACCCCTCAAATAATCATAGAAGATGCCGCACTTAATAAATAAAACGCTTGCTTGCAATTAATGAATATACTAATTATATATTCGATAACGCTCCCTTCGTCTATCGGTTAGGACGCAAGGTTTTCAACCTTGAAAGAGGGGTTCGATTCCCCTAGGGAGCGCCATTATCTTCTAAAAATAAATCCACAAAAATAAGATAATTTCAAAATTTACTTTTTGTATTTTCTCAAGAATCAATATTTTATATTAATGTATAAGATGGAGCTGTGGCGGACCTGTTTATTTTGTAATTTTTTTATTTCATAAAATATACATTTGTTATATATATCAAGTGACGGGGCGTAGCGCAGCCTGGTAGCGCAACTGGTTTGGGACCAGTGGGTCGGGAGTTCGAATCTCTCCGCCCCGACCAATATTCTATAAATGATGTTTGATTTATTAAAAATGAAAGCAAAAATATATAAACCTACAAAAACACCGATGCAGTCTGGTTTGGGTAGATCTAAGAAATGGATTCTTGAATTTCATAAAGAAAAAAATAAATTTAAAGAATCATTAATGGGTTGGACTGGTTCATCTGATACCTCTGAGCAGGTTAGACTTTATTTTGACAATATTGAGGATGCAATCAATTATGCAAATAAAAATAATATTGAATATAATTTAATTAGTGAAACAAAGAAGAAGTATTTTGCAAAGTCTTATTCAGATAACTTTAAATTTGATAGAAAAGATAAGTGGACTCACTAATTATTTATTATGGCCCCGTAGCTCAGTTGGATAGAGCAGTAGATTTCTAATCTGAAGGTCCGAGGTTCGAGTCCTCGCGGGGTCGCCATAAAACATATATTACATATTTTTGAAAAAAATTAGTCTTTACAATATATCCTGATAAGTTAATAATAAACAGCTATTTTCAATTCAATTAAGAATAGATAGAGGTCATATAATTGGGTAACATATTTGAAAAAGCTAAGATATATTTGAACAAGCTAGATCTTTTTATAAGAAGGATAACAGATTATCTCCAGATAATTGCTGCTATCTGGTTGGTGTTTGTTGCGCTAACTATTGCAGCTGAAGTTGCTTTTAGAAATTTTGGACTGTTTCTAGGCGCTGATCAAATTGTTCAAAACTCTGTACCTGCTATTGTTTTTCTTCAAGTTCCTTTCGCTATTGTTGCCGGTACAATGCTAAGAACAACTATACTATTTGGTTTTGTGAAGAAACGTTTCAGAATGAGCTTAAACTTTCTTTCTTACGTGATCGGTTTTGCATTATTCTTGGGTATTGCAGTAGGAGGTTGGTCTGATATGATACGGGGATGGGAAATAAAAGAGTATCAGGGGATTGGTGCTGTTGAGTTTCCAGTATATATAATTAGAACTGTCATAATCTTCTCATCACTCATTGTAACACTAATATATGTAAATCTTGCCAGCAGAGCTCTGTTAGGAACGGATAATACTCCACTTGCTCAAGATCCAAATGAACAAGTTGAACCGCATTTATAGGATAATAAAATGGATTTAGAATTGTTAATGATGGTCACATTGTTTGGTATGCTGCTTGCAATATTTGCTGGTATACATATTGCACTAGCACTAGGTGCAACAGCAATGATTGGGACATATATTATTTTTGGAAACGTATATCTAGCGGCTAGCTTGGTAGGCGGCGCTGCATATGAATTAATTCGAAATCACATTTTTATGACGATACCTTTATTTGTTCTCATGGGAGATTTTTTATCTAAAAGTGGAGCAGCTGCAGATTTATATACTCTCATCAATAAAGGTTTACGAGGCGTGCCAGGTAGATTAGGTGTTGCGACCGTGACTGGTAATGCGGCTTTTGCTGCTGTAACTGGGACATCAATTGCATCAGCTGCAGCCTTCACAAGAATAGCTTGGCCAGAGATGAAGAGTGCAGGTTATAAACATTCTTTTGCTCTAGGATCTATTGCTGGAAGTGCGTGTCTTGGCATGCTAATACCACCAAGCGTTCTATTAATTGTATGGGGGATTATTACAGAAGACTCAATTGGTAAGTTATTTGTGGCTGGTGTTATTCCTGGCATAATTCTGGCATCATTGTACGCAGCATATAATATGATTTCAGCAAAATTAAAGCCATCAATTGCTCCTGAACCAGAAGATATGGGTGATATGGAACCTCTTAATAAGTCACAAATTTATTCTGGGCTCTCAATTGTAGTTCTAATTTTCATGGTCTTAGGGGGTATTTGGGGTGGTATATTCACCGCAACTGAAGCTGCTGGAATGGGTGCATTGTTTGCTATGGTAATTGCATATTTTAAGGGTTTAAATTTCAGACAACTTGCTGAATGTACGCTTGATGCAGGTAAGACTTCAGCTCCAATTATGATTTTATTAATAGCTGCTGGCATGTATTCAAAGTTCTTATCACTTGCTGATATCCATGGAATCATAGTAACAGCTCTGCAATCAATAGGTCTAGAAGGGCTTTGGATTTTAATCTTTATGGCCATAATTTGGTTAGTTCTTGGCATGCTTCTTGACTCAATATCTATAATATTACTTACTGTTCCCTTATTTATTACTTTATCAAGTGGTATGGATCCTTATGCATTTGCAATATTCGGTATATTAGCTATTGAAGCCGGTTTGCTAACTCCCCCATTTGGACTTATTGTTTATACAGTTAAAGGAGTTCTTGCTGGATCTGGTGATGATGTGGCTCTCAGAGAAATATTCGCTGGTTCTATCCCTTATTGGATTATGATGTTGTTTGTTATGATCTTAATCGTGATTTTCCCAGAAATAGCAAGTTGGCTTACCAACTTTGTCTAGAATTATACGACTGTTGACAATTCCTGTCTAAGATTGTTTAATATTAATTTCGTACTTTTTAATAGAGTATGCTTTTATGAAAACATTAGGGAGGTTATTCATGAAAAAAACTATTTTAAGTTTATTAAGTGCTGTAGCATTATTCTCAACAGCATTTATTTCAACTGCCTCTGCAGATAACTACACTCTTAGGATTGGTACAGGCCATCCATCTGCACCAACACCATACGTTAGGAACTTAGAGAATGTATTCGTTCCAAGTGTTGTTGAAAGGGTGGCTGCAGAAACAGATCATAATATTAAATTTATTGAAGCTTATGGTGGCACTATCGCGGGTGTGTTTGATACTCTTGAAGCTGTCGAAAAAGGCTTGCTTGATATAGGCGCTTATTGCGTATGCTTTGAGACAGCTAAATTGCTTCCACTAAATTTTGATTATTTTGTTCCATTTACAACAGGTGATTTGCATAAAATTCATAAAGTAAAATCAGCTTTAATTGCCAAATATCCTGAATTAATTGCGGATCTTTCTGAGAAATATAATCAAGTTTACTTGCCAGGTTTGAGCGGATTTGATGATTATGGTGTTGGAACGGTAGAACCATGGAAAAATGCTGTAGAATTAAAGGGACGCAAAATCGTTGCTGCAGGTCCGAACTTGCCATGGGTAGAGCTATTTGGTGCAATTCCTGTTACTTCTACATTACCAACAATGTATAATGATATGGCAACTGGTGTTGCAGAAGGTACAGTTATCTTCCCGACAGCTCATGGAGGAGGCTATAAATTCTTTGAAGTTGCTCCTTATTGGACAGTCACTGGTTTTGGAGCTATGAATCAAAATATTTTGACAATTAATGCAGATACTGCAGCAAAACTACCTGCTGATGTAATGAAAATTATTGAAGAGGAAGCTCTTGTTTATGGAATTGCTGTGAACGAAGACGCATCAGTAAATTACTACAAAGGTCTAGCGAAGCTTGTTGAAGAAGGTCAAAAAAGAGGTCTAAGTGATACTGTCTACTATTTGCCTATAGAACAGCAGGCAATTTGGGCAGAAGAACTTAAAGATTGGCCAAATCAAAGAGCAAACGATATTCTAAATGAATATGGTATTGACGCTATCAAAATTATGGATGAATACATGGACATGATGGAAGACGAAGGTCACGTTTGGCCTGTGAGGTATGAATTCAAGAAGTTATAATCCATAAAAAGAAACTAAACTAAACAGGTGGTAATTGATTAATATCACCTGTTTTTTTTCGGAAAAAAGACATGAAACGTAATTTATTTACAATGTTATCAGTAACACTATTTTCAGCTATTTTGGTAACAATGTTTATTAGTGCCATTGTTACATTCCTCTCTATGGAAGATAAATCAATTTTTTTCCATGTTTGGCCAAAGAATTGGTTGGTTGCATCAATTGTAGGTTTTTTTGCAATTTTAACAATGAGACCTGTGGCAATTCGAATATCAAACCTACTTTCCAGTCTGATCTACGGTAAAAAGCAAAAATTAGATTAATTCAGTGGAATAACACTAATAAAACTTCATATTACTTCTGCTAATATTAAAATATATTTTATTATTTTTGTAATCTTAAAAAGTTTAAT
>Ga0255753_1001561_pt1 | contig 27003 bp, 28 predicted proteins | sample 041ome_10_FD_179953 | JGI IMG/M metagenome (GOLD analysis project Ga0255753, IMG submission 179953) | Coastal salt marsh microbial communities from the Groves Creek Marsh, Skidaway Island, Georgia - 041412US metaG (version 2) | ecosystem: Environmental > Aquatic > Marine > Intertidal zone > Salt... | reverse complement strand
TCCACAACTATGACGGTGTGTCCTTGATCAATTAGTGCGTTAAAAGAAAGGATCAATTTATTGATGTCGTGAAAATGAAGCCCTGTAGTGGGTTCGTCGAAAATAAAAACAATCTTTTCTTTGCTAGTGCCTCTTCCAATAAAAGAGGCCAATTTTATCCTTTGTGCCTCCCCTCCTGAAAGTGTTGTTGAAGGCTGACCGAGTGCAACGTAGCCTAAACCAACCGCTTGAAGTGGCTCAAGTTTTTGTACCATTTTACGTTCCCCCTCTTTTTCAAAAAACTCAATCGCTTCGTCCACATTCATTTCTAGCAATTGATCCAACGAAGTCCCTCTGAATTCAACTTCTAAAATTTCTTTTTTGAAACGCTTCCCTTTACAATGTTCACATTCCAATATAACGTCTGCCATGAATTGCATTTCAATAGTGGTGGTTCCGTCTCCTTTACAGTGATCACAGCGGCCTCCGTCCACATTAAATGAAAAATGTTTGGCATCGTATCCACGATTTTTTGACAAGGCTTGTTTGGCATAGATACTTCGAATTTCGTCATAAGCTTTTATATAAGTCACTGGATTGGACCTCGATGATCTGCCGATGGGGTTTTGATCGATAAATTCTATGCTGTTTATCTTTTCGAATGGTGCCTTGATGGAATCAAATTGTCCGGGCTTATCATTGAATATCCCTTTTTCGCGCTGTAATGCAGGGTAAAGAATTTTTTTTACAAGGGTTGATTTTCCACTTCCTGAAACCCCCGTTACGACGGTCATACAGCCGAGTGGAAAGCTGACATCTATGTTTTTTAAATTGTGTTCCCTGTTGCCATTTAATGCAATCTTTGAAAGACTTTTTCTTCTTTTTGGAGGAATGGGAATCTGGAGTTCGTTCCTTAGGTATTTTGCTGTTAAGCTCTCTGATTGGGAAATGGTCTCGATGCTTCCTTCCGCTACGATTGCTCCTCCATAAGTTCCTGCCTCAGGACCCATATCAATAATTTTGTCTGCAGCATGCATGATTTCCTCATCATGCTCGACAATAATAACAGTATTTCCCAAGTCACGTAGTTTTTTTAAAACTTGAATCAATCTCTCATTGTCTCTAGAGTGCAACCCAATGGAGGGTTCGTCAAGGATATACATTGATCCGACCAATGCACTCCCCAAGGATGTAGCTAGATTGATGCGTTGGGACTCCCCACCAGATAAAGTATTGGATTTTCTGTTAAGGTTGAGATATCCCAGCCCTACGTCTTGAATGAATTTTATTCTGGATTGAATTTCTTTAAGAATTCGATCCGACACGTTTAGATCCGGAGCATCCAGCCGAAGTTGATCAAAAAACAAGGCCAACTCATCCATTGGCATGTGAAGCAGATTCCCAAGGGTTTCACCCCCAACTTTTACATAATTGGTGTCTTTACGAAGTCTTGACCCTTTGCAACTGTGGCATACAGTTTTGCCTCTATATCTTGAGAGGAGAACCCTATTTTGAATTTTATAGCTTTTGGCATCAATTTTCTTAAAAAAATTATTGATTCCTACAAAATAGGAGTTGCCTTCCCATAAGGTATTGATTTCTTGATCACCAAGTTGATAGTAGGGTTTGTGAATGGGAAAATCAAACCTGTATGCATTTTCGATTAGTTGATTATAAAACTTTCTCATGCCAGCACCTCTCCATGGAGCGATAGCATCATCGAAAATGGAACGACTGGTATCAGGGATGACCAGTTCTGGGTCAATACCAATGATATCTCCAAAACCTTCACATACTTTGCAGGCGCCAAAGGGATTATTGAAGCTAAAAAAATGAAGGTTAGGTTTAACAAATTCTATTCCATCCAACTCAAAACGATTAGAGAATGAAACCCTTTTTAGATCATTGAGATCCATTAAAGAACAAGAACCTTTACCCTCATAAAAAGCTATTTCAATAGCATCTGCTGCACGCTGATAGAAATCTTCATCATCTCTGAAAACCATTCGGTCAACAACCAGTTCATAATCCTCCTCGGGAGGTTTGGAGAGCTCTTCTAAACGTATGATTTTGTCATTCAAAAAAATTCTTGCAAACCCTTGTTGTTTTAAGAGACTTAATCGATCACTTTTACTTGCGCTGTTGGTCAATACCGGGGCCAATAGTAGTATTTTTGATCCCTCAACACAATCTTTTTTCAAATGATTTATCACGTCTTCAACCCTATCACGTTTGACTTGCTTTCCAGAGATAGGGGAAAAGGTCTTTCCAATTCTAGCATACAAAAGTCTGAGATAATCGTATATTTCGGTTTTGGTTCCAACAGTGGAGCGTGGATTACTCGATGAAACTTTTTGTTCTACCGCTATTGCAGGAGCTATCCCTTTAATTTCATCAACCTTGGGTTTATTCAATTTACCCATAAATTGTCTTGCATAGGAAGACAAGCTTTCAACATAACGTCTTTGACCTTCTGCATAGAGTGTATCAAAAACCAAGCTTGATTTTCCAGAACCTGAGAGACCTGTAACTACAGTCATTTTGTTTCTTGGAAATACCGCATCAATGTTTTTTAGATTGTGAAGTTGAGCCCCCCTTACAATAATGTAATTTTTGACATCTAAATCAAGAATTTGCTCCATTGAGAAAAATAAGCATCAAAATTACAACTAATCTGTTCAAACTCTTGACAAGTAAACTAAAATTAGGTGAAATATTAAATTATTTGAATTTTATTAAATTATATCTATATTTGTATATATATCTGTAGCCTATAGCACAAAACTACTTTTAAACGTTTTCGATTTTAAAACACAGCCTTGCTGTATAAAAAAGTAGTTTATGCAAACCTTCCAATTGAACCGTAGGACTGATGCTCATCTTTTGAGCGATTATATTAAAGGCTGTGAAAAGTCTTTTGAGTTATTGATTCATAGACATAAATCCAAAATCTATAATTTTATTTTCTCCAAAGTACTCGACCGAGATATTGCTGAAGATATTTTTCAAGAAACTTTTATTAAAGTAATCAATACCCTTAAAAATGGGGTGTATAATGAAGAAGGTAAATTCCTGTCATGGGTGATGCGTATATCGCATAATTTGATCATTGATCACTTCAGAAAATCCAACCGTATGCCCAAGTTTGAAGCAAGTGATGATTATGATGTTTTTCAGTTCCTAACCGATGATAGTCCCAATGCAGAAAACAATTTGATTAAAAATCAGGTAGTGAATGACCTTCAGAATTTAATTACAGAGCTGCCTGAGGATCAAAGAGAGGTTTTAAGCATGCGATTGTATCGAGACATGAGTTTTAAGGAAATAGCTGATATTACTGGAGTAAGTATTAATACAGCTCTTGGTAGAATGCGGTACGCTATCATCAATCTTAGAAAAATGGTTGAGGAAAACCAAATCCTTTTAATTTCATAGACAATTTTTTGACTATTTTGCCGTTATATAGTAAATGTTACTGTATGGAGCAAAATTACTTTGACAAAGAACATTCCGAAAAAGAACCGAGGCCGATTGTAATAAAGAGGATTCTATCTTATTCTAAGTATTATAAACATTTGGTAAAAGACCAAATTGAAGCAGGAGACAAACCCTAATTATTAAGGCTTTAATTTTTTAAGGACACTCTTTCTTCCAATACTTTTTGTAATGATGTCCTTTTCAATTTGCCAACCCCTTGCGGGACAGTATTCTCTCCCATACCATATGATCTGTAGGTGAAGATCGTTCCATCGTTCCTTTGGAAAGAGACGTTTGGCGTCACGTTCCGTCTGCACCACATTTTTACCATTAGAAAGTCCCCAACGATACATCAGGCGGTGGATATGAGTATCGACAGGAAAAGCGGGAACCCCAAATGCTTGAGACATCACCACACTAGCTGTTTTATGACCCACAGCAGGGAGAGCCTCTAAAGCTTCAAAGCTTTGCGGTACCACTCCACCATGTTCTTTTAATAGAATTTGCGATAAACCATGAATCCCTTTAGACTTCATGGGAGAAAGCCCAACAGGTTTGATGATGTCTCTGATTTCATCAACCGACAGCAAAACCATTTTTTGAGGAGTGTCTGCCTTTTTAAACAAAATAGGGGTAATCTTATTGACCCTAACATCTGTACTTTGGGCAGACAATAAGACTGCAATCAATAGCGTATAGGGATCTTTATGGTCTAGTGGAATTGGAATTTCAGGATAAAGTTTATCCAATTCGCTCATAACAAATGCTACCTTTTCCTTTTTAGTCATTTATATTTTTTGTTATTTCGACTCAAAATAAATAAATAATATGAAAACTTTAAAACCAGGAGACTCAGTCCCCGACTTTACTAGTCTTGATCAAGACGAAAATACAGTGAGCCAATCTGTTTTTAAAGCTAAAAAAAGTATAGTTTTCTTTTATCCAAGAGCAAACACGCCAGGTTGTACTGCCGAGGCTTGTAATTTGAGAGATAATTACAAAGTACTTCAGGACAAAGGATACCAATTGTTTGGCGTGAGCGCGGACAGTCCCAAAAAGCAAAAAAACTTTGCTGATAAGTATGACCTACCTTTTCCATTACTGGCAGATGAAGATTTATCAGTTATCAATGCTTTTGGTGTTTGGGGACCTAAAAAATTCCAAGGAAGAGAATATGATGGGATTCACAGAATCACTTTCTTAATTGATGAAGATGTTAAAATAGAAAAGGTCATCAGCAAGGTGAAGACGAAGGATCATGCCGCTCAAATCTTAGAGGAGATCTAAGATTTAACCTTTTTTTGTTCCCAACCAAACATTTCATTCTGCATAATCATATCTGCGATACCCTCAGGGAGCTCGTCTTTCCAACCCTCACCTCCTTCTTTGATCTTTGAGAGGATTTCGCGAGAGAAAATGGAGAGATACTCCGCTTCATAGTCAATGATATCAACCACTTTACCATTGTATTTGAAGAACTTGTAAAAGTCTTTCATTCTGGGGTGGAGTTTTAAGTTGTTGGAGTCAATGATCTCCCCGGTCTCAGGGTTTTTCATTGGATAAAGGTAAACTTTGAGATTGTTGTGGAACATTTTTCCAAAAGCCTCCAAGATGCCTCCTTTGATGTCTTTATAGTATTGTTCATCAAAGACTTCTAGAAAATTACTGACCCCCATGGTCAAACCAATCTGCTCCTTGGTGTACTCAGAGAGATAATCCACCATTCTGTAATATTCTTTGAAATCTGAGATCATAACAGTATGTCCCAGAGAGCAGAGCAGTTTGGCACGATCCATAAAATCGGATTCGTCAATTTCTCCTTGAGCACTTAGGTTAGAGAGTGTGATTTCAAACAAGACCTCTGTTTTGGTCTCATTCACATTTTGTTCTTTAATAAAAATATCAAAAGACTTTTTAAACATGTCAATATTGACCTTGGTGACCGGCCTGAAGCTTCCCCTTAGAACCAGTATGTTTTTTTTGTAAAGCACACGCGCCGGAAGTACATTGTTTCCCTCTGGATTAAACATAACTGCATCAGTCATTTTATTCTTCAGGAGTAACAAACTCAAAATTCGATTGTCAACTCCCTTAAAGATAGGTCCAGAAAAATTAATGGTATCAATTTCAATTGCTGATTTGTCAATATGGTCATACAAGTGTCGGATGATTTTTTTGGGTTCATCATAATTGTAAAATGCACCATAAACCAAATTTACCCCCATGATCCCTATTGCCTCTTGCTGCAGTCTGGCCTCAGTTTGATGAAATCTAACGTGGATCATGATCTCGTTGTAGGGCTTTTCAGCAGCGATTTGATATCGAATACCCATCCATCCATGACCTTTATACTTTTTGGCAAAATCAATGGTGGAAACAGTATTGGCATAGGCAAAGAACATTTTATCGGGATGATTCGACCTGGGAATGCGTGTTTCAAGCAACATGGTTTCACGTTCTAACATCTTATGCAATCGAGTTTCCGTTACATATCTTCCGTCATCTTCTTCGCCATAGATGGTATCACTAAAATTTTTATCGTAGGCACTAATCGTTTTGGCGATGGTTCCGGAGGCGCCACCAACTCTAAAAAAATGCCTTGCAACTTCCTGACCTGCGCCGATTTCAGCAAAGGTTCCGTAAATACATTCGTTTAGATTGATTCTTAATGCTTTGCGCTCGGTAGAGGGCCGTTTTTCAAATTCTTTGTCTCCAGGAAGGGTTAGTGGCATGTTATGAATATTGTTATAAAATTACAAAGTTTGTTTTATATCTCCTTATATTTTAAATTTGAATTAACCATATGATCAAAATTACTTTTCTAGGAACTGGTACCTCTCAGGGCATACCTGTTATTGGAAGTAAGCACCCTGTTTGCGTTAGTGACAACCCCAAGGATAAAAGGTTGCGCTCATCAGTTCTCATACAATGGGATAATTTTAATTATGTGATCGATTGTGGGCCTGATTTCCGACAACAAATGTTAAATGTTAGATGTGACCATCTGAATGGCATATTATTCACCCACGAACATGCCGATCATACTGCTGGTATAGACGATATCAGACCCTTTTTTTTTAGACAAGGAGATATACCCATCTTCGCTTGTGAAAGGGTAGTGGCCAATTTAACAAAAAGGTTCTCCTACATATTCCAGACCGAAAACAAATATCCTGGAACACCCGCTGTCCAAGTCAATATGATAAAGAAGAACAATGGTTTTAAAATAGAAAATAAGTATGTAATGCCTGTTGAAGTTATGCACAATCAACTCCCAATTATGGGCTTTAGAATCGATAATTTTTCTTATTTGACCGACGTCAAATTCATCGAAGAAGATCAATTGATCAAACTTAAAGATTGTGATGTATTGGTTTTAAACGCTCTACGAATAGAACCGCATCCCACGCATTTAAATTTGGACCAAGCCATCGAGATGATCGGTATCATTAATCCAAAAAAGGCTTATTTGACCCACATCAGTCATCTGTTAGGTTTTCACGATGAAGTTTCAGCAGATTTACCAGAAAATGTTTTTTTGGCTTATGATAATTTAGAAATACACTCCAATTGAATCAGATGAAAAAGAATATTTTTATTTACCTGTTTGTTTTTACTGCCTTAATTCTTGTTTTTCAATTGGTGAATTCAAATAAAATTTTGAATCGTTTGGAGGGGAAGTTATCCACGATAAGCCAGTTTAATAAGCAATTAAAAGATTCCATTTATAATGTTCAGCTTCAGTTGGATGCTTCAACTGACTTCGTTTTAGAGGGGAATGAATATGCCCTGCGTTATTTTGAGCCCTTACCTATGGAAAATATTCAGGGTAGGGTGATGGATGCACTTTATGAAACCAATTTATTAAAAGAAAAAAATATGTTGATTCCATATGCTGTTATGGACAGAACCTTTTTGATCAACAAAGTAAAAGTTTTAAATCACCGATGGATCATCGCAGATTTTTCCGATGGTACCCATTGGGGTGAATTGTTTCTAACCTATGAAATCAACAAAAGTGGTGGGGTTAGTTTTGAACTCAAGGAGCATTTTATCTATCCAAACCCTGATTAGTGTCTGATAACCATTGGAGTAAATCTCTAAAGTTTTCTGGAGACACATTGTGACCGTCTGGATAGGAATTAAAACTTACACTTGGATTGTTCTTTTTGAGTTGCTCAATGCTATTTTTCGCCCATTTGTAGGGTACGGTTACATCATTAACTCCATGGGATGCATAGGCCAATACATTTTGGTAAGCCCCTAAAGGTTGGCTCAATAGCTGGGAATCAATATAGCCACTCATACAAACCCCTCTTCTGATTTTTGTAGGGTGATCCATCAATAGAGACCAGCTGAGTATGGCTCCCTGGCTAAATCCCATTAAAGAAATATCTTTTGGATTTAAATCATGCTCTTTTGTTAACGAATCTAATTGATTTACAATGGTCGTCAATGACTTTTTCGCTTCTTCGATATCAGACCACTTGTCCTGGGAGGCATCAAAATGAATTGAGTACCAAGCACTGCCCCCAAATGGTGTACTGTAGGGCGCTTCAAGAGAAATGATAGTGTGGTCATGTGGCAAATAGTCTGCAAAGGAGAAGAGATCATCTGCATTGCTTCCATAGCCGTGTAAAAGGATAATGGCGGGCTGTGTTGCAGCTCTAGAATTTGCTTTTTTGATTTTATAAGACAACATCCTTTTCTATTCGTTCGTGATTAGATTTCCATTATAGATGGTTCCTAACACTTTTCCTTGATGGTCATGTCCTATATAGGCACTATTTTTTGAGGTTGATTTTACATCATCTTGTGTAAAGTGGACGGATACATCAGGATCAAAAAGGCATAGGTCTGCTTTCTCTCCTATATTAACAATAGGGCAAGGAATGTCAAAGTGCTTTGCCCCACGGGTTAAAAAATTGATGACGTGATCGAGAGGAAAAACCTTATTCAGCATCCCAAAACAACTTTCCAATCCCAGGCTTCCGGGTGCTGCGTTTTCAAACTCTATTTTTTTATGCTCTATGTTCATTGGCTCATGCATGCTGGTCACCATGTCGATAGTTCCATCCAAAAGTCCAGCTCTGAGGGCTTGCTGATCGCTTTTGGTTCGGATAGGTGGGAATATTTTAAAATTAGGGTCAAAGCTTTCCAGTTCGCGATCTTCAAAAACCAAGTGTGGTAAACCTACACTGCAACTCAGTTCGAGTCCCAACCGCTTTGCAGATCTAATCAATTCCAGTCCATCCGCTGTACTTAAATAAGGAATATGTAATTTACCACCGGTATATTTTAAGATTTCAATATCCCTTGAAATTTGAACTGATTCGGCCATAGAAGGGATGCCCTTCATACCGATTTTTGTACTGCTAACCCCTTCATGCATTAATCCTCCAACTGACAATTCTTTATTCTGAGGAAAAGAGATTACCCGACCATTAAAACTTTGACAATATTGAAGGGCAATTTTTAAAAGGTTGCCTTTGTCAACGGATATTTTATGGTCCCCAAATGCAATTGCTCCGCTACTATGCATGTCATAAAGTGAAGCCATTTGTTCCCCTTTAGAACCTACGGTCAAGGCACCGATTGGGTGGAGGGCAATCGGAAGTGTTGCTGTCATTTGGACCAAATTTCCAATGGCTGAGGCAGAGTCTGGAACTGGATCTGTATTGGAGTTCAATAAAATTTTAGTAAAACCTGATTTTGCAGCAACAGCAGCGCCATTGGATAATGTTTCTCGCTCCTCATATCCGGGCTCACCAAAGGAAACAGAGGGGTCGAACCATCCTCTGGAGACATGAAGGTTTTTAAAAGAAACAGTTTTTACTCCCTTTATTGCACTGATGGAGGGCGAAATTTCACGGATTATCCCTTCTTGAATTAAAATATCTTGACTAGTGGAATGAAAGGGGCTTTGGGGATCTAAAATTGTAACATTTTTAAGAAGTATCTGCATCAAGGAATCACTATTTTACAAAAGTATAAAATCAAGTGGAAATTTAGCTACCGTTTTACATTCTCACTTAGAATTTTTCATAAGCTCCCAGTCCAAAAAGGGCAAAATCGTATTTAACGGGATCCTCTGAATCAAATTTTCTCAATCGTGCATCCAATTCTTTTAGAGCTTTGGCGTCATTTTGTTTTCGTTTCAATAGACCTAACTTTCTGGCTATATTTCCAGTATGGATGTCCAATGGAATGGATAAGATCGAGGGAGGAACTTTTTTCCAAATTCCAAAATCAACTCCTTTGGTGTTGGGACGCACCATCCAACGCAGAAACATATTGATCCTTTTTGCTGCAGAATTTTTCATGGGATCCGAAACGTGCTTTTCCGTTCTTCGAGGATGTTCCAATTCAAAAAACAACCTTTTAAATCGATGAATACGCTCTTGCATGGGGATTTCCTCACTCCAAAAAATCTTTTCCAAGCCTCCGTGTTTTGTATAGATATTTTTTAATGAAAGAATAAAATACCGCAGATCAATTTCATTAAACGTTCTGTGGACAAAGCCATTAAAATTTTTCAAATCTTTCGTTTGATGGTGAAGCACAAAATCATAAGGGGAGGCATCCATTTTATTGATCATGTTTTGAGCACTTTTCAGAATACTCACCCTATTGCCCCATGCTATGGTTGCGCTTAGGAAGCCTGCAATCTCGATGTCTTCTTTCTTTGAAAATTGGTGGGGTATTTGAATGGGGTCTTTTTCAATAAAAGCAGGGGACTCAAATTCTTCTGATTTAAAGTCCAAAAATGATTTTAACTCCTCCAATTTCATTGAATGATTTTTCCATCTCTCAAAAGAATTTTACGATCGGCCATATCTGCCAGCTTATCATTGTGGGTTACGATAATAAATGTACACCCCATTTTATCTCTCAACTTAAAAAAATCTTCGTGAAGTGCAGTCGCCATTTGAGAGTCCAAATTACCACTAGGCTCATCTGCAAAAATAATATCAGGATTGTTGATCAATGCTCGTGCCACAGCCACCCGCTGCTGCTCACCACCAGATAATTCTTGAGGTTTATGATGTTTTCTGTCGTAAAGTCCCATTTGCTCCAGCAATTCGTGGCTCCTCATTTTTAATTCCTGAGGATCTCTTTTTCCAATCCAACCGGGCATGCAAATATTTTCAAGGGCAGTAAACTCAGGTAACAATTCATGAAATTGGAAAATGAATCCCAGATGTTGATTTCTAAATTGTGCCATCTCATTCTGGGTCATTTTTTCAATAGCATGTCCCTTAATTTCCAAATGGCTATTATTTTTTTTCTCCGGCATATCAAGGGTACCAAGTATCTGAAGAAGAGTAGTTTTCCCAGCACCAGAGGGGCCAACAATGGCTACCACCTCCCCTGATTGAATGTTTAAATCAATTCCTTTTAGAACCGTCAGGTCATCATAGCTTTTAAAAATATTCTTACAATTTATAATGGTTTCCACAGCTAGAAATTAATTTATGCAAATTAAATTAAATGCACCTAACATTCTTTTTTTGTTTTATGTTTTTAAGAACTGTTTATTAATTCCGTACATTTGCTAAACAAAATATTTTACTGTGATCAAACAAGCATATTTTGCTGGTGGATGTTTTTGGTGTACCGAATCTATTTTTCAGAGAGTGGATGGAGTTGTAAATGTTGTCCCAGGTTATATGGGTGGCCAAATAAAGAATCCTGCTTATCGCGAAGTCTGTAATGGTAATACTGGACATACTGAAACCGTTAAAATATCATATGACCAAGAAAAGGTTTCCTATGGAGAACTTTTAGAAATCTTCTTTCTCACGCACGATCCAACAACAGTCAATAGGCAAGGAAATGATATCGGCACACAATATCGCTCTGCTATATTTTACAACAACCTAGAGGAAAAAATGCAAATTGAAGAGTGCATCAAAAATTTGCTTGATAAAGGGGTTTATGATCGTCCAATTGTAACAGAAATCAAAACTGAGTGTCCTTTTTATGAGGCGGAGGTGGAACACCATGAGTATTATAACCATCACAAAGAACAGCCTTATTGCCAATTCGTTATCACCCCCAAAATTGAAAAATTAAAATCTATATTAAATCAATCCTCTATCTCATAATGAATGATAATTTTAACATCGACACCCTCTCAATCACGGAGGAAATTAAAGTAAACTTTTCAAAAATCATCGATCTTCTAGGTGAAGACAATCAAAGAGAAGGTTTGGAAAAAACTCCAATGCGTGCTGCAAAAGCCATGAAATTTTTGACAGAAGGCTATGAAAAGGACCCCAAGCAAATTTTACAAAGTGCTATGTTCAGTGAACATTACAATGAGATGGTGATTGTCAAAGACATTGAACTCTATTCCCTCTGCGAACATCATATGTTGCCTTTTTTCGGTAAAGCTCATATTGCTTACATTCCCAATGGTAAAATTGTGGGGTTGAGTAAATTACCTAGGGTAGTGGACGTTTTCTCCAGAAGATTACAAGTACAAGAACGCTTGACAGAGCAGATTTTGGATTGTATCAATGATACCTTAAAACCAGAGGGAGTTGCTGTGGTCATCGAAGCGTCTCATATGTGTATGATGATGAGAGGAGTTCAGAAACAAAATTCTACTACTACTACATCCGGATTTAGAGGATCTTTTAAAGAAACCGACACCAGAAACGAGTTTTTGAAACTTATTTCAACCCGTTTGGTTTAATATTGTTACTTTTTTAATAGAAATCCTAATCCAATTTTTTTGAGCATTTTTTTTTCAAATTCCCAAAAGAATCTAAACTGAAAGAATAAAGTCGCGACCACTATCAGTAATACTTGGTAGATGGGGAAGATGATTATTATTCTTAGTATCCAATATACTACCTTTCCTAGAGGAATATCATTAAAATAATGAGGATGAACTCCGATTAGATCAAGAACGGGTAAAGCAAGTTTTGCACTTGCAGAACCAGTGATTCCAAACACGATAAAGATAATGATCAATTGAAAATCGGATTTGATTCCCCATTTCATCTTGAGGCGTTCAAGCATTTTCTATCCTAAAATTGAGATGATTTGCTGACCGAGCTCGAGGCCGATTCGATCCTGAGCCTCCATAGTAGCGGCACCAATGTGAGGGGTTAAAGATATTTTTGGATGCATCAATAATTTAATCTCAGGTTTCGGTTCATTTTCAAAAGTATCCAAGCAAGCGAAAGCTAGTTTGTTACTGTCCAAAGCATTTACAAGAGCTACTTCATCAATCACCCCTCCTCTTGCAGCATTAACGATCGCTGAACCATCTTTCATCATTCCAAACTCCTTTGCGCCGATAACATAATCTTTCTGCGCTGGTACATGAAGGCTGATGAAATCGGATTGCTTTAAAACCTCATTCAATGATACCGAGTTGATATCAACTTTTATGGATGCACCATTAAACAGTACAACCTCAACCTTTGCATTTTCAATATATTTGTCGGAAACCACAACATTCATTCCCACGCCCAGAGCAATTTTAGCAACCTCTTGTCCAATTCTTCCAAAACCGATGATGCCCATTGTTTTACCACGTAATTCAACTCCTTTGGCATATTGTTTTTTCAAGCCATTGAAATTGGTTTCTCCTTCCAAGGGCATATTGCGATTGGCATCATACAAAAATCTGACTCCTCCGTAAAGATGGGCAAATACCAATTCTGCAACTGAAGAGGATGAGGCAGCAGGGGTATTGATAACACTCAAGCCTTTTTCTCTGGCATATTCTACATCTATGTTGTCCATTCCAACACCTCCTCTTCCGATCACCTTGAGACCAGGACATAAATCGATTAAATCTTTCCTGGCTGTAGTGGCACTTCTAACCAATAAAACGGAAATTTTGTTCTCATTGATGAAACTGGCCAATTGTTCCTGAGCAACATTGGTAGTGATGACTTCATAACCTGCTTTGGTCAATAGATCAATACCGGACTGGGAAACCCCATCGTTTGCTAATATTTTCATTTTTAAATTGTTGATTATGCTTTTCGTTCAAATTCTTGCATACAGTCCACCAAGGTTTGGATACTCTCAATGGGGAGTGCGTTATAGATAGAAGCTCGATACCCTCCAACGGATCTGTGCCCTTTGAGGCCACTGATGTTGGCCTGATTCCAAAGGGCATCAAATATTTCGGCTTGACTTTCGTCTTTCAGATTGAATGTTGCGTTCATTTGACTGCGGTCCTCTTGGTTGGCAAAGCCTTCAAAAAGTGGATTTCGATCAATTTCCTCATAGATCAAAGCCGCTTTTTTGTCATTGTAGGCCCCAATACCGTCTAAACCTCCGTTTTTGGCGATCCACCTGAGATTGAGTAACACGGTGTAAACTGGAAAAACGGGAGGGGTGTTGAACATACTTCCTGCATTGGCTTGCACTTCATAATTCAGCATGGACGGAATGACTCTACTCACCTTACTTAATGAGGATTCTTTGATCACGACCAAGGTTACACCAGAGGGTCCCATATTTTTCTGAGCCCCCGCATAGAACAGGTCAAATTTTGAATAATCAAAAGGTCTTGAAAAAATATCAGAGCTCATGTCAGCAACCAGAGGGACTTGCGTTTCGGGTAAGGCCTTGTATTGGGTACCAAAAATGGTATTGTTGGTGGTAATGTGAAGGTAATCAAGGTTCTCTGGAATATTGTACCCCTTTGGGATGTAATTAAAATTTTGATCTTTTGAAGAAGCCAATTCCTCCACCTCGCCCAAAAGCTTGGCTTCTTTTATGGCCTTTGAAGACCAAGTTCCAGAATTGACATAACCTGCTTTATTTTCCAGCAAATTATAAGCTGTCATTAGGAATTGCATGCTTGCGCCTCCCTGAAGAAACATGGCTTTGTAACCTTTGCCCTCCAATCCCAAAAGATTCAAAGAGAGGGAGCAGGCTTCTTCCATTATGGCAATAAATTCCTTGCTCCTGTGAGATATTTCAATTAGCGATAAACCGATGTTATCCAATTCTTTTACGGCCTGGGAAGCCTGCTCGATCACTTCACTGGGGAGTATGGCAGGACCAGCGCTAAAATTGTGTTTTTTCATATCAATTTTCAATTTGCAAATATCAAAAGTTCAACTCAAATATCAATCGAAACCTTATTAATTTTTATCATTTTTTTTAACAAAAAACAAACCTCATGAAAGATTTCACAATCCATTAAGGAATGCAAGGGTGTCAATCCCATCAGCATAATCCCTAAGCCCTGGGTTTTGAGCTTCACCAAAAGCAACAGCCCCTTTTATGGACTGGTTTGAAACGATACATTGGATGTTTTCCTTTTGTTCCTCCAAATGTTTTTCTAATTGGGAAAAATCATTGTAGAATTCATAATGAGCCGTGGCAATGGGTGAGGGGATGGTCTTTTCTTCTCTGAGCATAAAAAAACCATTCTCTAAAAAATCAAATTCACTCATCAGATACACCGCCTTGTTGTAATCGTAATTGTTGGCATATTTTTTCATTTCAAGAACTTCAGCAAGGGGATAAAGACCACCAAAAATTTTATTGAGGTCATAATTGGTCGGAAGATACAGTTTGGAAACATTTCTACATCCAAGTCCATAATATTGGAGCATATCTCTGCCCAAGCCCTCAAGCTCATTGAGACTTTCTTTTCCGTTCAAAACAGCAACCCCATTTTTGTTTTTCCGAATGATATGAGGGTATTTTGAAAAATAATGATCGAAATATCGTGCTGCATTATTACTTCCCGTTGCAATCACAGCATCAAAATTCTCCAACTTTTTATCTGTGAAAGCAGTTGAAGCTTGAAAAAAAGGGTCAATTCCCACAAGAAATGGAATCAAATTGCGGTCTTTTGTTGAACATTTAATGATAGCGTTGTTTCCAGAGATCCATATGCTGATAAGATCATGTAAACTCACCAGGGGGATATTGCCTGCGGTAATCAGTGCAATGGTTTTTGGGCTTTGATCGTTTTTGATTTCGTAGGAGGAGATCCATTTTTCAATCTCATGGGTTTGGAGGGCTTTTCCCCAGGATTGAATGGCTTCTAAACAGGATTTTTTTTGAAACCACCCATTCTCGATTTGAGATTGATGGATGGCCTTAAACAGTCCCTTGTAGTGAGGATTTTTCTCTGAAACATTCCTAAAAAAATGTCCCAGATTTTTTAATGCTTTGACTCTGTCTTTGAGGGGACTCATTTATTTGTAAAGAATGAATTTAGGTCTTACTTTTGTGTTCAAATTTAAACAAACAATTCCATTATGGCCATCATCATTACTGACGAATGTATCAATTGTGGTGCTTGTGAACCTGAGTGCCCCAATACAGCAATTTATGAAGGCGCAGATGACTGGCGATACGAGGACGGAACCGATTTAAAGGGGGATGTGGTACTACCCAACGGTAAATCGGTTAATGCTGAAGAAGCTCAAATTCCTGTATCTGATGAGTTTTATTACATTGTTCCCGATAAATGCACAGAATGTAAAGGGTTTCACGATGAACCTCAGTGTGCTGCCGTTTGTCCTGTAGACTGTTGCATTCCGGATGAGGATAATGTTGAAAGCGAAGAAGTGTTGTTGAGCAAACAACGTTTTATGCACCAAAATTAATTTTTTTTATGAAAGCTGGAATTGTAGGCTTGCCCAATGTGGGCAAATCCACCTTGTTTAATTGTCTGTCTAACGCTAAGGCACAAAGTGCTAACTTTCCTTTTTGCACTATAGAACCCAACATTGGGGTGGTCAATGTGCCTGATCAGCGTTTGGATGTCCTGGCAGACCTGGTCCAACCCGAAAAAATAATCCCTGCAACCGTTGAAATTGTAGATATTGCTGGTCTCGTAAAGGGAGCGAGTAAAGGAGAGGGATTGGGCAATCAATTTTTGGGTAATATTAGAGAAACGGATGCTATACTTCATGTCTTGAGGTGTTTTGAAGACGATAATATCGTTCATGTTGATGGTTCAGTTGATCCTTTAAGAGACAAAGAAACGATTGATATAGAGCTACAGTTAAAAGATTTAGAAAGTACAGAGAAAAGGAGGGACAAAATCCTAAGAGCTGCCAAGACAGGCAACAAAGAGGCGCAAAAGGAAGTCGTCGTATTGGATCAGATCATTAGCGCCCTTGAAGCGGCGAAAAATGTCAGATCGGTTGACTTTTCCGAAGATGATCGAATCAATTATGTGAATGGGCTTCAATTGATTACCGACAAGCCTGTGATGTACGTTTGTAATGTCAGTGAGAATGCCGCTGTAAATGGCAACGATTTTGTCAATCAGATCAGAGCAGCAGTGGCTCAAGAGAATGCTGAGGTGTTGGTTTTGGCAGTCAGCATTGAGGCAGATATCAATGAACTGGATTCCTATGAAGAAAGACAACTATTTTTAGAAGATTTAGGCCTCTCCGAACCTGGTTCCGCCAAATTGATCCGATCGGCCTATCGGTTACTTTCCCTTCAAACCTATTTTACAGCTGGGGAAAAAGAGGTAAGGGCGTGGACGATTTTAAAAGGGGCAACAGCTCCACAAGCCGCAGGGGTTATCCATACCGATTTTGAAAAAGGATTTATCCGTGCGGAGGTGATTTCATTTGAGGATTATCAGACATTAGGGAGTGAGCAAAAAGTCAAGGAAGCTGGTAAAATGAGGGTGGAAGGGAAGGAATACATCGTTCAAGATGGGGATGTGATGCACTTCCGTTTTAATGTATAGCTTTTGATCACTTATCCTTCTAAAATCTATAGGTAAACCCTCCTGAAATGATATCGGATTCACTGATACTGAGGTATTCCGCCATTAAACCAAAATCATTCGCTATCTGATACCTTAATCCAGCTTGAAAACCGATAACGTAGCCTGGCTCTGTGAGGCTTCCTTTGTAGCTTGAGGAAGGTGAGTTAAGTTCTTTGCTGTTGTATGATGTGTTCTTGTATCCTAAACGAATTCCAGCACTCAAGTTGAATTTGTTTTTGTTCAGCAGGTGATAATTGCTTTCCAATCCCCAAGTGGTGTTGGTTATTTTTGACTTTGGGTTGGTGGTAATGGGTACCACCTTATGGTTTAAATAAAACAATCCAAGCGAAACATTTTTTGAGATTGAATATTCCGCTTTTATTGAATAAGAAGAATTGGTTCCTGCCAATAAACTGGCATAAAATTGATTTTGTTCAATCAATTGGGCTTGGCTCATTCCAAAAAAAAGGAGTGATGCAATACAGAGTAAATTTTTCATGATCATTTGGGTTTGATACTTCAAACTTAAGATAAATTTCACAAAACCTCCTCCGATATCCATCGATCCAATACAAAAACACCTTTATTTTTTGATTTAGAACCCTAATAGATTAAAGGAAGGAGGAGTCGAATATTAAAACTCTGTCCCACAATAACTTAGCTTCATTAATAAAGTTTGTATGTGTGGGGTCAACTTGATAGGCGTCATGTGTTTCTATATCGGGGAAGGTAACCACCAGACTGTAGGTGTAGGAATTATCTACAACGGGTCGATCTGTAGCAGCAGGCAAACCAATATGGGCACCTACTAATTGGGAATTGGAACCTATAAATTTATTCAAGGCTTTCTCAAATTTTTCTCTGTCATTTTGATTTTCAGGATTTTTCAACCAGAAAAAAACCATGTGAATAAAATCGCCCTTAATTTTTTGGTACGGAATTTGTGTTTTCATTAATTGGATCTTTAAAAGTTATTCATTTTTTCGAATAGGATAATTTTTAGCCTCAATCTAAATATTTTTTTTTAAAAGCCCTATTAACATTAAATGATATTGAAACTTCTCAACAATCGAAGATTGTAATTTGTTAATTTCTTTGACTTCAATCGAACAAAAAATTCCCGCCCAAATTATAATTTAGCGTAGGCCTTATGACGAAAGAAACCCAATACACAGAACAGAACATTCGCTCCCTAGATTGGAAGGAACACATCCGACTGCGTCCTGGAATGTATATTGGCAAATTGGGAGATGGCTCTTCCCCTGATGATGGAATCTACATTTTGTTGAAAGAAGTAATCGATAACTGTATTGATGAATTTGTAATGGGAGCAGGGAAAACCATAGAAATTGTCATTAAGGACAGTCGCGTCAGTGTTAGAGATTATGGTCGTGGTATACCGCTGGGTAAATTGGTAGATGTTGTTTCTAAAATGAATACTGGAGGAAAGTACGATTCCCGTGCTTTTAAAAAATCGGTTGGACTTAACGGGGTTGGAACCAAAGCCGTAAATGCCCTGTCCTCTATGTTCAGAGTAGAATCAGTCCGTGAAAATCAAACAACAGCTGCACTTTTTGAATATGGAAATTTGATCCAACAAGAACCCATAGCTTCCAGTTCAAAGAGAAAAGGAACTAAAGTCATTTTTGAGCCTGATGTTTCCATCTTTAAGAATTTCAAATACCGAGTTGAATACGTAGAGCGCATGCTCAAGAACTACGTTTATCTCAATCCAGGACTGACCATAGACTTTAATGGTTCAAAATTTCTCTCAGAAAATGGTTTAAGAGATTTGTTGGAGGACCAAACCAACGCCTCAGACCTGTTGTATCCCATCATTCACCTCCGTGGTGAAGACATAGAAGTAGCCATTACCCACAGTCGCTCCCAATACAGTGAAGAATACCATTCTTTTGTCAATGGGCAGAACACTACACAAGGGGGTACCCATCAATCTGCTTTTAGGGAGGCCTTGGTCAAAACGATTCGTGAGCATTTCGGAAAAAATTTCGATGCTTCAGATATCAGAAAGTCAATCATTTCGGCCATCAGTATCAAAGTCATGGAACCCGTATTTGAGTCACAGACCAAAACCAAATTAGGTTCCACTGAAATGGGGGAGAAGATGCCCTCTGTTCGAGCCTATATCAATGATTTTATAGGTACACAATTAGATAATTATCTTCATAAAAACCAGGAGACTTCCGAGGCCATCCGTCGAAAAATATTACAAGCAGAAAGGGAGCGAAAGGAGCTTTCTGGGATTCGAAAATTGGCAAAAGAGCGCGCCAAAAAAGCCAGTCTTCACAACAAAAAATTGAGGGATTGCAGAGTCCATCTGGGAGACCTTAAAAAAGACCGCAGATTGGAATCGACTATTTTTATTACCGAGGGCGACTCTGCCAGTGGTTCCATTACCAAATCAAGAGATGTAAATACGCAAGCCGTATTCAGTCTTAGAGGCAAGCCACTCAATACTTTTGGGATGACCAAAAAAATAGTTTATGAGAATGAGGAGTTCAACCTTTTGCAGGCGGCCCTCAATATAGAGGAAAGTATGGAGGATTTGCGCTACAACAACATTGTGATTGCCACCGATGCCGATGTGGATGGAATGCATATACGACTGCTGCTCATCACTTTCTTTTTACAGTTTTTTCCAGAACTCATAAAGGAAGGACATCTCTATATTTTACAAACGCCCTTGTTTAGGGTAAGAGATAAAAAGCAAACCTTTTACTGCTATAGTGAACAGGAAAGAAAAGAAGCAATTCAAAAATTAAGCGGAAAGCCTGAAATCACTAGATTTAAAGGCTTAGGAGAAATCTCTCCCGATGAGTTTAAGCATTTTATAGGTGATGACATCCGCTTGGATCCCATTATGATGGACAAGTCTACCACCACAGATGAACTCTTGCAATTCTACATGGGTAAAAACACGCAGGATCGTCAAAGGTTTATCATAGATAATCTGAAGGTAGAGTTGGATGTTGCAGAAGAAATGGTATCATAAATGGACGAATTAGAGCACCAAAATCAATCCGAAGGAGTTAACGAAGGCGAAACCTTAGTTAAAGTTACAGGCATGTACAAGGATTGGTTCCTTGATTACGCTTCATATGTAATTTTGGAACGTGCTGTCCCATCGATTTACGATGGACTCAAGCCAGTTCAGCGAAGGATTCTTCACTCCATGAAAGATCTTGACGATGGACGTTACAACAAAGTAGCAAATATTGTGGGGCATACCATGCAGTACCATCCGCATGGAGATGCCAGTATTGCCGATGCCATGGTTCAAATCGGTCAGAAAGATTTATTGATCGACACGCAAGGAAATTGGGGGAATATACTCACAGGAGATCGTGCGGCTGCCTCCAGATATATTGAAGCACGACTTTCAAAATTTGCTTTGGAGGTGGTCTTTAGTCCCAAAATCACGGACTGGCAACTTTCATACGATGGTAGAAAAAAAGAACCAGTTCAATTGCCGGTTAAATTTCCATTATTGTTGGCACAGGGAGCAGAGGGGATTGCTGTGGGGCTCTCCACCAAAATACTGCCACATAATTTTGTGGAATTACTCAATGCCAGTATTCAGCATTTGAAAGGAAAAAAAATTAAACTGTATCCTGATTTTCTAACGGGAGGGATTATCGACATCCAAGGATACAACGACGGCAAAAGGGGTGGTAAGGTCAGGGTCAGGGCCAAAATCAACCAATTGGATAAAAACACTTTGGTGATTAATGAAATTCCCTATGGCACTACGACCTCCAGTTTAATTGATAACATCCTGAAAGCCAATGAAAAGGGGAAAATCAAAATAAAAAAAATTGAGGACAATACGGCTGCTGAGGTGGAGATTATCATTCACCTTCCTCCCGCGATTTCTCCTGATAAAACGATTGATGCCCTCTATGCTTTCACCGATTGTGAAACATCAATTTCTCCATTGGGATGTGTTATTATTGACAACAAACCCCATTTTATTGGTGTCAGTGAAATGCTTGCACGCTCTACAGACCACACCCTCGAATTGCTCAAAAAAGAATTAGAGTTGCAGTTGCAGGAATTGGAAAATCAATGGCACCATGCCTCCCTTGAAAGAATATTTATTGAAAATAGGATTTATAGGGATATTGAAGAACAAGATACTTGGGAAGGAGTATTGGAGGCGATTAAGACAGGGCTTGAACCACACATTTCTATTCTCAAAAGGCCAGTCATAGAGGAAGATTTACTGAAACTTACTGAAATCAGAATCAAGCGAATATCAAAATTTGATATCGATAAGGCCCAACAAAAGATAGAAGCACTTGAAGGGGATATTGCAGAAGTAAAGAACCATTTGGCCCATCTGGTGGACTATGCGATCAATTATTTTAAACATTTGATCAAAACCTATGGTAATGGGAGAGAAAGAATATCTGAGATTAGAATTTTTGACGATGTTGATGCCAAGAAGGTGGTGGTCAGAAATCAAAAACTATACGTCAATCGCGAGGAGGGTTTTATTGGAACTTCACTCAGAAAGGACGAGTATTTGTGTGATTGTGCCGATATTGATGATATCATTATTTTCACCAAAGAAGGGAAAATGCAAGTGGTCAAGGTAGACAGCAAGGTTTTTGTGGGTAAAGATATCATCCACGCATCAGTATTTAAGAAAAATGACACCCGAACCATCTACAATATGATTTATAGGGATGGTAATAGAGGGAACTCATACATCAAAAGATTTGCCGTTAAGGGCGTTACTCGTGAAAAAGTATACGACCTCACTCAAGGCACTGCTGGTTCTTCGGTGCTGTATTTCACTGCCAATCCGAATGGTGAGGCCGAGGTGGTAAATATTCTATTGAGAAACACTGGAAATGTTAAAAAGCTCAAGTGGGATTTGGATTTTGCCGACTTACAAATAAAAGGGAGAGCGGTCAGGGGAAATACCGTTACCAAATACAGTATTTTGAGGGTCGAACTCAAAGAGAAAGGGGTATCCACGCTCAAACCGAGAAAAATTTGGTTTGATGAAACCATTAACAGGCTCAACACCGATGAAAGAGGAACTTTATTGGGTGCCTTTAGGGGAGAAGACAAAATATTAGTGGTTAATCAGGGGGGGGATGCAAAAGTGGTAATACCCGACCTGTCATTACACTTTGACGAGTCCATGATTCTTATCGAAAAATGGATTCCCAATAAACCGATTACCGCAGTTTATTTTGATAATGAGAAAGAAAGATATTTTATCAAAAGGTTTCTAATTGAGAGCGAAGTCAAAGAGGACTCATTTATTAAACCAGAGGGAGAATTAATTTTCCTTAACACAAATTGGCGACCTCTCCTTCAGGTTGAATTTGTCAAACCAAGAGACAAAAAATCCCTACCACCTTTGGAAATTAATGCGGAGGAATTTATAGCCGTTAAGGGATTCAAGGCCCTGGGCAATCAATTGACTCAAGACAAGATCAAAAAGATTGAACTCAAAGAAGCTTTGGCATACGATGAGGAGGAAAATATACTTGAGGAGATTGAGGTAAACGAGGAGGAAGCGTTGAATCCAGAGGAAGACTCACAAATCAAGCTGAACTTATAGTGGATCTTATTTCCTTCTCATTTTCATATTAATAAATTCCACACCGAGTGAAAAGGCGATTGCAAAATAAAGATAGCCTTTGGGTATGGAACCAATTTCTTGATTCATTATCACGGCGTGAGACAAATGGGAGGCTTCTGCCAACAACATAAATCCAATCAATAAAAGAAAAGAAAGCCCTAATACTTGAAGAGAAGGATGCTGATTTACAAATCTTCCGACGGGGTGGGCGAAGAACATCATAATCAAAACGGAGATGACAATTGACAGTCCCATGACCCATCCAGCAAATGGAATGCCATTGCTCATTCCCAATGCTGTCAAAATGGAATCTACAGAAAAGACCAAGTTGATGATTGTAATTTGAATGATCACTTTGGACATGGATACCTGGACACTGGTTTGAAAGGGGTTTTCCGTTTTTGCTTCAACTTTTTCAAAGATTTCTTTGGTGCTTTTGTAGAGGAGAAACAAACCACCCAAAAAAAGGATCACCGCTTGACCGGAAACCTCTGCACTCACAAAATCACTTTCCAATTTGAACCAGGTGGCTTGCATACGCATCAAAACCGATATCCCCAACAAAAGAATCAACCTGAGTATCATGGCCATTAACAAACCAAATCCAATCGCTTTTTTTTGATGCTTCTCTGATAATTTCCCTGCTATAATTGAAATGAATAGAATGTTGTCAATTCCTAAAACAATTTCAAGGAAAGTAAGGGTCAACAAAGCAGATATAACCTCGGAAGTAAAAAAAGTATCCATGGTTTAATTGATTTTTTTAATGGTACCTCGTTGTTTATTATCGTTTTTTCCTACCAGGGAATATTCGAAAGTATAAGTGTTGGATTCGGTGGACAGAATTTTAATCTGAACGGGACGTTTGTCCTGATTGGAGGAGGGATTGATTTTGGTTAAGATACATTCACAATCATTCACCCAGCGAATGTTGGCAGAATCGATTTTACCTTCATAACTTTCAATTTCCAGATCATTGGTTCTGGTAAAATAAGAAGTTTTAATTTCACCGTTGATGACGGAAGTAAATTCAAATGAGCCAGTGTGGAATTTGGTACAGTCTCTCTCCACAGAAAAACAAGAACAGATCAAAAGCGATCCAAAAAAAATCAAAAGACAAGTTTTATGACTTGGGCAGGTACCTTTCAAAGCTTCCATCACTGTAAAGATAAATGATTTCTTTAGGAGTATCACTTCCTTTTTCATGATATGCCTCTGGGATTTTTTTATCTGTTTGCGGCGCAATAATGATCTCTTTAGGAGCAGTTTGATTGGGATCGAATTCCTCTTGATCGGAGAAAGAAATCTTTTTTTGATTTTCGACAGTGGGAGAGGGGGAGCCTAAAATAAGCCAGTCCAATTCCACTTCATCAAAAGCGTCATAAATTCTCATTAAAAATTCCAAACTGGGTTTATTTCTTCCAGATAGGATATGAGACATTGCAGATCTTTGGACTCCAATTTTGTTGGCAAAAGCAGCCGAGGAAAGTTGGTGATTGCTTTTGATTTCCTCTATTCTTTCGATAATCTCATGTGTGTTTAACATTGTAAACAATTAAGTATCTATACAAATATATCGATAAATACGATAGAAATTACAAGTAACAAGAAGTAATATTATTTAATTATATATATTAAGAAAACCCTATAAGTTATTGATAAAGAATAGTATACATTAAATATAGTTAAAATTGTATACAAATGTTATCAAGAGCCCACGCTTAAATGGTTATAACGTTTAAAAATGTGAATTTAATCTGTTTATGATTGTAAACCTATACTTGTTTACATTTGTAATGTAATTGTAATTAATGATTTCTCATCACCGTTATTTGTCTTCTCAAAAGTGGAACGCATTCATCAGTTCAATGCCTTTTAATCTTCCAACAGAAGTCATAGGCTATTCTGTTCTAAAACAACCTATCTATGCCCATTCATTGGGTAATGGTCCAATAAAGGTGTTGATATGGTCTCAAATGCATGGTAATGAATCCACAACCACTCGTGCCCTCTTGGATGTATTCGATTTTTTATTTCAACCTTCAGGAAAACGACTTTTGGAGGCTTTAACGCTGATGATTGTTCCTCAATTGAATCCAGATGGAGCTGATGCCTATACGCGACAGAATGCCAACGGTGTGGACTTAAATCGTGATGCATTGGACCTTACACAGCCAGAGAGTAATGCATTAGAGGCTCTTTTCAAACGTTTTATTCCCAATTTTTGTTTCAATTTACACGGCCAGCGTTCTATATTTTCCGCTGGAAAAAATGGAAAACCTGCTACTTTGTCTTTTTTATCTCCTGCAGCAAACCAAGAAAGAGGAATTACTGATGCCCGCACCAAGGCCATGCAGCTGATTGCGTGCATCCATAAAAGCCTACAAGAGTACATTCCTGGACAAATCGGCCGCTATAACGATACTTTCAACCCCAATTGTGTTGGTGATCGTTTTACTTCACTTGGTGTCCCTACTGTGCTCTATGAGTCTGGCCACCATGGACTAGATTACGACCGAAATTTCACTAAAGAAGTAACGGTAAAAGCACTTATTTCAGGTTTTCAAAGCATTGCTTCCCGGGATTATCTCAAACAATCCATTGACGATTACAACTTGATTCCTCAAAACAGTGAAGATTACGTGGATTTGATCATTCAAAACATAGAGATTAGATCAGAAGGCCATGTATATAAAAACCAAGAGCTGGCAATACAATTCACAGAGCAAAAGGTGGGGGATGAGGTTCATTTTATTCCTATCTGTGTAGATTTTGCCGATAAAATAGATTGTTTAGCACACCAAGTTTTAACCGCCGATGAAGTCTTTCACGAACCTTATGTGGATTACACAAGAGGAAGAACTATAGAAATCTCTTAAAAAGACCTATTTAAATGTTAATAAATCATAAATTAACTTATTCTGTTGAATATTATTAAAATAAATCCTTATTTTTGCTTAAAAAACTAACAAATAATGAATAAGGTAAAATTGGATGAGGTTGACCATCAGATTCTGGACATCCTCATTGACAACACCCGGGTTCCATTCACAGACATTTCCAAAAGACTCCTTATATCGGCTGGAACCGTTCATGTAAGGGTGAAAAAAATGGAAGAAGCTGGCATCATTAAAGGGTCTTCGCTCAATTTGGACTATGTAAAATTGGGCTATTCCTTTATCGCTTACATTGGTATTTTTTTGGAAAAAACCAAAGTCATCAATGAAGTTATCAAAAGCCTAAACGATATTCCTTTTGTTACAGTTGCTCACATTACCACAGGTAAATTTAATATCTTCTGTAAGGTTAGAGCTCACGATACCAAACACGCCAAAGAGATTATTTTTATGATCGACGACATTGATGGAGTATCCAGAACAGAAACCATGATCTCACTAGAGGAAAGTATCAATGACAAGAAAAGATTAATGCACTGGATTTTTAATGAATTATAAACTTAATACACAAGTACCCACTTAATGGCCAGAAAACCCAAAATTGAGAGATTCAATGAAAGCGTACTCTCTAAATTTCAAATTTACAACAGCCTTTTTCTTACTCTTCCATTTGATAGTATTAGAAACACTTCTATCCTAGTTCCTTTATTTGCAGATCATTGTAAAAATGCTTACGAGCAAAAATTGGATCCAAAAGAAATTACTTCAACTTTTTTTAACAGATATTTGCCTGAGTACGATGAAAAAGAACGTATCGATATTCTTTTTCGATTCATCCAATACATTGAACGTCAAGTAGTACTTTTTGATGCTATTGAAGATGCTTCTTTTGGATTTGTCAACAACATGCATGGTAGGGGAACCATTCGTCACCTCAAGGATGATGCATCCAACGAGCAAAAAGTAGAAGAACTCAAGGACTATCTCAATCAAATCAAAGTAAGAATTGTTCTTACAGCACACCCTACTCAATTTTATCCTGGCAGTGTTTTGGGGATCATTAATGACCTTTCCAAAGCCATTGATGCTGGCGAATTGGGGAAAGTGAAGCTTTTACTCACCCAACTCGGTAAAACAAAATTTTATAAGAAAACCAAACCCTCCCCATTTGACGAGGCCATAAGTTTGATTTGGTATTTGGAAAATGTTTTTTATCCTTCAGCTTCCACCATATACACCTACATCAAAAAACAAATTTTCAACAAAGCAGAATTGAACAATTCCATTTTTGATTTTGGTTTTTG